>Ga0194117_10000527_pt1 | contig 50375 bp, 47 predicted proteins | sample TA2MahsurfametaG_FD_160579 | JGI IMG/M metagenome (GOLD analysis project Ga0194117, IMG submission 160579) | Freshwater microbial communities from Lake Tanganyika, Tanzania - TA2015009 Mahale N1 surface | ecosystem: Environmental > Aquatic > Freshwater > Lake | place: Tanzania: Lake Tanganyika... | reverse complement strand
GGAAGGGTCGCGAAGAGCATATGTCCCCCGTCGAGCACCGGGATGGGGAGCAGGTTGAACAGGGCGAGGTTCACGTTGAGCAGGAGCGTGATTAGGAACACGGCCCGCAGGCCCACCTCTGCGGCGCTGTGCAAGACCCGTGCGATGCCGACGGGTCCGGACATCTTGTCGAGGCCAATGTCCGAACGCGGATGGACGAGGCTGACAAGCGTCCGGTAGGTCCAGCCGATCGCGTCGCCGAGTTGGCGGAACGGTGAGACGTGTACGGTCTGGAAACCGGTCTTCAGGGTGAGGCCCGCCCCCGGCAAGGCCGCCGCGCCCTCGGTCGCCGGCAGGCGCAGCACGCGTTCGGTGCCCGCGCGGCGCACGCGGACCTCGAGCTCCCGCCCGCCCGCCGCCGCGAGCGCCGAGCGGAATGGGACGTCGCTCCAGACCGGGCGCCCGTCGGCCTGCAGGATCTCGTCCTCGGGCTGGAACCCGGCCCGCGCCGCCGGCGAATCCGACGCGACGGCGTGGACGATCAGTTCGAAGCCGGGACCGATGCCCACCCGGCGCACACGCTCTTCCCCGGCCAATTGCGGGTGGACCGTGACGTCGAGCACGCGGCCCGCACGCTCGACGGTGAACACGACCTGCGGCCGGCCGGAGGCCCCGCGGCCGGTGCCAAGGATGAGGGAATTCTGGATGTCGATCCATGCCGCGACCGGGCGGCCGTCGATCCGCCGGATGTGGTCCCCGGGCTCGAGTCCAGCCTCGCGGGCCGGGCTGGGTACTTCACGGCCATCCGGCAGCTTCAGGGTGGGCGCGACGTGGCCGATGCGGGTCGAGAGCACGTCGCTGCTCATCGGCTGGCCGAGCGCCCAGAGGAGGACGGCGAGGACGAAGGCGAAGAGGAGGTTGCACGCGGCCCCCGCGGCGAACACGAACATCCGCGTGCCGTACGTGACCGGAGGACGGCCGCTGAGGTCGGACCGGATCGGGCCTTCGGCCGCGCCGAGGTCGGCCAGTTCGGGAAGCAGCACGTAGCCGCCGAGGGGGAACCAAGCGATCCGGTACTCCACCCCGTCGCGCCCGCGCCGGGACCAGAGCGGGGGTCCGAAGCCGATCGAGAACCGCTCCACCAGCACGCCGCGGCGGCGGGCGGCGAGAAAGTGACCAAGCTCGTGGACGAAGATCGAACCCCCGAAGAAGAGAACCACGAGAGCGATCGACCAGAGGTTGCCCAGCAGGGAGGGGAGCAGGTCGGTGGCCACGGCGTTCAGGGTTTCGCGGCCGGCAGGCGCGCGCCGGCGCGGCGGCGCGCCTCGGCATCCGCGGCGAGGACCGCGGGGAGATCGGGGGAGGGCAGGGCGGGCATTTCCGCGAGCACTTTTTCCACGATGCGTGGGATCGCAAGGAAGGGCAGCCGACCGGCGAGGAACGCGGCGACCGCAACCTCGTTGGCCGCGCTGTATACGGCGGGGGCGGCGCCGCCCACCGCCATCACCTCGCGGGCGATCCGCAGCATCGGGAATCGGGCCTCGTCCACCGGCCGGAACTCCAGCCCTAAGGCCCGCTCGAGCGACAGCGCCGGCTCGGTCCCGGGCGCGCGATCCGGGTGGAGCAGGGCGTGCTGGATCGGGAAGGTCATCGAGGGCGGGCAGAGCTGGGCCAGCATCGCACCATCGGTGAACTCGACCAAACAATGCACGATGCTCTGCGGGTGCAGGACCGCGTCGCATTGCTCCGGCCGCAGGCCGAACAGGTGCTTTGCCTCGATCAGCTCGAGGCCCTTGTTCGCCAAGGTTGCCGAGTCGACCGTGATCTTCGGGCCCATCGACCAGTTGGGATGCCGCAGCGCGTCCGCTGGCGTCGCCTGGGCGAGCCGCTCCGCCGGCCAGTCGCGGAACGCGCCGCCGCTCGCGGTGAGGACGATGCGGCGCACGGCGGCCGATGGGTGGCCTTCCAAACACTGGAAGACGGCGTTGTGCTCGCTGTCGACCGGCAGGATCCGCACGCCGTGCCGCCGCGCGGCCGCCATCACGAATGGTCCCGCCAGCACGAGGATCTCCTTCGAGGCCAGCGCCAGGTCCTTGCCCGCCGCGATGGCCGCCAGCGCTGGTTCCAGCCCGAGGGTGCCCACCACCGCCACCAGCACGAGGTCGGCCTCGGGCAGGCGGGCCAACTCGCAGAGCCCCTCGAGGCCGCGATGCAGTCGGGTCTCGGGCGGGAACGACGCTGGGGCGGCCCGCGCCGCAGCGAGCGCCGCATCATCGAAGATCCCCACCTCACGCACGCCGTGTTCCCGTGCGATCGCCGCGAGTTGCTGCCAGCGGCCCCGCCCGGCCACCCCGACCAGCTCCAGCCGGTCCCGGTGCGCCGCGATCACGCGCCGGGTGCTTTCCCCGATGGAGCCGGTGGCGCCGAGAAGGACGATGCGTTTGCGGCGGGCGGACACGGTGGAAGCGGGGTCGGCGCGCCTCAGGCAAGCCCGAGGAGCAGGTAGCCGGCCGGGGCCGCCAGGATTATGCTGTCGCTGAGATCAAACATCCCGCCGATGCCCGGGATGGCGCGGCCCGAGTCCTTCAAGTTGGCGCGCCGCTTGATCACCGACTCGACCAGGTCCGCCACGATCCCCAGCACGGCTACGGGCGCCGCGATCAGCGCCGCGCGGCCGGGCGTCAGGTGCCCGCCGAGGACGTCGCGGGCCAGCCAGGCCACGCCCGCGCCGATGCCCATCGAGCAGAGGATGCCGCCGGCAGCTCCCTCCCAGGTCTTCTTCGGGCTGATCTCCGGGGACATCCGGTGCCGGCCGAAAGCAAGGCCCGACATCAGCGCACCGACGTCGCAGAACTTCGCCACCGCCACCAGCCACAGGCCGAGGACCAACCGTGCGTCGGCGCCGACGATGTCGCCAGGCCGCGGGACGAGGATCGCCACGAGGAACGAGAGCATCAGGGAGACGTACACAAGCCCAAAGAGGGTCGTCGCCAGCGCCTCCACGCGCGTCTCCGGGGTGCGTTCGCCGAGCAGGCGCACGGCGCACACCACGACCGCGAGCGGTAGCACGATCCCCATCGGCCAGCCGAGGCGTACCTCGAGCCACGGCGCCAGCGTCACGAGCACGCCGACGCCGACCCCGAACTTGTCGAACGGGTCGTAGCCCGCGCCCCGCATCAGCTGGTAGAATTCCCGGAGGGTGAGCGCCGAGATCACGGTAATTACCACGAGCGCCCCAGGGGTGCGGAAGAACCAAAGCGCCCCGCCGATGAGGGCCCAGAGTAGGAAGGTGCTGAGGATGCGCTGGCCCATCGCGGAGCGGAGCTCAGGTGCCCGCTGGCTCCACCTGGGCGCTGGTCCGGCCGAAGCGGCGCTCGCGCCCTTGGTAGTCCGCGATGGCGGCCTCCAGGTCCGCCCGCGAAAAGTCGGGCCAGAGGACCGGCGTGAAGTGGAATTCCGCGTACGCGGCCTGCAGGAGCAGGAAGTTGCTCAGCCGCGTCTCCCCCGAGGTGCGCACCACGAGGTCGGGATCCGGCAGTTCCGCCGTGTACAGGTAGCGCCGGAAATGCTCCCAAGACGCCTCGCCGGCCGGCTGTCGGCCCGCCGCCACCGCCGCGGCGTAGGCTCGCGCCGCCTCCGCCACCTCGGTGCGCGAACCGTAGTTGAGCGCCAGCACCAGCGTGTAGCCGGTGAGGTGACGCGTCTCCGCCTCCGCCTCGCGCAGCCGGGCCTGCACCCCCGCGGGCAGGTCTTGGGTCCGCCCGATCGTCCGCAGGCGGATGCCCTCGCGCCGGAGGTTGTCCAGCTCCCGCCTGAGGTAGTGCTCCAGCAGGCCCATCAGCGCGCCGATCTCTTCCGCAGGCCGCCGCCAGTTCTCCACCGAGAAGGCGTAAAGGGTCAGCATCCGCACCCCGAGGTCGCGCGCCGCCCGCGACACCGCCCGCACGGTCTCCACGCCGCGCCGGTGGCCCTCGATCCGGGGAAGACCCCGCTGCGTCGCCCACCGCCCGTTGCCATCCATGATGATGGCGACGTGCGCGGGAACGGCGAGGGAGGGATCCATGAACGGGTGAAGGTGGGCCGCGGGACCGGCGTTGACAAGCGCGCGGTCCGGACCGCTCAGCGGCCACGCAGGAAAGCGAAAGTGCGGTCCGCTTGGCCGGGCAGCGTCTCGTGCCCGAAGTCGGGGTACAGCACGACCTCCTTGGGGCCCGGGATGCGGTTGAAGGCGGCGAACTGGGTGCTGGGTAGGCAGATGGTATCCATGAGGCCAGTGAACATCAGGGTCCGTGCCCGGATCCGCGGGGCGAGGTGCTGCACGTCGATGTACCCGAGCCGAGTGAAGATCTCGCGCTCCCGCTCGTGCCGGGGGTCGAACGCGCGGAAGAACAGCCGAAGCTCCTCGTACGCGTCCCGCGCCAGGTCCATCTCCCAGGTCCGCTGGTAATCGCAGAGGAACGGGTACACCGGGGCCGTCCGGGTGATCCGCGGCTCGAGCGCCGCGCAGGCCAGCGCGAGCGCCCCGCCCTGCGACGCCCCGCAGCAGCCCGCGTGCGCCGGGTCCACCTCGGGGAACGCGAGCACCACTCGCGCCAACTGCACGGCGTCGAGGAAGACCTGTCGGTAGAGCAGCCGCGCGGGATCGGGGTCCGCCAGCCCGCGCACGATGTGCCCGCGCAGGGTCGGGCCGTGGACGCGCCCGTTGTCCTCCGAGCGTCCGCCCTGACCTCGGCAGTCCATCGTCGCGTGGCAGCAGCCCTCGGCTGCCCAGCCGAGCTTGTCCCACCAGTCGCCCGAGTGTCCCGCGTAACCGTGGAACTGAAGTATCGCCGGGCACGAGCGGGGGCTCGCGTCCCGCGGGCGCACGTATTTGGCGTGGATCCGCGCGCCGCCGACGCCAGTGAACCACAGCTCGAGACACTCGACGCGGTCCGTCGCGGGGGCTGCCGCCGCCGGGCGCAGTTCCGGTTCCGGCGGGGTGGCATCAAGCTCGCGCAGCGCTGCCGCCCAGTAGGCGTCAAAGTCGTCCGGCCGCGGGTTACGCCCGGCATACTCGCGGAGCTGGGGCGGAGGCAGGTCGATTAGGGGCATGAGGTCAGAATACGCGCAGGAAAGAGCGGGGGCCGAGATCAATCATAGCGCCCGGTCCGCCGGCGTTCCAGGTCCCGCGGCGCGCCCCGTCGGGGCCGAAGACGCCAACCTCGCCCGCTCCGTCCGCCAGCACGGCGTGGACCTCGCCGGTCTCTGCGTCGCAGGCGAGGGAGCCGTCCGCGGCGACCGCGAGGCGGAATTCTCCCCGGCGCCGGCCTGCGAGGTCGTGCCGGGAGACGGTGCGCCCATCGGCTGCGAGCACCAGTAGCTCGTCGCGCGCGGCGTCAAAGGCGAGGCCGCGGGGCTCGCCTGACACGCCCTCCAGCGGGAAGCGCCCGACGGGCCGGCCGAACCGAGTGTGCTCAGCCACCCCGCCCCCGGGACCATCGAGGAGGAACAGGTGCCCGTTGCGAGGCCGCACCGCGAGGTCGCCGCCGGCGCCAGCCTCTGGCAGCTCCAGCTCGCGCTTCAAGCGCCGGGCGGGGCGGTCGACTACCCGGATGCGGTTGCCCGGCGCGAGGCGCAGGAAGAGGTGGTCGGTGAAGGGATCGTAGGCGAGGCCGGCCACCCGCTCCCCGCGCGCGACCAGGCTCGGGACCTCGCCGGCGCCCGCCGGGCCGAGGTCCGCCACGCGTTCCGGCTGCCCGGGCGCGAAGGCGTAGCGGTGCAGCGGGCCGGGCGTGGCGCAGCCGGCCGCTAGCGCGAGCGCGAGCCCTGCGGCGGCCCGCCCGAGGAGGCCTTTTCGCGTTGTCATCCGCGTCGGCCCGGCGGTGAGTGGCGGGGTGAAGGTCGCGTTCATCAGTGGCACGAGCATCGTCAATTCCCCCCTGTTCTCGGCCTGGCCGGTGGAGACCGTCGAGACCAAATACGGCCCTGTCTCCTTCCGGCGGCGCGGCGACCACGTGCTGCTCAACCGCCACGGATTCGGCGTACCCCTGCCGCCGCACGCCATCAATTACCGCGCTAACCTCGCCGCGATCTCGGACCTCGGCTTTCGCCAAGTGCTCTCGCTCAATTCCGTCGGCTCCCTCCGCCCGGAGCTGCCCCCCGGTACCTTTGTCTCCTGCTCGGACTACGTCGCGCTCCAGCAGGGGCCGGCCACTTACTTCGACACCGAGCTGCGCGGGGGCGCCCCCGGTATCGCCAACACCCTGATCCTGCGGCTCGTGCGCGAGCTGGCCCCCGAGTTCATCATCCATCCCGGCAAGGTGTACGTGCAGATGCGCGGCCCGCGCTTCGAAACCAAGGCCGAGGTCCGCATCATCCGCGCCTGGGGCGACGTCGTCGGAATGACCGCGGCCCACGAGGCGGACCTCTGCGTCGAGCTCGGCCTCAGCTACAACAGCCTCGCCCTCATCGACAACTACGCGAACGGCCTCGAGGCCACCTCGATCGATTTCGAGGCCTTCCGGGCGCTGGTCCGCGAGAACCAGGCGCGCGTCAACCGCCTCTTCACCCGGCTGCTTGAGCTGCTCGGTCCGGACTTCCCCGACGCTGGGTAGTTATCTGGCCGGGTCGCGTGAATAACCTCTTGGCTCGCCTTGCTGGCCCCGCCCAGCCTCCCGAGATAAGGGATTTCGTCGCCGCCGCCCGGACGGGGCAGGCCCGGGTGGTGCTGGGCCGCTTCCGCGAGCGGGGCTGCTGCTCCCCTAGCCGCAGTGGTCACGCTCAGCGTGCTCCTCCGCCCGCGCCTGCCCTCCCGCTTACCTCGGGTGGTGCACACGCTCGCGTTCCCCGTCATCCTCGGCTGCTTCGCCCTCGACCTCTGGCTCGACCCTGAGCTGCTGCCCTCGCTGGTTCGCCTCGGCCTCCTGCTGCTCTCCTACCGCAACCTCGGATACCGGGGTCGGCGCGAGGACCTGCAGCTGATCGTGCTGGGCCTTTTCCTCGTCATCGTGGCCGGAGTGCTGTCGGTGTCACCCACCTTCGCGGTGCACCTGTTGCTCCACGGCGGCTGCGCCCTCGGGATGCTGCTGGTTTTACGCGTGAGGCCGGGGGCGGCCCGCCGGAGGGCACCGGCGTGGCGGACTTGCGGAGCGCGCCCGCGTGGGTCTGGCAGGGCGCCTAGCGCGCCCGCTTCTGGCGCTGGCTTGCGGTGGTCGACGCCCGGCTCGCGCTGCTCGGCGGGGTCGTCTTCGCCCTGCTGGTGGCCGGGATCACGCGGGTGTTTCTCCCGCTCTCGCGGTTCCAGCTTGAGGGCGGGCTGTTCCTCCGCGGGGGGACGCCCGCACGACCGCAGACACTTTACCTCGAGGCGGGCTTGGGCCGGCGCCTGCCCTTGCTGGGCCCGCACGAGCGCCTGCGGTTCCGCGGAAGTCAGACGTTTCGCGCCTCCGTGCCGCTCGCCCTAGTTGCGTTGCGCGAGGACCCCGGATCCGGCCGCTAATCTCCAGCGGGCGCGGCGGCTGCGGCGGCCAGCCCGGTTCAACCGTTCGTGAACTGCACCGGTAGGCCGGGCGGCCGGTTCCGCTTGTCCAGCCAGGCCTTGAAGATCGCGTGGGCCACGGGCGTCGCGTAACGACCGCCACCCGTCTCCTCGCCTGGCGTGTCGCCCTCGATCGCCACCGCGACCGCGATGCGTGGGTCCTCGACCGGCGCGAACGCGATCAGCCACGCGAAATTGATCATCCCCTTCGGGTCCTGTTTCTGCGCGGTCCCCGTCTTCGCGGCCAGCCGGAGCCCGGGCAACGGCGCCAGCAGCCTCGGATCCTCGAAAATCCGCGCGGTCCCGTGCGGCCGCTGCGTCACCTGCTCCATCCCCTGCAGCAGCGCCGCCCGCTGGGCCGGGTGCAGCCCGATGCCTTCGTGCCGCTGCGCCGGCCGGGCCGGGTCGTGCAGCAGGTAGGGCTGGGTCCAGACCTCATCGCGCGCGATCGAGGCGGCGAAGCAGGCCATCTGCAGCGGGGTCACGTCGACGTAGCCCTGGCCGATCGCGAACTGCGCGGTGTCGCCGCCCGCCCAACCCTCGCCGGTCAGGCGCCGCTTCCAAACCGGGTCCGGGATGAGCATGCGGCGCGTCTCGTCGTGCAGCTCGATGCCCGTCGGCTGGTCGAGGCGGAAGCGCCGGGCCTCCCGCGCAAGCACCTCCGGACCCATCTCGAGGCCGGCTCGGTAGAAGTAGACGTTGCAGCTCTTGGTGATGGCGGTGACGAGGTCCACCTCGCCGTGCGCGGTGCCGTCGTGGCAGGAGAACGAGCGGGTGCCAACGCGCATCGAGCCGCTGCAGCTGATCGTCGCCGCCGGGTCGAGGGTGCCCGCGCGGAGGCCGGCGACGGCGGTGAGAATCTTGAAGATCGAGCCGGGCTTGTAGACCCCCTGGATGGCGCGTTTAAACCAAGCGCCGCGGGTGGTGATGTCAGCCGCGGCCGCGGCGCGGAGGCGCGGCGAGAAGGTGTTGAGGTCGTAATCGGGCTTGCTGGCGAGCACGAGGACCTCGCCGGTGCGCACGTCCAGCGCGACCGCGGCGCCGGCCATCTCGGTCTCGGCCAGGCGGGCCTCGGCGGCAAGCTGCAGGTCGAGGTCGAGGGCGAGCCGCACGTCCTGGCCCGCGCGCGGCAGCACCTGCTGGAGCGGCGGGTGGATGCGATTACCCGCAGGGTCGACACGGAAGATCGCGCCCCCCGCCTCGCCCTGAAGCTGGTCATCAAGCCGCTTCTCGATGCCGTCGCGGCCGACGGTCCCTTTCATCTTGAACGTGCGAAGGTCGCCCCCGGGGAAGTCCTCGATCTCGCCGGCGTCACCCGTGCCCACGTAGCCGAGAGTGTGGGCCGCGGCGGATCCGTGGGGGTGGTGCCGCACGCTTGCGGTGTGCACCTGCGCGGGGGAGTTGACCGGCAGGCCTTCGAGCAGGCGCGCGTATTCGGCGGGCGCGAGGTTATCGAGCAGCGTGTACGGTAGGAGTAGCTCGCGGGCGAAGTGGCGGTCGAGGTCCCGCGCGTCGACTTTCTCCGCGCGCCCAATGAGGTTGTTCACTTGGTCGAGGTACCGCTGCACGACGGTGGCGCGCGCGATTTGGAGGATCTGGACCGCGCTGGGCAGGTCACCGGCGGCGGCGTCCTCGAGCTGCCGGTAATTGCGGCGGATGCGGATCTGCTCCGCCCGGATCTCGGAGCGCAGGGCGTCGAGCAGGAGCCGCACGGAGAAGCGGGGCCGGTTGCCGGCGAGGACGCGGCCCTCGCGGTCGAGGATCTGCCCGCGCGGGCCCGGGTGGACGATGCGCCGCTGGTTCTGCACCCGTTCCGCCTCAGCGTGGGCGTCGACCTTCAGCAGCTGCTGGTACGCGAGCCCGCTGGCCAGGACCACCAGCGCCACCGCCACAACCAAGTGGAAGAAGGTCACGCGCGGGTCGTGGGCCCGCCGCTGCTCGATCGTGAGCCCAGGCGACTGGTCGGAGGGGGAAGGGGAGGAAGGGGTGGCCACGGCAGGGATCCTCAACCGCGTTGCCCGCTCCGCTCCGTCCAGGTGTCCCCGAGCCGCACGAGCCGGTCCTGGAGGGCGAGGTACCAGACGGTCACGGCGACCAGCGTAAGCTGCGAGGCGAGCAGGTCGGGCAGGAGCCGCGCCCAAACGCCCCCGATGGCCGGCGCCAAGGGGAGGCGGAGTAGGTTGAGCCCAAGAAAGAGCGCGAGGTTGGTAAACAGCACGACCAAGATCTGGGAAACCGGGTCTTTCCGCGGCACGCGCTCCCGGGCGCGGAAAAGTAGCAGGTGCGCGGCGGCGAACAGCAGGCCGTGCGTGCCAAAGGTGACCGGGGAGTGGGCGTCGCAGAGCAGCCCTGCCCAACCCGCCACGATGAGGCCCTCCGTCCGGCCGAGATGGAGCGCCGGGTACACCACGAAAAGCGCCCCGCCGAAGATGTGCACCTGCCAGCCGGAGAGCCCGTGGTTAAGCTCGGCCAGCAGGGCCCAGAGGAGCACTTGCATCAGCAGAAGGATGATCACGCGGCGCATCACGGGGGGCTCAAGGCGCGGCACGCACCGGGGCGGCCGCGGGCGCGGCTGGTACCAGCACGCTCACCTCGGTCAGGGTGCCGAGGCGGGAATCCAGCGCCACCTCACCCGACTTGAACAGGCCGTCGCTGGCGAGATCCGCCCGGATGATGGTGCCAAGCGTCAACCCAGGGGGGAACACCCCCCCGAAGCCTGCCGTTACCAGGCGCTTGGGCACGGCGGGGCTCGCGATGATGTCGAGCGGCATCAACTCCACCACGCCGCGCGGCGGGGCGAGGGTCGGGTTGACGGCGCCCTGGAAGCTGATCGGGCGCGTGTCGCCCTCCACCACCCCGGCGAGGCGCATCGTTGGGCTACTGATGAGTTCCACCACCGCTGTGTTGGCGTGGACCTCGGCCACGCGGCCGACGACGCCGCCGGAGAATACCACTGGGGCACCGGCAGGGATGCCATGGTCGCGGCCCTTACGGATCACGATGCGCTGCCACCAGCCGGAGAAGTCCCGGCGCGCCACCCGGGCGTGCTCAAGCCGGTGGTCGCGCAGCGGCGGCAGGCGCAGGAGTTCTTCAAGGCGGGCCACTTCCGCTCGCAGGGCCCCGTTCTGCTGCACGGCGAGCTCGAAGGACGAGTTGACGCGCGCCAAGTCCCGGCCGGCCTCGATCAGCTCCGTCCGCGAGCGCGCCCGCAGGGCCCAGAAGTCCTGCAGGTCGCGCACGCGGGACGCGGCGAGGGTCACGGGCGCCGTCAGTTCGAAAAAGCTGGCGCGGGCGAACGTCTTGAGCGCGGTCGGGAGCAGCAGCCACGCGGCGAAGATCAGCCCGAGGGTCAGGAGTGGATTCGCCTGGCTGAAGCGTTTGAACGGCACGGGCGGTAGGGGCCGCCGGCGGAGCAGGGTCACCCGGTCCGGCCCGCGGGCGGCATCAGCCGCTCTTGTTCTCCAAGTAGGCCCCGGTGCCGTTGGCCACGGCCGACAGAGGGTCTTCTGAGACGGTAACCGGTAGGCCGGTCTTCTCGCTGAGCAGCTTGTCGATGCCGCGGATCAGCGCCCCGCCCCCGGCCATCACGAAGCCGCGGTCCACGAGGTCCGCCGAGAGCTCCGGCGGGCAGCGTTCGAGAGTGACCCGCACCGCGTCAACGATCGCCGCGACGGTGTCGGCGAGAGCCTCGCGGATCTCCTGCGACGTGACTTGGATCGTCTTGGGCAGCCCGGCCACGGAATCGCGGCCCTTCACCTCCATCGTGAGCTCCTCTTCCAGCGGGTACGCCGAGCCGAGGTTGCATTTGATTTCCTCGGCGGTGCGCTCGCCGATGAGCAGGTTGTAGGCCCGCTTCATGTAGCTGATGATCGCCCCGTCGAGCTCGTCGCCAGCCACGCGGATCGACTTCGAGAACACAATGCCCGAGAGCGAGATGATGGCGATCTCGGTGGTGCCGCCACCAATGTCCACGATCATGTTGGCCGCCGGCTCCTCGATCGGCAGGCCGACGCCAATCGCCGCCGCCATCGGCTCAGGGATCGTCTCGACGCTACGGGCGCCCGCGTGCGTCGCCGATTCCATCACGGCGCGCTTTTCCACCTCCGTGATGCCGGAGGGGATGGCGATAACGACGTGCGGCGGCGCCCGGAAGGCAGAGTTGGAGACCTTGCGGATAAAATAGCGCAGCATCTCCTCGGTGACGTCGAAGTCTGCGATCACGCCATCCTTCATCGGCCGGATCGCGGTAATGTTGCCGGGGGTGCGGCCCAGCATCCGCTTCGCCTCATCGCCCACCGCCAAAACCTTGCGGGTGGTGGTGTCGAGGGCGACCACCGACGGCTCTCGCAGAACGATGCCTTTACCCTTCACGTAGACGAGGGTGTTGGCCGTGCCGAGGTCGATCCCGATGTCGTTCGAGAAATAGCCGAAGATGTTCGCCATGGTGGCGGCTCGAGGCACGAGGAAGCGCGGCGAGCCGACGGGCAACCGAATCCCCGCGCTCAGGGGGTGTCAACGAGGTAAATGCCCCGTCGCCGTCGCGTTCCGGCAGGACATAAAAAAGCCCCGCGGAGGCGGGGCAAAGCGCGCGGGAACCCGGCGCGGGGGCCGGCACTCAGCTCGCGGGCGGCTTGACGGCGGTCGCGGTGCCGGCCGGCTTGGTAGCCTCGGCGGCAGCGGCGGCAGCCGGTTTCTCGGCTTCCGGCTCCTCCTTCGTGGCCTTCTTGAACTCCTTGATCGACTGACCGAGGCCCTTGGCCAGGCCGGGGAGTTTCGAGCCGCCGAACAGGACGAGCAGGATGATCAAAATGACGATCAGCTCGGTCGGGCCCAGACCCATGAAAGCGAGCGGGAAGGAAGGGAGGGAGGCCATAGATTCGTTCTAAAGGCTAGATCGGGGCGTCGGACTGTAAAGCGGGAAAGGCATCAGCTTCCCGTGGGTAGGCCTACTCTGGCCCGACCACCGCCTCCCAAACCACTTCGTCGCCCGGGCGCGGGATGCCAGAGGCCACGCGGGTGCCCAAAATCCGCCCCTGCACCTTGGCAGAAGCGCGGAGGGTGGCGACCGGGGTCAGATCTGGGCGCCGCGCCACCAGGAGGGTACCCGGGGCGAGGGCAGGCCGGGGGGCTTCCGCGGCGAGCTCGACGATGGCGAAGCCCCGGGCCACATCGAGCGCTATAACCCGACCCACGAGGAGTCGGGGGCTGGGGGCGAGCGGCTCCGCGGGTGGCACCGCAGCGGAGGCCGCCAAGGGCGGCGGCGGCGGGGCGACGCAGCCGGCCGCCAGCAGCATGAGTCCGGGGAGCGCGGCGCGCAGGAGGCTCACGACGGTGCCGCCGGGGCCACGGTCAGGGCTTTGGCGGAGGCGGGAAGACGAGGCCACCCGGCATCCGCAGCGGGAGGGCGGGGGCCGGCGGGAAGGGAAGGCTCGTGGCGCCAGTGGGGGGGGCACCCGGGGGGCGCGCCGTCGCGGCGACCTTCATCAGGTTCTGAGCGTTGTCGATCTGCTCGGCGTCGAAGAACCCGTGAAGCTGCCGGATGCGCGTCGGGTGCCGCATCTTGCGGAGCGCCTTCGCCTCGATCTGCCGGATGCGCTCGCGGGTAACCTTGAACTGCTTGCCGACCTCCTCGAGCGTCCGGCTGTAGCCGTCGACCAGCCCGAAGCGAAGTGAGAGCACGCGGCGCTCGCGCTCGGTGAGCGTATCGAGCACGTCGACGATCTTCTCCCGCAGCAGGGAGTAGGCGGTCATGTCGTACGGGTTCTCCGCGGACTTGTCCTCGATGAAGTCGCCGAAGCTGGTGTCGTCGCCGTCGCCGACCGGGGATTGGAGGGAGATGGGCTGCTGCGCCATCTTCATGATCTGCTGCACGCGTTCGACGGGCAGGTTCATCTCGTCCGCGACCTCTTCTGGGGTGGGCTCGTGGCCGAACTCCTGCAGGAGCTGCTTCTGCACCTGCATCACCTTGTTAAGCGTCTCGATCATGTGCACCGGGATGCGGATCGTGCGGGCTTGGTCGGCGATCGAGCGGGTGATGGCCTGGCGGATCCACCAGGTGGCGTAGGTGGAGAATTTGTAGCCGCGCCGGTACTCGAACTTCTCGACCGCCTTCATCAGCCCCATATTACCCTCCTGAATCAGGTCGAGGAAGGAGAGGCCGCGGTTGGTGTACTTCTTGGCGATCGAGATCACCAAGCGCAGGTTGGCCTCGACCATCTCGGTCTTCGCCTTGTGGGCCTCGCGCACGTGCACGAACGTCTGGTTGATCACCGCGAGCAGGTCATCGGGGGCGATGCGCTGCTGGCCCTCGATCTGCCGCAGGCGGGCGTGGAGCGGCTTCGTTTCGAGGGCGGCGTCGCGTTTAGTCTTAGGGTTCTTCGCGCGCTCGAGTTGGGCCTTGAGAGTCTCGATCTCCTCGAGCACCGGGCGCAGCTGTTCGAGGTACTCCTCGTACACCTTAAGCTTGAAGTAGAACTTACTGAAGCCCGACCGCAGGTTGGCCTCCCGTTTCCGCACCTTCGCGAGGACCTTCTTCCGCTCCGCCTCGCCGCGGGCCTTCAAGTATTCCTCCCAGCCCTCGGCCACGGAGGCCTCCGCCGCGCAGGTGTTATTGACCAGCTTGGGCAGGAACTTAAAGTAGGCCTCCCGGGACTCGATCTTCTTGTCGATCACGAGGCGGTCGAAACGTTCCTCGCGGTTGATGAGCTTGGCCCCGAGACCGGCGATGTAGCCGCCGATTGCCGATGCTTGGAAGAGCGCCTCCTGCGCCTTGAGCTCGGCGGTTTCGATCCGCTTGGAGATCTCCACCTCCTGCTCGCGCGTTAGCAGGGGGACCTGGCCCATCTGCTTCAGGTACATCCGGACCGGATCGTCCAAGATGTCGTTCTGCGAGGAGCGCGACTGCTCCTCCTCCGCCTCCTCCATCCGCTGCTTGTAGTCTTCGACTTGGTCCGGCTCGAGAATTTCGATCTCCAGATTCTGAAGGATCGAGAGGACGTTATCGATCTCCTCCTGGTTCTCGACCGACTCCGGCAACGCCTCGTTGATATCCTCGAAGGTCAGGTAACCCTGCTCTTTCGAGAGGCGGATGAGGTGACGAATTTTGTCGTTGATGCCGCCGGCGGGGATCGCCTCGCCAGCGCCCGCCGCGGGCTCCGCGGGCGCGGGCAGCTTCGCCAGGGCGTTCTCGACCGCCTCGGCGGGAGCGGGGTTGGCGGCGGTGGACTTGGTCTTGCGGGACATGGAAGAAGGGCGTTGGGAGACTGCGACCTCGGGAGGCTCAGGCCGGCGACGCGAGGATCACGGGTTGGCGGAGCTGGCGTTGCAGGGCGGAGCGTTCTTGCAAGAGTGAAAGAGAGTCAGCGTTACGCTCCGCACCGGGGTTGGCCAAAGCAAGTTCTATTTGGCGCAGGCGCGGCTCCAGGGCCCGAGAACGGAGGCGCGCAAGCCCCGCTTGCGCCACCCGTGCCGGGTCGTCCACCCGCGGCGGTTCAAAGCGCAGGGTCGCCACGAGGGCCCGTTCCGCGTCGTCCTCCAACAGCGGGTCCAGGTGGTCTCGGCCGGGCCAGGAACCTTGCGCAAATTCCCCGAGCAAGCGGTTCAGCAGGCGGCCCGCGGTGTGGCTGGTGTCGACCCAGCCGGGCAGGAGGGCGTGGCCGACGGCGGGTCCGAGCTCTTCATGGTGCAGGCAAAGGGCTAGGAGGTCGCGCTCCGCGGTGAAGGGATCGGCCCCGGCGGGCCCGGGGGCCGACGCAACGGCCACCGGTCGAAAGGGCTCCTGCCGCCGCACGCGGGACTCTTGGGCGGCCACCTCCTGCAGCATCACCCGCGGCAGCAACCCGAGGGCGCCCGCCGCCTCCTGTGCCAGCGCCGCGCGCGCCGCCTCGCCCCCACTATGTCCGATGATCTCCGCCACCGCCTGCGCCGCGCGGCCCCGCTCCTCCGCTCCTGCCCGCTCGCGATGCGGTAAAATGCTCGCCGCCGCGAACGCCATCGCGCTCAACGCCCCCGCCCGCAGCTGCTCGTAGGCTGCGAGACCCTCGGTCAGAAACAGCAGGTCCGGGTCCATCTTCCCGTCCCCCGTCAGCTGCAGGAAGCGCACCTCAATCCCCGCCTGCAGGGCCAGCGGCAACAGGCGCTGCGCGGCCTTGTGGCCCGCTGCGTCGCGGTCGAAGAGGCATTCGACTTGGGGATGGTAGCGGCGCAGCAGCGCCAACTGACCCGCCGTAATCGAGGTCCCCTGGGGCGCGATCGCCGTCTTCAGGCCCACACTCCAGCAGCGCAGGGCGTCGAGCTGGCCTTCCACCAGCACAAAGGGCCGCCCGTCGCCGACGGCCGTGCGGGCGCGGTCAAGGTTAAAGAGGAGCTGGCCCTTGGTGAAGATCGGCGTCTCCGGGGAATTGACGTACTTGGCCTCCCGCGCTGGATCGTCCTCCGGGGTGCGCGCGGTCTGGCGCGCGGTGAAGGCGACCACGCGCCCCTGGTGGTCCCGGATCGGGATCATCAGCCGCCCGCGGAAGCGCGGCCGCAGCGCGGCCGGGGTCATCAGCGCCTGCTCACTGATGAAAAAGAGTCCGCAGCGCCGCAGCGCCTCCTCTGAGTATTTCCGGCGCAGGAGCGCCCCGCCGAGGCCTCCGCCGGCCGCGTCCACCGCGCCGATATTGAACTCGCGCGCTAGGTCCAGGCCGAAACGCCGCGTCTCCGACCAATAGCGGCGGAAGAACTCCCCCGTCTCGTCCGTTGCCAGCAGCGCTTGGTGGAAGTGGTCGGCGGCCGCGTCGTGCAGGTCGAACAGCTCCTGCCGCAGCGAGCGCTCCTCCCGCGTCGGCCCGCCGCTGCCCTCCTCGTATTCAATCACGATGCCGAAGCGCTTGCCTAGCGCCTCCACCGCCTCGGTGAAGGTGAGCTGCTCCGTGTCACGCACGAACGTGATCGCGTCCCCGGCCTTGCCGCAGCCGAAGCACTTGTAGAAGCCCTTGTCCGGGTCGACGTGGAACGAGGGCGTTTTCTCTTGGTGGAAGGGACACAAGCCCTTTAACCGGCTGCCGCCCGCCTTGCGCAATCCGGCCACGCGTCCCACAACGTCCGCCAAATTCACGCGCTGCTTTAGGTCGCGCACGCAGCTGGGCTTGATGACGGGCATGGGGGAAAGACTTCCTCGTTCTGGTTCCCGACCTGCGCGGGTCCCGGCGATCCGAAGAAGAATGCACTTTCAACCCGGTCTCTCCGCTGTCAAGTTCCGCGCCCCGTGCGCCGCGCTTGGTGGCGTCGCGGCCCCTTTTCCCGTCCCGCCGGCCGTCCCTCCCCCATGCGTCTTCCGCTCGCCCTCCTGCTCGGCCTCGCCTGTGCGCTGGTGACCCGCGCCGCCGCCCCGACTTCGCCGGCCCGTGCCGCCGAGCCGGTGTGGGAGGCCCCGCTCGCCCGCTTCGACGAGGCCTCCTACGAGACCCAGGTCGAGCGCTTGATCGCCGCCTACGAGCAGACCAGCGGCCGCCGCCTTGCCCCGGGCGCCAAACGCAAAGCCGGGATCAAGATCTACGCCGACTCCGGCCCCGGCCTCGCCACCCCGCTCCCGCTTGTCAAAGCCGTCATCTCCGCCCTCCGCCGCCGCGGATTCGACAACGGGGATATCTTCCTCGTTGGCCTCAACGCCCTCCGGCTCCGGATGACCGGCTATCTGCCCTCGCTCGTTTCCGGCCGCACGCCCTTCTCCGGCAACCCCGTCTACGTCCTCGAGTCCGGCCGCTTCTACGACCCGGTCTGGTTTTACGACTCGCCGCTGCCACAGCGCTTCGACCCGATCTTCGCCCAGGAGCAGACCAAGGGCGTCTCGCCGGACACGACCAAGGACCAGGACCGCAAGAGCTTCCTCGCCACGCCCCTGTTCCTCGAGGCGGATTTCTGGATCAACCTCCCCGTTTATACTGACCATCCGACCCTCGGCATCAACGGCGCGCTGGTCAACGCGACCCTCTGGAATGCCTCCAACACGGCCCGCTTCTTCCGCTCGCCCGCCAATGCCCCCGCCGCCGTCGCCGAGATGAGCGCCATCCCCGAGCTGCGCCAGACCTGGGCCCTAACCCTCGCGAGCCTCCAGCATTACCAGTTCGTGGGCGGCCCCTTCTTCAATTCCCTCTACACCGTCTCCGAGCCGCTGCTCTGGCTGAGCAACGACCCCGTGATGCTCGACTCGCTCGTGCGCGACCGCATCAACGGTCATCGCAAGCAGCAGGGCTTCGACCCGGTGGACGAGGAGATCCGCACACTTGAGTTCGCCGAGACGCTCGGGGTCGGCTCCACCAAGACCGCACAGGTCCGGATGCTGCGGCTGGACTGACCCACTTCCCGCTTGCGGACGCGCGCGTGCCGCGCCCCATTCTCCCGTTACGATGTATTCCGCCGCCTATCTGCCCTTTCTCCTGCAGGCTGGTCTCGCCGCGCTCATTACGGGTATCGTGATCGGCGCGAGCCACCTGCTCGGGCAACGCTTCAAGAAGAACGCGATCAAGGACTCCGCCTACGAGTGTGGCGTGGCCGGCGGCGGCCTGCCCCACACGCGGTTCCCGGTGAAGTTTTACCTCACCGCCCTCCTGTTTATGCTCTTCGACCTCGAGGTGGTGATCCTAATCCCCGCCACGTTCGTCTACCGCGAGTTCCTGGCCGCCCACATTCCCATCCTCGGCCCGCTCCTGTTCTTCCTCGGCGTGCTCGTCCTCGGCCTCATCTACGAGGTCCGCAAGGGCGCGCTGGAGTGGGAGAAGTGACCGCCCGGCCCCCCCGATGCGCCTCGAGAAGATCCTCTCCCGGAGCCGCATCATCGACGTGCGCAGCCTCGACCTCGAGGGCGCTCTCGAGGAGCTGCTCGCCACCTGCGTGGGCAAGTTCCCCGACCTTAAGCCCGAGGCCCTGCTCCGCGGCCTCCTCGCCCGCGAGAGCACGATGACCACCTACTTGGGTAACGGCGTCGCCCTGCCCCATGTCCGCGTTCGGATGCCCCGCCGCTACGTGCTCGCCATCGGCCGCAGCCGGGTCGGCATCCGCCACGACGGCGCCCTTGGGGACGAAAGGGTGCACCTCATCGTGATGCTGCTAGCCGGCGAGAACGCCCGCGACTATCTGCAGGTGCTCGCGGCGATCGCGCGGCAGGTGAAGGAGAAGGACTTGGTCGAAAACCTGGTCAACGCCTCCGACCTCGACGCGCTGCACGAGCTGCTGGTCGGCGGTTTCGTCGGGCTGGGGGCGGTCGAGGCCCGCCAGAACCGGGTCAACCGCCTCCTCTTCCGCCAGGCGGAGCGCATCGCCACCGGGGCCGGCTGCGGCGCGATCATGATCTTCGGGGACACCTTCGCCGGCGGGCTCCACCCGGGCGCGCTGCGCTCCAAGCTGAAGACGATCCTCGTCACTCGCTCCGCCCTCGAACTGGGGGATTCGGGCGAGGAACGGTTCCACGAGACGCTGCAGGTCCGCTCCTTCTCCAAGCAGCGGCTCGCCCAGCTCCGCAGCGCTATGCTGGTCGCGCTCACCCGCGGGGTGGTCACGTTCCGCGACCGCATCTGCTGCATCGGCGGGATCACGGGGAGCAACCAGTTCGACACGCTCGTGGTTGTCGACATCGAGCGCGAGTTCCAGACGCTGCTCACCGGCTCGACCGCCGACCTCCTCCCGCCCGACGTGAAACCGGAGGTCCTGGAGCGCGTGATCGCGGTCGCGACCGAGTTGGCGGTCGAGGGCCGCGAGGGGCGGCCCGTCGGCTGCCTGTTCGTGGTGGGGGACAGCGAGCGCGTCGGCGGATTGTCGAAGCCCCTCGTGCTTAATCCGTTTTACGGGTACAAGGAGGAGGACCGGAACATCCTCAACCCCTTTATGGACGAGACGGTGAAGGAGTTCTCGTCGATCGACGGGGCCTTCGTCATCCGGGGTGACGGGGTGGTGGAGTCCGCGGGGTCGCTGATCCAAGCGGCCGATCCCGGCCACGATCTGCCCAGCGGCTTGGGGGCGCGCCACGCGGCCGCCGCGGCGGTCAGTGTGGCGGCCGACTGCATCGCGATTGTCGTCTCTTCGAGCACCGGCCAAGTCACGCTCTTCCGGCGCGGAGTGATGCTCCCGCTGACGGAGAAACGCCGCTGAGACGCCTAGGCCCCAAACTAGCTTGGGGCTAAGGGCTTGCCAGCGCTCGCGTTGGCCGGTGCCCTCGGGGATGGCCATCCTCGGCTCCTTCGCCACCGTCCGCTCACAGGTGCCCGCCACCCCGGGTTTCGCCGCCGCCCTCGCCTATGTGGACGTCCTGCTCGCCCCCGGCTCCGCGGGCCGCGCCCGGCTGGCGGCGCTCGCGCCCGGCACCTCCGCCCGCCTTGAGCTGGGCGGCGGCGTCTTCGCGATGGAACAGGCCTACTTCAGCAAGCCCCGCGCCGAGGGGTTCTTCGAGTCCCACCGCCGCCACATCGACGTGCAGGTGGTGGTCGAGGGCGAGGAGGTGATGGAAGTGATCGACGCCAGCCGGATCGCCCCGGCCGGACCTTTTCAGGAGGAACGCGACTTTCAGGCCTATCCGCCCGCGACCGGAACACTGGTCGCGCGCTTTGGCCCTGGCGACGTGGCGGTCTACTTTCCCGCGGATGTCCACCAGCCCGGCTTGCGGGCCGGCGACGCCCCGGTCCTCGTCCGCAAGACGGTCGTGAAAGTGCCCGTCGCCTGAAGGCGCCGGTCTGGCACCGTCCCGGGCGATGAACTACCGCCACCAGTTTCACGCGGGTAACTTCGCCGACGTGGTGAAGCACGCCCTCCTCGTCGCCCTGGTGCGCGCCCTGCAGCGCAAGGACAAGGGCTGCCTCCTGCTGGACACCCACGCGGGCCGGGGCCGGTACGACCTCGCCGCCGCCGCCGCAGGGGTTTCGCTCGCCCGCCGTCCGGAATGGCCGGAGGGTCTCGGCCGCCTCGCCAGGGACGCTGCGGGGACGGAGCCGCTGGGGGACTACCTGGCCCTCGCGCGGGAGTTCGACCGGGGGCAAGGCAACCTTGCCGCGGAGCCGCGCTTCTATCCGGGATCCCCAGGGCTGCTGCGGGCGCTGCTGCGGCCGGTCGACCGGCTCGTGCTGGCGGAACGTCACCCAGCGGAATGCGCCGCCCTGCGGGCCTTCGCCGCCGGCTGGCCACGCACGGAAGTCCGGGAGGATGACGGGTACGCGCTGCTGCGGGCGCTGCTGCCCCCGCCCGAGCGTCGCGGCCTGATCCTGCTGGACCCGCCGTTCGAGGCCCCGGAGGAGTTCGCGTGGCTCGCGGCCGCAGTGGGGGAGGGGTTGCGCCGCTTTCCCACCGGGGTGTTCGCCGCGTGGTATCCGCTCACCCAGCGCGCCCGGGTGGACGAGTTCCTGCACGCGGTCTCCACCCTGAGTCCTCCGCCGTGCCTCACCGCCGAGCTCACCGTCGCGGGCGAAGCGGCCGGGCTCAAGCTCCGCGGCTGCGGGCTTCTTGTCCTCAACCCTCCGTGGGGCTTCGCGGTGGTCGCCCAACCCCTGCTGGACCTCCTTGTCCCCCGCCTCGCGCAGGCGCTCGGGGGCGAGGGCCGGCTGACGTGGCTGGTGCCCGATCGCTAGGCGGGGTTCCTGCCGTGGGCGATTGAGCCGCCAGGCGCGCCTAGGGCGGAATGCCCGGCGTGCGCCGCCGCCGGAAAGTGGGTAGCGACCCACTTGGCCCTTGATCCTGACTGGGGCGCTACTCAACCTCCTCGCATCCACCCCGGTCCGCGGCGGCTACCCCCGCCGAGGTCTGTTGGTCCCGCCGCGGGGCCGTTCCTAGGCACCCTGCTTCCCCAACCCCCCAACGTACTCACCCTACTATGACCAGTACTCCTCAGATTAGTAACGAAGGCACCGTGCCCAACGCCAGCCGGCTGTTGTGGGCGGGCTTTATGGCCATCCTTGCCGCCGGCGTCGGCTTCGCCATCCGCGGCGGCATCTTCGGCGCCTGGGCCTCCGAATACGGCTTCACCGCCACGCAGCTCGGGGCCATCGGTGGCGCCGGCTTCACCGGCTTCTGCTTCGGCATCATCATCGGTGGCGTGATCGTGGACAAGCTGGGCTACGGCAAGCTGGTTGCCCTCGCGCTCCTCGGGCATGTGCTCTCCGCGGTCGTCACCTTTATGGCGAGCACCCCGCAGAACGCCTATGATTTCCTTTATTGGGGGATGTTCATCTTCGCCTACGCCAACGGCACGCTGGAGGCGGTCGCCAACCCGCTGGTCGCGACCGTCTATCCCCAGAACCGCACGCACTTCCTCAACATCCTCCACGCCTCTTGGCCGCTCGGGATGGTGCTGGGCGCCGTCGCTTCCTACGTGCTTGGCACGGTGATGGGCTTCGGCTGGAAGGGCCAGCTGGCCTTCTACCTCGTCCCCACCATCGCCTACGCCGTGATGTTTATGGGCCAGTCCTTCCCCAAGTCGGAGGCCGCGGCCAAGGGCACCAGCTACGCGGATATGTTCAAGGACGTCGGCATCCTCGGGGCCGCGGTCGCCTGCTACCTGCTCGCCCTGTTCCTCGGTGGCGTCTTTAAGAACCCCACCATCGGCTGGGTCGCCGGCGGCGGCCTCGTTGTAGTGGTCGGCCTGCTCACCCGCTTCTCCTTCGGCTCGTTCCTGCTCTTTTTCCTCTTTGTCACGCACGCGATGATCGGCGCGGTCGAGCTTGGCACGGACGGATGGATCGAGGCCATCACCGGCAACCTCTTCACGCCGACGCAGGGCAAGATTCTCTTCATCTGGACCTCCGCCATCATGTTCGGCCTGCGCTTCTGCGCCCACTGGATCGAGACCCGCCTCGGCCTGTCCCCCATCGGCCTGCTGCTGACGTCCTCTGTCCTCGCGGTGGTCGGTCTCCAGATGGCCTCCGGGATGAATTCCTTCGTCGTCGCGCTCGTCGCCCTTGGCCTCTATGCCGTCGGCAAGACGTTCTTCTGGCCCACCATGCTGGCGGTTGTCGGTGACCGCTTCCCCCGCTCCGGCGCCGTCGCAATGTCCATAATGGGCGGCATCGGGATGCTCTCCGCCGGCCTTATCGGTGGCCCCGGCCTCGGCTACGCCAAGGACCGCTTCACCGCCGAGAACCTGAAGGCCACCAACGCCGCGGTCTACGAGGCCAACAAGGCCGCCGCCCCCTCCCAGTTCCTCTTCCTTGCGCCGGTCACTGCCGTCGACGGTTCCAAGCTCGAGGCCGCCAAGAAGGCCGGCGACAAGGGCACTCCAGAGCAGAAGGCCATCGTTGCCGCCAACCAGAAGGGCGACCGCGCCACCCTGAAGGCGGACTCGTTCATCCCACTCACAATGGCCGCCGTCTACCTGCTCCTGATGTTCTATTTCAAGGGCATCGGCGGTTACCGCCCGGTGAAGCTCGAGGAGCAGACCTGAGCCGCCCCGCCGTCCTGATCTTCCGGCCGCACCCCTGCGGGGTGCGGCTTTTTGCTGGGCGGATTCCCGCCCCGCGGCCCGGTTGGCGGCCGCGGGAAGCCAGATCGTCGATCGAAGGAGAAGCGCAGGAGGTCGCGGGAGGCCAGCCTCACGCCGCGAGGCGGGGTGCCGCCGCGCGACTCCGGCGCGGGACGAGCACCACGAGGACGCCGTCCGCCAGTTCCGCCTCCATCCGGCTGAAGTCGTAGCCCGCGCCCAAGCGCAGGCGCAGGAGGTAGTCGCGCTGAGCGGCCTCGAGGTGGAGCGCCTTGAAGTTCGGACGCACCAAGCGCTCCTTGCGCGCGAGGACCGTCAGGTCGGCCCCGCGGCCCTCGATCTCCACCGCGGAGTCGTCGACCCCCGGCACGTAGACCGTGATCCGCACGCCCTCCGTGTGCTCCGCGCACTCGTGGACCGGCTGCCGGGGCCGCCGGTCAGAGCGGACGTTCAGGGCAGGGCGGATCTCGGCGCGGGGCCGGAGAGAGGTTTCGGTGTGGCTCATTGAGGTAAGGGTGGAAGCGCCTTCCTCGCCGGTCGGAAGACCGTCGGGCTCGGCTCAGGAACTGCGCTTCCGGAGGGAAGCTTCAGTGCTGGCGGCCCGGATCGGTCTGTTTGTTTCCGACGGAAACGGTGACCGCGCCCATGCCGCCACAGCGCTGCCAGGCCTGCTGGGAGCAGGCGCCGGAGCGGCGGGCGATGGAATGGTGTGCAGCGGTCATCCTAGAACGTGGTTAAGAAGTGCATTGCAGGTCCCGTGCCAAGTCAGAATCGCGATTTTCCGCGAGATTGCGCCCCGGCGTGCGGCCCGCTACAGTCCGGCGATGACCTCTGGATCCGACGACTCCACCACTGTGGCCGCCCTGAAGGCGCGTGTGCTTGCTTTCGCCCGCGAGCGCGACTGGGAGCAGTTCCACAGTCCCAAGAACCTCAGTATGGCGCTCGCGGCCGAGGCTGGCGAGTTGATGGAGCCTTTCCTGTGGGTCTCGCCCGAGGAGGCCCGGCGTCTCGCCGCCGATCCCGCCCGCCAGCCCCGCATCGCGGACGAATTGGCCGACGTGGTCGTCTATGCCCTCCAGTTCGCCAATATGGCCGGCATCGACCTTTCCTCCGCGATCGCGACCAAGATGGCCGCGAACGCCGCCAAATACCCCGTCGAACGCGCCCGCAGCCGCTCCGACAAGTACGACGAGCTCTGACCGGCTCAGCCGCGGCCGCCGAAGCTCACGTAATCGTCCAAGTCCAGCAGGTCCGCGAAGCTCCGGATGTCATCCCGGTCGGGGGCCGCGGCCTTGACGGTGGCGGCCATCCACTGATGGCCGTCGCTGCCGCCGGGGCCGTTGCGCACCAGCCAGTCCGACTTGGTCTCGATCTCGGCGGGCTGCCGTGCGCAGCGGGCGCGCACCCAAGTCAGCATCTGCGTTTCGGAACCGCCCTTGGCGGCTTCCGCGAGCAAGGCCTCCGCGTTCAGCCCGGTGAAGGCGAAGAACTGTTTGTCGAGCGGGCAGTTGTAGTGGTAGGCGCCCAGTTTGCCGGCGGTGTTGGCGCGCGCCTTGTCGAGCAGGCGGGGCAGGTGGGCGTAGCCGCCGAGGCGGACCCGAACGCTGCGCGGGGGGAGGTGAAGTCGGGGGCGGAGAGGTTGATCATCGGAGGGTCAGTTTTGCCCGTAGCACGCGCATTGGTTGCCGCAGGGAGCCGGCGGGGGGGAGGCGCGCTGAGCGATCACCCCGTAGCCGCCGACGATCACGCGTTTGACGCGCTCTCCGGTCTCCGGGTGCCGTTGCAGCGGGGAATCGTGCATCGACTGGCGCACCTCGAACTGGCGCGGCGCCTGGCCCGGTTGGTCCGGGATGGTCTCGTACACGTAGGTGGTCATTGGGAAGGGGTAGGAGTGAGGCGTTCCCGCGGTCGGGCGCAAGTCTCCGCCGCGGCTGGAGCTGGCGGATGGATCGCCTTCATTCAAGGGGGCCAGGCCAGCGCAGCGTATATCTGCCGCGGCCTTCCGCCACGTCCGACAGGGCTCAGCCGGGCGGGCGGAATGCCTTCATCACGGCCTCGTTGGTCTCCAGCCGCGGGCCCCCGATCAGATCGAGGCAATACGGGATCGCCGGGAACACCGCCTCCAGGTTCTCCCGGATCGCTTTCGGGCGCCCCGGCAGGTTCACGATCAGCGTCCGCCCCCGGATGCCCGCCGTCTGGCGCGAAAGGATCGCCGTGGGCACGTGCCGCAGCGACGCACTCCGCATCAGCTCGCCAAACCCCGGCAGCAGCCGCGTGCACACGGCCACGGTCGCCTCCGGGGTCACGTCGCGGGGCGCGGGACCGGTTCCCCCCGTCGTCACCACCAGCCCGCAGCCCGCCTCGTCCGCCATCCGGCGCAGCTCCGCCTCAATCATTGGCTGCTCGTCCGGGATCACCTTGTAATGGAGCGTGAAGGGCGTCCGCAGCCATTCCCGCAACAGCGCCGCGCAGGCCTGGCCCGGGGTATCGGCGTAGACGCCCGCGCTGGCCCGGTCCGAGATGTTCAGCACGCCGAGGGAGACGGTAGGTTCCATTCCCCGGAGCAAAGGTGGTGGCCCGCAAAACGCGAGTCGCCCGCGGGGTCCGACGCCGCTTGCGGCTCGATCCCCGCCGCCGCGGCCGCCCCCGCCCGGCCGAACGTCGGGCTGATCCTCGCCGATGATCTGGCCGCCACGCGCGGCAGCTATGGCCACCCGCTCGCGCAGACCCCGAACCTCGACGCGCTGGCCCGCCGGGGCGTGCGCTTCGACCGCGCCAGCGGGTCTGTGGTGGAGCTGCTCGTCCTTTACTCGACCTGTTGCGACCTAGCAGCCCGGACTGCGCCCGCTGTTCGCGGATCCGGCGCGACGCCGGCACGAGGGCGCCTTCACCCAAGCCCGCCGTGGCCCGAAGGCCGATCATTGGGGCCGCCGTGTGCGCACCAAACGCTGCCACCTTCCGAAGGCAAGGGGCGCATCGGCCTGGAATTGTACGACCACGCCAGCGACCCCGGCGAATTCTCCAGCCTTGCCAGCGACGCCCGCCACGCGGCGTCCTGCGGGAACTGCGGGCGCTTCTCGCCGCCCGCCTCCCGGCTTCTGCATCCCGCTAAACCGGCTCCAGCCGGACTCCGTTCCGGTTACGCGGCCCGGCGGAGGATCTCCTCCACCACGACCGGCGTGACCTCGCCGCGTTCGCCGAGTTGCGTCATCCCGCGCGCCGCCAGCCGGCGGGCCACCTCGGGGGCGGTTGACACGGGGATCCCGTGGGCGCCCAAGGTGGTCGGCAGTCCGATCGATTCGTAGAAGGCCCGGGTGCGGGCGATGGCCGCGTCCACCCGTGCCGCCGCGGAGCCTTCCCGCAGGCTCCAGACGCGCTCGCCGTATCGCAGCAGCTTCTCCCGCTTGGCTTCGCGCCGGACCTCCAAGAGGCTCGGCAGGACCACCGCGAGGGTGCGGGCGTGGTCGAGGCCGTGGAGGGCGGTCAGCTCGTGGCCGATCATATGCGTGGCCCAGTCCTGCGGCACGCCAGCCCCAATGGCCCCATTGAGGGCCCAAGTGGCGGCCCAAACGAGGTTGGCGCGGGCGGCGTAGTCGCGCGGGGTGGCGAGCGTGCGCGGGCCCTCGCGGACGAGGATGCGCAGGACGCCCTCGGCGAACTCATCCTGCACGGCCGCGTCGGCCGGGTGAGTGAGGTACTGTTCAAGGACGTGGCAGAAGGCGTCGCCGATGCCGTTCGCGACCTGGCGTTCCGGCAGGGAGAAGGTCGTCTCCGGGTCCAGCACGGAGCAGCGCGGGAAGACTGAGGGATGGATGAAGAACAGCTTTTCCCGCCACGCGCGGCGGCTGATGACCGCGGCGGCGTTGGCCTCCGAACCCGTGGCCGGCAGCGTGAGCACGGCGGCGAGCGGCAGGGCCCCGGTCACCTTGGCGCCGGCGCTAGTGAGGATTTCCCAGGGATCCCCGGCGTGGTCGGCCGCGGCGGCCACGAACTTGGCCCCGTCGAGTACCGAGCCGCCGCCAACCGCGAGGATCCATTCGAGGCGTTCGCGTCGGACCAGTTCCACGGCGCGCATCAGGGTGTCGTAGTCCGGGTTGGCCTCGACGCCCCAAAACTCCTGCACCACGCGGACGCCCAGCGCGGTGCGGGCCTGGGCGTGGACGCCGTTGGCGCGGATGCTGCCGCCGCCGGCGAGGAGGAGCACCCGGGCGCCCGCGGGGATTTCCTGAGCGAGGGCGGCGATCTGGCCGCGGCCGAAGAGGATCCGGGTGGGATTGTGGTAGGTAAAATTCTCCATTTTTCGAGCTAGGCGGAAAAGGGGCGCCGCGCAAGCAGGCGGTCAGTCGCCCGCACGGATTCGCTGCACCTTGGCCCGGAGAACCATAAAGCGGAAGATTTCCGGGCTGAAGAGCACCAGAGCGAGCACGAGCACGATGGTCAAGAAGGCGGGCGGCAGTCCGAAGGCCTTGCGGATGGCGAAGGCGCCGATGCAGAGCAGGAAGACGTAGCCGAGGTGAATGATCAGCTTGAAGAGCGCCCGGCGGTATGCGCGCTCGACAGCGGCGGGATCCTCTTCTTTGGCGGCCATTCGCGGGAAGGTGGGGCAGGGCGCCCCTCACGCAAGGGATTAAGCCTTGGAACCGGCATCCGCTTAGGCCGGCCTTGCCGGCGCGATGAATCCCTCCCCCCGCTTCACTCGGAGCCTCGCCGCCTCGCTCCTGCCCGCCTTCGCTGGTCTGGGTTCCGGTTGCGTTGCCATTGTGGCCTTCGGGGCCGGCGCCGGCACGGTCGCTCTCCTCCGGGGTGAACTGGGGGCCTCCCTCGGCGGTAACCTTGATCAGACCAATGGGGCCGTGAATCGCGCGATTGAGGAACTGAAGTTCGTCCGGTTTAGCGAGACCAAGGACGCGTTGCTCGCCCTGACCGTAGTGCGCAAAGTGGCGGACCACCGTCTCACGGTGCGGCAGGACGTCGTCGGCGAGAAGCTGACCCGGGTCCGCATCCGGGTGGGGGTGTTTGGGGACGAGAAGCTGTCGCGGACGCTGCTGGATCGCATCCAGGCCAAGCTGTTGCCCGCTGCGGGCGGTTGCGCCGGGTCCGTTGCAGTGATCGGGGGTTGCAAAAGCCGGGGATTCCCCGAGGCTGAAGGGTTTAATCCGCATGTTGAAGAACCTGTTTGCGAAGCTGCGGGGTAAGCTCACCGGCTCGCGCCCGGCCCCCGCCACCTCCCCTTCGGCCCCCCGTCCGGCCCGGGGCGAAGGTCGTCCCGGCCCAGGCCGCGCCCCCCGCGCGAGTGAGCCTAGCCGCGATTCGGGTCCCCGGGCACGCCGTGACGGCGCCGACCCACGCGATGAGCGTCGCGATGATGCCGGCTTCCGCGGCGGCCGGCGGGGTCGTCTGGGCGATCGGGGCGGCCGTGGCGCCGGAGGTCCTAGCGGCCGGGGAAGCCGCTCCGAGCGGCCGATGATCGACAAGACCTTCGATCACCCGCGCACCGGAGAGATCAAGCCAGCGGTGCCGGTGGACATTCCCAAGATGGAGACCGCGTTCTCCGCGCTTGGCCTGAGCGACGCCCTCGCCTTCGGGGTCCAGGAAATGGGTTACCTCACGCCCACCGCGATCCAGGCGCAGGCGATTCCGGTGGTGCTGCGCGGGGGCGATGTGATTGGCTCCGCCCAGACCGGCACGGGCAAGACGGCCGCCTTCGCTCTCCCGATCATCCAGCGGCTAGGCACCCACGGGAAACTCCGCTGCCTGATTCTCGAGCCCACGCGCGAGCTGGCCCTGCAGGTTGAGGAGGCGTTCCAGAACTATGCCAAGTTCACCGATCTGCGCGTGACCATCGTCTACGGTGGCGTCGGGTACGGCAAGCAGGAGGACGATCTCCGCCGCGGGGTGGACATCGTGGCGGCGACCCCTGGCCGCCTGCTCGACCATCTTGAGCGGGGCAATTGCTCCTTGGGCAACATCGACATTCTGGTGCTAGACGAGGTCGACCGGATGCTGGATATGGGCTTCCTGCCGGACGTCCGGCGCATCGTGCAGCAGTGCCCGAAGGCGAGGCAGACTCTTTTCTTCACCGCGACCCTCCCCCCGGAACTCGAGCAACTGGCGGGCTGGGCCCTGCGAGAGCCTGTAAAGATCGAGATCGGGCGCGTGCGTTCGCCAGCGGAGACCGTGGCCCACGCCTTTTATCCGGTGGTGGCGACGCAGAAGTTCGACCTGCTGCAGCTACTGCTCGAGCGGACGGACTTCAGGAGCGTGCTCATCTTCTGCCGCACCCGGATGGGCGCCGACCGCATCGCGCACCGGCTGGAGAAGAGCGGCCACACCGTCGGGGTGATGCATTCGGACCGGAACCAGCGGGAGCGCATCGAGGCCCTGCAGGGCTTTAAGACCGGCCGTTACGAGGTGTTGGTGGCCACCGACATCGCCGCCCGCGGGCTCGACATCGCTGGCGTCTCCCACGTGATCAACTACGATGTCCCGGAGAACGCCGAGGACTACGTGCACCGGATTGGGCGGACCGGCCGGGCCCAAAACACGGGCGACGCCTTCACGTTGGTGACCGAGGAGGACGTGCGCGACGCTCGGTCGATCGAGCGGTACATGGGCGTGAGCGTGGAGCGGAAGAAGATCGATGGATTCCCGTACATTTACTCCGCGCTCTTTGACGAGAAGGCCCTCGCCGAGACGGCGGCGGCCGCGGTCAAGCCGGCCAGCCGGCTGCACCGCGGTGCCCGGCGCTGACCGGCGGGGCATTAGCGCCATCGCTGCGCTCCGGCGGTGCCGCTTATGAGTTGGTGCCCGCCCGCGCGTCGGGACTTTTTGGTTTACAAGCCAAACAGCGCCTTCTTGCCTCGGCGGCGATTTTCCCTCCCGGCGCCCGCCTCTTCACCCGCTCATGTCGAAACTCTTCTCGAAGTCGGCCAACCAGCTGCCGCTCCAGATCCTCATTTATCTGTCCGTAGTTGCGGGAATCGCCACCGCTGGCGTGAGCTACTACATGACGCCCAAGTACACGCGGGTTGGATACGCGCCGGTCCAGCCCGTGCCCTTCAGCCACGCGAAGCACGTCCAAGAGGTCGGTCTCGACTGCCGTTACTGCCATTCCCACGTCGACAAGTCGGCCCATTCGAATGTCCCGACCTCGCAGACGTGCATGAACTGCCACAGCATCCTCAAGACCAACAGCCCCCTGCTAACGCCGGTCCGCGAGAGCTACGCGCAGGGCACCCCGGTGCCGTGGGTCTGGATCCACCAGACGCCCGACTACGCCTACTTCAACCACGCGGCCCACGTGAACAAGGGCATCTCCTGCGTGGAATGCCACGGCAAGGTGAACGAGATGGAAATCGTGACGCATATGCAGCCGCTGAGCATGGCCTTCTGCCTCGAGTGCCACCGCGACCCGGCCTCCCGGATCCGCGATCCGAAGGATGTCTATAATCTCGATTCCGCCCGCTTGGCGGACCAGGGCGAGGCCGGTCGCAAGGCGGCCGAGGCCTTCGCGCACGACTGGAAATTGTTGCCCCCGCAGAGCTGCTCCGGCTGCCACCGATGAAACGCAAGATCGATCATCCCGCCCCTCCCGTCGCTGAGGCGCTGACTGGCCCGAAGTACTGGCGTAGTCTCGGCGAGCTGGCGGGAACCCCGGGATTCCGGGCCCAGCTGGAGCGGGAATTCCCGGAGGGCGCCGCGGAGTTGGAGGGCGTCGACCGCCGCGGGTTTATGAAACTGATGGCCGCCTCCTTCGCGCTGGGCGGAGCGGGTCTGGCCGGGTGCCGTCGGCCCGAGAAGTTCATTTTGCCTTACGGCAAGTCCGTCGAGGGGGTCATTCCCGGACTCCCTTCCTATTACGCGACCGCGATGCCCCTGCGCCAAGGCGCGATCCCGCTGCTGGCGGAGACGCACCAAGGCCGCCCGACCAAGCTCGAGGGCAACCCGACCTACGCTCCGCACGGCGGCGCTGCCTCGCTGCTAGCGCAGGCCTCGGTGCTCGACCTTTACGACCCGGACCGCGCCCGCGCCCACACGCGCGGCGGCAAGGCCCTTTCCGCCACCGAAGTCGCGACGCTGCTGGGCGAGATCGCCGCCAAGTATGCCGCCACCGACGGCGCCGGTTTGGCCCTGCTGGCCGATGAGTCCTCCTCACCCACCCGGTCGCGGCTGGTGAAGGAGCTCCGGGCCAAGCTGCCCCGGGCCTTATGGAGCGAGTACGAGCCGGTCACGGACCAGCCCCCAGTCGCTGCCGCCCAAGCCGTGTTTGGCCAGGCCGTGCGCCCGCTGCCGGATTTCGCGAAGGCGCGCCGCATCCTCTCGATCGACGCCGACTTCCTCCAAGCTGAGGCCGGGAGCCTCGCCTCCGCCCGCGGGTTCGCCCAGGGTCGTCGGGTCGACCGCAAGGAAGACCCGATGAACCGCCTCTACGTGGTGGAGAGCGGGATGTCGCTCACCGGTAGCATGGCGGATCATCGCCTGCGGCTGGCCTCGAGCCAGATGACCGCCTTCACGGCCAGTCTGGTGATCGCGGTGTACCCGGAATCCGCCTCCGTCCTCGAGCCGCTCACGCAGGGCGTGAAGCTGGACCCGAAGTGGATCCAAGCGTGTGTCGAGGACCTGCAGGCCCACCGGGGGGCGGCCGTGGTGGTGGCTGGCTCGCACCTGCCCGCCGAGGTTCACGCGATGGTCCACGGCCTCAATTCGATCCTCGGCGCCGCCGGGGCGACCGTCTCGTACCTTCCCGTGGAGAGCACCCCCGGCGCGACGTCCCTGTCTGCGCTGGCCGCGGCCATCAAGGGGGGGGTGGTCAAGACGCTCGTGATCCTCGGGGGCAATCCGGCCTACAATGCGCCCGCGGACCTCGACTGGGCCGCCCTGCAGAGGTCGGTCGGCGAGGTCATCCGCTGGAGCACCCACTTGGACGAGACCTCCGGGGTCAACGCGGCCGCGACCACGCATTTGGCCGCCGCCCACTACCTGGAGTCTTGGGGTGACGCGCGGACGGTCGACGGCACCGTTGTGCCGGTCCAGCCGATGATTCAGCCGCTGTTTGGCGGGCTGACGCAGATCGAGGTTCTGGCGCGTCTGGCGGGCCAAACGGAGGCCGATCCATACCAGTTGGTGGCCAGCACGGTCACCGGGCTGGCCGGCGCCGGCGCGGACCCCGCCCGGGTGATGGAGCGTTTCCTCCACGATGGCGTGCTGGCCGCGTCCGCTTACCGCCCAGTGACGGTGCGCTTCAACGCCTCCAGGGCGCAATCCCTGCTCACGGCGGTCCGCCCGGCGGCCGCGCCTGCCAAGGACAACCTTGAGGTTCGCTTCGTGGTGGATCCGAAGGTCGACGACGGCCGGTTTGCGAATAACGGCTGGCTGCAGGAGTGCCCGGACCCGATCACCAAGATCGCGTGGGACAACGCGATCCTGATCAGCCCGCGGCTGGCCCGCGACCTGAAGATCGACCCCAAAGGCTCCCTTATCCAAGTGGCCCGCAAGGAGACGGCCGAGTTCAGGATGGGCAAGGAGAGCGCCCGCGTGTTCGAGCTGTCCCTCGGCGGCCGCACGATCAGCGGCCCGGTGCACATCCAGCCCGGCCTCGCCAATTACACCGTCATCGTCCCGCTTGGATATGGCCGCACCGCCGCCGGCCACGTCGGCAACGGGGCCGGGTTCAACGCCTACCCGCTGCGCACGACCGGGGCGATGCACGTCGGCCTCGGCGCGAAGCTTCGCGACTCCGGCAAGCGCCTCCTGCTGGCGAACACCCAGGAGCACTGGTCGATGGAGGGCCGCGACATCATCCGCGAGGCCAATTTCGAGCCGGCCGCCAAGCCCGACGGCAACAGCTACCGCGAGAATCCTGGTTACGTCCGCAAGGTCGGGATGGAGTCCCACACCCCCTCGAACCTCGGGGCGGTCGGGGAGAAGATGACGCCCCAGGAGCGGGCGACCAAGATCCCACGCGGCAACTCGCTTTACGAGACGCCCCAGTTCGACGGTCACCACCAGTGGGGGATGTCGATCGACCTCAACACCTGCATCGGCTGCAACGCGTGCGTCGTCGCCTGCCAGGCGGAGAACAACATCCCGATCGTCGGTAAGGACCAGGTGATGCGCGGCCGCGAGATGCACTGGATTCGCTTGGACCGCTATTATTCGAGCGGGACCATCGACGCGGAGGCCTTCGGCGGCGAGGGCAACCGGGAGCTCCCGGAGGACCCGCAGGTTTCCCTGCAGCCGATGACCTGCGTGCACTGCGAGCTCGCGCCCTGCGAGGTCGTGTGCCCGGTCAATGCCACCGTGCACGACGAGGAGGGCATCAACACGATGGCCTACAACCGCTGCATCGGCACCCGCTACTGCGCGAACAACTGCCCGTACAAGGTTCGGCGCTTCAACTTCTTCGACTGGAACCAGCGCCGCCTCGACAGTCTGTACCTCGGGCCCGCCGGGGACTACGGGATGCCGGCGCTCCTCCAGATGGCCAAGAACCCGGAGGTCACCGTCCGGATGCGCGGCGTGATGGAGAAGTGCACTTACTGCGTGCAGCGCGTCCAGAACGGCAAGATCCGGCACAAGGTGAAGATGGCCCAGGCGGGTCGCCCGGGCGACGTGGTGGTGCCGGACGGCACGATCAAGGTGGCCTGCGAGCAGACCTGCCCGGTGGGCGCGATCGTGTTCGGGAACATTCTGGACAAGGACAGCTCCGTGAGCCGGGCCAAGGCCCGCGAGCAGGATTACGCGGTGTTGGGCTACCTAAACGTGCGTCCCCGCACGACCTACTCCGGCAAGCTCCGCAACCCGAACCCGCGCATGCCCGACTTCCAACCGCTGCCGTTCAGCCGCGTGGAGTATTCCCGCAAGAATGAGCCGGCCGCCCACGATGACCACGGCGCGCACGGCCACGGGGCCGAGCCCGCCACCCCCAGCCACGGAGGGAAAAGCTAATGGGGCACGCCGATCATAAAGCCGCCGCGCACCCGATCCTGCAGGAGGTCAGGCCCGCGGCGCTGCCCCGGGCCGTTCTGGTGGAGAACGACCGCAGCTTCTCGTGGATCACCGAGAGGATCTGCGGCATCATTGAAGGCAAGACCCCGGTCTGGTGGTGGGTCTGCTTCATCCTCGCCTGCTTCGTCGCCTCCTTCACGGTGGCGGGTATCACCTACTTGGTCGCCACCGGCGTCGGGGTGTGGGGCCACGCCAACCCGGTCAACTGGGCCTGGGACATCGTGAACTTCGTGTTCTGGATCGGCATCGGCCACGCCGGGACGCTCATCTCGGCCATCCTGTGCCTCCTGCGGCAGAAGTGGCGGACGTCCATCAACCGGGCCGCCGAGGCGATGACCATCTTTGCAGTGGTCTGCGCCGCGATCTTCCCGGTCTTCCACGTCGGCCGCGTCTGGTTCGCCTGGTACCTGTTCCCGATCCCCAACTCGAACGCAATCTGGCAGAACTTCCGCTCGCCGCTCGAATGGGACGTGTTCGCCGTCTCCACCTACGGTACCGTTTCGGTGCTCTTCTGGTACGTGGGCCTCATCCCTGACCTGGCCGTCCTTCGCGACCGCTTCTTCGCTGCCGGCAACAAGGTGCGGGCCACCCTCTACGGCCTGTTCGCGATGGGCTGGCGTGGCTCCAACCGCCACTGGAGCAACTATGAGATGGCCTACCTGATTCTGGCCGGCATCTCCACCCCGCTCGTGCTCTCGGTGCACACGATCGTGTCGTTCGACTTCGCGGTCTCGCTGCTCCCCGGCTGGCACACCACCATCTTCCCGCCGTACTTCGTGGCTGGAGCCATCTTCTCGGGCTTTGGGATGGTGCTCACCCTAATGCTGCCACTGCGCGCGGTCTACGGCCTCCAGGATTTGATCACGCAGTACCATATTGACTGCATGTGCAAGATCACCCTCGCGACTGGCACCATCGTCGGCTACGCCTACGGCATGGAGTTCTTTATCGCTTGGTACGGGGCCAACCCGTACGAGGGCTTCGCCTTCGTCAACCGCGCGTTCGGACACTACGCCTGGGCCTATTGGATCATGATCTCCTGCAACGTGATCACGCCTCAGTTCTTCTGGTTCAAGGCGGTCCGAGAGAACACCGCGTTGGTTTGGATCCTCTCCATCTTCGTCAACGTCGGGATGTGGTTCGAGCGGTTCGTGATCATCGTCACCTCCCTGGCCCGCGACTTCCTGCCGTCCAGCTGGGGCTACTATTCCCCGAGCATCGTCGAGGTCTTCACGTTCTTCGGGACGTTCGGGGTGTTCTCGGTGCTGTTCCTGCTGTTCATCCGGTTCCTGCCGGTGATGCCGATGGCCGAGCTCAAGGCCGTGACCCCGCAGGCCGACGTCCACGGCGGCCACGCCAAACACTGATCCTTCTGCCGATGTCCGCCCAAACCTACGGCCTGATCGCCACCTTCAAGACCGCCCCCTCGCTTTACCACGCGGCCGAGGCAGTCCGCGACGCCGGCTACCGCCACTGGGACTGCATCACGCCCTTCCCCGTCCACGGCCTCGACAAGGCGATGGGCCTCCGCCGCTCCGTCGTCCCGCGCATCTCCCTAATCGGTGGCATCACGGGCTTCTGCACCGGAATGTCCCTCATTTGGTGGACCGGCGCGGTGGACTACAAGCTCATCGTCGGCGGCAAGCCGCTCTTCAGCCCGATGTTCGCCTTCCCGGTCGCCTATGAGTTGACGATCCTCTTCACCGCCTTCGCCACCATCATCGGGATGTTCGTCCTCAACGGTTTGCCGATGCACTACCATCCGGTGCTGAAGTACGACCAGATCCGCCGGGGGATGGACGACACGTTCTTCATCGTGATCGAGGCCCGCGACCCCCGCTTCAACGCCGCCAACACCCGCGCCCTGCTTGAGCAGGCCGGCGGCGAGACCATTACCGAACTGGATCCCTGAGTATGCGGCACTTCTACCTCGTCACCTTCTTTGTCTGCGTGCTGGGAGTGTCCATTCTGGGTTTCCGCGGGCAGACCTTCACCCTCCCGCCACTCGACCAGTGGCCGGACTGGGCCTTCCCCGGGATGGAAGTGCAGCCCAAGCACCGCCCGCAGTCGGCCAGCGCCTTCTTCGCGGACGGCGGCTCCGACCGCCTGCCCCCGCCGCGCACCGTCGCTCGCGGGATGATGCGCGATGACCTCCACCTGCATCACGGCAAGGTCGCCGGCGGCGGCTTCGCCGCGGGCTTCCCCCCCACCTTGACGGTTGATGGCACCTTTCTGGAACGCGGCCGCCAGCGGTACCAGATCTATTGTGCCCCCTGCCACGGCGCCCTCGGCGATGGCAATGGCATTACCAAGAAGTACGGGATGGGCGCCACCCCGTCCTACCACGATCCTCGCCTCCGGGCCCAGCCCGACGGCGAACTCTACCAGACCATCACGCTCGGCAAGAACACGATGATGTCCTACGCCGACAAGCTCGCCCCTGAGGACCGTTGGGCGGTGGTCGCCTATGTGCGCGCCCTGCAGCGTGCCCAGCAGGGCACGGTTGCAGACGTCACCGACGCGGCGGGTAAGAAAGCCCTCGGCCTCCCATGAGTTCCCACGCTGCCTCCGCCCCCGCGGCCCTGTCCGCCGCTCCCGCCTCGACCGCCCCGGCGGCCGTGAAGGCGCTGACCCTCGGCCTTGCCGGGATCGCCCTCACCGCACTGGGCCTCTTCGTCTCTGGCGCGAAGGTCGTCGCTCACTCGTGGCTAGTGGGGGTCACTTACTGGACCGCGATCGCCATCGGGATGCTGCTGCTGGTGCTCATCCACCACATCTTCGACGCCTCTTGGTCGACGGTCATCCGCCGGCAGTTCGAGCACGGTCTGGCCGCATTCAAATGGCTTGGCCTGCTGTTTTTGCCCCTTCTGCTCGCCTCCTTTCTGTACGACCGGGATCTGATCTGGCCGTGGTTGGACCTAAACCACGAGATGCACGGCGGCCACACCGTCGGCCACGATCCGCTCTACCTGAAGAAGGCCGCGTTCCTGAACCCGGGGATGCTGCTCGGGATAACAATCGCGTTCTTCGCGAGCTGGATCTGGCTTTCCTCCCGCCTGCGGCGCGCCTCCTTCACCCAGGACCAGGACGGCTCCCTCGGCTGGACCCGCCACAACCGCGTGACGGCCGCCATCGGCCTCCCGATCGCGGCCCTGACCCTCACCTTCGCCGCGATCTACTGGATCAAGTCCCTCGAGTACCACTGGTTCTCGACGATGTATGGCGTCTGGTTCTTCGCCAACTGCGTGCGCGGGGCCCTTTCGTTCGGGGTCATCATTATGGTCTGGCTGTGGCAGCGCGGGGATTACCGCGGCATTCTCAACACGAACCATTTCCATAGCATCGGGTTGCTGATGCTGGCCTTCACGGTCTTCTGGGCGTACGTCACGTTCTCCCAGTATTTCTTGATCTGGAACGCCAACGTGCCTGAGGAGACTTTCTGGTACAACCTGCGGGAGATCAATCACGACGGCGCCTCGAACCAGTGGAAGTGGATCGGCATCTTCGGGATCCTGTTCGGCCACTTCTTCATCCCGTTTTTCTTCCTGTTGTCCTACCGGTTTAAGATCACGCCCCACATCCTCCGTCGCATCGCGATCTGGATTCTGGCGATCATCCTCCTCGACCTCTGCTACAACATCATGCCGGCGCTCAAGGATTCGCACGGCGACGCGCTGCCTTTGTTGTCGCTGAACTTGGTCTGGATCCTGTCCTCTGTGGTCGGGGTCGGCGGAGTCTGTGGCTGGGCCTACCTCCGCAGCTTCGGCACGGCCAAACTGATCCCGATCTGCGACCCGCGCATCGGCGAAAGCCTCACCCACCATGAGTGACCCCTCCGTCAGCCCGGCCCGGCCGGTTTCGCTCTTCACGATCATCCTGCTCCTCGGGGTGTTCTCCGCCTTCCTGCTCACCGTCCGGTACTTCTACCGCCCGGCCCCGGCGACCGCCTATAACGCGGCCCCGGAGGCCTTGCCGAAGGACCAAGAATGGCGCGCGACCTCCGATGCCCGCCGCCAGGCCCTCGCGGACCTCCGCGCGGCCGAGGCCTCCCAGGCCACCAGCTACGCTTGGATCGACAAGGATAAGGGCGTGGTCCAGCTGCCGCTGGAGTACGCGATGGAGCTGACCGCCAAGCAGTACGGAGCGAAGAAGTAACTGCCCGCCAACCTCCGACCGAGATGTCCCATCCCCCGTCCCAAGCCCCTGCGGCGGAAGTCAGCCCTTTCGACGCTCCCGCACGGTGGCCACTGGCCCTGCTTGCCGGCTCCGCGCTGGGGTGGCTCGTCCTCAGCAGCCTGCTCGCGCTGGTAACCGCTATCCAGCTGCATACGCCTTCGTTCCTCGCTGACTGCTCGGCCCTCACTCACGGCCGGGCGCAGGCCGCGCGGGAGACGGCCTTCCTTTACGGTTGGGCGGGCAACGCCGGCGTCGGCCTTGGCCTCTGGATCCTCGGCCGCCTCGGCGGCAATCCCCTCCGCGCCTTGAACTGGGCCGTCGTGGGTACCGTGTTCTGGAATCTGGGCCTGCTGGCCGGGATGGTCGGGATCGCCACCGGCTCGATGACCGGCTTCGCCGGCCTGCAAGTTCCCCGCGCTCTGCAACCGGTGCTGGTGGCCGCCTTCTGCGCGATGGCGCTTCCCGGCGTGCTGGCGTGGGCCGGGCGCAAGCGGGAAGGCACTTATGCCGCCCAGTGGTATGCGGCTGCCGCCCTCTTCCTGTTGCCTTGGTTCTGGACTGCCACCCAGGCGGTGCTCCTCTGGTCCCCCTTGCGCGGGGTGGTCCAGACGGTCGCAGCCTCCTGGCACACCCAGAGCCTTGTCTCGCTGTGGCTGATGCCGCTAGCGCTGGCCGCCGCCTATTTCATCGTGCCGAAGCAGACGGGAAAGCTGCTGCCGGGCTACGAATCGGCCCCGCTCGCCTTCTGGACCCTGATCGTGGCGGGCGGCTGGACCTTCGGCCGCCACCTGATCGGTGGGCCGTTCCCCGCTTGGATCCCGACGATGGCGGTCGTCGCGCAGTGTCTCCTCCTGTTCCACTTCCTCGTCGTGGCCTTGAACTTCCGGCAGCTCTTCGCGGGGGGCAGCCTCACGCTGCAGTACCTGCGCTTTGGTCTGGTGGCCTATCTCCTGACTGGCCTCCTAGAGACGATCACTTCCTTCCGCGGTGCGGCGGTGCACACCCAGTTCACGCTGCTGGTGCCCGCGAGGGAGCAGCTCGCGCTCCAAGGCGCGCTTTCGATGTTCCTCTTTGGTGGCCTTGTGTACCAGTTCCCGCGGATCTTCGGCCGCGATTGGACGCTGCCCACGTTCGTTTCCGGCCACCACAGCCTCTATATGCTGGGCGTGGTGATTTCGGTGCTTTCCCTAAGCTGGGCCGGCCTCGCCCAGGACGCCCTGCTGAACCACTCCCAGACGCCCTTTGCGGAGATTCTGGCCCAGCTGAAGACGCCGCTCCTGCTGCACACTGCGGGTCAGTTCGCGCTGCTGGCGGGTAATCTTCTCCTGTTGTTCGCCTTCCTCCGTTCCGCTGCCGCTTCCTGCTGCCGGGAAGAAGGCGCCGTGGCCCTCCGTCCCGCTTCCTCCGCCTCATGAAAAACCGGCCGCTCTTCCTGCTCGGCCTCTTCCTCGCCGTCCTGACCTCGTGGGCGGGGTTTGTGCTGGGATCACACGGCCAGCTAGGTTCGCTGACTCCTTTCTTCGACGAGGCGGACGGCCAGTCGCATCCCGCGCGCCTCCCGGGCCTCGCCGCCCGGGGCCAGCTGGTCTATGCCGACCTCGGATGCGTCGCGTGCCACACCCAGCAAGTACGCCGCCCAGGCTTCGGCAACGATCAGGCCCGCGGTTGGGGGGAGCGCCAGAGCGTCGCCCGCGATTACATCTTCCACGCCCAGCCCCAGCTCGGCGCTTCGCGGCTCGGACCGGACCTGATGAACCTCGCCGGCCGCAATCCGCAGGCCGCCTCCGCGGATGACTTGCATCGGCTGCTCTATACTGGCTCCGCCGCCCACCCGGCGTTCCCGTTCCTGTACGAGACCCGCGAGATCGCCGGCGAGTCCTCCCGGCACGCGGTCCGCCTGACCGGGACCACCGCGCCCAAGGCGGGTTCCGAGGTGGTCGCCACCGAGCGGGCGCAGACTCTAGTGGCCTATCTCCTAAATGTGAACACGGGCTTTGAGTTCCCGGAGGCGCGGCCGCTTCCGGCCAAGTCCGCCGCCAGCCCGGAGGCCACGAAATGAGCGCGTCCCAACGTCCCGATCCCAGCCAAGACCGGTCTCCCTTGTCCGACGACGCCCTGCAGGCCGGGCACGAGCAGATTATCGGTAAACAGCCCGACGAGAAAGGCCGGTACCGCCTGCTGCCGCTGAACCTGCTGTTCCTCTTCAGCGGCTTGATCTTCGTGGGTGGAACCTACCTGGGGCGGTTCTCTGGGCACTTTCACCCGAAGGTGTTCAATGAGTACGGCCAGCCGCCGAAGGCTGGCGCCGTGGCCGCCGTGGCGGTCGATCCGCTCGTCCTCGGCAAGAATGTTTACGTCCAGGTTTGCGCCGCGTGCCATCAGCCGACGGGGTTAGGCCTGCCGCCAGCGTTCCCGCCGCTGGCCGGTTCCGAGTGGGTGTCCGGTTCCGAGGAGCGCCTGATCCGTATCGTGCTGCACGGCCTTCAGGGCCCGATCAAGGTTATGGGCGTCGAGTATATCGGAGCCATGCCGGCGGCTGGTCCGGGTTCGGGTTATAACCTGAGTCCCGAGAAGGTTGCCGCGGTGCTTACCTACATCCGCAAGGAGTGGGGTGGCGTTGAGGCGCCGGTGGCGGCCGGCAAGGTGGCCGAGGTGCGGGGCAAGGAAGGCAATCGCCAGCCTTGGACCGCGGCCGAGCTCGAGAAGATTCCGTAAGGCGGACTGCCTTGCCCAAGGCTTCCGCCTCCGCCGAGGCTACGGCGGACGAGACGGCGGACCGGCGATTGAGATTGATGTAGCCGGGGCGCGCCGCCCCGGTTCTCGCCGCTCGGGGCCAATTCTAACGCAGTCGTTCCCTCAGTCGTGAATCCCCGAGGCGCGGGCGAATGCGCTGCTTTCCGCCATCACCGGGGCGACGCGCCCCAGCCACACCAAGCCGCTTAAGTCCGGAATAAACATCAGGCCGAACCAGCCGTGGATCGATGGATCCGGGGCATCCTGCCCCGGAAGGCGGGACGAAGGCGCGCGCTCAGAACGTCCCCTTGACCCCGAAGTTCCAGTTGGCGCCGTACTCCTGGTACAGCCGGAGGACGCGCTGGCGGCGCTCGGCGACGCCGGGCGGCGTGTCGAACCAGCGCAGCGGCTGGCCGGTGATGTTGCGCCCCTGCACGTAGAGGGAAGTGGAGGAGCTCAGGCGCCAGTTGAGCGAGGCGTCGAACTGCAGCACCGCCTCCCGGAAACGGCCGTAGACGCCATCGGGGCGTTCGTCGGTGAATACGCCCCCGAGCGAGCCGTTGAAGCGCCGGTAGGCGTAACCCAGCCGGCCCGACACCCGGTGTGGCGCGAGGCCGTTGCGACGCTGGCTCGCGGTGGTGCGGGAATAGGAGAGGTTGACGCTGGTCCCTCGGAACAGGTCCGGCAGGAACCCGAGGGTCTGCTGGTACGAGAGGTCAAGGTTGCGGAAGCGGCGCGTCTCGGCGCTGTTGCGCGTGGTGCGGAAGACGTAGGTCTGCAGGTCCGGGTCCTCCTCGCCGAACTCCGAGGCGGTGTAATCGAAGGTCTCGCGTAGGTTACGGATGTCGTTCTGGGCGAGCTGGAGCGTGAGCTGGCCGGGCGCGCGGTGGCCGAAGTAATAGGCGAGCCGGGCCTGGTAGTTCCGGGAATACTCGGGTTGGAGCGCCGCGTTGGGCGCATCGACGCGCTGGGCGTCCTCAAGCACATTGTACACCCCGGTGAGCGAATCGACCGGCGGCCGGGAGATGGCCTGATTGTAGCCGGCCTGGAACTCGAGGCTCGGCGTGAACCGGTACTTGGTCAGCACGGAGGGGAAGGTGTTGCGATAGGAACTCGTCCGCGCGACGCGGGGCTGGCTGAAGAACTGGTACTCCAGCCCGGGAATGGTGGTGGCGCGCCCAGCGGCGTTAACCGGGAATCCAGCGGCGAGGATCTCCCGGCGCAGGCGCGGATCGTACTGGAGGAAACGGTTCCCCGTCTCCTCAAGGCGCACGCCGCCCCGCACGGTCCAGCGTGCGACCGGACTCACGTCCAGCTGCACGTAGGCTGCATCGACCGTCTGGCGGAAATTGCGGCGGTTGCCGATGAACGCGGTGTAGTAGTTGTCGACCGTGGCGGCGCGCACGAAATCCTGCGGCCGGGCCTGGAACAGCTCCCCGATGCGCTTGCGGTCGGCGCGCGGGAGGTTGCCGGTGACGCCGCCCAAGCTGGTGAAGGCAAGGGCGTTGGTGGTCCCGGTCTCGAAGGGATGGACGGCGAGGTAGCCCAAGTTCGCCCAGCTGCCGTTGGTCGTGATCACGGGCAGGCCGGTGGTGGCGTTGGTGCCGGTGAGCGTGTCGCCGCCGGTTCCGATGTACCGCCAGAGCTGCCAGGGCGCGTAGTTGTTATTCTTCCGGTTCTCCTCGGTCCATTTGCCGCCGAACTTGAGCACCGCCGGTAGGCGGCCCAGCAGCGGGAAGGTCCAGCGCGCGTTGGCGGAAGCGAGGTAGACCTCCGTGATCCAGCGGCTGTTGGCGCTTTGGATGCGGGTGCCGCCGGTCCAGTTGCGGAGGTCGAAGGGGTCGGGGCCGGAGGTCTGGCGGATGATCCACTCGTGGGAGTCGGCGCGCGGCCGCGACGCGGTCCAGTCGGCGGGGAGGGAAAGGGTCTCGGACTGGGAGATCCCGCGCTCGAGAGAAACGTAGCTATTGACCGCGCGGGAGTAATTAAAGCCGCCCTCGAAGGTGAGGGTGGGGAGCTTGTACTCGAAGCGCGGGGAGACGGTGCGGGTGTAGTTCTCGGCCGCCGCGGTGCCCCCGCCGTTGTTGATGGCGGGGACGGTGTTGGCCGTGCTGCGGCGGGTGCTGAGAGTGAGGATTCCGTCGCCGCCGACGGTCCCGCGGCCGTTGTTGACGTTGGCGTTCGAGTTGGCCGCGACAAAGGTGAAGTTCCGGTTCCAGAACTCGCCTTCGACGTAGGTGTAGCTGGCGTTGAGGGAGAGGATGAGGCGCGGTCCGGCCTTGTAATCGGCCGCGAGCGAAAAGGCGTCCTTCCAGATCATCTTGGGGCCGTCCTTGAAATCGAGCTGGCGGATAACGATCGGCCGCGGGTCCGCGGCGGTGGGCGTGCGGTTGTAGTCCTGGGAGAAGGAGTACTGCTCGGTGTAGGAATTGGCGCGGCTGGCGGTGAGGATGAGGCCGAGGCGGCGGTCGAGGAACGTGTCCGAGTACTCGAGCTGGGCGTTGGGCCGCCACTTGTAGCGCTCGCGCTCGGCGGGACCGAGGGTCTTGCGCAGGGTGAACTCCTCGGCGTTGAAGTTCAGGCTGAAGTTGTAGCCGAGGACGCGGCCGCGCCGTTCGAACGCGCGCCGGGTCTTCATATTGATGGTGCCCGAGGGCGAATCGGCGTCCGACTCCGCGCTGGTGGTGCGGCTGATCTCGATCGATTCGATGCCGGTGATGAGGATGCTCTCGAAGCTGGTGGCCCGGGAGGCGTCGCCGCCCCCCGGTTCGAGTCGGCGCTCGCGCTGCGCATCCCGTCGACCGTCACCCCCACGTACTGCCCGTCCATCCCGCCGAGCCGCGGCCCGCGCGCCTCGGACTCGACATAATCGATGTCCACGCCGGGCAGGTACTTCAGGAACTCGCCCATATTGCCGTCGGTGATGTCGCCGAAGACGTCCGACGAGACCGAGGTGGTGATGTCCATATTCCGCCGCTGGGCCTGCACGGCCTTGGCGTTACCCTCGCGCTCGGAGGAGACGGTGAAGGCCTGAAGTTGCACGCGGCCGTCCTTGACCTTGGGTGCGGCGGTGGTGGCGGGGGTGAGGTTGATCTCGCGCACGGCGGTCTGGCCGGCGGCGAGTGTGATCGTGTCGGTCGCGGGCGGGTAGCCGGAGAAGGTGACGGTGACCGCGGCGGGCCCGGCGGGGACGCCCTCGAAGGCGAAGCTGCCGTCGTTTTCGGTGAAGGTCACGCGTTCGGTGCCGGTGAGGCGGACCTCGGCGTTGCCGACGTATTCGCCGGAGAGCGGGTTGAGCACCCGGCCCTGGATCGCACCGGAGGCCGCGGGGACGGCGGCGAAGCCGGGCGCGGCGAGGGCGAGGAGCATCAGGGACGACGCGAGGAGACGACGGAGGACGGGCGCGAGCGGCACGGTGGGGTAGGGGTAAGGGAGGTGCCGGATTGGCCGGGGCTTGGCAACCCCGGGGTCGCGGGCCTTGGAGGCGCCAGCGTGGTCCCCGCGCCAGGGCGCTCGTCAGAGGATGCTCGCGAGTTCGGCGAACCAGGCGTTCACCGGTCCGCGGAAGATCAGGAAGTGGGCCGCCGCCGCCACTGCCAGCATCGGCCCGAAGGGCACCTGCGCCCCGAAGCCCAGCGGGGTCGCGGCGCCCTCGGCGGATTGCGCCGGCAGGGCGACGGGCGCGGACCGGCCCGCGAGGCGCGTCCAGACTGCCGCGATGCCGAACCAGATCACGCCGACCACCGCGCCCCCGAAGAGGCTGAACACGGCCCCCTGCCAGCCGCAGAAGGCCCCAATCGCCCCGAGGAACAGCACGTCGCCAAATCCCATCGCCTCGCGCCGCAGCAGCGCCTCCGCCCCCAGCGCGATCCAGAGCAGCAGCCCGGAGCCCACGCAGATCCCGAGCAGGGCCGACAGCACGCCGCGGAAGCCATCCGCGAGCGCCAGCTCCCCCGCGTGCCCGTGGAGGGCCGGAACCAAGGCCGAGAGGACAACGCCGATCGAGCCGAGGCCCAGCGTGAACAGGTCCGGGATCTCAAAGTGTTCGAGGTCGATCCCGCTGGCTCCGATCAGGCCGGCGAGGAACACCCAGCCCGCGGCCGCCACGGCGGGCGGATGGCGCAGGGCGCAGGCCGCGAAGAGCAGCCCGGTGAGGAGTTCAACCGCCGGGTAGCGGAACGAGAAGGGCCGCCCGCAGCACCGCGCGCGGCCGCGGAGGAGGAACCACGAGAGCACCGGCACGTTGTCGAACCAGCGGATCGGCTGGCCGCAGCCGCAGTGGGAGCCGGGCGCGACCACCGATTCCTTCCGCGGCAGGCGGTGGACCACCACGTTCAGAAAGCTGCCGACGCAGGTGCCGAACAGGAACGCCGCCAGCGGGAAAAACCACGGCAGCGCGGCCTGCAGGGTGGAGAATTCGTGCAGCATCGGGTGGGGCGCGCCGGCGTCGAGGGGGAGTCTTCCGCCGGGCCTCCGCCAGTCAAGCGAGCGCGGCCCGCGCGGCGGCGGCCATCGCCGGGGCGGTGCAGTGGGCCGGGACCCCGGTCCAGAGCTCGAGGGCCTTGGCCCCCTGATGCACCAGCATCCCGAGGCCGTGGGCGTGCGTCAGCCCGAGGGCGGCCGCCGCCTGCAGCAGGGGCGTGCGCGGGGGATTGTAGATCATATCGTAGACGGCGGCCGGCCGGGGCAGGGCGGCGAGGTCCACCGGCGCCGGATCGCCTGACCGGAGCCCGGCACTGGTGGCATTGATCACGATCATCCCGGCGGGCAGATCCGCCGGGGCTTCGGCGGGCGCGAAGCCGCGCACCGGAATCGCACCCGCGAGGGGCCGCACGATGTCCAGCAGGGCCCGCAGGTTCTCGGCGGAGCGGTTGGCGATCGCGAGCGAGGCGCAGCCTTGGCGGAGGCATTCGACGGCGGCTCCCCGGGCGGCCCCGCCCGCGCCCAGCAGCAGCACGTGGGCGCCCGCCAGCGGCAGCCCGAGCTCGGCGCGGATGGCCGTCGCGAGGCCGTAGCCGTCGGTGTTGAACCCGTGCCAGCCCGCCGGCTCGAGCCGCAGCGTGTTCACGGCCCCGGCCGGTTGCGCCGCGGCGTCCACGCGCGCCAACCGGCCGAAGGCGATCACCTTGTGTGGGACGGTCAGGTTGACCCCGTGGAAACGTGCCGCCTGGAGGAGTTTGAGGGCGCGCGGGAGGTCGTCTGGGGGCACCTCGAAGCGGAAGTAGTGCCAGTGCGCGTAGCGCCGGTCGACCGCCGCCAGCTGCGCGAGGGCGGCATTGTGCATCGCCGGGCTGACCGAGTGCTTGATCGGGTGGCCGAGCACCGCGAGGGAAGTGCCCGGGCGCGCCCAGGCGGCGAGGTCGGCGAGGGTCAGGACGGGTTCGGCGGACATCGCCGGCGGATCACGGCGGGAGGGCCGGGGATGTCAACGGCGGGCACCGCCGCTCAACGGGTGCCGTAGAGGGCGGTGCCGACGCGCACTTGTGTGCTCCCGGCGGCGACGGCGGGTTCTAGGTCCCCGGTCATGCCCATCGAGAGTTCCGTGAGGGGGCGGCTGGTGCGGGAGGCAAGGGTGTCGCGCAGTTCCCGCAGCGCCTGAAAGGTGCGGATGGCGAGGTCGAGCGTCTCGGCGGGGGTCTGGCCGAGCGGGGCGATGGTCATCAGTCCGTCGACTCGGAGGTGGGGGCAGGCGAGGGCGAGGTCGAGGAGGCGAGGGGCCTCGGCGGGGTCGGCACCGAACTTCGCGGGGTCGTGACCGGCGTTCACCTGAAGCAGGATTGCGAGGGGGCGGCCCTCCTCGGCGGCGGCGCGGTCGAGGGCGGCGAGCAGTTTCTCGCGGTCCACGCTCTGGATACGGTCGAAGCCGGCGGCGGCGGCGCGCGCCTTGTTCGATTGGAGGTGGCCGATCAGCTCCCAGCGTAACGGCAGGTCGGGGGTCTCGGCGCGCTTCGCGACCCCTTCCTGTACGCGGTTTTCGCCCACCCCGCGAAGCCCGTAGCGGGCGGCATAGGCGGCGGCCTCGATCGGGTGCGTTTTCGTGACCGCCAGCAGTTCGACCCCGGCCGGGTCACGCCCGGCCTGGGCGCAGGCAGAGGCGATGCGGGCGCGGACAGCGTCGGCGCGGGCGGCGAACTCCTCGTAGGAACAGGTCATTGGGTTAAGCCTTTCTAATAAGGGTTTGCGCGGGCGCTGGATCGTCGCTTCAATGGTGTAAAGGTGAGACTATCATGCAGCTTGAGAACTTCAAAATCTTCGCGGACCTCGTCGAGACTAGGAGTTTCTCGAAGTCGGCGAAGCTGAATGGCATCACCCAATCGGCGGTGAGCCAGCAGGCGCGGGCGATGGAGCGGCACTTCAAGACGTTGCTGATTGACCGGAGCCAAAAGCAGTTCCAGCTGACGCGGGAGGGGCAGCGGGTGTACGAGGCGGCGAAGGAGATTTTGCACAATTACGATAAGCTGCAGTCGGAGCTGCAGGAGATGAAGAAGGTGATCAGCGGGACGATCCGGATCTCGACCATCTATTCGATCGGCCTGCACGAGCTGCCCCCGTTCATCAAGCGGTTCCTGCACGATTTCCCCTCGGTGAACGTGCGGGTGGAGTACCGGCGCTCGAATCTGGTGTACGAGGATCTGCTGCACAACTCGGTGGACTTCGGCCTGGTGGCCTTCCCGGTGAAGCAGCGGCAGATCGAGATCCTACCGTTCCGAGATGATCAGTTGGTGCTGATCACGCATCCCCAGCACGCGCTGGCGCGGCGGGCGAAGGTGGAGGTGAAGGACCTCGCCGGGCAGCGCTTCATCGGCTTCGACCCGGACATCCCGACGCGCAAGGCGGTCGACGCGATCTTCCGGGACCACCGGCTGGAGCTCGAACCAGTGATGGAGTTCGACAATATTGAGACGGTGAAGCGCGCGGTGGAGATCGACCACGGCGTGGCGGTGGTCCCGCTGGCGACCGTGGCGCAGGAGCAGAAGCAGGGCACGCTCGCGGTCGTACCCCTTGAGGGGAGGGAGTTCACCCGTCCCCTCGCCATCTTGCACCGGCGCGGGCGCGTCCTTACCCCGGCGATGAAGAAGTTCATCGAGGTGCTCGGCCTCACCCTGCAGGAAGGACCGGCGCGCTAAGCTCTGCTCGCGCCGGGCGCTAATCCCCCTTCCCTCCTTGTCCCATTGCCAATGAAGACCCCCCGCTCCCTCCTCGCCCTCGCCGCCTGCGCCGGCCTTGCCTGCGCGCTGCCCGCTGCCTTCGCCGCGGCCAAGGGCGGCGCCTCCCTGCCGTTGCTCCGCGAGGCGCCGGCGTGGACCCTTAAGGACGTCGCCGGCAACCCCGTCCGCTTCGCCGATTTCAAGGGCAAGGTAGTCGTGATCGACTTCTGGGCCACCTGGTGCCCGCCCTGCCGAGAGGAGATCCCCGGGTACATCGAGCTGACCAAGAAGTACGGCAAGGACGGCCTCGTCGTCATCGGCATCTCGCTGGACCAGGGCGGTCCCGGGGTCGTGCGGCCCTTCGCTGCCAAGTCTGGCATCAACTACCCGATCGTGATGGGCGATGACGCCACGGTGGCCGCCTTTGGCGGGGTCGAGGGCATCCCGACCACCTTCCTCATCGATCGCGACGGCCGCATCCGCGACAAAAAAGTGGGGATGATGGCGACGGCCGAGTACGAGAAGAAGATCCTCGCGATCCTGAAGTGATCCGTCCCGGGCGGCCTGCAACGTGTCTGGGCAGCAGAAGGGGCCGGCGATAACCCCTTAACGCCGGCCCCAGTTTTTTCTGCTCTTCCAGCTTCTCAGCCGGAGCGATGTCACCCTAACCCTGCACGGGTGACATCAGCGACGAAGCAGCCTCCGTGCCAGCCCGGCGGTGGGCTGATGAAACCTTTGCATTGATGCCGGCGCACTTCGGCCCGGCTTCGGTCGGCGAAAAGGGGGAGGCGGGCGAGCGGGGTGGCGCAGCGGAGACCGTTGGTCGACCGCGGCACGCGGCGAAAGCTGTCCTTCCGGCCGCCGGCGCGGAGCCAAATGGCGAAAACGCCCGGCATCACGAGGCCTGCGACAAGGGCGGAGATGTTGCCGGTGCGGCGGCGGGCCGCGGAGGCGGGGTTCAGCCCCCCGCCGGGCAGCGTCGAGTTCCGAGGCAAGGATGGTCAACAACTCCGCGAAGGTCCGTGCTGAGCGGACCGTTCTCGCCTGGGAGGAGGCGGCGGACGCGGCGCAGCCCGGCAGGCATCAGCCGGATCCGGTTCTTAGCCCTCGCGCAGGCAGTACAGGTGGCGATGACCGCGCAGATAGAGGTCGCGCCCCAGCATCACGGGCGAGGCATCGAAGCGGTCGTCCAGCACGTTCGCGGAGATCACCTCGTAGCGCGGGTCATCGCGAATCACGAGCGTCGTGCCCTCGCGGCCCACGATGAACACGTGCCCGCGTGCGGCGACAGGCGAGGCGTACAGCCCGCGGACGCCCTCGAGGCGCTGGTCCTGGTAGTGGACCTCGCCGGTGAGCGCGTTGAGGCAGGACAGGAAGGCGTCGTTGCTCTTGCCCACGTACAGCCGCTCGCCCGAGAGCACCGGCGAGGGCACGTAGGGCGCGCTCTTGCGCACGCTCCAGACGACGGCGGGCGTGTCCGTGACGTCCCCGCGCGCGGTCAGCTTCACCGCCTGGATCGCGTTCCCGCGGAAACCGCTTGCGAGGTAGACCATCCCGTGGCCGATCACCGGCGTTGGAATCACGTTCTCGGTCAGACCGGCGGCCACCCAGATCACCTCGCCGGTCGCGGGGTCGTAGCAGCGCGTCCGGCCAGCGGCGGCCACGATGGCCTGCAGCCGGCCCGCGACCGTGACGATGACGGGGGTGGACCAGGACGAGCGCTCCTCGCGGGGCCGGCGCCAGCGCTCGGCCCCGGTGCGGGCATCGAGACCGACGATGAACGAGTTCTCTTCGTGGTCCCAAGTGACGAGGAGCGTGTCCCCGGCGAGGGCGGGCGAGGCCCCCTCGCCGAACATGCCGCGAGTGCGCATATCGCCGAGGTCCTTTTCCCAGACCCTTTCCCCTTGCAGGTCGTAGCAGTAAATCCCGCGGGACCCAAAGGAGGCGTAGAGGCGGGTGCCGTCGGTGACCGGCGAGGCGGAGGCGAAGCTGTTGGTGGCGTGCTTGCCCTCGTGGGGGACCTCGCGGCGGGCGGTGCGTTGCCAGACCGTGGCGCCGGAGGCGCGGTCGAGGGCGAGGATGTTGAACTCGTGGAAGCGGGTCGGGTTGGGGCCGCCGCCGAAGCTCGGAGGTCCGCCACGCTTGCCCTTGCCGTCGCGGCCGGGGCCCTTCCCCGGGGGCGGCGAGGCGGGCTCGGCGGCGGCGCTACGGGCGGGGCTCTCCTCTGTTGTCTCGACGGCCGTGAGGAGATAGAGGTGATCTCCCCAGACGATCGGGGTGGAAAACCCGAGGCCGGCGACGGGGATCTTCCAAGCGACGTTGCGGGTTTCACTCCAGAAGAGGGGCGGGGTGGCGCCGGGGGCGGTGCCGTCGTTGGGGG
>Ga0194117_10000525_pt1 | contig 50523 bp, 48 predicted proteins | sample TA2MahsurfametaG_FD_160579 | JGI IMG/M metagenome (GOLD analysis project Ga0194117, IMG submission 160579) | Freshwater microbial communities from Lake Tanganyika, Tanzania - TA2015009 Mahale N1 surface | ecosystem: Environmental > Aquatic > Freshwater > Lake | place: Tanzania: Lake Tanganyika... | reverse complement strand
CCCCGGTTTCTCCACAAGAGAGACCGGGCCTTTTTGTTTGCAGGCCTTTGACAGGCTCAGGTCGGGACCGGGGCTTGCTCAGGCCGCGGACCTTCAATAAGCCCAGACCAAGGGCGGGGACGGAAGCCCGACCGGCGACTCCGACCGGGACGGACTTCAGGCAATTAGCTGGCGATCCCGATTGACGCCAGAGCGCCGCCACCGGTCGGCCGCCATCGGGCACCGTTACGAGCCGGCCGCCGTCCATCAAGTGCTGTTCCAGTTCTGGTTTGGGGGGAGACGGCGCGCGGATCGGTCCGTCCCTTGCCGAACACGTAAACGTTTTCCCTGCGCCCGATCTTGGCGAGGCGGACCGAGGCTTTGGGCTTCAGGGCGTCCCCTTGGCCGAAGTCGAACGGGCTATTGGCGCTTGGATCCGCGATCTGCAGCCGCGCGCCGCGGCCCTCGCAGCAGGCGGCGCGATTGGTCTAATTGGCGCGGGGATAGTCCGGCAGGAGCCGGGTTGGTCCTATCGGACGGCGCCCGTACCGGTCAGCGTGCCCGCCTGCTCGGCATCGAACTTCCACGGCGAAGGTGTGGCGGTCGGGGCGGGGCGGGAACATCAGGGAGGGACGGCGAGTGGATGGGGGGAAGGGCCGGGCGGGCTCCATCCCGTAGATGTGGGTCAATGCCGGGCGGAGCGGGCTTGCGCGCGGGTGGCGGGGGGCCGTTTGCTCGGGCCTGTGACGAATGAACCTCTGCCTCCGCGAGTGGTCGCCGGGATCGCCTTCCTGGCCCGCGGCGGCGGGGCAGTGAAGGCGTTGCGGGGGTTCCGCAAGGGGCATCACGCGGTGCCGGAGGCGGTGACCCCGGCCACCTCGGCCTTTTTGGCGCGGTTATGCGCGGAGGAGCTGGCGGCGGAGGCGGAGGCCTTGTTCCAACAGGCGCGGACCGCGCTCGACTACAAGCGCAAGGACCTGTCCCTGCAGGTGACGGCCCCGACGGCGGTCCTGACGGCCCGGGATTTCACCTTGGAGCTGACCTATGCCTTGGACGAGGGGGAACCGGCGCGTTACGTCACGCGGACCAGCCTGCAGGGCTTGCGGCCGGGGGAGGTGATCCGGGGGGAGGCCTTTAATGGGCTCTTCGCGGGCCGCTTCACCGAGATCGCCTTCGCCCTGCGCAAGGGGATGGTGGTCGAGGCGGTGATCGATGCGGTGGAGGGTCTGGGCGAGGAGAGCGCGCTGCGGGTGGACTATCCCTCGGACTGCCGCGAGTGCGTGCTGACGGTGCCGGAGGTGGCGGCGGCGGTGCGCTGCACGGGAGTGGCCTTGGAGGTGGTGTTCCCGCGGGGCGCGTCGCCGGCGGAACTGATGGCGGCGTTCGCGGCGGTGCGAGACGCCTTTGGCATCAGTCGGGTGTTGAGCGGTCTGATCCGTTGAGACTAGGCGCGGGGGCGGAGGGGCGAAGTCCGTTCAGCCGAGCATTTCGGCCACGAACGAGCGCTCCTCCACGAGCTCCTTGTTCGTGGCGGCGATCTTCGACTGGGCGAAGGCGTCCATCGCGTAGCCGGTGATGACCTCGTAGGAGCCAGGCGTGGTGGTGATGACGGGCATCCCGGCCCAGACGTTGGCATCGAAGCCGTAGTGGCCGTTCGACTTGACGGCGATCGAATGGATGGCGCCGGGGGTCATCAGGCTGCGCACGTGGTCGACCAGGGCGTTGGCGGCGGAGGCGGCCGAGGAGGCGCCACGGGCGGCGATGATGGCCGCGCCGCGCTTGCCAACCGCCTCGCAGAAGGGGCCCTGGAGCCACGCGTTGTCGGTGATGACGCTCGTGGCGGGGCGCCCGCTAACCGTGGCGTGGGCGAAGGCGGGAAACATCGTCGGGCTATGGTTCCCGTAGATAAAGATGTCGCGCACCTGCGTGAGATGGACGCCGGCCTTGCGGGCGAGCTGGGTCCGGGCGCGATTCTGGTCGAGGCGGACCATCGCGGTGAAGCGGTCCGCGGGAAGGCGGCGGGCCTGAGAGGCCGCGATCATGCAGTTGGTGTTGGCGGGATTGCCCACGACGGCCACGCGGGCGTCGGTGGCGGCCACGGCATCGATGATGCGGCCCTGCTCGATGAAGATGCGGCCGTTGTCCTTGAGCAGGTCGGCCCGCTCCATCCCGGGGCCGCGGGGCTTGGCGCCGACGAGCAGGCACCAGTTGGCGTCCTTGAATCCGACCGAGGCGTCGGACGTCTGCACCACGCCCTGCAGGAGCGGGAAGGCGCAGTCATCGAGCTCCATCACCACGCCCTCGAGGGCCTTGAGCGCTTTCTCGACCGGGGCCTCGATGAGCTGGAGGATCACGGGCTGGTCGGGGCCGAACATCGCGCCCGAGGCGATGCGGAAGAGGAGCGAGTAGCCGATCTGGCCGGCGGCTCCGGTGACGGCGACGCGGATTGGATTTTTCATGCTTGCGGAGAAAAGGCGGTTAAGCGGCCGAGTCGAGGCCGGCGCGCGGGGTGGTTTAGGTGAAGCGGGGGGCGAGGGCGGCGTGGGCTTCGCGGAGGAGGGCGGCGGTGGTGTCCCAGTCGATGCAGCCATCGGTGATCGAGACCCCGTAGCGGAGGGCGGAACGGGGCTGGGGGAAGCTCTGATTGCCGGCGCCGAGGTTGCTTTCGATCATCGCGCCCATCAGCGAGCTGCTGCCGTCGCGGATCTGAGCCAGAAGGGCGCGGAGGACGTCCGGCTGCAGGTCGGGCTGCTTGGCGGAGTTGTCGTGGGAGCAGTCGACCAAAATCGAGCGCGGGAGCTTGGCCTGGGCGAGGAGTTCCTCGGTGCGGCGGATGTGTTCCGGGCTGTAATTGGGCCCGGCGGCGCCGCCGCGGAGCACGACGTGGCAATGGGAGTTGCCCCGGGTGGCGACGGCGGCGGCCGCTCCCTCGAGGTTGATGCCGAGGAAGGTTTGGGCCTGGCCGGCGGCCTTGATCGCGTTGACCGCGGCGGTAAGGGAGCCGTCGGTGCCATTCTTGAACCCGAGGGGCATCGAGAGGCCGGAGGCCATCTGGCGGTGCGTCTGGGACTCCGTGGTTCGCGCGCCGATGGCGCCCCAGCAGACCAGGTCGGCCACGTACTGGGGCGTGATGGGATCGAGGAACTCGGTGGCGGTGGCGAGGTCGAGGTCGAGGACGTCCTGCAGGAACCGGCGGGCGAGGCGGAGGCCGGCGGCGATGTCGTGCGTGCCGTCGAGGTGCGGGTCCATAATGAGTCCCTTCCAGCCGACGGTGGTGCGGGGTTTCTCGAAATAGACCCGCATTACGACCAGGATACGGTCGGAGACCTCGCGGGAGAGGGCGGCGAGCCGGCGGGCGTAGTCCCGGCCGGCGTCGAGGTCGTGGATCGAGCAGGGGCCCACGATGAGCAGGAGGCGCCGGTCGTCGGTGAAGATGAGGCGCTGGATCTCGCGGCGGGAACGGGTGACGAATTCGGCCTGCGCCTCGGTCTTGGGGAGCTCCGCGAGGAGGTCTACCGGGCGGGGCAGCGCGCGGGTCTCGATCACGTTGAGGTCCGATGTCTTCTGCATGAAGGGGCAGCTTGGTCCCGCCGGGAGGCCGCGCGCAAGCCTTGGCGCGCCGGCGGGCGGGCGCATTTTGGGAGTCGCCTTGCGGCGGCGGTGCGCGAGCGTGGGGGCGTTTCCCAGCGATGTCCCTTCCTCCCGTCCTCTTCGAAGACGAATCCCTGGTGGTGTTTGACAAGCCTTCCGGGCTGCTGGTCGCGCCGGACCGCTGGGACAAAGGGCGGGCGCACCTGATGGGGCAGGTGCACGGGCACCCGGGGTATGGTCGAACGGTGGCGAACGTGCACCGGCTGGATGTGGACACCAGCGGGGTGCTCCTTTGCGCCAAGACCAAGCCGGCGCTCGATTACCTTTCGGGGCAGTTTCAGTCGAAGACCGTGGCCAAACTGTACCACGCGGTGGTGGTGGTGCTGGCGCCGGGTCAGGAGATGAAGGTGGTGGCGCCGGTGCGCGATGCGGCAGGGAGGTTGCCGGACGCGTTCGCGATCGAGCTTTCGCTGGGGCCCGACGAGCGCCAGCCGGGGCGGATGCGGGTATTCCGCGGGCGTGGCGGCAAGGAGTGCCGGACGGAGTTCACTGCTTTGGAGCGCTTCGCGGCAGGGCGGGCGCCCGGGCGGGGGGTGGCGCAGCCGGCCGCGGGCTATGCGTTTCTGGCCTGCCGGCCCCTCACGGGCCGCACCCACCAATTGCGGCTGCACCTGGCCGCCGCGGGGGCGCCGATCCTCGGGGATGTTTTCTATGGACACCCGGACGTGCAGCTGCGGCTGTCGGGGTTGAAGCCGGGGTATAAGGGGCGGGCGGAGGAGAAGCCGCTGATCGACCGGCTGGCCTTGCACGCGAGTGAATTGACCTTCGCCCATCCAGTTACCCGGGAACCCTGCGCCGTGCGGTCCCCGTTGCCGCGGTCGTTCGAGGTGGCGCTGAAGCACCTGCGGCGGTTCGCCGCCGTGGTGCCGGGGTTGGGGGACGGGCCGGCGCCCGCCGCGCGGCAAGAGCCGGTGATTTGAGTATCGCCAAGCTTGGGATCGTCGGCCTGTGCTCCCTGCACTCTCCCCTATGGACCCGTCCTCCCCGCTGTCCCGTCGTGAAGTCCTCCGTTCGTCCACCCTCAGCGTGCTGAGTCTTTCTTTGGCCGCCACCGCCCTCCGTGGGGCCGAGAAGATGGAAAAGCAGGCGCCCGCCTTGCCCGCCTACCCGACTTTCCTGGGTGGCCGGGAGAACGGCCTGCGCCTCGGCATCGCCTCTTATTCTTTGCGCAATCTTAATTTTGACGAAACGATTGCAGTCGTGAAGGTAATGCGCATACTTAACGTTGCGCTATTCCGCCTCCATTGCAATTGGGAGGGAGCCCAGATCGAGGAATGCCGGGCTGTCGGGGCCAAGCTGCAGGCGGCCGGGCTGGCGTTGTCGGGCTCCGGGGTTGTGAATCTTCCCGATGATGAGGCCAAATGCCGGCGGGCGTTTGAGAATGTAAAGGCGGCCGGGATGGCGACGATGGTATGCAAGCCAGACCTTGCAGCGCTGCCATTGGTTGCCAAGCTGGCGAGGGAGTTCGACCAGAAGTTGGCGATCCACAATCACGGGCCAGAGGACAAAGTGTATCCGACTCCGGCGGTGGCGTTTGAGGCGGTGAAGGGGTTGGACTCCCGGGTAGGACTTTGCATCGACGTTGGCCACACGGTGCGTGGCGGCGAGGACGCGGTGGCGGCCATCCGCAAGTACGCCTCGCGCGTGTACGACGTGCATTTGAAGGATTCCGTGGCCGTCCCGGGCGCGATGCGGGACATACCGATCGAGGTCGGCGCGGGCCGGCTGGACATCCGGGGCATGCTGCGGGCGCTGCTCGACATTAAGTATGACGGGGTGGTCTCGTTTGAGTACGAGAAGGTGGCGGGCAACCCGGTGACGGGCCTAGCGGAGTCAATCGGCTACGTCCGCGGGGTGCTCGCGGCGTGGGCCGGCCGGTGAGCCGCCGGCGCCGGTTCGCGGCGGGGGTCGGCCTGCCGAAGGGCTTTTTCTCCGCCGGGTTAGGCGTCCTAATAAGCTGGAGGGTGGGGGCGGGCGACTTTACTTCAGCGCGGCGCGGGCCGAGGTTCCGCGGTTCCCGCTTCCTCTCTCCCGGTAATTTCCCGCGATGAACCTTGTTCGTCTCCTCTTCAGTTCTTCGATCGGCCGCAAAATCCTGATGGCCGTGACCGGGCTGGTGCTCGTTGGCTTCGTGGTCGGCCACCTCATCGGCAACCTGCAGATCTTCGCCCATCCGGACCAGATCAACGGTTACGCGCAGTTCCTGCACTCGCTTGGGCCGGTGCTCTGGCTGGTGCGCATCGGCCTGCTGGGGTGCGTGGGCATCCACGTCTGGGCGGCGGTGGTGCTGTCTTTGGAGAACAAGGCGGCGCGGGGGCCGGAGGCCTACGGTGTCTCGCGGTGGATCCAAGCGGCGGTGGCATCTCGGTATATGAAGCACTCCGGGTTGGTGGTGCTGGCCTTCATCATCTACCATCTGGCTCACTTTACCGCCGGGGCGGTGGCGGGGGCGGGTGAGTTTAAGGCGTCCGCCTCCTACACGATGAGCGACGAGTTTCGCCTGCTGGGCTTCCCGGTGGTGGCGAAGGACCAGGCGGTGCAGGACATCTATAGCATGGTGTTCCTCGGCTTCCGCCAGCCGGCCGTGGCTGGGTTTTACATCATCGCAGTGGCGCTGCTGAGCCTTCACCTGCTGCACGGCGTGGACGCGATGTGCCAGACCCTCGGCCTGCGCAACCACCGTTGGGCGGCTGGGCTTCGGCGCGGCGTGGCGCTATTCAGCTTCGCCTACCTGGCGGGCAACGTCGCCATCCCCGGCGCGATTCTCACCGGGATGCTTGCGCCAGCCGCGGGCACCGTCGCCGCGCAAAGGATCGCCGCCCCCCCTGCTCCCCAACGCTGACTTTCCCGCCATGGCCAACCTCGATTCCAGGATTCCCCCCGGCCCGCTGGCCGACAAGTGGCGCAAGCACAAGGCGGACATCAGGCTCGTCAATCCCGCCAACAAGCGGAAGTACGAGGTGATCGTCGTCGGGGCCGGCCTCGCCGGCTCCTCGGCCGCGTCCTCGCTGGCCGATATGGGCTACAAGGTGAAATCCATCGTGTTTCACGACAGCCCGCGGCGCGCGCACTCGATCGCGGCTCAGGGTGGCATCAATGCGGCGAAGAATTACCAGAACGACGGCGACAGCGTCCACCGGCTGTTCTATGACACGATCAAGGGTGGCGACTACCGTGCCCGCGAGGCGAACGTGCACCGTTTGGCCGAGGTTTCGGTCAACATCATTGACCAGTGCGTGGCGCAGGGCGTGCCCTTCGCCCGCGAATATGGCGGCCTCCTGGCCAACCGCTCTTTCGGTGGCGCGCAGGTCTCGCGGACCTTCTATGCTCGGGGCCAGACGGGCCAGCAGCTTTTGCTGGGCGCTTATTCCGCGCTGTCGCGGACGGTGGGCCAAGGCTTGGTGGAGCTGGTTACCCAGCACGAGATGGTCGATCTGGTGGTCGTGGATGGCCACGCCAAGGGCGTCATCACGCGCGACCTAGTGACGGGCCAGTTGCACCGGCACGCGGCGGACGCGGTCATTTTGGCCACGGGCGGCTATGGCAATGTGTTCAACCTCTCGACCTATGCGCGGGGCTCGAACACCACCGCGATCTGGCGGGCCTACAAGCGGGGCGCGTGCTTCGGTAACCCGTGCTACACGCAGATCCATCCGACCTGCATTCCGGTTTCGGGCGACTACCAGTCGAAGCTGACTTTGATGTCGGAGTCCCTGCGCAATGACGGGCGGATCTGGGTCCCGAAGCGCAGGGAGGATTGCGGCAAGGATCCGAACACCATCCCGGACGAGGATCGCGACTATTTCCTCGAGCGCATTTATCCAAGCTTCGGTAATCTGGCGCCGCGCGATGTTTCGTCGCGGGCGGCGAAGCGGATGTGCGACGACGGGCGGGGCGTCGGCGAGACGGGCCTCGGGGTGTACCTAGACTTCTCCCACGCGATCAAGCGGCTGGGCGAGGCGGGGGTGCGCGAGCGCTACGGCAACCTGTTCGACATCTACCACGAGATTACCAACGAGAACGCCTACCGGACGCCGATGCGGATCTACCCCGCTGTGCACTACACGATGGGGGGCCTCTGGGTGGACTATAACCTGATGTCCAATGTGCCGGGATTGTTCGTGCTGGGGGAGGCCAACTTCTCCGATCACGGAGCGAACCGGCTTGGCGCCTCGGCCCTGATGCAGGGTCTGGCAGACGGCTATTTCGTCATCCCTTACACCATCGGTGATTACTTGGCGGGCCAAAAGCCCGGGGCGCGGCCATCCACCGATGCCCCCGCCTTCCGGCAGGCCGAGGAGAACGTCGCGGCGCAGGTGGCGCGGCTGCTGCGCGCCAAGGGGTGCGAGCCGGTCAACCACTACCACCGCCGGCTGGGCCAGCTGATGTGGACTCATTGCGGGATGGCGCGGACCCGCGCGGGCCTTGAGCAGGCGATCCAGGAGATCGGGGCCCTGCGGGAGGAGTTCTGGCGTAACGTGAGCGTGCCGGGCTCAGCCTCGTCGTTGAACCAGGCGCTGGAGCGCGCCGGCCGCGTGGCCGACTTCATTGAGCTGGGCGAACTGATGTGCCGGGACGCCTTGACGCGCGAGGAGAGCTGCGGCGGGCACTTTCGCGAGGAGCACCAGTATTCGGACGGCGAGTGCAAGCGAGATGACGTCAACTTCGCGCACGTCGCGGCGTGGGAGTTCCAGGGCGAGGACAGGGTCCCGGTGCGCAACGCCGAGCCCCTCAACTACGAGGCCGTGAAGATGAGCGTCCGCTCCTACAAATGACGGCGTGATGAACTTCCGCGCCGCCTGAATCGTTATTCGTCAATCTTCAATCGCCCTTTCCCCATGGTTGCTTCCACCAGCTCCAAGCTCATCTCCGTTACCCTGCGCGTCTGGCGGCAGGAGGGCCCCGCCGCCGCGGGGCGGTTTGTGGAGTACAAGGCCGCGAACCTGAACCCTAATATGTCCCTGCTGGAGATGCTCGATGTCGTGAACGACGACCTCGAGCGTCGCGGGGAGGATCCGATCGCGTTCGCGCACGACTGCCGCGAGGGTATTTGCGGAACCTGCTCGCTGATGATCAACGGGAAACCGCACGGCCCCCATCGGGGCGTGGCCAGCTGCCAGACCTATCTGCGGAGCTTCGAGGACGGTGCCGTGATCACGCTGGAGCCGTTTCGCGCGAGGCCTTTTCCCGTCCAGAAGGACCTGATTTGCGACCGTTCGGCCTTTGACCGCATCCAGCAGGCGGGCGGGTTCATCACGGCGCGCGCGGGTTCTGCCTGTGACGCCAACGCGATCCCGGTGCCGAAGGGCGCGGCCGACTTGGCGATGGACGCCGCCCAGTGCATTGGCTGCGGCGCGTGCGTGGCGGCCTGCAAGAACTCCAGCGCGATGCTGTTTGTGGCCGCCAAGGTCAGCCACCTGGGCTTGCTCCCCCAGGGTCAGGCGGAGCGCGACCGGCGCGTGCTGGGGATGGTGCGCACGATGGACGAGGCGGGATTCGGCAACTGCAGCAACCAGTACGAGTGCAGCGCGGCCTGTCCGAAGCTCATCTCGCACGATTTCATCGCGCGGATGAACCGGGATTATTTGGCGGCGTCGGTCCGTTCGGTCTTCCAGGCCGAGTCCCAGGCTGCCGGCGGCGGCGCCTGAGGTCGTTCCGGGCGGGCTTCAGCCGGCCGTCTCCCAGTCAAGAAACGAGTCCACCGCGAAGGTGCGCAGTTGGCCGCCGGGCCATGCAGGGAGAGGTCGAAGGCGTGCGTGGCTCAGGGAGGCCGACGTAACAGCCCGGGACGCCGGCGGTGCCGAGGCGCCGGGCCTCGAGGGCGGGGTTGAGGGGCAGCACGACCGCGCCGAAGGCGAAGGTGGTGGTCACGGCCGGGGTGGCCTCGGAGGGGCTGGCCGAGGCCCGGGCGGTGCCGGCGATCAGGGGGCAAACAGGCGAGCCAATGGCCGAGTTCCTCCGCGAGGACCGCGAGTTTCCATCGGGACCACGGGGACGCGGGGCGGACGGTGAGGAGGCCCAGCGCGAAGAGCGCAGCCGCCAAAGGGAGAAACATCCCGGCCAGCACAATTTTCGTTCGCCAGCGCCCCGGGCGCCGCCGCAGGAAGAAGGCGCACGATGCGCCGCTTGGATCAAACCCTCGCCAACCTCGGTTATTGCTCCCGGCGCGAGGCCCGGGACTGGCTGCGGGCAGGGCGGGTGCGGCTGGCGGGGCAGACCGTGGACGACCCGGGCCAGCGGGTGGCGGCGGACGCGGTGACGGTCGACGGCGAGCCGCTTGATCACCCGGAGGGTCTGCTGCTGCTGTACCATAAGCCGGCCGGCTTGGTGTGCTCCCACGAGGCGCGAGAGGGGCCCTCCGTCTACGAAGCCCTCCCCGAACGCTGGCGCCGTCGGAACCCGGCGGTGACGAGTATTGGTCGCTTGGACAAGGAGACGACCGGCCTGTTGCTGCTGACCGATCTGCCGGACCTAGTGCATCGGCTTACTTCGCCCAAGCACAAGGTGCATAAGGTGTATCGGGCGATGCTGGACAGCCCCGTCCCCGGGGAGGCGGCGGAGCGGTTTGCGGCGGGAACGTTGGTATTGCCGGGCGAGGAGATCCCTTGCGCTCCGGCGGCGCTGGAGGTGGTGGGACCACGCGAGACGCGGCTGACCCTCACGGAGGGGCGTTACCACCAGGTGCGGCGGATGTTCGCTGCCTTGGGCGCCACCGTGGTGGCCTTGCACCGGGAATCCTTTGGCCCCCTCACGCTGGAGGGGGTGGCGCCGGGGGCTTGGCGGGTTTTGCCGCCGGGGACCTTCTCCGGCTAAGCTGGCGCGAGGGCGCGGGCGCGGCGGGAGACTTCCGGCCAGTGGTCCTCGGGGATGATGGGGCCAAGGTGGCCGACCGTTTCGCCGCCCATCAGCGAGGCGAGTTCCCCGCACGCCGCCAGCGGCCAGCCGCGGAGGAAGCCCGCGAGGAAGCCCGAGGCCCAGGCGTCGCCCGCGCCGTTGGTATCGAGCACCTTGCGCACCTGGAGCGGATGGACGCGGTGCACGTGGCTGCCGCGAGCCAGCCAGGCGCCATCCTTGCCGACCTTGACCGCCGCGAGCACCCCGTGATCGGCCAGCCGGCGGGCGAGCGTTTCGTAAGGGGAGGTCTGGTCTTGGAACAAGGCGCGGATCTCGTCCTCGTTGGCGAAGACCACGTCGATCCCGTGGCGGAACTGGCGAAAGAGCCAGTCGCGGGCGGCGTGGACCACCTCGAATGAGGAGAGGTCGAGGCTAGTGGTGCAGCCGGCGGCGCGGGCGGAGGAGAGCACGGCGTCGGCGAGGGCCTGATTGAAGACCAGGTAGCCCTCAATGTGGGCGTGGCGGCAGCCGGCGAAGTCGCTGGCCGAGACCTCTTCGGGGGCGAGGGTCATCGCGGCCCCGAGGAAGGTGCGCATCGTGCGCTGGGCGTCGGGGGTGACGAGGGCGAGGCAGCGGGCGTTGGGGTGGGCGCCGCGCTTGAAGCGGCTGGTGTCCACGCCGGCGGCGGCGAAGCGCGCATAGTAGGCGTCGCCCAGTTCATCGCGGCCGAGCTTGCCGAGGAAGGTCGCGCGCAGGCCAAGGCGGGCGGCGTTGAAGGTGGCGTTGGCCGCGGAGCCGCCGGTCGTGCGCGCGGGCGGTTGACCGAGGAGGCCGACGATGCGGCCCATTTCCTGATCATCGACCAGCACCATGCCGCCCTTCTCGCCCGCGACGTGGCGGTGGAGAAAGTCGTCGGGGACCTGCGCAAGGAGGTCCATAATGGGGGAGCCGACTCCGATGAGATCGAAAGAGGACATAGGGAAAACCTCAGCCGGTGACGGTCAGGCTGGTGGCGAGGAGGGGTTCATCGTCCACCTCGACCAGCTGCGAGTATTCGCCGGGTTCGGGGAAGGGCAGGTTGCGGATCTCGTTGATCAGGCTGATCCGGTGGAGGGGACTCGGGGATTCGAAGTCGCGTTCTAGGAACGGAGCCAGCCGCATCGCCCCGAGGCCCATCGAGATACGGAGGTGGTGCGGTCCGGGGGCACAGTCGGTGAGGGTCAGGAACCACACCATATGGGGGTGGATGACCGGGAACTGGCGCGCTTGGATGTTGGAGAAGATTCCCAGGATCGTGTGTTTGCCCGAGCCGGGGTCGATGTGGACCGCGTCGCAGGTGAGCCACGCCAGGAGCTGGGGTTTGGACTGCACCGGCCAAGGAGGCCCGCGCGGTCGGGGCGCCGCAAATGATTTTTCTTGGCGTCGTCGCCCGCGGCGCCCTGGGTGGCAGGGTGACCTCCGCCGAAGCCTCCGTCCAAGTCCTCGGGATCGACTTGAGCGGCTGGCCGCGCTGGGCGCTGATTGCGGCGGGGACGCTGGTGCTGGCCTCGGGCCTCTGGGTGGCGATGAAGGTGCTCAAATGGGCTCTGGGTCTGCTTTTGGTGCTGGTGTTGCTGGGCGGGCTGGCTTGGGCGGTCTGGGAGCTGCTCGGGTGAGGCGGGCGGGGGCCGGGGCGCCGAGCTTTGGCTTGCGCGCGTTGGACGCTGACCCTCACCTTCCGGCCCCGTGAAATACATTTTCGTGACGGGCGGGGTGGTCTCATCCTTGGGTAAGGGTCTGACCGCGGCGGCGCTGGGCGCGCTGCTGGAGTTGCGCGGTCTGGTGGTGCGGATCCAAAAGTTTGACCCCTACCTGAACGTCGATCCGGGCACGATGAGCCCATTCCAGCACGGGGAGGTTTACGTCTTGGAGGATGGCGCCGAGACAGACCTCGACCTGGGGCATTACGAGCGGTTCACCAGCGGCAAGCTTTCGCGCCTGAATAGCCTATCTTCGGGGCAGGTGTATGAGGCGGTGATCCAGAAGGAGCGGCGGGGCGATTACCTCGGCAAGACCGTGCAGGTCATCCCGCACGTCACCAACGAAATCAAGGAGCGCATCTACGCGGGCGGGAAGGACGCGGACGTGCTGATCACGGAGATCGGCGGGACCACGGGCGATATCGAGGGCCTGCCGTTTCTGGAGGCGATGCGCCAGTTTGCGCTGGAAGTGGGGCCGAAGGATGTGGCCTTCCTGCACGTCACCCTCGTGCCCTACCTGCACGCGGCCGGGGAGCTGAAGTCCAAGCCCACGCAGCAATCCGTGGCGAAGCTGCGCGAGATTGGCATCCAGCCGCACGTGCTGGTCTGCCGGACGGACCATCCGCTGGACCACGACCTGCGCGACAAGCTCTCGCTGTTCTGTAATGTCCCCGTGAAGGCGGTGATTGAGTGCCGCGACGTGGCGCATTCGATTTACGAGCTCCCGTTGGCCCTCCAGCGCGAGGGGCTGGATCAGCTGGTGCTCGACCTGCTCGGCCTGCCGTATCCGCCGGCGACCAAGAACATCTGGGAGCAGATCGTCCGCCGCCTCCTGAATCCGCGCCACGAGGTGACCATCGGCGTGGTCGGCAAGTACATCGAGCTGCAGGACGCCTACAAATCGGTCTACGAGTCGGTGACGCACGCGGGCATCGCGAACAACTGCAAGGTCAACATCCGGCGGATCGACGCGGAGGAGCTGGAGCGGAAGAACGGCCTGGCGGCGCTGCGGGGCCTCGACGGGATTCTGGTGCCCGGTGGTTTTGGCGACCGCGGGACCGAGGGTAAGATCGCGGCGGCGCGGTACGCGCGCGAGCGCGGGGTGCCCTACTACGGCCTGTGCCTGGGCCTGCAGATCGCGGTGATTGAGTTTGCCCGCAACGTCCTCAAGCTGAGGGGTGCAAACAGCACCGAGTTTGAACCGAAGGCTCCGCATCCGGTGATCAATATGATGGAGGAGCAGAAGCAGATCATCGACAAGGGCGCGACGATGCGGCTCGGCAGCTACGAATGTGCGCTGACTCCGGGCACCCTCGCCCGTCGGGCCTACGGGGTGGGCAGCGTGCGGGAGCGCCACCGGCACCGTTACGAGGTTAACAATGCCTACGTCGGCCAGCTGCAGCGGGCCGGGATGGTGGTGAGCGGCATCAATCCCCGACGCAACCTGGTCGAGGTGATCGAGCTGCGGGGCCATCCGTGGTTCGTCGGCACGCAGGCGCACCCGGAGTTCCAGTCCAAGCCGAACCAGGCGCATCCGCTGTTCGCGGCCTTCATCAAGGCAGCTCTGCGGCACCAGCGCGGAGGCAGCGCCCGGCGTCGGAAGTAATCCCGTGCGCTTCGACCCCGCCCGCCTGCTGCTCATCGCGGGGCCCTGCGCGCTCGAGAGTGACGCGGTCTGCCGTTCGGTGGCGGCCGCCCTGGCCGCGCTGGGGGCCGCGCATCCGGAGCTGCAAGTCCTCTTCAAGGGCTCCTTCGACAAAGCCAACCGCACCTCCCTCGCCGGTGCCCGCGGGCCCGGGCTTGCCGAGGGTTTGGCGCAGCTGGCCGCCGTGCGGCGCGAGTTCGGCCTGCCGGTCCTCACCGATGTGCACGACGCGGCCCAGGTGGCGCCTGTGGCCGAGGTCTGTGACGTGCTGCAGATTCCTGCGTTCCTGTGCCGGCAGACCGACCTGCTGCTCGCGGCGGCTGCGACCGGGCGCACGGTGAACGTCAAGAAGGGCCAGTTCCTTGCCCCGGGGGATATGGTGCATGTGACCGCCAAACTGCGCGGCGGCGGGGCCAGCGAGGTCTGGCAGACCGAGCGAGGCACGACCTTTGGCTACCATAACCTGGTGGTGGATATGCGGGCCTTCCCGCAGCTTGCGCGCCACGGACGGCCGGTGATCTTTGATGCGACCCACGCGGTCCAGCTGCCCGGTGCCGGGGGCGGCCACAGCAGCGGGCAGCGCGAATTCGTCCCGCCTCTGGCCTGCGCCGCGCTGGCGGCTGGCGCCGACGGGCTGTTCATCGAGACGCATCCGGACCCCGATCGCGCCCTCAGTGATGGACCCAATATGGTGGCGCTTGCGGATTTGCCCGCGGTCATCGCCCGCTGCCTGGCCGTCTGGCGCGCGGTCCGCGCCTGAGTCGCGCCGCTTGACCCTCCGCGGGCCGGTTCCACACTCCGCCGCAAGACCCTGATGGCCTCCTTCCTGATCGAAGTGACCCTGCCCGCGATGGGCGCGACGGTGAACGAGCTCACCGTCATCTCCCTGCAGGCCCAGCTGGGCGAGACCGTGCGCAAAGGCCAGAAGCTCGCGGAGCTGGAGAGCGACAAGTCGGTCTTCGACTTCGAATCGCCGGCGGATGGCGTGTTGCGGGCGGTGCTGGTGGCTCCCGGGGAGGTCCGACGCTCTGGTTCCCCGTTCCTGCGCTTGGAGACCGAGGACGAGTCCCTGCGGCACCTTGCGGCTGGCGCGGCCCCGGCTGCGGCCCCGGCGCCTTCCGCCGCGTCCGCGTCCGCGGCGGTCCTGATCTGGACCCCCCGGGCGACCAAGTTGGCGCAGGAGGCGGGATTGGATCCGGCCACGCTGACGGGCATGGGAGCAACGGGGCCGGGCGGGCGCGTTTCTGGGGACGATGTCGTGCGGTACTTGGCGGCGCGGAAATCTTGAGTCGACGTAGCCGGCAGGAGGGGTTTCCCTCACGTCGCTTGAGCATCCATTCCGAGACGGTCTGCATTGCCGGCGTCGGCCACGCCGCCCCGGCCAACATCCGGCCGAACAGTGAGATCCTGAAGGCCTTTCCGCACCGGACGGAGGACGAGATGATCCGCCTGACGGGTATCCAGGAGCGCCGGCACGCAGCCGAGGATGAGACCGCGACCGACTTGGCGGCGATCGCTGTCCAGCACGCCTTGGAGCAGGCCGGGATGCCGGTGACCGCGATCGATGGCATCATCATGGCCACGATCATCCCCGATCAGCCGGTGCCGTCCGCCGCGAGCGCGCTGGCCCGCCGTCTCGGGGTGCCGCGGGCGCTGGCCTTCGATGTGAACGCCGCCTGTTCCGGCTGGCTGTACGCGCTGGAGGTTGGCCGGTCGTTCATTGTGGCTGGAACCGCGCGAAACGTGGTCGTGGTGACGGCGGAACTGCTCTCGCGCATCACGAATCCCGAGGACCACGAGACCGCGTTCCTGTTCGGGGATGGTGCCGGGGCGGCGATCCTGACCGCGGGCGCCGGTGGCCATCGCCTGCACCGGATGGGCCTCAGCGGCGATGCGAACCAGTTTGAGTCGATTCAGCGTCCCGGCGGCGGGGCCCGGATGCCGTGGCCGGGGATGGAAGGGTGCGATAAGGCGAACTTTTACCTGCAGATGAACGGCACTTCGGTGTTTAAGCACGCGGTGATCGGGTTCGCCGAGCAGATCGAGCAGACCCTGGCCCGGGAGAAACTGCGGTCTGAGGACATCGCGTGGGTGGTGCCCCACCAGGCGAACGTCCGCATCCTCACCGCGGTGAGCAAGCGGGTGGGGATCCCCTACGACCGCTTCGTCGTGACCATTTCCAAGTACGGCAACACCAGCGCGGCGAGCGTCTCGATGGCTCTGGGCTGGGCGGCCGAGGAGGGCATCTTTTCTCCGGGCGACCGGATCATCTTTTGCAGCGTTGGCGCCGGCCTGACCTTCGCCGGCGGCCTGCTGGTGTGGTGATTCGCGGTCCGGTTGCGTCGGGCTCGGTCCCTTCTGCCCCCGGATGGAAGCCGGGCCCGAGCCGGCTCAGCCCGGGCGGCGGGCAAACACCTGCACCACGGCGCTGCGCCCCTGATGCGAAGGGCCCTCGTCGAGATCCGTTTCCTGCTGCTGCGCGACGACCAGATCAAGCCCGGCCAGATCCGCGCTCAGGTCCTCGAGTGTCATCAGCAGTTCTGGCGCGTCCACCGGCCCCCCGGTCCGGTGACGGACCTGGTCGGGATGATACGCTTCCAAAATGAACCCCCCTCCGGGGCGGAGCCCCGCGGCCGCCGCCCGGTGCACGCGGGCGCGCAGGGTGGGGGGCAGGTGGACAAACGTCGCGACGATGCCCGCCCACGCGCCGAGCGTTATCGCGAAGGTGCCAAGGTCGGCCGTGACGGTCGTCAGGGCCACCCCTTGCCGCGCCGCGAGCTGGCGGGCCTTGGCGAGGCCGACGGCCGATTGGTCGACCGCGGTGACGGCGTGGCCGCGCCGGGCGAGGAAGACCGCATTGCGGCCCTCGCCCTCGCCGAGACATAGAACGGGGCCCGGCGGAAGGTGCGCGGAGCATTCGGCAACGAAAGCGTTCGGCTCCGTGCCGTAGCATGAGTCGATCGCGCCGTAGCGCCGGTCCCAGAAGCTGGCGTCGTAGGTCATCGGCGGGGCGGGTCGCGTCAGACGTTCACTGCCATCGTGTAGGCGCGGAAGAACTGCTCGGTGACTGGGTGGCGCAGGCCGAGGTGGCGGAACACCGCTAGGCACAGGGCGCGCGCCTGCTGCTCGTCGAAGGCCGGTTTCTCCTCGAGCACGCCGAGGAGCGCGGTGAGGCCCGGGACGAAATCCCCGGCCTGCAGGCGGGTAAGCGCCTCGCGGTAGCGCCGGCCGAGCGGACCGCCCGGGAGCCCGGGACTCTGGCCGAGACGTAGGAATGCGGTAGCAAGGGTGCGGGCGAGGTCGGCGTCCTCAGCCCAAGCGGAGCCGGCGGCCACGGTGGCGGCGAGCCGGAGCGCCGCCGCGGAATCCACGAAGGCCTCCGCGCGGGCGGTGAGGGCGGCGAGCTCGCCATCGGCAGGGAGGGCGGATTGGAGCGGCCGGAGGAGGCGGGCGGCGGCGGGGGCGTCGCCCGCCTGGAGGAGCGTCCGAGCGCGGGCCATCGCCTCGCGGCGAGGGCTGGGCAGGTGTTGGGCGAGCCAATCGCGGAGCCGCGGTTCGGGCAGGGCGCCGGAAAACTGCGCCACGACGGCGCCGTGGTGGTAGAGGCGCACGTCCGGGATGCCGCGGATGCCGAATTGTTCCGCGAGGTCGGGGTGTCGTTCGGTGTCGATCTTGACGAGTCGCCAGCGTCCGGCAGCCTCGGCGGCGAGTTTCTCGAGGATGGGGCCGAGCATCTTGCAGGGCCCGCACCACGGGGCCCAAAAGTCGACCAGCACGGGCACGGTCGGGCTGGCGGCGGTCACGTCCTGCGCGAAATCCCGAAGGTCTTGGTTCATCAGTGAAGAAGGGTCGGGGCAGTCGGGGCGGGCGAGATCAGGCGGGGGGCGGGGAGCTGAGAGCGGCGATCTTCTCGCGGAGGTGGGTGACGCGCTGTTTCGATTCCGCGTTGCGCACTGCCATCGCGTAGGCGGCGGGCTCGCCGATGAGCACCACCTTTTTCCGGCCGCGGGTGATCGCGGTGTAGAGCAGGTTGCGCTGGAGCATCATGAAGTGCGCCCTCAGCAGCGGCACCACCACGAGGGGGTATTCGCTGCCCTGCGACTTGTGGATGCTGATCGCGTAGGCGAGTGCGAGGTCGCCGGTCTCGCCGCGCTCGAACCGGTGGCGCTCCCCGTCGAACTCCGCTTCAAGGACCCCGTGCTCCGCGTCGATCGCGGCCACGGTGCCGATGTCGCCGTTGAAGAGCCCCTTGTCGTAGTTGTTCCTCAGCTGGATCACCTTGTCACCGGGCCGGTACTCGCCGGAGGGGAAGCGCAGGCCGCGGGCGGTGCCGTTGAGGGCCTCCTGTAGGCGGAGGTTCAGGTTGCCGACACCGGCAAGGCCCTTGTGCATCGGGGCGAGCAACTGCACGTCCGCTGCGGGGCGGAACGAGGCCCAGTGCCGCGGCACGTACTCGGTGCAGAGCTCGACCACCTTGCGCACGCAGTCCTCCTGGTCCGTGGCGGTCACGAACGTCAGGTCGGCCCAGACCGGGATCTCGGCCACCGAGGAGACCGCGGGCGGCAGGGCAGGGTCGCCCGCGTTGATCGCGTGGGCGGTGGTCACGATGCGGCTCTGGCCCTGCTGGCGGTAAATGACGGCGAGGCGGGTGACGGGGACCGCGCCCGTGGCGATGAGGTCCTTAAGCACGTTGCCGGCGCCTACGCTGGGGAGTTGGTCGGTGTCGCCTACCAGTAGCAGGTGGGCGCGGGACGGGACTGCGGCCACGAGGGCGGCGGCGAGGCGTGAGTCGAGCATCGAGGCCTCGTCCACCACGAGGAAGTCCGTGGCGAGGGGCTTGTGCTCGTTGGCGTCGAACCCCCCTTGGCTCGCGTCAAAGCGGAGGAGCCGGTGAAGGGTGGAGGCAAAGCCGCCGGTGGTCTCGGCGAGGCGCTGCGCGGCGCGGCCGGTAGGGGCGGCGAGGTGCACGCGGGCCTTCTTGGCGCGGAGGATGTCGACCAGGGCGCGGAGGATGGTGGTCTTGCCGGTGCCGGGGCCGCCGGTCAGGACGGAGACCTTGCTCGCGAGGGCGGTGCGGACGGCGTCGCGCTGGAGCGGGTGGAACGTGAAGCCGGCGCGTTCCTCGGCCCACGTCACGGCTGCGTCGAGGCGGATGGGCGGCAGGCCGCTCGGCACGCGGGTCAGCCGGGTGATGGCGCCCGCGATGCGCTGCTCGGCGCGGTCGTGCGTGGGTAGTTGGATCATCCCGGAGCCGGGGAGGGGAGGGGCGTCGCCGGGCGGGTCGTGGCGGACCAGAGCGCGGGCGGCGACGAGGGCCTCGATGCGTTCGCCGACGCGGGCGGTAGGGGTCTCAAGCAGCGCGGCGGCGTGCTCGGCGAGTTCAGCGGCGCGAAACGCGGTGTGGCCCTCCTCCTGCAGGGTCTCGAGGGCGTAGAGGATGCCGGCGTCGAGACGCGGGGGGGCGTCGTTGGCGAAGCCGAGGTTGATCGCGATGCGGTCGGCGGTGCGGAAGCCGATCCCCTCGATCTCTCGGGCGGCACGGTAAGGTTCGGCCGACAGGACGCGCCGGGCATCCGCTCCGAACTGCCGCACCAGCTTCACGCATTGAACGGGCGTGACGCCGTAGGTCTGGAGGAAGATGTACAGGTCGCGTTCGGTACGCTTGGCGTCCCAAGCGTCCTTGATGGCGGTGGCGCGCTTGCGGCCGATGCCGGGGACGTCGCGGAGGCGGGCGGATTCCTCGCTGAGGACGCGCAGCGTATCGGTGCCGAAGGCGTCGACGATCTTGTTGGCGTAGACTTTGCCGATGCCGGGGACGAGGCCGCTGCCGAGGTAGCGGCGGATGCCGTGGACGCTGGAGGGCAGCTCGCTCCGGAAGGTGGCGACCTTGAACTGGTCCCCGTGCTGGGCGTGGCGGACCCATTCGCCGCTGAGATGGAGCGTCTCCCCGCACTCGACCCCCGGGAGCGGGCCGACGACCGTGACCAGCGGGGGTCGGGCGCGGCCAGCGCCGGAGGCGACCTCGGGGCGCAGTTCCGCGATCGTGTAATGGTTCTCCTCGTTGAGGAAGACGATGCGCTCGATGACGCCGCTGAGCGTGGCGGGCGGGGAGGGCACGGCGGGACGGCGGCCGGCGCGGGATCAGCGCCGTTCCGGCGGTGGGCGGTCCGCGGCCCCGAGGGTCGCGGTGAGATCGCGGATCTCGCGCCCGGCCTTCCAGCCGACGTGGAACACGAGGAAGCCGTACCACGCGAGGGACGCGGCCAGCAGGAGGCCCCAGACGGCGACGAGGACGGTGGTCATTGGCGGAGGGGTCGGGCGGGCGAGAGGAAAGAACCCGCGACCATCCCGAGGGCCGCGAGCGTGAAGGAAGAGGCGCCGGCGACCTCGGGCGCGATGGCTAGGCGCTGGCCGAGGACGAGGAAAGCGATGGGACCCACGGCTCCGAGCACCAGCGCTGCGACCGCACCGGTGGCGTTGGCGCGCGGCCAGTAGAGCCCGGCGACGAGGAGCGTGAAGACGCTGGCGAGGTAGATGTTGCCGGTGACGGCTAGGTAGTCCCAGGCGTTGCCCGGCAGCTCATACCAGAGACCATAAAACAGCAGGAAAACGGCGATCGCCACCACCAGCGCGCGCGTGAGACGCAGTTGTGCGGGCGGGGAGATCGGCCGCTTGAGGCACGGGGCGACCAGGTCGTTGTAGATCACGGTCGCCCAGGTCAGCATGTAGCCGCTGTCGGTCGACATCTCGGCCGCCAGCATCGCGGCCACCACCAGCCCGATCAGACCGGCCGGCAGCACCACCCCGAGGAAGTGCGGCATTGCGGTCAGGCTCGTCAGCCCCTCCGGCAACCCCCCCTGCGCCGCGAACCACACGCAGGCGGCCGCGCCCCAGAGCCCGGGGAGCAGGAAGCGGCCGACAAAGTAGAAGGCCGTGCGCCGGTACATCGCCTGCGCGGTGTCCGCGTTGCGGGCCGAGAGCACGCGGCTGATCTGAGTCTGCCACGTCGTCACCGCCGCGAGCTGGAAGACGAACTGCCAGAGCAGGTAGCCCCAGCCGAAGGAGGACTCGTGGACCGGGTTGTAAGGGTGCCCCTTCAGCTGCCCGGCGCCCCAGGCCGCCTCGAGTCCCGCGGTGAGCGGCGTCCAGCCGACCTGCACCAGCACGAGCACCGAGGTGACCACGATGCCCACCCCCATAACGAGGAACTGCAGGTAATCGGTGACCAGCACGGAGAGCATCCCGCCGAGCGCGGTGTAGAGGAGCACCAGCCCGAGCAGCGCGGTCATCGTCCATTCGAGTGCGCCCGGCGGCAGGCCGATGGCGTGGACGAGGAACTCACCCCCGAGGCGGAGGAAGATGCCCATATTGAGCAGGCCGCCGAGAACCACGAACAGCCCGGCCAGCCAGCGGACGCGCGGGCTGAAGCGCCGTTCGAACAGCTCCGGGATGGTCATGACCCCCGAGGCGCGCAGCGGGCCGATCACAAACCCGGTGCGGCCCACGAACCACATCACCAGCCACATAATCACGCCGATCGCCGCCCCCGCGAAGCCCTTCTCGTAGCCCAGCTGGGCCGTGTACATTATGGTGACAAGCCCGAGCTCCGTCGCCGCCAGGGAGGCGATGCCGAGGTTCACGTCCATCTCGCGCCCGGCCACCGCGAAGTCCTGCACGCCGCGCACGAAGCGCCGCATCCACAGCCCGGCGGCGAGGCAGCCAGCGAGGTAGACGAGGATGATCGACCAATCGAGGAGCGTCAGCTTCATTTGGCGGGGTGCGGGTAAGGATGAGCCGGCGCGGCGCGGGGAAAAGGCGAAACTACCCCCGGCTCAGGGGGTGGCGAGGGCCGCCTGCACCTCGGACAGTCCGGGCAGGACCCGGTCCGCGCCGGCCGCCGTGAGTTCCGCGGCGCCGTGGGTGCCGGTGCAGACGGCCCAGCAGGCGAAGCCGCCCGCGTGGGCGGCCGCGATATCGAAGGGCGAGTCTCCGATGAGCAGCGTGCGGTCTGCCTGCGCCCCGAGCTTGCCGAGGACGTAGGCCGCGAACTCCGGCCGCGGCTTGAGCCAGGGCGTGTCGCCTGCGCCAAACACGCCGCGCAGGAACGGCGTCACCCCGAGGTGGGCGCAGATGCGCCGCGAGTGCTCGCCGCGCTTGTTGGTGAACGCCGCGAGCGCCACCCCGCGCGCGTGTTGCGCCTCCAGCAGCTCCCGCGCGCCAGGGAGCAGGCGGACGTCCTCGAGCAAAATCGAGTCGGTGTAGGCGACGTGGAGCCGCACGCCCTCCGCCACGAGTTCCGGCGGCAGGAAGTGTCCCATCGCCCGCTCCAGCCCGCCCCCGACCGCCGCCCGTACCTGGGCCAAGGTGGGGGCCGGCCGCCCGAGTTGGGGCAGCACGTGGCAATAGGAGCGGTGGATCGTGGTGAACGCGTCCACCAGAGTGCCGTCCAGGTCGAGCAGCAGGGTGTCGTAAGGGGGCATCGCGGTCGCGGGAGCGTGCGGGCCCCCGGGGCGGAAACGAGGCAAAACCTCGCCGGCCCGCAAAATGGGGTTGGCGTGCGCGGCCGGCGCCGGTGGACTCGCGCTATGCCGGACGCCCCCGCCATCCCCGCCGCCGCCGTGCGGACCGAAGCGGAGCGGGGCGTTTGCGTGGTCACGGTGGGCGGCGGCTGGAGCGTCACCGGGGCCCCGCCCGCGTGGCCGGGACCGCCGGCCGGCGCGACCGGAGTGGTGCTCCGCGCGGCCGACCTCGGGCGCTGGGACAGCTCGCTGCCGTTCTTCCTCGCGGGCGTCCGCCGCGTTTGCCGCGCAGCCGGCGTGCCCTGCGACGCCGCGGCCCTGCCGCCGCGGCTGCGCGACCTCCTCGCGCAACTGGAGGCGGTGCAGGCCGCGGGCGCGCCGCAGGACCGCGCCGACAGCCTGCTGACCGCGGTGGGGCTTGCGACGCGCGAGGTCGGGGTGCAGGCGCGGGCGATCCTGGACTTCGTGGGCGAATGCGCCCTCAGCGCGGTGCGCCTCGCGCGAAGCCCGCGGCGTTTCCGCTGGGCGGACTGCGCCGCGGAGATGCAGCAGTGCGGCGCGATGGCCCTGCCGATCGTCAGCCTGATCAGCTTTCTTGTCGGAGTGACCCTCGCCTACACCGGTGCGATCGTGCTGCGCCAGTTCGGCGGTGACATCTGGATCGCGGATCTGGTCGGCCTCTCGATGGTGCGGGAAATGGGCGCGGTGATGACCGCGGTGGTCCTCGCGGGGCGCACCGGCGCCGCCTACGCCGCGACGCTGGGCAACATGAAGGCGAACGAGGAGATCGACGCCCTCGCCACGCTGGGTATCCCGCCGGTGCAGTTCCTCGTCCTGCCACGCCTGCTTGCGCTCGCGGTGATGATGCCGGTGCTGGCGCTTTACGCGAACGCCCTCGGCATCCTCGGAGGACTGTTGGTCGCCTACTCGCTGCTCGCGATCCCCCCGGCAGCCTTTTGGGTGGAGATGCTGACGATCATCGACCTCTCGGACGTCGCCTCCGGGGTGATCAAGGCGGCTGCGTTCGGGGTGATCGTCGGGCTGTCCGGCTGCCTTCGGGGGCTGCAGGCCGAGCGCAGCGCCGACGGCGTCGGCCGCGCCACCACCTCGGCGGTGGTAACGGCCCTGCTGCTGCTGGTGATCGCAGACGCCCTGTTCGCGGTGCTGTTCAACGTGCTTGGGATCTGACGCCGATGGACGCGCCCGCCCGCCTGCCCCCTGGGGAGACCCCCGCGATCGCCGCGGAGACGCTCGACTGCGGCTATGAGGGGAAGCTGGTGCTCCGCGACGTCACCTTCTCCGTGGCGCCGGGGGAGATTTTCTTCGTCATCGGCGGCTCCGGCTGCGGCAAGAGCACCCTGCTGCGGCACCTGATCGGGCTCCACGAGCCGCGGCGCGGGAGGGTGAGTTTCCACGGCCGGCCCTTCACCGCGGCCGATGCCGCCGGACGGCGCGAGCTGCTGCGCACGTTCGGGGTGCTCTTCCAAGGAGGGGCGCTGTGGTCGTCGCTTACCCTGCGCGAGAACGTCGCCCTGCCGCTCGAGGAGTACACGCCGCTCAGCCGCCGGGAGCGGGGGGAACTCGCCGCGCTCAAGCTGGCCCAGGTCGGGCTTGAAGGCTTCGAGGACTACTACCCCGCCGAGATCAGCGGCGGGATGCGCAAGCGCGCCGGGCTTGCGCGGGCCCTCGCGCTTGACCCCGCGGTCGTGTTCTTCGACGAGCCGTCCGCGGGCCTCGATCCCGTAACATCCCGCAGCCTTGACGACCTCATCCGCCAGGTCCGCGACACCTTCGGCACCACCATCGTGGTGGTCTCGCACGAGCTGGCCTCAATGTTCGCCCTCGCCGACCGCGCGGTGATGCTGGCGCGGGAGGAGCAGGGGATCATCGCCGCGGGCGCGCCCGCCGCCCTGCTGAAGTCGCCGGATCCGCGGGTGCGGGCGTTCCTAACCCGGACGGCGCCGGCCTAGCCGGTTCAGGCTGTCCTTCCGCCGCCCGATCGCCCAGCTTGACTCCCGCGTGAAGACCAAGGTCAGCCCAGCCGTCGTCGGAGCCTTCGTGATCGGTGGGCTAGCGTTGCTGTTCCTTTCGCTCGTCTCCTTCGGCGGCATCAGCTTCCTGTCCAAGCCGCCGCGCTTCACGGTCTTCTTCGACGAGTCCATCCACGGTCTCGACCTTGGCTCGCCGGTGAAGCTCCGCGGCGTGCGCGTGGGGCGCGTGGTGGACCTGAACCTCCGCTACGAGCCGTTGAGCGGCCGCTCGGTGGTCGCGGTGGTGTGCGAGATCCACAAGGACGCGGTAACACCCGTGGACGGCGCGGGGATGGACCTCGGCCAGCCCGGCGCGTTGCAGCGGCTGGTGGACCGCGGTCTGCGCGCGCAGCTCGGGGTGCTCGGGCTGGCGACAGGGCTGCTGTACGTCGAGCTCGACCTTGTTAACCCGGCGGACTTCCCCGCGGACCCGGCGGCGAAGGATCCGCGTTACGTGGTGGTGCCGGCGCTGCCCTCGGCGATCTCGGCGTTCCAGGCGAGCGCCTCCGAGATCCTCGCGAAGGTAAAGCGGGTCGATTTCGCCGGGCTGTCCGAGGAGTTGAAGGCGCTCGCCGCGCAGACGCGGCGGCAAGTGGCGGGCATCGACGTCAAGGGGCTGGTTGACCAATGGCGCACGACCGGCGCCGCGGTGGAGGCGCTCGCAACCTCGCCGGAATTGCGGCGCACCCTTGCCAGCCTCGACGCGGCGGTCGCCGAGCTGCGGGCCGCCGTGGCGCGGTTCGACGCGCAGGTGGAACCGACGGGCCGCGAGCTGGCGGCGACTCTGGCGGAGGCGCGCCGGTCGCTTGAGGCCTTTGGTGAGGCTGCCGGGGAAACACGCCGTTTCTTCGCCGGCAATGCCGGGGTCGGGGTGGATCTCGGCGAGGCCCTCGGGCGCCTCAAGGAGGCCGCGGCCGCCGTTACGCGGCTGGCCGATTACCTGGAGCGCAACCCCAACGCCCTCCTCTCCGGGCGGCCCCGGCCGTGAGGGGCCTGCGACTTTTCCGATGAACTCGCGCGTCTTTCTTCTGGTTGCCCTCCTCGTGGCCGCGGCCGCCGGGGCCAGCTGCTCCCTGCTCCCCGCGCCGAAGCCAGATCCGACGCGCTTTTTCGTGCTCGCAGCGGAGAACGGGGAGGCCGCGCCGGCGCGCGGCACGGTCGCGCTGCGGCCGGTCGAGGTGCCGGCCTACCTGCGCCAGCCTGCGCTGGTGGTGCGCCGGGGCGGCCACGAGGTGTCGCTCCGCCAGACCGCCCGCTGGGGCGAGCCGCTGGAGCAGGGCCTCGCCCGCGTGTTGGGTGAGAATCTGCGGCGGCTCGGCGTCACGCTGGCACACCGGGGGGGTGAGGCAGACGTGGCGGCGCTGGTGGTCCGGGTGCTGGCCGCCGAGGGCACGGCCGCCGGCGGGGTGGAGTTCCGGGCGGCGTGGGAACTTACGCGGCGCGGAGCGGCGCCGGTGGGCGGCGAGTTCCGCTCGACCGGGCTCACGTGGGACGGACGCGACGAGGCCGGGCTGGCGGAGGGCTTGAGCGCCGCGGTGGCGGGCCTGTCGGCCGAGATCGCGGGGCAGATTCCGGCGACGCGGTAGTGGGCGCGTCGGCCGCCCGGGAGCGGCTTTGCGTTCCCGCCTTGGCTCAGCGCAGCGCAGCGGCGATGCGGGTGAGGGCGGTCTCGACGTTCGCGCGCGAGTTGAACGCGCTGATCCGCACGTGGCCCTCGCCGCACTTGCCGAAGCCGGCCCCTGGCGTGCACACCACCTGCGCCCGCTGGAGCAGCAGATCGAAGAACTCCCACGAGTCGCGGCCGGTGTTCACCCAGATGTAGGGCGCGTTGTCGCCGCCGACGCAGGTGAAGCCGAGGCCGGTCATCGCCTCGCGGATCAGGCGCGCGTTCGCGAGGTAGAAGTCGATCAGGGCGCCGGTCTGGCGCTTGCCCTCCCCAGTGTAGATGGCGGCGGCCGCGCGCTGGATCGGGTAGGCGACGCCGTTGAACTTGGTCGTGTGCCGCCGATTCCAGAGGGCGTGCACGGCGTGCGGCCGCCCCGCCGCGTCCCACGCCTGCACCGGCTTCGGTACCACGGTGTACGCGCAGCGCGTGCCGGTGAAGCCGGCGGTTTTGGAGAAGCTGCGGAACTCGATCGCCACCTCGCGCGCGCCCGGGATTTCGTAGATCGAGTGCGGGATGCGCGGGTCGCGAATGTAGGCCTCGTAGGCGCTGTCGAACAGAATCACGGCCCGGTGGCGGCGCGCGTACTCGACCCACGCTGTGAGCTGCTCCCGGGTCGCCACCGCCCCGGTGGGGTTGTTGGGGAAGCAGAGGTAGATCAGGTCGGCCGCGCCCGCGGGCAAGGCGGGCACGTAGCCGTTGGCCGGCGTGCTGTCGAGGTAGGTGACCCCGGAGTAGCGGCCGTCGACGTTCCCGCCGGTTCGCCCTGCCATTACGTTGGTGTCGACGTACACCGGGTAAACGGGGTCGGGGATCGCGAGGCGGATGTCGGTCGCGAAGATCTCCTGCAGGTTGCCGCAGTCGCATTTTGAGCCGTCGGAGATGAAGATCTCGTCGGCCTCGATCGCGCAGCCGCGTGCCGCGTAGTCGTGTTGCGCCACCGCCTCGCGCAGGAACGCGTACCCCTGCTCCGGCCCGTAGCCCTTGAAGGTCTCGCGCCGCGCCATCTCGTCGGTCGCCACGTGCAGCGCCGCGACGCACGCCGCCGGCAGTGGCTCGGTGACGTCGCCGATGCCGAGGCGGATCACCGGCTGGTCGGGATGGGCCGCGACGTGGGCGCTGACCCGCTTGGCGATGTCGCTGAAGAGGTAGGAGGCCTTGAGCTTGGTGTAGTTCTCGTTGATGCGGATCATGGGTGCGGGCGGAAGCGACGGAGCAAACGCGGCGGCCCGGGCGAATTCAAGTCCGCGTTCGGCGCGCGTCCGGGATTGCCTCCGGACCCGGCGGGCGCCCATCGTGCCCGCGCCTTCCATGCAGCGGATTACCGCCACCGCTGAGTTGCCCGCCGCCGTCGCGGACCTGCGCCGCGCCGGGCGGACCGTCGCCCTCGTGCCCACCAGCGGGGCGCTCCACGCGGGCCACGGGGCGCTGATCGCGGCGGCGCGGGAGCGGGGCGACGCCGTGGTCGTCTCCGTCTTCGTCAACCCGCTCGCCTTTGGTCCGAGTGAGCCGGTCGCCCGCTACCCGCGCACTCCGGAGTTCGACGCTGAGTTCAGCCGCGCGGCCGGCGCGGACCTGATGTTCCTCCCCGCGACCGAGGACCTGCTGCCCCGGGGGTTTTCGACCTTGGTCGCCGAGGATGCGGTCAGCCGCCCCCTCTGCGGGATCTCGCGTCCCCATCACTTCCGCGGCGTGGCCACGGTCACCCTCAAGCTGCTCCAATTGGTGCGGCCCGAGCGGCTCATGCTCGGCCAGCGCGACGCCCAGCAGGTGGCGGTCCTGCGCAAGCTCAACCACGACCTCTGCCTCAACGTCGAGCTGGTGGTGGTGCCTACGGTGCGGGACGCGGATGGCCTGCCCTGGACCGTGCGGAGCAAGGACCTGACGCCCGGCCAACGGCAGGAGGCGGCGGCGGTGTCCGCAGCGCTGCGCCGCGCGCAAGAGATGGTCGCGCAGGGCGTCCGGATTCCGGACCGGATCATCGCGGAGGTCATCCATCTGCTGGGGCAAAAGCGCCGGCTGCGGGTGGTCTACGTCTCGCTCGTCGACCCCCACAGCCTGGAGGCGTTGCGCGAGGTTGTGCCTGGGCGAAGCCTGCTGGCCCTCGCGGTATGGATCGACGAGGTGCGACTGATCGACAACGTCGAGCTCTGATCAGGCCGTCGCCCGGGTGCCGGTCGACGCCACGATGACCTCGAGGCCTTTGGCGCGTAATTCGGCCACCAAGTCCGGAGGCGCGCCGGTGTCAGTCACGATCACGTCGACCCCGGTGAAGTCGCAGAGAAAGAAGGTGGAGCGGCGGCCGAACTTCCCGTGGTCCAGGCAGAAGATTACCTTGGCGGCGCCGCGCATCATCGCGCGCTGGATCTCGACGATGAGCGCGTGAGAGTTGTAAATCCCCTCCGGGGAGATGCCGCTGCCGCTGAGCACCGCGACGTCGGCGTGCATCCGCGCGAACGTCTCCACCGCGTGCGGGCCAACCAGCGTGCCGAGCCGCGGGTAGATCACTCCGCCGGACAGGTGCACCTCGTGCCGGGTTGAGCCCGAGAAGTGGTTCGCGACCGGCAGCGAGTTGGTGATGATCTGGGCCACCTTGTCCCCCAGCTGCTGCGCCACGTGGAAGCAGGTGGTGCCGCTGTCGATGATCACATTCTGCCCCGGTTCGATCAGCGCCGCACAGGCCTGCCCGATCGCGTCCTTCTCCGCCACCTGGTGGGTATCCCGGACGTTGAAGACGAACTCGTCGCTCTTGGCCGGTTGCAAGGATCTGGCGCCACCGTGCGTCCGGCGCACCCGCTTCCCGCCTTCCAGACCCGCCACGTCCCGCCGAATCGTCGACACGGAGGCCCCTACATGGTGGGCAAGTTCCTCCAGCGAAGCGAATTCCACCTTCTGCAGGTAGGTCTCGATCTTTGCTTTACGCTCCTCGGGTGACATCTTCGCTGAAATCATTTGGTAGATTTTGAGACGATTTGCAACTGCAACCTTGACAGATTTTGGCATTTCTGGCTCCTTTTGTGGTCGAAGCCCTCCAGCTGCCGCCATGTCCCTCCCTCCACCGCTTCCCCACCAAGTCGAGATCGAGCATCTCGTGCGGCGGTCCCTGTACCAGCGGCTCGGGCGGGCGCTGCCGCGGCAGGCCCAAGCGCCGAATCCGCTGCTGGTCAACGTCAGCGCGCGGCACTGTCACCTGACGCCCCAGGCGGTCGAGGCGCTGTTCGGTGAGGGCGCGGGGCTGACGCCGATGAAGTGGCTTTACCAGAAAGACCAGTTCGCCGCCCAGGAGACCGTCACGTTGATCGGCCCGCGGAGCCGGGTGATCTCCAACCTGCGGATTCTGGGTCCCTGCCGCGACCTGAACCAGGTCGAGTTGGCGCTGACGGACGCGATCGCGCTCGGTTTTGACATCCCCGTCCGCTCCTCCGGCAACATCGCGGGGACCCCGGGCTGCATGCTGATGGGGCCGGCGGGCTTCTTCGAGATGAAGGAGGGCGTGATCCGCGCCGCGCCGCACGTCCACTTGCACTCGGATGACGCCGCGTTCTACGGAGTGAAGGCAGGCGAGCACCTCCGCCTCCGCGTCGGTGGGCCCTGCGCCACCACCTTCGACCGCGTCCTCGCCCGCGTGCACGCCGACTTCAAGCTCGAGGTCCACATCGACACTGACGAGGGCAACGCCTGTGCCCTCGAGCCGGGCACGCCCGTGGAACTGGTCCGCTGACCGCCCCCCGCCTTCCTCAAACTGATCCTCATAAGTCCCCCATCCAAACAATGAATGATTCCATCGGCATGGTAGAAACCCGCGGCTACGTTGGCAGCGTCGAAGCCAGCGACGCGATGGTCAAGGCGGCCAACGTCGCACTTGTCCGTCAGATCCAGATCGGCGGCGGCCTCGTCACGGTCGTCGTCAAAGGCGACGTCGGCAGCGTCAAGGCAGCCGTCGAGGCCGGCGCGGAGGCCGCGAAGCGCGTCGGTGAGCTCATCTGCTCGCACATCATCCCTCGCCCCCACGGCGAGCTCGTCCGCAGCCTTGGCCTCTGAGCCGAGGCCCACCTCAACCCTTATCCTTATTCCACCATGGCACAGGAAGCAGTCGGTCTGATCGAAACCAAGGGATTCTGCGCGATGCTCGAGGCGGCGGATTCCGCCCTCAAGGCCGCGAGCGTCACGATGACGGGCTACGAGGCCGTCGGCAGCGGCTACGTCTGCGCATTCTTCCGGGGCGACGTCGCCGCGGTGAAAGCCGCGATTGACGCCGGCGCCGAGGCGGCCGCGAAGGTCGGCGAGGTCATCGCCGTCCAAGTTATCCCGCGCCCGCACGAGGACCTCGCCGGCCTCGGCCGCTGGCTTCAGCAGGCCTCCGCCTGACATGGCCGCGGGGTCGCTCGCGGTCCCGCTTCCACCGCCGCGCCCTCGGGCGCGGCCTCCCGGCCACCGATGAATCTCCTCGTCGCCAATCTCGGCTCGACCTCGTTCAAGTACCGGCTCTTCCGCTTCACCGGGGCGGAGGAGGCAGTGCTGCTCGCGAAAGGCGGGGCGGAGCGCGTGACCGACTACGGCGTGGCGATTGACGCCTGCCTAGCGGAGCTGCGCGCCGGCGGCCATCTCGCCTCCGCGGCGGATCTGCACGCGGTGGGATTTAAGACCGTGCTCGGCCGCGACGTCACCGGTTGCGTGCCGGCGGATGACCGCGTGATCGCCGCGCTTGAGGGGTTCCGCGAGATCGCTCCCGCGCACAACCCGCCCTACGCCGCCGGTATCCGCCGCTTCCGGGAGAAGCTGCCCAGCGTGCCCCTGTTCGCCCTCTTCGAGACGGCCTTCTACCAGTGGGTGCCCGAGGCCGCGACGCGCTACGCGGTGCCCCCCGCTTGGCACGCGGCCGGGGTCCGGCGCCACGGTTTCCACGGGGCCAGCCACAAGTTTGTCGCGGAGCGCTCCGCCGAATTGCTCGGCCGCGCCGACGTCGCCGCCCGCGCCCGCCGCCTCTACCAGCTCGGGCCTGCGCCCCTGGCCGCCGGCGCCGCGCCCCTGCGCGTCATCAGCTGCCACCTCGGGGGCAGCAGCTCCGTCACCGGCATCCGCGATGGCGTCGCCATCGGGACCAGCATGGGCCTGAGCCCGCAGTCCGGCCTGCCGCAGAACAACCGCGTTGGCGACCTCGATTCCGCCGCTATCCCCTTTGTGATGAAGACGCTCGGCCTGCCACTGGCCGAGGTCGAGCGCCAGCTGACGAAAGAGTCCGGGCTGCTCGGCCTGTCCGGCGTGGGCAACGACCTGCGCGACATCCGCGCGGCTGCGGCCGCCGGCGACGCCCGTGCCCGGCTCGCGCTCGACGTCTTCATCCACTCCGCGCGGCACTGGATTGGCGCCTTCTGGGTGGAGCTCGGCGGTTGCGACGCCCTCGTGTTCACTGCCGGCATCGGGGAGCACAACCCCGACCTGCGGGCCGCTATCTGCGGTGGGCTCGAGGGCCTCGGCCTCGCGCTCGACCCCGCCCGCAACGGGGCGCTCCGCGGCGCCGAGGGCGAGGTATCTGCTGCGTCCTCCCGCGCCCGCGTGCTCGTGATCCCCGCCAACGAGGAGCTGGTGGTCGCCCGCGAGACGTACCGCTGCCTGACCGCCTCCCGCTGAGCCTTTACCCTTTCCGTCAAACTCCCCTCAACCCAGTCATCCCTATGGCCTCCAAAGCAATTGGTCTCCTCGAAACGCGCGGCCTCACCGCGCTCGTCACCGGCGTCGACGCGATGCTCAAGTCCGCCAACGTCTCGCTCCACGGCCCGATGAAGCAAGTCGGCAACGCCCTGGTCTCGGCGGTGGTCATCGGCGACGTCGCCGCGGTCAAGGCCGCGACCGACGCCGGCGCGCAGGCCGCTCGCACGGTCGGCGAGGTCGTCAGCGTGCAGGTCATCCCGCGCCCCCACGACGACGTCGCGCTCGTGCTGCCGAAGGCGGCCGCCCCCGTGGCGAAGAAGTAACCCGGCCGACGCCCCCGGATGTTCCTCGCGCGCGTCATCGGCTCGGTGGTCTCAACCAAGAAGGACGAGGCCATGAAGGGCCGGAAACTCGTGGTGCTGCGGCCGCTGCTGGTGGACGAGGCCAACCCGGCCCAGTTCCGGCCGGGCGCCAACACCGTGGTCGCCGTCGACACCCTCGGCGCCGGCCTCGGCGAGGTCGTCCTGTTCTGCCAGGGCAGCTCTGCGCGCCAAGCCAGTGGGATGAAGTCCTTACCGGTCGACGCCGTGATCACCGGCATCGTCGACGCGGTCGACGTGCTCAACCAGAAGGTCTATCCTGAGCGTTCCTGAAGCTCCTGCGCCGCCCCGCCTGACCGATGAGTTCCCCCCTTCCGCTGGACGAAAAGGCTCTCCGCGCCGTCGTCGAGGACGTGCTTCGCAGCCTCGGCCGCTCGCCGGTGCTGTCCCCCGCGCCCGCCCCCGGTTCCTCCGCCGCGCCCGCCGCCCCCGCGGTGGCCCGCGGCGGCCCGCGCCTCGGCGTGTTCGACTCGGTCCCCGAGGCCTGCGCCGCCGCGCACACCGCCTTCACTCAGCTGCAGGCCAAGGGCGTCGCCGGCCGCGCCAAGGTGGTCGAGATCGTGAAGTCCCTCGCCACCGCCCACGCGGCCGACTGGGGCCGCTTCGAGTTCGAGGAGACGCGCATCGGCCGACTCGAGCACAAGATCGAGAAGCTCCAGATCGTGAAGCTGGTCCCGGGAGTTGAGTGGCTGAAACCTTACGCGCTCAGCGGCGACCACGGCATCACCCTCGAGGAGTACACGCCGTTCGGTGTCATTGGCGCGATCCTGCCCGTCACCCATTCCGTGCCCACGCTCAGCGGCAACATCATCAACATCGTGGCCGCGGGGAACGCCGTCGTCTTCAACCCGCATCCCGGTGGCGCGCGCTCGGCCGCCCTCGCCGTCCGCGCCTACAACGAGGCGATCGAGGCCGCCCTCGGGATCGAGAACCTCGTGTGCACCGTCGCGCAGCCGACGCTCGACACCTTCGCCGCGCTGACCCGCGACCCGCACGTCGGCCTGCTCTGCGTCACCGGCGGCCCGGCTGTGGTCGCCGCTGCGATGAAGTCGGGCAAGCGCGCGATCTGCGCCGGCCCCGGCAACCCGCCGGTCCTCGTCGACGGCACGGGCTGCCTGCGCAAAGCGGCCCGCGACATCGTCCAGGGCGCTGCTTTCGACAACAACCTGCTCTGCATCGGGGAGAAGCAGGTGTTCGTTCCCGATGCGCATTTCGCCGCTTTCCGCGAGGCCTTGCTCGCTGCCGGCGCCGCCGAGCTCAACGCGTCGCAGGTGGAACGCCTGACCGCCGCGGCCTTCACCTTCTCGAAGGACGCCGGCGGCTGCGCCCACGCCGCGGTCAACCGCAAACTCGTCGGCGCCGACGCCGCGGTGCTCGCCCAGCACGCAGGCGCAAATGTGCCCGCCTCCTCGCCGCTGCTGTTCGCGGAGACGCCCGCCGACCACGCTTTCGTCGTCGAGGAGCAGATGATGCCGATGCTGCCCGTCGTGCGCGTCCGCTCGGTCGAGGAGGGTATCGAGCTCGCCCGCCGCTCGGAGCACGGCTACAAGCACTCCGCGATCATCCACTCGCTTAATGTGGACCATATGACGCAGATGGCGCGCGCGCTCGACACCACGCTATTCGTCAAGAATGGCCCCTGCGTCGCCGGCCTCGGCCTGGGCGGCGAGGGTTACCTCAGCTACTCCATCGCCACCACCACGGGCGAGGGCATTACAACGCCCGCCACATTCACGCGCACGCGACGGTGCGTGATGGTCGATAACCTTCGGATCTACTGAGTATGATGGTGGCGCGCGTCGACGGGGTGATCGTCTCGACGGTCTGCCATCCCAGCATGGCCGGCCACCGGACGATCATCTGCCAGCCGCTCGACGAGCACGGCCGCGAGGAGGGGGCCCCGTTCCTCGCCGTCGACCCGCACGCCGCGGGCCGCCACCAGCGGGTGCTGGTTTCCACCGACGGCTCTCACACCCGCGCCCACGTGGGCGACCCGCGTTCGCCGCTGCGCAACCTCATCCTCGGGGTGATCGACGAGGAGGACGCCCGCGCGGGCCGCTGACTATGCGCCTCGGACATGTCATCGGCCGCGTCACGCTCTCCCGGCAGGATCCCGCCTACCAAGGCGGGCGTTTCCTGCTGGTCCAGCCCTTCGGCCGCGACCAGTACCGCGGCGCCGGGATGACGCCGCTCGCGCTCGGCAACAGCCTGGTGGTGTACGACCAACTCGGGGCCGGCGTCGGCCACGTGGTTGGGTTCACCGAGGGCGCTGAGGCGACCGCGCCGTTCCCGGAGCCCACCCCGGTCGACGCGTACTGCGCGGCGATCGTCGACGAGATTTTCTACCAGCCGCCCGCCTGAGGCGTCTTCTTCCAATGCCGAAAGTCATCACCGCCCGCGAAGCCGAGGAGCTCCTGCGCAAGGGCGAAGCTCCCCCGGCCGGCGCTATCCTCACGCCCGCCGCCCGCGATGTCCTCGGGGGCGGCAGCCTGCAGTCCGCCTTCCGGGGAACCGGCGCGCGCGCCGCGGCCAAGCCCGCCGCCACGCCCGCCGCGGCGCCCGCCACGCCCGACTTGGAATACCGCTGGACCCCGGGTTCGGACCCGCGCACCCCGGCCGAGATCGCCGCCTTCTTCCGCTCGCCCGCCCTCCAGGTGCTAAAGGAGCGCATCTGCGACATCGGCCGCCGCCTCTGGCAGCGCGAGTACACCGACGGCAACGGCGGCAACATTACCATTCGCGTCGGCGACAACCTCGCCCTCTGCACGCCCACGCTCATCTGCAAAGGCTTCATGCAGCCGGCCGACATGTGCTTGGTGGACCTCGACGGCAACCAACTGGCCGGCACCCGCAAGCGCACCAGCGAGGCGATGACCCACTTCGGCATCATGAAGCGCCAGCCGGCGGCCAAGTCTTGCGTCCACGCGCACCCGCCGCACGCCACTGCCTTCGCCATCGCTAACGTCGACATTCCCTCCTGCCTCATCCCCGAGGCCGAGGTGTTCCTCGGCAAGATCGGCGTCGCCAAGTACCAGACGCCGGGCACGCCCGCCAACGCCGACGAGGTGGGCGAGGTCGGCAAGGAACACCAGGCCGTGCTGATGGAGAACCACGGCGTGATCTGCTGGGGCAAGGACGTCGAGGACGCCTATTGGAAGATGGAGAACATCGACTCCTACTGCCGCACGGTCTGGATTGCGGCCGGGCTCGGCGGCGGCCTGCACCGCTTCTCCGGCCGGCACGCCCGCGAGCTCATCGACATCCGCCAGAAGCTCGGGATGCCCGACCCCCGCGCCGGCCTCAAGGAATGCGAGCTCTGCGACAACGCCGACTTCCGCCCGGCCACCGTCTGCGCCGCGCCCGCCGCCCCCGCGGAGGCTGCCGCGCCCGACCCCCAGATCGAGGCCGTCGTCTCGGCGGTCGCCGCCCAGATCCTCCGCCAGCTCGGCGGCAAATGACTCTCCCCGCGTTCCAATGAAAGTCTCCATCATCGGCGGCGGCGGCCGCGTCGGCTCCAACGCTGCCTTCGCCCTCCAGTGCGCCGGCATCGTCTCCGAGATCCAGATCCTCGACGCCAACGCGGACCTCGCCGAGGGCGAGGCCCTCGATCTCCTGCACGGCGCATCCTCCCTCGCCGACCAGCGCATTTACGCCGGCGACTACGCCCGCGCGAAGGACAGCGACATCTTCGTCATCACCGCTGGCCTCCGCCGCAAGCCCGACGAGTCCCGCCTCGACCTCATCAACCGCAACGTCGCCCTCTTCAACGGCATCCTCGACAGCCTGAAGGGCGCCGGGATGCGCCGGGACGCGCTGGTGTTCGTGGTCTCCAACCCGGTCGACATCCTCACCCAGCTCGCCGCCGCCCGCCTCGGCCTGCCGTGGTCGCAGGTGCTTGGCCTCGGCACGATGCTCGACACCGCCCGATTCCGCTCGCTGATCGCGCAGGAGCTGAAACTCGCTCCGACGCAGGTGAAGGCCCTGATCCTCGGCGAGCACGGCGACTCGATGTTCCCCGTATGGTCCTCCGCCACGCACGCCGGCCTGCCGCTCGTGCGCCTGCCCGGCTGCACGCCCGCGTTCCAGACCCAGGTGTTCGAGCGCACTAAGGGCAGCGGCGCCGAAGTCATCCGCCGCAAGGGCGGGGCCGGCTGGGCTGTCGGCGCAACGATTGCCGAAGTCGTCCACGCGATCGCCCACGACCGCCGCCAGGTGCTGCCCGTCGCCACGGTCCAGCAGGGCGCCTACGGTATCCGGGGCACCGCTCTCAGCGTTCCCACCGTGGTCGGCCGGGCCGGTGCGCTGGCCCACGTCGAGGTCGAGCTCTGGCCCAAGGAACTCCAGTCCCTGCAGGCCTCCGCCAAGGCGCTCAACGACACTTTCGCCAAGGTCAAGGGGGCCTGAGCCGGCGACTCGGCCGCGTGGGTTTCTTGCTGGCACAGTGGGCGGTGCCGGCTGGCCGGGAACTGGATGCGGCGTCGGCCAAGCCTGAGGGGCCGGAGTGACGCGCGACGGGCGTAAGTCGTCCTCGCCGTCAGGGGATTCCCCGGCCCGCTTCCGGTAAACTTCTCGAACGAGATCAAGCCGGTCTGGCTCCGGATTTCACCTCCCGGTTTGGCGGCGCCGGGCGCGGCCGGGTTGAAGCCGGGGCGGTTGGTTGGAGAGTCGGGCTAAGTCGGGTCGCTGGTGCCCGGGTTGCTGTCGTAGACCGCAGCGTTGGTCCGTTCACCCAGCGTCCTTCGAGCGTGATGGTCTTCGGGTGTTCCGGTACTCCCCGCTCGTTGCGTTGCAGCTGGGCCACGACGGATTCGACCGCCGCCGCTCCCAGCAGCATCGGCTGCAGGTCGATGCCGGCGCAAGGTGCGACGCGCTCGGTCCAGTTTAATTGCACGAATCCGACCTCATGCGGCACGCTCCGCCCCAGGTCCTGCAACCAACCCACGATCCGGGCCTGCCAGTGCCCGAGCACGACGTCTGGGCGGTGGCGCTGGTACCAGGCCAGAAATTGTTCCCGGGTCAGTTCATCGGTGTCGAGGAGCGGTACCGGCTCCCTGCGGCCGGCCCGGCGGAAATGGCTGCTGATTCCAGCGGACCACCGCTGCAGCAACCGGCGGTCCCTCCACGCGGAGAGAACCAGCCCCGGCCGGAGGTAGCCCAGCCGCTCGACCCGCTCGAGGGCGCCCATCATCGCGCGGAGGTGATCGGGCAGTACGGTGTGGAACAGCGGCGCGCTCAGGGCGAAGTCCATCGTCACTGCGGCCAGCTTTGACCAGTCGATGGCGCTGAAGTCACTCGTCTCCTCGAGGGGCAGCACGACCACTCCCTGCACGTTGCGGGCCGCGATGATCGACCCGAGACGCGGGAGCGGAAGCTGGAGGGGCCCCAGCCAACACAGGTCCAGACTGTAGCCGAATTCGGCGGCTCGGCGCCGCGCCCCGTTCAGCACCTCGCGGTGGTAGGGGAGCAAAGAGGGCTTCGCGCCCTCCGTATAGTTCAGCGCCAGCAGGGCGCCGCGGTAAGTGCCGTGGGAAGAGCGTCGGACCGCCGCTAGGATGGAATTTACCAGCGGGTTGGGGCGGTAGCCGGCGCGGCGGGCCACCTGCCAGACCCGTTTTCGCGTCGTGGGTATCACGCGGGGGCTGTCGCGAAGGGCGAGCGAGACGGTCGCGGCGGAAAGGCCGAGCAGCTTGGCTAAGCTGCGGAGAGTGGGTAGTGGCACAGAAGAAAGCTAACTGTTTTATTGGAAAGATTTCGCCGCCTGCCACAAAGCCAAATGTAATCTTAGGGAGGTTCTCCTTGCCTCCGACCCCAACCCTAAACCTAACCGCCCGAAATGACCCCAAACTCTGTCGGCCCTATGTTATCCCGCTGCGCCCTCGCGCTGCTGGCCGTGCTCCCGTTCGCTCGCGGATGGGCTGGCGCCCCGGCGCCGGCCGCGGGCGACACGATCAAGCTTGAGGAGTTCAGTGTTTCCGCAGGCCGTGCCTCCGGCTACCGGGCGCAGAGCGCCATTACTGCCACCGGATTCGGTGCCAACATCCTCAATGTGCCCGTGACGATCAATGTGCTGACCGGCGAGTTCGTGGCCGACCTCGGCGCCAACCTGCAGAGCGAGGTCCTGCGCTACGTGCCCGGCATCATCACGAGCCCGAATTACGAGTCCCAGATGATCATCCGCGGATTCAACGGGCTTCAGGCTTACCGCAACGGCCAGTATCGCCGGCAGCTCTACTCCACTTGGGGAATGGATCGCATCGAGGTGATCAAGGGATCCTCGTCGATCTTCTTTGGGCTGGTTCGCCCGGGAGGCGTGGTGAATTACATCACGAAGAAACCCGAGTTCAAGACAACGGGCGGCGATGCCCGGGTCTCCTTTGGCAGCTGGGATTTCCGCAAGGCCGAGCTGAACTACAACTACGGCGGGGAATCCGTGGCGGTACGCTTTGGCGCCGGCGGCATCGATGCCGGTGGGTGGCGGAACGATGACTTCAAGAAGGAGCACTACCTAGGTGGCTCCCTGGCGGTCAAGGTGCTCAAGGACGGCCTGCTCACCGTGGACCTGGAAACTGTCCGCCGCACAAATCAGGACCGCGAGTCGGCGGCCGTGCTCCGCAGCAACTCGCGCTACCTCGGGAACGCGGCCGCGATTCCCGGCGGGCTCGCCCCTCGAGCTTGGCTCAACGCGAACGGCCAAGCCAGCGCAGCAACGTTCGACATCTTCGCTCCGGTGTTTGGCGGCAATGATCCGTACGGCCGGAAGGTGACGATGGGGCAGGGGACCTACTCGTTTTACCAATCCTACACCGCCGACCTTGAGTACACTCAGCGGATCGGCTCTAGCCTCGTCTACCAGCTGCAGGGTAACTTCGCGATCGATGACTTCGAGATCCTGCGCTCCATCGGCGGTGACCAGGAGCCGTTTGCGGACGGCACGGTCCGTTTCCGCTTCGGCAACTTCGCCAACTACCGCGATTCCTACAACTTCGATAACAAGTTCACCTACCGCTTCGCGCTTGCCGACACCAGTCACACGTTGGCGCTCGGGCAGGAGTCCCAGCGAGTCAATCAGGACACGCCGGGTTGGTTCGACACCCTGAGCCGATTCCAGGACGGCCGCTACGGTGCCTTCGCGGTATGGAATCCCCGCACCCAGCCCCTCCGCAACGCCCCGGCCGAGCGGGCCGCCAGCGCCGAGACCTGGAACATCATGCGCCGTCGCGCGGAAAAGTTGCTCGGTTACTACGTGGGACTCCAGTCCGAGCTGCTGGGAGGCCGCCTGCGGACGATCATCGGAACCCGCCGCAACGAATATGAGCGTAAAACCTACTATGAACGGTCAGTGACCAACGGCGAGGTGGCGACGCCCAAGGCCAAGGCCAACACCCCGCTGTACGGGGCGCTCGTGAAGCTCACCAACGATCTTTCCGCGTTCGCCACCTACTCCGAGTCGTTGGAACCGCAGCTCGGGGCCGATGCGGACGGCAAGGGACTGCAGCCGGTGGTCGGCAAGGGATACGATATCGGTCTCAAGTCCGCCGTCCTGAACGGGCAACTGGCCGGTTCCATCTCCTTTTACGGGGTCAAGCGGGAGAATATTTCCTCGCGAGACAGCGCTCGGGAAGTCTCCACCGCCCGCCAGCCTTGGTTCATCTACGGCGACGCAGAGGAGTCCCAAGGCATCGAGGTCGATTTCTCGTACAACCCAGCTAGCAATTGGCAGGTCCTAGTCGGCTACTCCCATATGACCAAGGCGAGGACCGTCGCCTCGACCGTTCCCGCGCGCGTTGGCCTGCCGCTGGCGGCAGTGCCGCGCGATCTACTCCAGCTCTGGACCAAGTACGATTTCCGCACCGGCCCGCTCAACGGGTGGTCGCTCGGAGGCGGGCTGCGCGACAGTTCCTCGGCCCGTTTCGCCGCGGACCCCAACGTCTCGGCGAGGATGCCCGCCTACACGACACTCGACTTGATGCTCCAACACCGATTCAAGCTCGGGGGCAGGAACATGGTCGCCCAGCTGAACGCGCGGAACTTGACGGACAAGGAGTACCGGGAGAGCGGGTTTGCCGCGTTCGGCGATCCGCGCAACTTCCTGCTGTCGCTCACCACGAAGTTCTGACGGGGCGGCAGGCTCTCCGTGATGGGCGCCCTGGGCCCTGCCCAGAGCTCCTTTTCTTTGGCGAATCGGCTTCAGGGTCGCGGCTCCACGCCGCGCCGGTCCGCGTTGAGGCGTTGTCGGAGGGCGATCACCCTGAAGCTGGTGGCGTTGGGGTTTGGACAGGTTCCCTGGCGACCCGGCCGCGTGGGTTTCTTGCTTGCACACTGAGCGGGGAGGTGCTCAAGATCGTCGTTTATGAAAAACCTGCTTCTCGCCCCCATCGCCGCGGCCTTCATCGCCGCTTCCGCCTTCGCCGCCGACAAGGAAGTCACCCTCACCGGCGCCGGTCAGTGCGCCAAGTGCTCGCTCAAGCAGACCGACGCGTGCCAGAACGCCGTCGTCGTCAAGGAGGGCGGCAAGGAGAGCACCTACCTGATGGCGAAAAACGACGTCGCCCAGAAGTTCCACGGCACGATCTGCAAGGGCGTGAAGCAGGTTACCGTGACCGGCTCCGTCAGTGAGAAGGATGGCAAGAAGGTCATCACGGCCTCCAAGGTGGCCGAGGTGAAGAGCTGATCCCGGCTGGATCCTGAACTTTTCCGGGGCGCCCGCGGGCGCCCCTTTTTTGTGCCTGCCCGCGGCCTCTGGCTGCCCCGGCGGCGCGCTTGCTTCCTCCCCTCGGCCAAGGTGGGGTGGGGATGCCCCGCCCGCCCTCGCGCCCGGCCCCGCCGGCGGAATCCCACGGGGCCGCGCGCGCCGCTGCTGCGGCTCTTTGCGCTAACACGCGGCGCGCCTACAACGCGACTCCGTTCGCCCTGCCCCGCGCCGGGTTGCATTAGTTCTGGGGCACAGGTGGCCTCGAACGGGACTCCCGCGGCCTTTCCGCCTTCAACCTCTACCGCGACCACGCGCGCGGCTAGGGTACCTACCAGATAGGCCTGCGGATGCCTACTGGAGACGCCCGGGCGGCGGCCCGGTGTTCAACGCGGGGGCAATCGGCGCCGGCTGGGTCCTCGCGGATGACCCGCAGATGGCGGAGCTGCTCCGTAACGTCCTCGCCCATTTCGGGGTGCCGCGCCCGGCGCGCTGACTAGGACGGCTTGCGGGTGGCACCTTGCCGCGCTTGGCTTGGCGGACCCCGCCGGTGCGCCCTCTCCTGCCGCTCCTCCTCTGGCTCGCCCTCATCCCCGCCATCCTCGCGGCCGCGAGGCCCGGCGCCCCGAGTTTTCTCGTCATCCTGGCCGACGACCTCGGCTACTCCGACCTCGGCTGCTACGGCGGCGAGATCCCGACGCCGAACCTCGACGGGCTCGCCGCGGGCGGCCTGCGCTTCACCCAGGCATACAGCACCGCCCGCTGCTGGCCATCGCGGGCGGCGGTCCTGACGGGCTTCTACGCGCAGCAGGTGCGGCGCGACGTCGTGCCCGGCGTCCCGAGCGGGGGCCGCGGACTGCGCCCCGCGTGGGCGCCCCTCGCGAGCGAGTTGCTCGCGCCCGCTGGTTACCGGAGCCTCCACGCTGGCAAGTGGCACGTCGACGGCACGCCCCGCGCGCACGGCTTCGCGCACAGCTTTGAGATCGGCCAGGGCCAGAACAATTTCTTCCTTGCGCCCGGCAACACCGACGACGGCGTGCCGGGCGTCCAGACGCCCGACTACCACGTCACCGTCGCCACCGCGGAGCACGCGGTGAAGTACCTGCGCGACCACGCCGCGCGCTTCGCCGGCCAGCCTTTCTTCCTCTACCTGGCGTTCACCGCGCCGCACTTCCCGCTGCACGCCCCGGCGGCCGACATCGCCCGCCACCGCGACGCCTACCACCGCGGCTGGAACGAGATCGCGGCCGAGCGCCACGCGCGCCAGCGACAGCTCGGGCTTGTCCGCCACGACCTGCCCCCGATGGAGCGCGACGTGGGCCCGCCCTACGCCTTCCCCGACGCGCTCCGCGCGCTCGGGCCCGGCGAGGTGAACCGTCCGCTGCCGTGGAACGAGCTCACGCCGAAGCAGCGCTCCTTCCAAGCGGCGAAGATGGCGGTGCATGCCGCGATGGTGGACCAGATGGACCGCGAGCTGGGCCGGGTGCTCGCGCAAATCCGGGCGATGGGCGCCTTCGAGAACACGCTTATCCTCTTCGGCTCGGATAATGGGGCCAGCGCGGAGATCATGATCCGCGGCGGCGGACACGATCCGCGGGCGGCCCCGGGCTCGGCCGCGACCTACCTGTCGCTTGGCCCGGGCTGGTCGAGCGCGGCCAACACGCCGTTTCGCCGCCACAAGACCTGGGTGCACGAGGGCGGCATCGCCACGCCGCTGATCGCCCATTGGCCCGCCGGCGTCCGCGCGCGCGGCGAGCTTCGCCACACGCCGGTCCACCTGATCGACGTGGCTCCGACGCTCCTTGAGCTGGCGGGCGCGTCCCGTCCCGCCTCGGTGCGCGGCCATCCGGTGCCGCCGTGGCCGGGCCGTAGCCTCGTGCCGGCGTTCGCCGCCGACGGGCCGCTCGACCGCGAGTTCCTGTGGTGGGAGCACGAGGGCAACCGGGCCCTGCGCGCGGGCGACTGGAAGCTCGTCGCGTTGAAGGACGCGCCGTGGGAGCTCTACGATCTGGCGCGCGACCGCGGGGAGCAGCGTGACCTCGCCGCCGCTGAGCCGGCGCGGGTGAAGGCGCTGGCGGCCCTCTGGGAACGGCAGGCAGAGGAGAACGGCCGGCTCGCCCGCACCGACCCGCCGCCGGCTGCCGCGCCGGGCGCGAAGCAGGGTAAGCGCAAACAGCCGTGATCCGCGCGGTCGCAGCCCCTGCCGCGGACAGGCGCTGGCGACGCGGATTCTAACTCGAATTCCCTGAGGAATGGGACTTGCTCACTTCGTGTCTTGCCGGTGAAATCGTCTCTCTTGTCTCCCCGCCTCGCCCGCCTCCGGGCCGGCCTGCTGCTGCTGGCCCTCCCGCACGCCGCCCTCGGCGCCACGCCGGACTACAACCGCGACGTGAAGCCGATCTTGGCCGAGAACTGCTTCGCCTGCCACGGCTTCGATGAGGCCGGTCGCAAGGCCAAACTCCGCCTCGATGTCGCCGCCGAGGCCCTCGCGCCCCGCTCCAACGGCCCCGCGATCAAGCCCGGCGACGTCGCCGGCAGTGAGGTCTGGCAGCGCGTCATTAGCCCCCACGCCGATGAGGTGATGCCGCCCCCGGAGGCTCACAAGTCCCTCACCGCCGCCCAGCGGGAGACGCTCCGCGCGTGGATTGAAGCGGGTGCGCCCTACGCGGAACACTGGGCCTTCGTGCCCCCGCGTGCCACGCCCGTGCCGGCCGGCGCGGCGCACCCGGTCGACGCCTTCGTCCGCACCCGCCTCCGCCAGGAGGGCCTCGCCCCCGCGCGTCTCGCCGACCCGCGCGCGCTCGTCCGCCGCGTCACGCTTGACCTCACCGGCCTGCCCCCCCTGGCCGCCGAGGCCGAGGCCTTCGCCGCCGACCGCGACCCGCGCGCTTACGAGCGCCTCGTCGCCCGCCTCCTCGCCAGCCCCCACTTCGGCGAGCGCCTCGCGGTCGACTGGCTCGACGCCGCCCGCTACGCCGACACCAACGGTTTCTCCATCGACGGCGGCCGCCACCAGTGGCTCTGGCGCGACTGGGTCATCCAGGCCTTCAACGACAACCTCCCGTACGACCGTTTCCTCGTCGAGCAGCTCGCCGGCGACCAGCTGCCGGATGCCACGGACGGCCAGCTCATCGCCTCCGGGTTCCAGCGGAACAATATGACGACCCACGAGGGCGGCACGATTCCGGAGGAGAACCTCGTCAATTACAACGCCGACCGCGTGAAGACCCTCGGGGAGGCCGTGCTCGGGCTCACGCTCGCCTGCGCGCAGTGCCACGATCACAAGTATGACCCGGTCTCGGCGCGCGATTACTATCGGCTCTTCGCCTATTACAACCGCCTCGGCGACCGCGGCCTCGACGGCAACGCCGGGGTCAACGCCGGCCCCGCCCGCTCTCTCCGCACCGTCCTCCGCACCGCGGAGGAAGCCGAGTTGCGCGCGCGCGTGGCCGCTCTGCGGGAGTCGCTCGCGCGTCCTGACGGCGCCGTGCTGCGGACCTGGGCGGATCGCGAACGCGCCCGCCTCGCCCGCCGCGGCGAGGGCTTCGCCTTGCATCCGGTCAAGGTCCGGCAGGCGTCGACCCCCAACCGCTCCGACCTCGGGGTCGAGGATGGCCGCGTTGTCGTGATCCGGCAGGCCGGCGACCTCGCCGCCATCGACATCGCGGTCGACCTCACTGGTATCCCCGGTCCCGTGACCGGCGTGCGCATCGTCATCCCGCCGTCGCCGGACCTGCCGGGTGGCGGCTGGGGCCGCGGACCCGTGACGCGCGCCGCGATGGCCGCCAAGGCGAAGGGCAAGGTCGCCGCGCCCGCGCAGGACTTCAAGGGCACGTTCCGTCTCACCGCGCTGGCGGTGTCGGCCGGCGCGGTGGCCGGCGACCAGGTCGACCTGCACCAGCTGCGCGGGCTCGCGGGGGTCACGGCGAGTTCCTCGGATCCCGCGCACCCGCCCGCGGGCTGCCTCGACCCGCGCAACGACGCGGGCTGGTCGCCCGACCTCGCGGCCACCGGCCCGGTCCACCTCACCGCGACGCTCGCCCGCCCGCTGCGGCCGGAGGAGACGCCCCACCTCAACGTGCAGCTTAACTTCGGCGCCGGGCGCTCGCTGCTGCCCGAGCGGGTCGAGCTGTTCGTGACGACCGGCACGGACGACGGCACCGATCTGCCGGCCGCGGTGGTCGCCGCCCTTGGGCGGCCGGGTGGCGAGGACGATCCGGCGGTCGCGGCCGTCCTCTGGACCCACGCGTCTCGCCATGCCGCCGAGCTGGCCCCGCGCCGGGTGGAACTGGCGAACCTTGAGGAGCGCCTCGCCAGTCTCACCGAGCCGATCTCCACGATGGTGATGGCCGTCGCGGAAAAGCCCCGCGAGACGCGTATCCTGCACCGCGGCGACTACGCGCAGCCCAAGGAGACGGTCACGCCTGGCACGCCCGCGTTCCTCCCGCCGCCGCCGGCCGGCGCCGCGGAGGACCGCCTCGGGCTCGCGCAATGGGTCGTAATGCCGGGGCACCCGCTGACCGCGCGCGTCGCGGTGAACCGATTCTGGCGCCTCCTCTTCGGCACGGGGCTCGTCGCCACGCCCGCTGACTTCGGCACGCAGGGCGAGTACCCCAGCCATCCCGAGCTGCTCGACTGGCTGGCGCTGGAGTTCGTCGCGTCCGGCTGGAACGTGAAGCGTCTTCTCACGCTGCTGGTCACGAGCGAGACCTACCAGCAGTCCGCCGCCGCCTCCGCGGAGCAGTTGGATCGGGATCCGCGCAACCGGCTGCTGGCCCGCGGGCCCCGCTTCCGGCTCGGGGCGGAATTTATCCGCGACCACGCGCTGCGCGTCAGCGGCCTCCTTGTGCCCCGCATCGGCGGGCCGAGTGTCAACCCGTACCTTCCCTACGACCTCTGGCGCGAGGTCAGCCATTACGGGAGCACGCCCGCGACGGCGCAGGTGTTCGTGCAGGACCACGGGGAGAAGCTTTACCGCCGCTCGCTCTACACCTACTGGAAACGCACCGCGCCCCCGCCGTCGCTCGCCGCCTTCGACGCGCCGAATCGCGAGGTCTGCACGATCGAGCGCGGCGCCACCACCACGCCGCTGCAGGCGCTCGTACTGCTGAATGACGTGCAGTTCGTCGAGGCGTCCCGCGCCTTCGCCGAGCGCGCGCTGGGCCGGGCGGAGACCGGGGACGACGCGCGGCTGCGCTGGCTGTTCGCGGAGGGCGTTTCGCGTCCGCCGGCCGCGGCCGAGCTCGCCGTCCTGCGCGGGACCCTCGCGCGGGAGCGGGCGCGTTACGTCCGCGATCCCGCGGCGGCGACCGCCTTCCTCGCCGCCGGGGAATCCCCCCGCGACGCCCGCCTGCCCGCTCCGGAGCACGCTGCCTGGGCCCAAGTCGCGACGCTCGTGCTGAACCTTAGCGAGGCCATCACGCGGAACTGAGCGCGACCTTGACCCGCCCTGAGGACTGGACCCCCTGAGTCTCCCCCTTAGCCAGATCCTCCGTCTCTCCCTTCCCGTCCCTCGCCGCCTCCCCCGAGCCCCGTCCGCCGATGCACGCCGCCGCAGCCGAACTGCTCCATCAACTCACCCGCCGCACGTTCCTTGGCCGCTCGGCCCGCGGGATCGGTGGCCTTGCCCTCGGTACCCTGCTCGCCGAGTCCCTCTCCGCCGCCACCCGCGGCCGGACCGGCCTGCCCCACTTCAAGCCCCGCGCCAAGCGCGTGCTCTGCCTCTTCCAGAGCGGCGGGCTCTCGCACGTCGACCTGTTTGACGACAAGGCCGCCCTGCACCGCCACGCGGGGCAGGAGATCCCGGCTTCCGTCAAGGGCGCCCAGCGGCTCACTGGGATGACCAGCAACCAGTCCGCATACCCGGTCGTGCCCCCGCTCCGCCCCGGCCGCCGCTGCGGCGCGCGTGGCACCTGGATCAGCGACCTCTTGCCGCACCACCAGCGCATCGCCGACGAGCTCTGCATCGTGAAGAGCCTCCACACCGAGGCCATCAACCACGACCCCGCCATCACCTTCATGAACACGGGTAACCAGCTGCCCGGTTACGCCAGCATCGGCGCTTGGGTCAGCTACGGCCTCGGCTCGGTCAACGCCAACCTTCCCGCCTTCATCGCGCTGGTTTCGCAGGGCACCGGCAAGAACCCCGGCCAGCCCATCTTCTCCCGCCTCTGGGGCAGCGGCTTCCTCCCCGCCTCGCACCAGGGGGTCGGCCTCCGCCCTGGCGCCCACCCGGTGCTGCACCTCAACAACCCGCCCGGCGTCGACCGCGCCCAGCGGCGCGCCCTGCTCGATGATCTCGCCCGCCTCAACCAGGCCCACGCCGCCGAGCTCGGCGACCCCGAGACGCTCGCCCGCCTCGAGGCCTACGAGATGGCCTTCCGGATGCAGGCCTCCGTGCCCGAGCTGACCGAACTCTCGGGCGAATCCGCCGCGACGCTCGAGGCCTACGGGCCCGAGGTCCGCAAGCCCGGCACCTACGCCGCCAACTGCCTCCTCGCCCGCCGCCTCCTCGAGCGCGACGTCCGCTTCGTCCAGCTCTTCCACCGCGGCTGGGACCAGCACATCGCCATCGCCCGCCAGCTGCCCAACCAGTGCCGCGACGTCGACCAGCCCACGGCCGCCCTGGTCGAGGACCTCAAGCGCCGCGGGCTGCTCGCGGACACGTTGGTGCTCTTCGCCACCGAGTTCGGCCGCACCGTCTTCAGCCAAGGCACGCTCGGCGACCCCGGGATGGGCCGCGACCACCACGGCCGCGCCTTCACCGTCTGGCTTGCCGGCGGCGGCATCAAGGCGGGCATCGATTACGGCGCCACCGACGACTTCTGCTACAACATCACGGAGAACCCGGTCCACCTGCGGGACCTCCACGCGACGATGCTCCACTGCCTCGGCATCGACCACGCGCGATTCACCCACAAGTTCCGCGGCCTCAACGTCCGCCTCACTGGCGTCGAGGAGGCCCGGGTGGTGAAGGAAATCCTTGCCTGAGCCGCGCCGCGGGCGGTCAGCCCGCGGCTGCGGCGGTCCTGCCCTCGGAGCGCTTCACCAGCTCGTCCACCACCACGGTGGTGGTCACGTCGCAGGCGACGTTCGTCGCGGTGCGGCACATATCCAGGATGCGGTCCACGCCGAGGATGATGCCGATGCCCGCCGGATCGATGCCGAAGGTCGCCAGCAGGCCCGCGATCAGCGGCAGCGAGCCGCCCGGGATCGCCGCCACCGCCACCGCGCTCAGCACCGACAGCAGCAGCAGCGAGACCTGCTGGCCCACTCCGAGGTCCACGCCGAACACCTGCGCCACGAACAGCACGACGCAGCCCTCGTACAGGGCCGTGCCGCTCATATTCATCGTCGTGCCCAGCGGCAGCACGAAACCCGCCGTGCTTGGGGTCACCTTCAGCCGCTCCGTCGCGTTCTGGAGGGCCGCCGGCAGCGCCGCCGCGCTGGAGCTGGTCGAGAAGGCCGTCACCACCACGTCCTTGATCGCTGCGAAGTACGCCCGCGGCCGCCAAGAGGTCCAAACCCGCAGCCACAGCGACATCGTGCCAAAGACGTGCACCGCCATCACCGCGACGCACACGAGGACAAACACCCCGAGCGCGATGATGATGTCGAGGCCGGTACGGACCACCACGCTGTAGATCATCGCCGGGACCGCATACGGGGCCAGGCGCAGCGCGAAGTGCACGATGCCCGTCATCAGATCGTTCACGGTGTCGAGGGCTGCGAGGAGCCGCGCCTGCCGGTCTGGTGCCAGCCGCGTCCCGGTCGCGCCGACGAGGATCGCGAAGACGATCAGCGGCAGGACGTCCCCGAGGGAGGTGCGGCTGTGGCCCACGAAGGCCCCGAACAGGTTCCGCGGCATGAACATCTCGACCACCGTCATCAGCGTCAGATTGGCTTGCGCCTGTTGCTGGTTGGCGACGTGCTTCTGCGCCGCGCCACCGTAGGTGGTCATCACGGCCTCCTTGGTCTCCTTGCTGATGAAGTCGCCCGGCTGGACCAAGTTCATCACGATCAGCCCGAGGCCGACCGCGATCGCCATGTTAAGGAAGAAAAACAAGAAGGTGCGCCCCGCCAGCGGCCCCAGCTTCTCCGGCCGCCCCAGCTGCAGCACGCCCGAGGCGAGCGACGCGAAGACGAGCGGGATGATCACGAAGAACAGCAGCCGCAGGAAGACTTGGCCGATTGGCTCAAGGAAGTGTGTGGCGACGCTCTGCGCGCCCGTGAGGATGCCGGGCGCGAACTTGCCCAATCCGATGGTGGCCGCGCCGGCAATCAGGCCGAAGACAAGGCCGCGCAGGATGCGGTTGGCGAGGTGCGGGTCGGAAGGGCTGGCCATGGGGGAGGGGGGTGCGCGGACCGTGCCCCGCCCGCCGCCCGGTGTCCAACGGGAAACGGCCCGCCCGCTCAGGCGTAGCGGTCCTCGGTCCAAGGATCCGCCGTATTGGAATAGCCCCGCACCTCCCAGAAGCCCAGTTTGTCCTCGGCGAGGAAGGTGATGGCGTTGACGAACTTCGCGCCCTTCCACGCGTAGAGCTTGGGGATGATCACCCGCGCCGGGCCCCCGTGCTCCCGCGACACCGGCGCGCCGCCGAAGCTCGTCGCCACCAGCACATCGTCGTCGAGGCACTGGTCGAGCGCCACATTGGTCGAGTACCCGTCGTAGCCGGTGAAGTAGACGAACCGCGCCTCGGGCGCTGGCGCCACCAGCTCGTGCAGGGTCGTGAAGGCCACGCCGCCCCAGCGGCAGTCGAACTTGCTCCACGTGGTCACGCAGTGGAAGTCGCTCACGTCCTCCACCTGCGGCAGGGCGTTGAACTGGTCCCAAGTGAGCTCCACCGGCCCCGCCACCAGGCCGTCGATCCGCAGACGCCAGTCCGCCGGGTCGATCCGCGGCTGCACGCCGAGGTCGAGCACGGGGAATCCGGTGGTCAGTTTCTGCCCGGGCGGCAGGCGCTCGCCGGAGCGTTCCGCCCGCGCGGTCACCCCGCGGGCCCGCTGCTTCTCCGCCCACCTTTGCTTCGCACGGACGAGTCGTTCTTGGGACATCCGGAGGATTCTAGGTCTTCCCCGGCCGCGCGCAAGCGCGCCGCTTGCCGCGAACAGCTTTTAAACCGCCACGCCGTCGTCCGTGAGCGCCTGACGCACCGGCTCCCGCCGGCGCCAGTAATACCAGAAGAGGCCGCCCTGGTAGGCCGCGGCCAGCCCGGCCACCAGGCCGTGGGTCACGCGGTGCACTAGCCGCACGTAATCCGCGGGGCTCACGCCTAGCTCCGCCGCGGTCGCTTCCACTGCCGCCCGGAGTCCCTCCGGCACCGGGGGCATTTCGGATCCCGCGAGGCGCAGGGCACAGTAGGCCCAGACCGCCGCCAGCAGCAGCGGCTGGCTGGCGAGGATCCAGCGCAGGCCACCGGGGTCCCCGTGCCGCAGCCGGGCCACGCCGTGCAACTCCACCGCGCCCGCCCCCGCCGCCGCGAGGCCCGCCCCTGCGTAGGCCTTTTCCCCCGCGGCTGCCGCCAGCAACGCGAACGCCCCGGCCAGCACCACCACGCCCAGCCCGTCGAACCGCGCCAGGCGCAGCACGCGGGCCAGGGTTTCCTCCGGGAGCAGCGGCGGGGCTTGCATCGAAGGTTTGTCATCCCGCCCCCGCCCCCGAAGCTCAAGCCCCTTCGTGACGCGCCCGCCCGCACCGCCCGCCCTCCCGTTCCGCCTCGATTTCCCGCCGGAGCTCCCCATC
>Ga0194117_10000515_pt1 | contig 50960 bp, 31 predicted proteins | sample TA2MahsurfametaG_FD_160579 | JGI IMG/M metagenome (GOLD analysis project Ga0194117, IMG submission 160579) | Freshwater microbial communities from Lake Tanganyika, Tanzania - TA2015009 Mahale N1 surface | ecosystem: Environmental > Aquatic > Freshwater > Lake | place: Tanzania: Lake Tanganyika... | reverse complement strand
CGGTCCTTCCAACCATGGACTTTTGGGATTTTTATACAATGAATGGAAATATTCCATTTTTAAACGAAATATTTTTGGCTGAAAAGTGTTCGATCACGGACCTTCGGTCCTTCCAACCATGGACTTTTGGGATTTACTGGAATGAATGGAAATATTCGAAATATTCCATTTTTAAACGAAATATTTTTGGCTGAAAAGTGTTCGATCACTGACCTTCGGTCCTTCCAACCATGGACTTTTGGGAATAAAAAGAATATAATAATCGTTTGTTTATAGAATATAACATCGCCAAGTATTATAAATCGAAGATTTCGAGAGATTTTCATGGCAGAATTAAGCTTTTTGACAATCATTGTTAGTTTAGCCGTTTGTTCTTTGCTGGTCTATGGTATATTTCAATATATGAAGGTTCGTTTGACAGTTTTAGAACAATCCCATCGAGAACAAGCCATGATTTTACAGCAATATATAGAAGAATCGTCGTCGGATATTCATCGTTTATATCAAATTTCAACTGAACGTTCCGGATACGGAAGTGATAAAGGGCAACCATTTCCACCAAATGGAAGTATTATATTAGAATATCAAGAAGAACAAAGAATGAACGATAAACCGAACGCTTATAATGAACCACATACTATTCATTTAGATACGGCTTTTTTCCAAAATAAACGCACAAATCATCTCATAGAAATATCTTCGAATAGCGAGAATACAACTGATAGCGAAGATGACGACGACAGCGACAGCAGCAGCAGCGACAGCGAGAGCGAGAGCGATAGCAGCAGCGAGAGCAGCAGCAGCAGCGAGAGCGACAGCGAGAGCAGCAGCAGCGCGGACGAAGTAGAAACCACCGAAGATCATGCCATTTCTACAAGCGAAATCAGTAACTTAGATGATACAAATGAAATTTGCGAAATAGTTACAGATATGATCACAAACATTTCATACGATTCATTATCTCAATCAACTGATGTAAAAACAGTAACTGTAGATTTAGGAACAATAGAAACAGATGAGGATCAGAGTAAAAAGCTGCATGTCTCAAATTCGAATGATGTCCTTAATATGATGTATAAAAAGGCACAGCAAACGCCTTTACCAGAGGATAGTGATATAGATCTCGGTGATAACTTACAAGAACATAACCCTATACCCGTCGCCCCCGTCCAGCCTTCGGCTCCGATCCATGTTCCTCTTTCATCAATGTCTGTTCCTGACCTCAAACAACTCCTTAAGGAATTATGTAAAAATCAACCGGAAAAACATGCCGAAATCCAACGACTCAAAAAAACAGAGTTAATTTATGCCATAAAACAACAACAACAACAGTAAAATCTATTTTTTATTCTCATGATATACATAATAATGTCGCATTCACAACCACACTGGGCCAAGAATTATAGCTCGAGTCATAATGTTTATTTTGATTTTCCGCCACTTATGAATGATGGTCGTAATTTCTCTGGATGGCAGCCAGGTAACGCTGTAAATGAATCGTTACGCCGCGCTGAAGGTATTACAACGAATTGGGACTATCGCCGTTATTTAACAACAAATGCTGACAAAATCATGAATATTAACAGGGTAGACGCGGTGAACGCTAGTGGTCATGGAACATTCGACGTCAGCCCATACGAGCAAGAACATCAACGTAATGTTCCATTTATGTATTCATCGGTCATGGATACGAGAGAGCCGTTTGGTTATGTCCAGAGTGATCTTAAAGACGTATATCTGTCGAGAGAAGCTCTTCAGTCGCGCATGGTTGCACCGGAAATCACGCAAAAACAAGTTCTCGCATTTCAACGCCAGCAAAGACAATCTCAGTAGATTTTATGATGCGGATGTGAAACAATAATAAACCTTTATTTGTAATGGTTGGTATATTCAACATTACAAATTACACAGCACAGAGAGAATGAGAATCATTAGTTTCGATGTCGGTATGAAGAATCTCGCATACTGTATCTTTAATATCGATAATACAATCGCATTCACAGGTGCTTCCGCAACCGACCTTATTCATCATATTCATATCGAGAGATGGGATGTAATCGATTTACGGTTCGAGCCAAATCTCTCAGAATCCACAACATTAGAAGTCACACCACCTCCGCCGAAACGAATGTGTATTAATGACAATAAGTTGGCGAAATGGATGTTCTATGGTCAATCTTCAATTATTTCGCCAACACCTCCTTCTCAGCCGCCCGCTGTCGTGTTGTATTGCGCGAAATGTGCCGAGAAATCTAAATATAAAACACCCTCTCGAGAGATTTTACCTATACAACGCAAACCAGAAGTATTAACAAAGAAAAAACTCGGTGAACTCATAGATATTAAGGCAAAACTATGCTCCGCTGGATCATCGCAATCTCTCGAAGCAGCAGCCACGACGAATCTGAAAGTTCGTAAATCGGATCTGATTGAAGAAATAAAAACAACACTCTCGAGAGATTTTATGGAACCATTCGATGAACAAAAGTATTCGAATTATATCTCCGGGGCAGCATCGACCGCCCCCACCACCACTAAACCCAAAAAAACGAACTATACATATGCTCACGACCTGGATTTAATCACATATGGCCGTAACATGATGAAACACCTTAATGTAATACTAGCCGAATGTAGCGGTCCGATCGATATGATGATTATCGAAAATCAAATCAGCACACTCGCCTCTCGGATGAAGACGCTTCAAGGTATGATTACTCAGTATTTTATTATGAAGGATGTTCCGATGATCGAGTTTATATCCGCATCATGTAAGCTTAAACTCTTTACAAATACACCGTTATCTCATCCCGACGCAGCCGCAGAACCCGATGTGCTTTGTATCGACGCATCTACTTATGCTGACCGCAAGAAATCCGGAATTGCTGTATGTCGCTCTCTCGGTGAAATCTCTCGAAAACATAAATCGGATTACGCGAAATGGATGCCTGTATTTGAAACACATAAAAAGAAGGATGATCTTGCCGATTGTTTTTTACAGGGGTTATGGCGGGTTCATTCGGCCAATACAACCGAACATAGTTAAATTCGAATTACATTATAAGGATGAATCATCAATATGTAAATTTATTTACGTTTGTTCATTTTATATTATACTTTATGATCGGAATTTTATTTCCGAATCGGATTGGTATTGTTGTGGGCGTATCTTTGTTATGGGAAATTGTTGAAGGATATGCTGCCCAACATCCATTTGTATATCCATTACTACAAAAATACTGGTTTATTCCTGAAAAATATTGGAATGAAGGTATTGCTAATAAAATAACTGACATTATTGCAAACATCGCTGGTTATTACATGGGAAGTTACAGTTTAGTTATACGAAAATATAAAGGCCAAGCATTTTGGATTGCTTTCATTTTATGGATTTCTACTGTTACGTATTCAAAATATAGTGCGGTATGAATAAAATATAAAAGTATATATGTTATTCATACAATTTCAGTATAAAGATTGTTGTTGTAGTTTCTATATCATAAAAATCAGATGGCGGAAGAAATCGATTTAGGAGCGTTAGATACGATGCCAACATTTACCTTCGGCGGCGGCAGTAAATCATCTGGCAGTAGCAGCGGCGGTGGTGGTGGTGGAAATTTTGGGGGTGGAATCGAGCTACTTATGAACAATAAATTTAAGGATAGCGAGCGTAAAAGTGGAGGCGGTGGAGGCAGCGGTGGGGATATTGATTTGAGTGAATTGACGGCACTTGAAAATGAATTGAATGACCTTAGTAATGTAGGACCAACCCGAAATTCGAATCATGATTCAGGAAGCGGCGGCGGTGGCGGTGGCGGCGGCGGCGGCGGCGGATTTTTGAGCGGAATATTCAATCTCAGCAAGTCAGATAATGAATCTGGCGGTGGAGGTGCCAACAACGACGGCGGAATTCATTTAGGACAATCTACGTCAAACACTGACGCTGAGAATCGCACATGGGACGGATATGGTAAATTTAATAATATACCGATGGACCCTGACGCAAACGCAGACCCAACTCCACAACTCTCAAAAGAGGAAATGTTGAAAGAAAAATTCAAGCTTCTTCGTAAATTGGAGGAGCTCGAACAGAAAGGTGTTCAACTTACAAAACGTTACTCGATGGATTCATCGTATCAAGAGATGAAGGGGGAATATGATACGCAAATGGAAGAGCGCGAGAGACAGAATAGTGTGAAGTTTCAGGGAAAAATGTTGCTCGCATGTATAACTGGTCTTGAGTTTCTGAATAACAAATTCGACCCGTTTGACCTGAAATTGGACGGTTGGTCAGAGCAAGTAAATGAAAACCTTACTGAATATGATGAGATTTTCGGTGAGCTTCACGAAAAGTATAAGTCGAAGGCGAAGATGTCGCCGGAGTTGAAACTTCTCTTCCAGTTAGGCGGAAGTGCCATTATGCTTCATATGACGAATACGATGTTTAAGTCGGCACTTCCTGGAATGGATGATATTATGCGTCAGAATCCGGAACTTATGCAGCAATTCACACAAGCCGCTGTTTCATCAATGTCGAATAATACTGTAGGCGGAGGTGGTAGCGGTGCGCCAAACGGACGCGGATCCGGATTCGGTAATTTCATGAGTGATATTATCGGCGGTGGCGGTGGCGGTGGCGGTGGCGGCGGATTTGGTCGAAATAATGAGCCGCCTCCTTACGCGCAACATCGCCCACCTCCACCACCTATTGCGACAAAGGGACCCGTCGCACCTCCTCCACCGGTTCGTCCAGGAGCGACGGCGATGCCTACTCCGATAGACCAAAAATCACGCCGCCCTGAGATGCGAGGCCCATCCTCAGATGTATCCGATATGATGTCACGACTGAAAACAAAGACGATCAATATTCAACCCACAGGATCAAGCTCTGCTAACGCAAACTCCGACGCAGGAGGAAATCTTACACTCCAAAATATTCTCTCAGGTATGTCCGGGGGCGACGCCAACAATGAAATTCATCTTGAGCCAACCGTCGTGAATGTATCTAGTTTAGGTGAACTTCCAGAGGATTCAGTCCCACACAAATCAAAAAGACGCCCTCGCTCTGAGAGAAATACCGTAAGCATGGACCTATAAACCTATATAAATGTTTTATCATCATAGTAAATAGTAACACATACACATAAATAATATGACAACGAACACGACCAATCATCAATTTCGCCCGATATGTGTCCAAAATGATATGAGATTAGGAAAAAATACAGAGATGAAACTTTTTACATTAGAATACAAATACACGAATCCAAATTTTGATATTCTCTCACTCATCAATATCAATATTCATAAATTATTATATGAAGTGAATAAAGATATTATAGAAACGATAGAGATTACACCTAAGCCGGATGATGCGTCCGAGCACAATATATTTTATAAGTTCCGTGATCTCGGCGGTGATTTAGGCGGTTTAAAAACCTATATGTTTGTGAATACAAAGGTCGCGAAAAGATATGCGAGTAATGGATCGAGTGAAATAATTTTTACTAGTAAAAGTATTCCATATCCGCATCATTATGTATTACAAGACCAGAAATACAAACTCCTCGAATATCCGCTCTATATACAAAAATTTATTTATGATGAAACGCCTGAAAAGAAAGCGGCGAATTCAACAATTCAAGTTCTTCACATGTTTAAACTTAAACCTGATCAAGAAACAGAACTTACAGTGGCGATGGAAAACGCAATAGGTATCCTTATTAAAAAAATGTATTTTCGATTAAAAGTTGCGATGGAATCGCTACGATAAAGCGTAAAATTGTTATACATATTATATCATTTAAATAATATGTATTTAGAACGAATCATCGTATAACCAATAACCTACGACCCACAACCGACGAGCTTACCGGATGGACGATTTATTGAATGAATACATAGAACAAGACAAACAAAACGCAAAAAATAATGAATATAAAAACGACACACACATAAAGCAACATGTGAAAGACGAGCAAGAGTATTTAGATTATATTGAGCGGACCAAAGAATATTATTACAAAATGTCTCTCGGTGATTTTTTTCGTGCTTTATGGTTCACCGCTTCATCTGGTTATATATGCGCAAGCGAATATTTAAAATATACGATCGGTTGGAAGTCGCGCAACAACGCGATAATTGATGTAAGTAAGCGTTTAGCATCGAAGAACATGATGTATGTGAAAATATTTCAAGCGTTCGCAACCAACCGAAACATCGTATCACATGAACTCAACGAGTTTTTTAGCGAATATACCGATAACGTAAAATATACAGATCAAGAATATGACATACATGAACTTAAAGAGATAGAAAGACGTTCAACGGAATGCGAACCGTATCGGCAGTTACGCATACTGAACGATTATAAACCAATAAAATCGGGGCTAATGTCTTTGATATTCAAGGGCGTTATAGAAACTCCCACCGAAGGTAGCAAAGAAGAAGATGAAGTCGTCATCAAGTATTTGCGCAAAAATATAAATAAAAATTTTACTTCAGCGATGAATAATTTAGTCATGTTTGCGAAATTAACACGGTATTTTCCGTATTTTCGAACGCTGAATATAGAGAGCCTTATTCTTCAAAATATTGTGTCATTGAAAGATCAAGTTAATTTTCGGAAAGAACTTTCGAATATTATGTTGTATTATCGACACTGGCATGAGTATGAAACCATAAAAATACCGAAACCCTACCCAGATTTTACCGAGAAGATCAATCCCGACATAATCGTAATGGAATATGTTCATGGCAACAAAATAACCGATATTGACCCCGAGGATAATGATGGTTTCGGTAAAATATTAGCGTCATTTAATGCGAAGGCGGCATTCGGCACGTCATTCTATCATGGCGACCTTCATCCAGGAAATATCCTCTTTATTAAGAATACGCCTGGGTCGGCATCGGGATCTGTGTCGTCTAAACCCCCGATCCGTCAGATATGTATTCTTGATTTCGGTATAATTGGTCATCTATCGCATAACGATCAAGATATACTATTTAAAGCAACCAAATTTATATATCAACGAAAATTCAATAAAATTATTGATGTCATTATGAGTTGTGAATTATCGGAAAGCGCTGACATGAAAAAAGATATACAGAGTGTAATTCCCGTAAAACATACAGAGAAATATAATAAGCTTCGTCGAGAGCTAACAGAGGTTCTTGTGCGTTATACAACGCCTGAAATTAAGTTTTTTGGCGTAGCGGAAATATATGAGCTCAATTACATTCTTAATACTTATGGCTTGATGTTTAAACGATCTCTGTATCGTCTCTTTATTACAGTTGCAATTATGGACTCTATCGGAACACGACTAGGAAGCAAGATGAGCTATATGCAACATATGACGGATTTTATTGTTGATTTGTTTAACATCGACGTGAATGAACCAGATTCATAATCGTGTGGATATCGCAATATTATATGAATGAAGTCAATACTATATAAACACTAATAAATATTACAAAACATATTATATTACTGTTTATATACCCCTTTCAATAATGAAAATTGGTATCATCGGTAACGGATTCGTTGGGCGCGCAACATATATCTTTGCGAAGAATTATTATTCTGATAATGATAACGAAGAGAGATTTGAAGTTATTCCAGATACGGTATCAACGCCAGCCAATCCGAAATCGATTCGGACATATCGTGCTGATGGCATCATTCCGTATATACCATCGGATGATCTCTCGCAATCGGATGGAACAGCTCCGCCATTTTTTAAACGAATATATTTTAAACCGATCGACGTCCTTATTTATGATATTAATCCAAACTTATGCAAACCACACGGAATAACACTAGAAGAAGTCGACCGCGAATGTGATCTTCTTTTTTTATGTCTTCCAACACCTCTCGGTCACGACGGAATATATTATACGAAAATTCTTGAAGATACCATCGCGCGATGTTCGAATCCATATAAAATCATTCGTAGCACGATTCCAGTAGGTTTTGCCGCCAAACACAGATGTTATTTCATGCCTGAGTTTCTTACAGAAGCATCATGGGAAAATGATTTCCGCAGTATGAAAGAATGGATTGTCGGTATTCCGCCGAGAGATATTTCTTTGAGTTCGAGTTCGGCGGCGGCGGCAGAAGAAGAACACGAAGAAGAATTCAAAAAACGGATCAGCAAACTTATTCAACGAAGCCATAAAAACGGATCGATTGATTCACGTGCGATCATTTTTTGTCATACGAATGAGGCCGAAATGTTGAAACTCATGAAGAACTGTTTTCTATCGGCAAAGGTAGGCATCATGAACGAATTCTTCGATTTCTCTCATGCGACGCAAACAAACTTTGCTGAAGTCGTCAATCTCGCGAAATTAGATCCACGTATGGGAACGTCTCATTTTCAGGTCCCAGGTCCAGACGGACGACGCGGATTCGGCGGCACCTGCTTTCCGAAAGATACGCATAGTCTGTATTGTCAAATGACCGCAGAAGGTATTCTTCCTCATATATATCCCGCGATTTTGACACGGAATGATACATACGACCGCCCAGAACGAGAATGGTCAAAGGATGTTTGGCGCACAACGATACCACTCCCAACTCCGAAGTCAAAAGTCGTTGTTGTATTCACAAATACGACTGCCGCCTCCGCCGCATATACTTCGTCCTACTTCAATAACATCATCCGCACAAATCTCTCGAAACATAATGTTGTAATTCAGGTGGTTCGCGATTCTATGTGCGCGCTGGATGCAACTAATTCTCTCGGAGTGAATCATATTATCAAATATTGGCCATTGCCATCAAGACCACTTTTCTTTCCGCGCGTCGACGAATGCTACTATTGTCCATATGATGATACTTCGTCATATCAAACAACTAAGGATGTTATGTCTATCATCAATTTGTGGAATTGTCATGAAGAGATGATACTTTATGTCGTAAAGCACGCCAAAGACGCCGACTCAGCGACAGATGCCGATGACGATGCCGATGACGATGCCGATGACGAAAGCGGAACAGAAGGATTCGAGGATGACGATCGCCAGACTACTACACACAATACACGTTTCGATTACGCAATAATATTCGAAGATTATTACCGTGAGACATTTGAACGCACAAATAGAAGACTGGTTATTATGTTCTAGTTCGTCTTGTTTTACGGAGAGACGTCCTATATATATTATGTTTTCGCGTGACGATGTCTTTCATACCATCGCCAATAAGTCTATTCGTTTTATGAAGTCTCCGGTCAATCGGAACGACGGTCTTAGAATTTTTTTGTATTTCTATTTTAATACCGATAACCAACGGTTGAAGAGTGACATCGTTGAATATCTGACTCGACATCAATTTTTTCACACTATCAGCATAAAAAGTTATATTTTTAGATTCGGAAACAAACAAGCTGACAAAATAAGATGAGCCAGCAAATATATCTCCGAATAATGTCTTGTGTAGATTTTGAATCAACTCAATAATTCGTTCATCAGAGTATTTTTCGGAGTCTTTTTTCATCAATCGAAACGCAAAGATAATAATCCAATTCAACATACAACTATAGTCTTTTTGACATTTTTCAGACATCCAATTTGCAAACTTACTGTCATGATAACAAAACATAGAAAATAAGCCACTCATAGTAGGTCTTTCATTTTTTGTAACATGAAATTTTTCGTTATATAGTATTGGATTTTCATCATTATTCCAACCTAATGCTTGAAGTATTTGTTTATCTATGGCAGCAATATCCGATGGTGATGTTTGTGGGATGGCGATTTTCTTGGATGCCAATTGTGCCTTTATGAGTTCCAACGCGGTTTCAGGACGACACAATTTTACTAACTGGTCGTATTTCTCGATGATGTCCTGTTGTTTCTCTTGATTGTCGGCAGTAATATCGAACAACATATTGTGTATAATTTTTGGATTTTTTGCGGAGTCGTAAGCCTGAGGTTTTGTTTCATTTTGTGGTTCCGGTAGCGGTAGCGGATTTTCCTCTTCTATTGGGGTTATTTCACCATTTTCGATACCTTCAACTACTTTTTCGATGAAATCAGGATGATTTTTATTGAAATCGGTATTATTATGTTTTAGTTCGATCGCATACTTTGGATATAATTCGGAGTTTGGCGGGATAATATACGTCGTTGTTCCCTGACCACCGACTTGTGCGAGTTGATAGCCATTACCCTGATTAAATACTTCATCATTTTTAAGTATATTAACGAATAATACACCATTATCATTCATATAAAGTTCCACATTTTCAGGGTTTGGTGATTGTCGGTTTGATGTTCGGTCTTCATGTTTTTTTATGAATTCTGGTATTGTTGTTTGCTTCATTTGTTCAAATGTTTCTAGTAACGTTTGTTCTTTTTCTTTTGCCTGTTTCAAAACGTTTTTAAGACGGTCATTTACATTAGGATCAGGTTCTCTTGATATATAGTTATTTTTAGTTAAATGTGATATAATTTCGTCAACATTCCTTATAAGCTCCATAACACTATTATAATTTCTTTGTTTAACTGGTAATGTTTTTGCTTTATCATAGCGTTGAGTAATGATAATATTTATTTCATTAATTGAACGGTCAACCTTATTTAGACTCAAATCATATATTGTAATCTCATCGCCGGTCATCAATACGGGTGATTGTATTTTAATACCTTTTCTTGGCGTGTTTGGTCTGGTGGCTGATGCGGCTGCGGTGGCTGCGGTGGCTGCGGTGGCTGCGGTGGCTGCGGTGGCTGCGGTGGCTGCGGTGGCTGCGGCGATTACAGGTTTTTCGTCGTCTACGTCTGCGCCTACGCCTTCGCTTTCGCCTTCGCTTTCGCTTTCGCTTTCGCTTTCGATGACGTCAATCGGAATATTGTGAATAGTAATCGTGTCATCATTATCATCACTAATATTTCCGTCATCATTCTTTTCTAAAAATGCTTCTGCCGCTTTAGTTGCGACGTTTAATACATCATCTTCTTCAACATCTATCTCCTGTATTTCTGGTTCTTTTGGTGGTAGGTTGATGGCCGCAGGTATTTCAAATGTATTAGATAGTGATTTGGGGTACATCGGTATTTTTTTGACGGCGACATTATTAGTTTTAACCTGTGCCGCTGCCAGATTATCTTGTATCTTCTTTTTAAGAGCAGTTGTTCCGATTGAAATATCAACACCAGCCGCCTTTAATACATTCTTTGTCATCGCAGCGAGTTCATTTGCCTGTTCTTGAATCAACCCACGCACATTATCACATTTTTGCGGGTCTGGTTTTACTAATCCTCTAAGTTTATCCATTAGTTTAGATCCAACCGCATGATCATCATGTATTGCGGGCATAACCTCACCTGTCGTAAACGATGGATTTTGAAACCGAGAATCATTTGACGAATCTTTTTTTGGGTCTATCATTTGCGGTGATGGTTGCGTTTCAACTAAAAACACACATAAACTCCTTTCGTCCTTAGTTGTATCTAGTTTATTTTCTTGGAAAGATTCGTCTGTGACCATTTTTAACTCGAATGCGTCAGCATGAATTCCGGTTGATGAACCAAGTGTTTTATCTAATACTAATTCGAGACGGGTTACTGTTCCACTACCAGTGGACATATCTTCATCCCATTTACCATTCAATAATTTAAACGCACTCTTGGCAATAATCTCCGGTTTTTCTAATCGAATAATTACCCATTTAGATATTCCGGATAAACTCCCTATTTTCATATCTGGCGAATACCAAATATCACGCGGTTTAGCGAATAACATATGAGCAACCTGAACCGTATTATGTTCTAATAATTCGACCAACGCTACTTTCATCCTTTTCCGATTTTCTTCTGTCACATTTGTTTTCGTTCCATTTGCGTCATCAGCCAATCCAAGCCCATTATTCAAACTATTTTTCATATTCGTGGTAACATATTTAATTTTTTTTGCGATTGGGTCTGAACTCGTCAATGACAATTTAAGACTCCAAACATTATAATATTTATCGCCGTCGATTAACCCAGCCATTCGAGGATCGGTTGATGTTTTCGATTTTGAAAAATAATAACTAGCACGGTCAGGCATAATACGTTCCACAGGAATACCGATTTGTTTTGAAATCAAATCAAATATATGGGCCAATTTACTCTCTTTCAGTCGAATTTCCTGTCGTAATGTAAACAATTCGCCGTTCTTATCATCGATTTTATCGAATAAACCCTTGTTTTTTATCAAACCAGAAACAACATTATTTGTCACGTAATACAATACATAAAAAAGAAGGTCTATTCCAAATTGTATATCAATAGCAGTTTTATCATGAATATCGTTATACGACCTTAATAAATATGTAAAATCAATATTTTCGTTGATAAAATTGACGATTCCATCGTTGGTCACTTTACTCTTATAGATACGAATAAGGCGTCGAACATGTTTTTGTTCATTCTCGACCATGTCGACATATTTTTGTGCGTCATTCAGCAATCCACGTTGTGAATCCTCAAAATGCGCATTTTCGACTATCTTTTTCATATTTGAGTATTTACTATTATCAAACTTCGGGGTCAAATCGTCATTTGTATTTTTCAAGTTGACCATATCAACCACTTCATCCGGTAGACTTTTATCATAATTACTGACAAATGGATTTGGTTGGTGTTTCCGATCATCCGACATTAGCCAATAGATATACTGAATAAGTTTGTATGTTTTATAATACTCGCGATAGCCTAGACGGTCATTCTTCGCAATACCCGAATGAAAGGCATCCTTTAATTGTGACGGAAACTTACGGTTCAGTTCGTTGATTTGTTGCGTAAAGATTTGAAACAAACCGATTAATTTCAAGTATGGAAGTTGTTTTATGTCGTCGCCAAGACTCGAAAGAATATTTTTGATTTCGCTGTATATTTTGAAAAGGTCGTTTTTAATCGTCTGGTCAAATTTATATTTATATCCCAACTCGTTTTGTCGGCTTTGTGTAAAGCTGAGTGTATCAGACATGTGCTGTGTTATGTCTGTGAAAATCACATTAAAAACTTTGATGTAATGAACTAGCGTTTTTTCTATAACATTTTTTTGTATTTTAGCACCATAATGACTATATAGATCATTAATACCATCAGTATGATTCACATGATCGCCAGAATGCTTCATTCGTATATCTTCTATTATTTTCATAAGGCCTTTTCCAGTTGAAGATTCAAACAGGTCATCGAATACAAGTTTCAACGTAATCAATTCGTTTTTGGGCAAAGTTTCATTTTTAACGAAAAAACGGTTTGCGTTTTGATAAAATGTCCAATCCATGTATTGTTTGTGCCAGTTGTCGATTTTAAGTTGGATACGTTGAGCTGTGTTTTTATCGAGATCAAATATGCTTTTTACAGGTGTTCCACCTCTCATTCCTACGATCATATCCGTTTCAGACTCTGCTCTCGTATCCAGCGCTCTAGTTGGCTTCCCTGGAAGTGTATGTCGATAAAACAAACTATTGTTGTTGTTTCCATAGGCGGCGACGACCAATTTCACGAGCTCTTGTGTTTCAGGGTTATCACGCCGTGCCATCTCTCGGAAATATTCGTTGATTTCTTCAAAATTGATTTTATATCCGGTTGGAATAAATATCGAAAGTGGATTCAGATTCATGGAACCGGCGCGATGATAGACCATTTGCTCGAACAAAGGCACCGATGACTTCGGAAATTTTCCATCAAGACGCGAGAATTTCAACGTGTCTTTTTTCTGGTTCGCGGCGGCTTGGTCGTTCACCGAAATTTCTTTTAGAGGGTTACGACCTACCAGTTGTTCGACGAAATGGTCAATACCAGAGTCGATACTTGCGATCATATTTGTTAATGTGATATACGGTGGCCGAACTTCAACGAACGCAGATGTTTTAGATGATGGACCATTTGTTATTTTTGGTGGAGAAACGCCGCCTTCGCCGCCTTCGCCGCCTATGTCAATTCTCTCTTCTTCAGCGATTGTCGCACTTTCAAACGCACCTTTGAATATGTCATATGTTTTACAATCTGGAATCGGGAATACAACTTTTTCAAACAAGTCTTTGAATGCGTTAGAAGTGTTAGGAATATTCGCATATAGTGCTTCATGAAATAGCCCCGCTACAACCTGAATATACTGTTCTTGTATATTAGGATTTTCCGCAGTATTTTTTGGCGCAAAAGCACCACACCCCCATGCTCCCAATATCAAAACATTACTTTTTTGTTCGACGGCAGCGACATACGCAATATTTTGGATCATTTGTATCATAGATTTTTTGAACTCGGGTGATTGTATGTCAGTATACCGCGTTTGATAATTAGCACTCTTTCCCCATTCATAAGCGGCGGCACTAATCACGTTGTAACTATTCTTTGATGAAGACGGTAGCGCCGGAGTAAATGTAAATTCATCTGTTATTTCGAAAGGCAATTTGTCGGTAGTATAGTAAATTTTTTTATTCCAGTTATCGTGTCCCCATTTTCCATTATCATAATATGTTTTTTCAGGGATATCCTTCCTTTCATAACATCCTATTGTGGATAAAGATCCTGCTAATACCGGAGCCATCATAATAAGAGTTTCTTCTTGTGCGGTAGAACCAAGTATGACACCTCCGCCAAGAACATCTGCGTTAGCAAAATTCAATATAGTCACGTTTTTAGGCCCGGTTGTGCTTCCTACTCCGCTATAAAAAGATGCTGCTCGCCCTGTAGTCATCTGAACAAACTCAATATTATCATCGTTGCTCATCTTACTGACATCTACCTTCGTTGTTATATCGTTGATGATTCGCTCTGTTTGAGGTGGGATTGAATCAATCACCGCTTTATTCTGATGAATTAAATATAAGGATTTACGAAAATGAAACCTGCGATATTGTTTATATCCAGCAACAAATGTATCTGGGGTGTATCCAGCAAGTGTCGGACGAGTATCTTCATTATATGCGAGTAATTTAAATAGAATACTGTTTGGAACATAACGTCGCAATATATCCGATCGTTTCACAAATTCATCGATCACATCGTTTTGCGTTTGAAACGGAACACAGCTAGTATTTCTAATACCCTCTATACATTTTTCATCGAATATTATCCTTCTACCAGAATAAACCGAAATTTGCTTTGCGTATTTGATTAAATCAGGTATTTGCTTTTGAATGTCGGAAGATGAAATCTGCTCACTTGTAGTCAGAGTAACTTTGTCACCATTATCAATATACTTACCATAACCTGTAGTGTTCTCTGTTTTCTCACTCTGTAACCACTCCCAGAAACCGGAAAGATTGTCACTTGGACCTCTACCAACGATAATCGAATTTCCGGTGATTCCATTCGAAAAATAAAAACTTTGATCTATAAAGTTTTCCGGGTTGGGGGCGCCGCCTTTTAGAACTTTATCCGAACCAGCCAACCCATAAAATGTAATTTTTGATTTCGAGAGATCATTCAGCGACCGCATTACCGATTCATGAATACTATATGCGTTTGATAATTCTACCGGCCATACAAACATATTTTTTGAGAGATGTTTACTGTCGGAGGTTGTATAATTACCATTAGGAATATCACCAATACTCGCAAATGATTCGCGGCACATGTTTATACGGTATTGTGTATCATATGAGATTTTAGTTGGGTCGCTTCTGTTTTTATCTATTAGATCATTAAACGGCGACACAACATAGATTATCAATACATCAGTAAATGTTATTTTATCTTTACCACGGGGCTCGTGTAAAAGATGTCGAGAGGCTGTATACATTTCCAAATGCCCATAATGAATTGGGTTAAATGACCCGCCATTTACAAGAATTGCGATATTTATGGGTCCGTCTTCTTTATTTTCGGTGCTTGTGATTTCATCGATTCGGGTTTTGATTTCAGCGATGACACCTTCTGGCGTGTTTAATATCATCGATGACACAGGAGAAGGCGTCAAAACTGTTTTTTTTCGAATACTACCAATCGCGGCTGCGGCTGAAACGGCTTTTCCTGATATCGATGATGATGATTTAGCACGTCCTTCATAAACTTGGACCACACCGTTTGGAAGGGGCGTCGGTTTTGAAGTTGATTTAGGTGGTGGTAGTGGTGTCTTTTGTGCTGATACGGTGAAATCAGCATTCTCGAATACGAGCAAATGTGGAGGAAATTTATTATTTATGCTATTCCAACGTTCTATTCTTTTTGTAACGGCATCATCACATAAATATAGTCCGGGTTTGATACTATCATGAATCGGTTTATTTATATTTATTTCAGCGACATAATGACCTTCGTGACGTTGGTTGCCGATATGCCATATTAAACAAACTAGCTTATATTGTTTGCCATTAAATCGATATGTGGTAGTTGGTTCTTCGAGAGCATAATTCAATTTTGGCATATAGTTTTTTTTTTGTGAACTGCCATCTTCTTTTTGAACTGTTGGAGATAAAAAGATATAGTTTTCTGGATTATATGTTACATATTCATCGAGATATATACGGGCCAGTATAGATTTGACATCTTCATTCGTATGAAAGGTTACAAAAGCCGGAAGATCTTGTAATATATTATTATCTCCTTTTTGTCCTAAAATTTCTCTCACGATATCTTCATTTGTGCTGTAATTATTTTGTTGTGGTAACTCGTTATATCTATTTATTATCTCTGTTTCTACATCAGGCTTTAAAGTAAATTCAGCACCAGGATCTTTGGGTTGTTGTTTTTGTTGTAACAAACTAGCGAATTGTGAAACATATTTTTTAATAACTGAATTAACATCGTTGTTTTCATCATATTTACTAGAAGCATGAAACGTTATGAATTTTTCAACCGCTGAATTAATATATCGTTTAAAATTACTGGTATTGTATTTTCTCGATACTTGCGCATCCACTCTAATATTTAATGAACTATATTCGTTTTCTATTGTATCATTAAAATTTTTAGAATTTTTATAAAACTGTCTTATAAACTCGTCTGTAAGGTTGTTATTGTCCTTTAATGGCACCGGTATACTATCTAATACATGTTGTAATGTTAATGATTCTTTGTAACTCGTTGAAATACTACTCTGTAGACTACTTGACAAATTGAATGTCGTATCAGTTGGATCTGTTACTACATCATCAATTATTAAACGATCTAAATTACTATTTAAATGAATACGATATTTTACATTTTTACTAGAAAAGTCGATACATGGAAATAGTAACGTTAATAATTCGTCACATGTCTCTTGACGAATTGAAGACAATTTATCAAACAAAGGTATTTCTGTGCTCTCTGGGTTTTCGTTTATTATTTTATCATGAACAGTAGATGAACCTCGTAACAAGTCGCCAATGTTAATAACACGCGGTGTATCGACCTCAAATGGATACAATTCATTATCTATAATGAATAATTTGAACAAATCATGAAAATATTTACATTTACCATCAGATTGTAATTTCGTTTGAATCCATTTTCTATATTGTTGAGTATTCATTAACATTTGAAATGTGCTTCGAACCCAACATGAGGCTGCGGGTGAATCATCTGAAAAACCATATATGGGATTACCCTTTGCCCGTTGTATTGCTTGTGTATTGTATACTTCTATCGAGTTTTTTGTATTTTCGACATAGTGTTGAAGTGAATCGTCGGAAGAAGCATACATCTCTTTTGGTATTCCTGCCATCATCACCCTTATTCAGACAGAATGACTATACTAACTATATACTCATTCTATTTTTCTTCTCGTCAAACTTACGCTACGCCATGTAATTTCCCACCATTGGCGTTGCTGTTACTTCCCACCCCCACCCACCTTCGCGGGTTGTGACGACTCGAACGTGTCATCCTTGAACAGCTGATGATATTTCACCATCTCTAAATGGTCGGTTTCTTCCTTTTCCTTCTTTGCCTTTTCAAGTGTGTGTAATGCGTTACTTATTTCTAAATCCGACACCTTTTTCTCGGGTCCATGCTTCTCTTCCGTCATCGTATGAAGGTCTCTAAACTTCGACGGAATCATGCAATACTTGCTATCAACATTCATCAGATGATCAACGACAATACTGAAACAAGCAGTAATCACAAGAGCGTAATAAATACTGCGGGTGCCCATCCAGCTCACCGCAAACACAAGCACTTCTTTGCTCATGAGGTATTTAATCCACGACTCAGTCGAAGAGTTCAAGTCGAGATTGATATATCGCGACCCGATATTCAAGATAATCATGACGAAACCGGCGAAAAATGTGCTCGTATTCAGGTTATGGAAGAAGTTATGTGCGGCGGTCAATACTTTCGAGTTCATAATATTGTTTGCTGGAGATTGTAGTGTAAAGAAGTTGGTCTTTGTCGAAAATAGATCCGTAAATGATTTCAAAGTAATCGGAGGGATCAGTGGTGATGAAGCGATCGATCCGGGGGCTCCGCCTGCTTGAGGTTTTGGCGCAGCAGCAGCAGCAGCAGCAGCAGCAGAAGAAGGCATGGCGGCACCCGCACCCGCACCTGCTTTCATCGATACTTTTGGCGTTTTACTCCGTGACCCATGCTTATGTTTTGACATTATAATACTGTAACTATTAGTATTACAATAGATTATTTCCTACGCATATGCTTACGTGTCGTCGCTAGTTGAACCTTCCTCTGAACGCATTTTTCAGTTTGCGCATCCCTTGACGAGCACCTTTCTTAAACTTCTCGCGGATTTTGAACCCTTCACCAAGCGGATTATCGGGGTCTTCTTCGACACTCACCGGCGCCATGATAGGTTCTTGCGACCCCCATTTACTAAATATCTCTTTAAATATCGTTTTGATATATTTGACTTTTCTTTGAAACTCGGTCGCGGGCTTGCCTTCGTCGTTGCTGTCACTGTCACTGTCGCTGTTGTCGTCGTCGTCGCTGTCGTATGTGTCGCGCAGGTCATACCCGCTAGCCTTTCCGCGGTAGGCATTCGGGCCATCTTTCACATAAGGCCTATCCACTTTTTCGGTTGTATCTAGATGAGCTGCGCTTTGTTTATAGGAGGTTCCAGCACCAGACGCACCTACAAGCGTGCTCGGTGACTCGGCGGCCTTCTCGGCCTTCTTTTTCATGTCAAACTCATGCTCCTTCTGTTTTTCAATCCCGTCTTGGTATGCTCCAAATGCGGATGTCAATACAACGATCGTAGCCATTAATACTAAAATTGCTATAGTTCGCAGCTTCATTTTGGTGATTATTTTTTCCTGATATAATAGAGTTCGATATAATATTTATGAACCATGCGGTCGCCCACCAAAATAATAAGTAATCCCGTATAAATATCTCTTTTCATCGACACTATTATACGTATCATCATCGTGTGGTAATCTAAAAATATTTGCGTCACCGGTTATTATTACCGGCGGGGTGACGGTGATGACATCAATCCTATTAGGCGGAGGCGTTTTATCTAGTTTCGTTGCATAAATACCTTTGGTTTTATCACCGGTTCCTAATTCTGTCTCATACTTTATAATATCATAAGTTCGCTGAATAATCGCAAGATATCCGAGTATCATTCGTAGTTCTTGTATGATCGCTTCATCGACGCGAACCGTGTATAATAATGCTGCGTCATTCTTCGTTTGTTCGCGCATCATCGAGAGAATTTCATCGATACGTTTGCGATATCCGTGAACTTTACTATATACATTAAGATGCCGTTGTTTTAAAGAGTCGTTATTTTTATAACGTTCATCTGAATTTACGGATTGAAGGAGCTGGCTGTATGTGCTGTCACTTAGACTATCACCCGCGCTGCCGGAATTCAGCGGTTGAATATTTTTCATTTTGTCACTATTTTTATCACCCGCCATGAGAGATTTATATACGAATCCACCGTCTTTCGGTTTTACTATAGTATCGTCATCTTTATTCTTGTCGGATAATGATATTCGATTACTTCTATCCGCTGTAACATCCGAAACTGTATTAAATAATAGTCCAGTATCAAACCGAGCAAGACATCGCGTGATATCGATGATTCTATAATTGATCTCATTATACATGAGTATTTTCATATCACGAAAGTCGCCAACAACATATCTGTCACTATTTACCTGACGAAAAGCACCGACTTTACCATAGCTTCGATTGATCGGATTATACACGCAATCGATGAAATACACCGCGCGTTGGAATTCGTCACCACTAGTAGTGTTGGGGGTGCTTTTGTTGGCAAAATCATAGATACTCGTAATTTGTGCTTTGCGAGAGGACCCGATGAGTTCATTACTTCCAAACATCGTGATACCGCCGATTCCGCTACCAATCCCGCACTGCTTGCTTTTGAAGTATCTATCAGTAAAATCATTACTGTCTTCCTCTATGAATTTATTCGACCGTCGATGATCTTTTCCGGTGTCATCCCCTTGAATGATTTTGGGCATGCCGATCGAGAACCCTTCACGAGATAGTGAAACACCTTGCGTAAGATGGTTTTTATCAGAGATGCCGCTTGTTGCGGATGAAGATATAGCTGTATTGTCGGTCCATAATGACGACGCTATCGTCTTTTGTAATTCGCCAAAATCGCGGTTATTTTCAGTCATCCATCGAAAACATTCGAATGAAATTATCACGACGCATAACATCACAAACAACGTGTATTCGCGATACACGAATAAAGCGACTAGACCTATAATTAATATTATTTTTAGGATGGCATACATGATATCGCTATGAATCACATTATGATAAATCCATGATAGAATATACTGAATATAATACTGAATTTCCATCGAACCAGTCGATTCTTACTACTATTATGCTAGATATAAATATATATACGATACCGTGTTGTCTCGTGTATATAAGTATCACCGGGTCATTCGGTCATTCGGTCATTCGGTCATTCGGTCATTCGGTCATTCGGTCATTCGGTCATTCGCTTACTTCTTCTTCAGCTTATCGCTAATTTCCTTGACTAAGTCTTCCTGATTCTCGGCACCTTCCTTTGTGGTGGTTTCACCATTCTCACAGTTTTCGCCTTCACACTTCTTTTCGTCTTTCTTCATGTTCTCTTCGCCTTCGAGAACCTCTTCGGAAACAGCCATACCCTCAAAGCCATGGTAGCCTGACATCGAAGCGATCATCGCGACAAACACGACAGCCAACAAACCGGCAGCAGTATGTTTCAAAGAAAGAAACACGACGGCGGCAACAAAAATCAGCTTGCCGAGGGCATTATTATACAAAAACCCGAGAAGGTTGGGTTTAAGGACCATAATAACGATCATCACCAATAAAACACCTAAAGTGAGTTCCTTGTTCAATTTCACCATTTTCGTCTTATATACATAACAAATATATTTTTCGTATATAACTGGAACAATCTTCACCGAATTAAAATCTCATTTTTTTATAGGAGAACATGACATCTTTAGGTTTTTCGGAATATGCCGAAAGTAATAGTAGTAATAACGAACCAAAGAACAATATTCGTGGCAGAAATGTCGGCGGCGGCGGCACAGCAGGTCGCCAAAATCGCACGCTAAAGATTCCGCGAAACCAAGAGTTATTAAAAAATACGAATGAATCATTCGCCAATCCGCCGAACGAAATGGCCGCTGTCGCCGGAAAAAAGATAAAGCAAATCAAGGATTATATTGAGAATATTCACCGTAAAGGTGGAGAAGATAGTGAAGAAGATCCGGATGATGCTTCATCGATGCTTCCAGCGTATCCAGCGCAAGGAATGGGGATTTATGCGACGAACGTATCTCATTCGGGAATGATTCGAGGCGCAGAGACCGTATCTAGCAAAACATCGCCGCCCCAAGTAGTTCGCAAAACGACCCAAATGAATTCCCTAAATCCGTCATCTTCTTATTCTTCCACATTATTGGAAGGAATGGAACCCTCGAATGCGAATACAGCCGGAATAACCCCCTATTTCGAAAAACTTACAGGAATTTCTGGTGCTCCAAAGAAGGACGCTGCGACCCCTTCCTCGACAAATGTCTCAGGATTTAGCACAAATCCGAAAACGAGCACATATGCGAGTCAATACTATGAACAATTTGTGCCGTATGCTGAATCTCTCGCAAATCAGCTCGCCGGTGGTGGTGGCGGCAACGGAAATACCGCGAACATGTCAGGAACAAATGCCGCGCTCATCGAAAAACTAAATTATATTATTCATATGCTTGAAGAGAAGAAAGATGAGAAGACTGGTCATGTGATCGAAGAACTTGTTCTGTATTGCTTTTTAGGCATATTCATTATATTCATAGTAGATACATTTACACACGCTACTGTTGGTGGTGGTGGTGGTCCCGGAACAAGGAGTGGCGGTATGTTTGGAGGTCGTCGAGCATCCACACTATATTATCGAAGATAAACCAACCCGCGACAAATACCTTATACCATGAAAATATCTTTACACACCGTCTCCTCGTGTATAATGGCATTATATAGTATGTAATACCATTTCTCCTGTGCTAATAATGGCCATGATATCGGTTCTGATGTCACCAACGCGTCGATAACCCGATAGTTATGCGCAATCGTATCGATAATCACTGCACCATAATCACTTGCGGAAAATTCAATACCGCAACAATGTCGAAACCCTCTGAGAAAATAAGAGGGGTCGCATCGTGATTTATCTTGAATCGATGAAATCAATCGTAGCGCTGTATTTCCGGTCGAGAACGACGACGACGTGTTAAGTTCATTCGGTTGTGTCTGTTTAGGTGAAACCGCGATACGTTTTCCAAACGCGTCATATTTTGGCGGAATAACCGGCGGTAGATACTTCACGAGAGCTGTAGATGTAATTGATATGTAATTGTGAAGATCTGTGATTCGATTCCCTTTTGTTCGTTTTTTCTTACTAGAGGCGGACTTTACGAATGTATCTCTCGATATATGTTGATTCATAATCTTGTGAGGCATCGCAGATCGTGTAAATATATATACCGCGATCACGCAAACTTCATTCAATAATAACATGTAGATACGATACAATTTATGTTCAACGAGAGATTGAAGTTGCGTCAACTCGTTCAGGATACAACAACGAAAATCTCTCGTGTGTTCATTTACAAAAGCATAAAAAAGCGCAAAATTCGCAGACGACACAGGAACAATAGTGATTCCTTTGTCGATGATGGACAAACGGGGCGGCCGTCGCGTCGGTGGTGGCGTAAATACATACGAATACACTGTCGAAAACGGAATTACAAACCATGGAATTTCGCTGTAACGGTATAATGTTTGTTCGCCCGCAATCTCTCGTGACTTCTGAATATATTCAGTTGTTTCAAGGAGTTCGAGAGATTCGCGTTCTGTCATTGTGTATTTATTCCACGCAAGATACTCCGACATATAAATCGCGACATTCTTATATGACGATGTAGAAATCGACGAATTGAAAGAGATCATGATACGGGGTGTTAGCACTGATACTCCTTTTATGCGGTCGTTATCCATATCCATATCCATATCCATAAAAACGCCGATAAATGCCGAGAGACCGAATGTATCTTGCGATAGAAGAATGCGAAGCGTATCGCTGGAATCGCATGCGATGAGACCCGCATTTTTTGACGCTTGTTGTTGTAACATCCGAGAGATTCTCTCAAACGGTGGGGGCGTTTCTTCATCGTTACCGCGATACACTCGAACAGTATCATGACTTACATGATGTAAAAATGGATACACTACCGCGTTATAACATCGTGTGCCGAGAGATAATGGGTTCATAATAGTCGTTCGTGGTCGCCCGCCTCCGTCGCCACCGCCGGTGATCCATCGACGAATCGTAAATCGAAACGTGAGCGGTTGTTCATACCAATATAAGTATTTAAATTTCAATACACAAACACACAGGACGATACTGACGACAAAAAAAACAATAATATAATGAAAGAAAAACGGTGGGATAGCGCTCGCCGAGACTTCCGTGACGTGATTCATTATATTACAAGGATAAAAATGATCTACGCGATCTACGCGACCTTCTTTAATATATAAAGATACTGATATTCGTTAAGAACGTGAATCAAATCGACCTGTCCTGTTACTGTAAATCCGACCTCTTTTGCGATTTCCAACATCTCTCGATTCGTTGGCATATAATATGTGTGAATATTCTCTCGAACCTTGCCAGTTTTATCGTCGGTGATCTTCTCGACGAATTTCCCGATATTCTTCTCACCGGTGTTTCGTTTTTCGCTTCCTTTTGCGGCGGCGGCGGCATTCTTGGTTGGCGGTGGTGGCGTAAAGTCCGATTTGTATTGAAAACTGCGAAACTTTACGATAGAATTCGTGATGCGTTCCTTTGCGTAACTTTGAGGCGAGACGATGAACAAAGGTTTTCCACCAGGAACAATCGGGTCGAAATGATTACGATCGACGAGGTGGATAATCAGGTAACCTTCCGGTTTCAACCACTGATAACAATTGCGAAAGAATGCGCGCTTGTCTTTCACGTAATAGACCGTAAAGTAAAAACATGTAAGCACATTAAACTCTTCTTCACTAAATAGCATCGGCTTCATAAAATCTCCCTTTATGAAATTACACGATGGATATAAATCTCTCGCAGTCTGAAGCATCGCCTCAGATTTATCGCAACCTACGACATTTATGACACCCTTCTTTTTCAACTCATGAACATGATGTCCCGGACCACACCCGATATCACACACTTTAAAATTCTTCTTGTCGGCGTCCGACCCATTAAGCGCCCCCGTAATATGAATGATTTCATCGGCTTCGGCCTCGATTTTATTCGGTTGAATGAAGAGCTCGTCATAAATATCCGCATAAAAACTATCAAATATTGTATCGTTTTCATATACCTTGTATTTCTCTCGTTGCTCAAATCCTTCGACATGAAATGAAAGGTCGCGCTTAATGAAACAGAAAATCATAAGTAAAATAAACAGGAATGTTAATATTTCCCATCGTGTGATCGAACGAATATAATCCGAAAATGATCTATAAAATGAAGTCATATCTACTAGTATTTCGTTACAAAATATATTATCGTTATTCTCGCGTGAAAAAAAACGGTTGTCATACTAATACGATCATACGCGTGTCTCTTGACGTCTTTCGATAAATGTCCGATCCAAATGAAATAAATGATATACGTAGCGAATCAGACTTTCGCGGAATTACATTCTCGTCATACAAAAAAACGGATGTGCGCAAAGAATTACTGAATAGTCTATCCACATCTAAAATCGAACCAGCCTGTTATTGGAGCGCGGAACTTGTATGTTCTGGTCACTATCTTGAATTATGGGATATTATTATTACGTTTATGAGTAAATATATTCATTTAGCGAATCCTAAACTACCTCTTTATATTGAAATGCGGTATGAGAGTTTTAAGTCGATTATATCCAATGGATATGCTGGAAATGAACTCCGCCTACGAAATCATTCCAAGATGCGGTCGCTTTTTGCGGAAATCGTATGTGTTCTCGTGAATTCGAAACGGCAACATAAATACGATAGTGTGAAAATAAAGAAAAAGGAGGAATACGATATCGCCACGATGTCGCAGCGTCTGAAAGCGCCGCGGGTAGATTATGCGCAGGAGTTTTTTCGAGAGAGAGACCCGAAAGAGATATTCATCGCGATGAATGAATTCGCCTATCATATCTCTCGTGACTCCAAAAATACACTCCTAGCATGTTATTGGGTAGAATGGATTGTCGAGTTTGAAACGATTTGTAAGGCGAAGAAAGAAACGTGTCGTTGTGAGAGACGGTCGCATATACCTGTCGATGATAAGCTTCAGTTTGACCCGATTTGGATGATATGGGATATGATTCTTGCCCGAAGTGCTGACGCGGAAGAACATTCACCACTCACACAGAAGATCATAAGTAGCCTTTTACGATTATATTGTATTCGGTTTACACCAGGTGTTCGCAAAAAACGGCGCTATCTCATTTATTTTGCAATATCTCTTTTAACAAGCGAATATGATAGTAAAATTGAGATGATACATGATCGTCTGGTAATTGAAACCGCTGTGGCGAATATCAACTCAGTCTATAAACAGATCAAACAACACGAAATTAGTCCCGATACTGACTATTTATTCTCGTCCGCTGGTTATGCTGGTGATAAAAATGGAGATTTAGAACGCACAATCAAGCGTTTGGAGGCGTTGAACTCGATGAACACTATCGTGCGAAAAAAGGACGACAATTCGTCGCAACAATCTAACTCTCCTAAAAAATATAGTCCATACGAGTAGTATTTTATGTCTATATCTACTATATCTAGAGTATATATAGACAGAATGTCACTTCCAACGTTTAAATTTACGAAAATTGGCGAACCTACCAATAATGAACGCGTGAATAGCGGCTTGTCTGCTGCTTATAAGATGTCAAAATCTGGATTAACTAGTATAAAAGAAAAGGCACAAGAAACATTTCGAGAGATGAAGATGCCCGAAATATCTCTCGAGACATCCGATTCAAATACCAGTTTCGCATCCGACAATGAAGGGTTCTTTTCAATTTTGACATTCATAAAGATGTTGATTGTTGCCGTGATCATCTGGTTTATGTGGAGTAGTTTGTCGACGAATGGCGATTTTCATTTAGGAATGGGTGAAATAGGAGATAAGATAAAGACATTTTTCAAAACGATGGAAGAGAAAGGACGCGAAATCGTCTCTCGAACAACCAATATCGAACTTCCGGTAAGTAGCGAAAGCGACAGCGACAACGACAGCGACAACGACAGCGACAGCGACGACGCCAACGCAAACGCCGATGATGGACCCGCCTCTGTAAAACAACAAGGAAAGAAGAACGTGAAATCTATTTCGAAAACACACCGCCCACCTGTGCCACCCGACGCAACAAACAGCAGCGATAAAAAACCAGGGTTTAATGCTACCGCAGATGCCGAAAAATATACATTTTTAGATAAAGCCGTTCGTAATTATTCTGGACCTTCACCACGCGCGGATGATAGCACGAGTGTTACTCAAAAACACCAAAGTGGTAAAGGTGGTTACTGTTATATTGGCGAAGACCGTGGTTTTCGTAGTTGTCTCCAAGTAGAAGCAAGTGATAAATGTATGTCAGGAGAAGTCTATTCTCGACATGATATTTGTATCGACCCCACTTTGAGAGAATAATGGCATGATCGTTATAATGATACATACTTTATCTCTGGAATATACGTATAAGGTTCGCTTATTTGTGTTTGGCCGTCCTGATATATTAGACTAATTGTTACAGTATATTGTGTTCCAACAATAATAATTTCAGATCCAGAGAAAATAGACGGAACACGAATCTTATGTTCGCCGGAACCCGATATAGGTTGGTTGTCACTATTTTGTTTCACTTCATAAGGAGAATTCAAACCATTTACTCTTACCTTAATTATTGGATTTGAAACTTGCCATTGGGTGTTGATTGAAAACGTCATCTCTGCGTAAGATAATCCTGATGGCGTATAATACCCTTCAACATTGATTATTAACGCTTTTGCGGAAGTAGGATATACCGTTAAAAATATACGAGCACTTTCATTACTTGTTAGATAGCCATTATAAGATTCCATTACAATAGAATAGGATCCGTCGATTATATAATTGTTATTCAATATACCGATATCTGCGCTATAAGTTGTTCGTGTATCTGTAGAACTTATGTTATATGGATAGGTAAGTCCAGAACCAAGTGATGATGGTGGTGTAATCGTGATATTATAGTATTTTATTGCTGTTCCGCCTGTATCAGGTTTGTTCCATGTAATATTAATATAATTACGTGACATATCTGTAATTGTAGGCGGCAATAAACCATATTTAGATGTAATCGTTATATTTGTAGGAATACCTGGTTTCATTAGTGTTCTTGCTGTAATAATCGCGGATTCAGGACCAATACCTACACTATTGATCGGTTCTATTTTGATTTGATACTTGCTTTCGTTAAATAAGTTGCGTAACACATAACGACGAGATTGACTCTCTGCGCTTGTAATGATAACATTCGTTGTAGTCAAGGTTTCTTTTATCCATGTTGTATCCGGCACTTTTCTATAATACAAATTATACATAGTAACGGGAGGTCCATTATACGCCGAAATAGTTCCGACCGCGTTTGCCGCGCCACTTGCACTTGTGCCAGCCGCACCACCACTAGTTCCAGTATTTACAGGGTCGGTCCATTTCAAGTCTACCATCAAATTTTGTCGTTCGTCCGCGGTATTTGTAAAGCCGAAGTCATTAATAATTGACGGAACTGATGATGTTTTTACCGTGATTGTGGCGGGAACACTCGATAAGCCGCGTTCATTTCCTGAAAAAACTGACAAATAATAGACCGTATTATCTAATATTTCAACAGACCCAGGTATTCTTTGAAAAACAACCGAATTTCCGTTAATTTCCCCGCTTATCGGGTTAAATGTTGGGACAACACCTGGAGGAGGCTTGTATGGAAATACACTTGTATAAGGCGCCCATGTTTTATTATTCGTAGAATATGTAATGACGTAACCGGTGATTGGAAAACCGCCATTTGAATCAGGTGCGTCCCATGTCAGCGTAATACGTTTATTCACATTATCATAATTACTAATACGTAAATTTGTTGGTTCGGTTAAAATTGTGGTTGGTATATTCAACGTCAATTGAAGACCGGCTTCGTATTGATAAGTGCGCTTGTAATTGTATAAATTGATGGACGGATCGTAACATAGTAACCGTTCTCGACCGGGAACACCACAGGCAGTTGTAAGTCCGCATAAGATTCGACTATTTCCACCGGCTGAATTTGGAGGACAAATCAACGCAAACGGATTCGCCGAGTCCGTCGTATATCTCGACGAATTTCCGATATTCCGCATGAGTTCACCACGGGCAGCTTTTGCGTATTTTTGCGTTTTTGTGAGACCACCCACGTTTTTGTTGTATTTCAATATTTCCGCTTTTCGGCGCATATCATACACTTCGTCGACTTCACTTACCGTAAGTGGCTGACCAGTTATACTATTCACCATATTAGAAGATCGACATTCTGGCTTGAACCGTGTCCAAAATTGGCGATTGTATGGATTTGTGTAAAAGAGATTAGTATTACAATTGATAATAGCCGGCGTTATTTCGAACACATTTACGTTGAATGTTGCGATCTTCTGGTTGAAATTGACGGTCGCGGCTTGGGTTACTGTCACCGTAGACGTTCCTGATCCATACATGTATGCCGTGTATACAGCGCTAGCACTGGTTCCGCTTACACGTATTTTTAATAGATTGTCATTCGATGAACTGAATGTGATGATTCCGCTGGGTTCTTTATTATTGGATTCTGGTGGAGTCAATACAAACGAACCTTCAGATGTCATTTTATTTAAATCGGGTAGTTTATAGATGGTTGCTGTATCCTCGCTATTGATCTCAGGTATTTGATTCGCGAACGTTGGTGTCGATTTTTTAATGATAATATTTATTGTATTTGTATAACCGGCCATATCACCTATTCGCTGATTCGACCTTTTATAAACCGGCGTTTCTTCTTGAAGGAATTTAATGGGTATTGGATTCAGTTGTGTCGGGGTTGTCTGAGTGCTTTTTTTGAAAGTGATGCGATTTCCAGAGATTTGTAAGAACTCACTACTTAGAGTGAATGTCCGTGGTAATGAGACACTTAAATAATACTGAACGTCGCCATAATCAGGCGCGCCGGTTTGTATGTTTTCACGGGTCGTTCTTGCGAAGTCAGGAAAATTCAAATCGATACTACCATCAAGCCATTCACGCACGATATTTCCGTTACTATCGGGTATTGAATTGGCTTTACTTCGACCGACCCCCGTAAACGGAGTATTCAAACTAATATCTGTTTCACCTTTTGTAATGGTAAGCGGAACTAAAATACTTTTTTCAAGAAATACGTCTACGTCGTTGACTGTTTTTTTGGCCTGTTTCATTTCCATGCGTATGGTCGTCGAGGATTGGTCATATCGAAATCCACCAGAATTATCATAGACTCCATTAATGAGTAGAGCGTTACGATAAGGAAGACGGATATTTTCTCCGCCAGGATTTTTATATAATCCATTTGGATTTGGCGTATTTGCTGGACTGCCAGATGGCTGTGGAATTACATAATAGTCCCTGTCCAAACGTTCAACAGATATAGCATAATTATTTGTTGGAAATGAAAATAGAATAGGTGTATCAGCGTAATTATTACTGGAAGTTATATTAATAAGTGGTATGAATCCGATAAGAGTGTTTCTTTTTTCAATAATAGAAGCGGGAATATCTGTATCTCGTGGACCAACACCAGGTAATGTGCTCGGATATGTGAATGTCCCCGGTAAAAGTTTAAATGTAGTCGTATAGTTTAAGGAATAGACATTATACCGATGATTATATTCTCCTATAAAATAGACATCACCGGTTGGCGTATCTTGTTGTAATGATGGCGTCCATGTTGGAACAACTGCCGACATATTATATTTTTTTACACCAGTATTGCTGATATGTCAATGTAAAAAAATATTATCGCATATACCAATTGTTTGATAAGTAAGAGCCTACATTCTTGGTAGATTCTGACCCTCCTGACGAGGCGATCATCTTCATATTTGGACCTTCGTCTACGATGCTCTTGATTTTACTCGAACCTATCGAATAATTAAAATACTGTATGGTTGATATATAACCACTAAACCTATTGACTGCCTTGTTTTCACCGATGTTTACCTTTCCGTAATTTTGTAATGGAATACCTGCGGTCTTACGACGCTGAGAAAGACGCCCATTAATATATAAATCGATGACGTTGTTTGTTACACGAATGACCGCATTCACCCATTTCTTCATCGGAATATCAGTTGCGACGAGCTGTTCATTCAGATTTTTCTTTTTATCGGCTTCGTTGTCCTTCTTACCATTTACATCTACGAGCGCAAGTAAAGATACATTTACACCTCTATCGGTGCGGTCAGGGTTTGTATCAGAAACGGATTTGGTAAAACGAATGTAGAGTCCTGGCGCGTTATTCGGGTAGTATATTCCATCAGATCCTTTTGTTCCTTCACCACCTTTGCTAAAGATTCTGGAATATATATCCTCTTTAAGTGGAACTTGATTAATATAAAACCACGCGGACCATGTATATTCTAAACCACCGTCTTCGTTCATCGATCGTGATATAAAGACAGAGTCTTCTTTGGAGGGGTCTTGTGAAACAGTGATCGCCATATCCTCCGTATTTGCGGTTCCATCAAGAACAAATGGCGACATCGATGGAAGCAGTAAATACGATAAACCGATAATGGACAATTTTACAGCCACTGAAAATATAATAAAGACCATTAAAATAAATGCGAATTTTGCTACAAGACTATTCGACTCCATGAATTCACGTAACCCAAAACCTCCGCCACTACTTCCGCTGCTTATACCTCCACTCGATGATAATCCAGCATCACTTGGATTCGAAAAGCTAGATGTTAATCCTTTTAAAAATCCACCGCCGCCACTATCGCCGTTGGTTTCACTCATTATTATATATTTCTTACTAATATAATCGAATAAAAAAACAATCTATACAAATCATTAGATTGTGTTTTTATAATCAAGTCTGAAATAGAGACAAGAACGTGACTTATGTCATCCTCCTAATAAATGAATTAGGTGCTTACACTTGCCTGTTCCTGATTATCCACGATGAAGCTTAACTTCACCTTATATTTATTGAGAAGGTCGCTCCATGGACTTCCACCAAAACCTTGAGAATAAATATCCCATGCTTCTTGCGGTGCGATCGGTGCCGCTTTAAGTTTCACATTCGTAATAAAACCGACATCTGCCGAAGTAACAGCGGCGGCATCATCGCCTAAAACAATACTTTGGGTTTCCTGAAGACGTGAACCTTGATTTACAACACATGATTTTACTAACTTGCCATCGACATATACATCCATCGCTGAGCCGTTGAAACTAATAATAAGATTCACCCATTTTTGAAGTGGAAACTCGGCGATTTCACAGTCATATTGCGCGTCACTCGTGCCGGACCTTGGGAAGATCTGTATTGTATTCGTGTTTGCCTTGAACTGCGCTTTAAACATGGTGGAAGCCACGTCACCCGTTCCACCTGTATGAAAACTGACGATATTCGCGCCATTCACCCACTTCTTAATGTAAAACCAAATCGATATTGCGCTATTCGCCTTAAAACTACTTGGAAGATTCGATCCTTGAAGTGTCGTTTTATTCCCCCATTTCTGCATCGAACCTAAAGTGGTATATGTTGTTGTCAAAGCTTTAAAAATCACATATAACAACAAGAGAATAATAACAATCGCTAGAACTAATTTTGAATTCATATTCTTCGTATAATTATTGTATATATTTATAATTATTAGATATATTATTTACTTCGAATATACGGTTGTTGTTCCAACTTCGCCGACTTCATCTTCAATCGTCTTCATTCCGATCATAGGCGGATTTTGCGATTTCAGCATCGTATATGTCCAACGCATTTGTTCCTTTGTAAGTGGAATTTTATGAAATGCTAAATTACATATGGTGCCATTCAAACCCTTATTGTCGTTTGTATCACCGACAGTAATCGGTTTCATAGTGATATCTGGCATGATAAAATCACTACGAACCAATAGTTTATTATTCATGAAAAAGTCCATCGTTTTTCCATTATAATTCACGACGAAGTAATTCCATTTTTGAAGGGGGATCGATACATCGAGTTCATCGTCATTATCCACCAACATGCGAATTTGGTCAATTTTTTCCTTTGATTTCCCAGCAATAATCGTATTGTAATTTGTTTTTGAGTTGTAAATCAGAGTGCGCGTCGATTTTGGTCCACCTGACATATCAAGAGTATTACACCACAATTTCAATTCAGTCGTAGATTTATTATAAGTCATTATTGGAACACCACCGAAATCGAATATCTCTAAATCCTTATTTGATGAAGCTACCGCATTATTCAAGAAGAACCACCCCGAAATAGAATAATTGTAACGCTTTTTTTCTTCAACTGGACAGTTGGCGGCTTTATCTTCCGGTGATCGGTCAATACCTGTATTATGGTAAATGAAAATTTGCGGGCTCTGTGTATTCAAATTGGTATCATACTTCTGTTTCAACGATACAGGAGCGTGTACGATTTGAGACGCGGATGCCCCAATATAGTTCAACAAGTAAGGTCCGCCATATAATATCGCAATCAGAAGTAACTCGATTGCGACGATAATCCAGATAGGTCGTGTAGTATCACCCATGATTGATTGTGATGATTGAATCATGTCCAAGAATAAACAAGGAATGAAAATAATGCCTAACCACAATAACTTCAGCAATTTCAACCCGATCGCAGATTTTGTAAGATGAAATATGAACATCGCCAAAATAAGCACAACCATTACACTGTGTTGTTTATAATAGGCAAGTGCGCACAATACAATAAAAAATACGGTATTGATGATAAAGCGGACGTTGCTGAATAAATCCGCCACGGAGGGTTTGTCGGTTCCTCCGATCGTTTTTCCCGGATTTAATGTGTCGATAAATTCTAGGCCATAATGAAAAAAGAGGATGGCGATACCTAAAACGGTCATTCCAGTAACCGACATACGATTTTTATCATCTTTGTCGCGATCATAAATCCATACAATCACCATTAAGATCACATATACAATATGGGTAGCACCAAACGCAAGTTGGCGAAGCGGTTTTTGTTCGTCTTCTGTTTTCATGTCATCAAACAAATAATTTTCGGGCGTTTTGTTATTGTTGGCGGTCTTGAATTTCTCTCGAAGCATAGCGACACCTCCGGCGATACCGACAATCGCAAGAAGAACATAGATTACTTGTGCTGTAGGCGATTTCAGATTCGCCATGATACCGCCAGATGCGACTGTCTCTGCACCATCACCTTTATTCACGAACTCGGCGTCAATCTTATAGACATAATAGACGATCGCAAGGATGAGAATCACGAATGATATTGTCAGTAATAGAACTTTGATAAGCTGTCCAATTGCGCTGACTTTTGTTTCGTTGTTTCCGGTGGGTTCAGATGTGGTAGTGGAACCGGCGGGGGTGGAGGCTTCGGAAGCAGCGGCAGCAATAGCAGCATCAGTAGCTTGTTTATGAACCGATGTTACACTCGCAGGTGTTGGTGGTGTATTGTCCGTAGGAAACATACGAAGATCGATATCATCCGCTTTCCATTGCCAGAATTTTAATTTGCCAAGTTCTTCATCACGTTTATCCGCAAAATCTTTAATACCCGTCAAAGACCCGATACCATAAATAATCGCACGGAATAATACGATAATCAACCACGGAACTAAATATATGGTTGTAAGTAGCAAACGCACGCCTTTTTTCAGAAAATTTTCGTTTTTAAAGTCGTCATGTATGCCTGCCCACATGTGATATCCAGTAGGCATCGCACATATCGCTAGAAGAATAACAAACGCGATCGCCCAACCCCAGTTTTCAGGGACAACCGGTAAGCTTGCGCCTGTTCTTGATTCTTGTGATGGCTTGTCCACACGTAAATAATGCCACCACCATGAGAGACCACCACCAACTAATATCAAAAATAATACAATAGAACCGATTATGCCTTTATTTACACTTCCTGATGTATCGTCGTTTTTGTTGAATTGCCACACTTGAATCGACTCGGCGAATTTCAGTATTGAATCAAGGCCACCTACATTCATTTCCTTCACCATCGGAAGCAATAAAATCGCGCATAACAAAAGACCGACAATAATAACAATAAAAAATGTGTCGATCAGTTCTTTCACACGTGAAAACATGTCACCGGTGAATTTACTTGCGATCCAATCACTTGTTTTTGGTGAAGTCGTCACATTCGTAAAAAGAACGGAGACCCACATCACGAGTAAGATAACCGACAAAAATGGAATCATCGAAAACCATTTGGCAAAACGAATAAAGAGACTGCTTTTATCGGAATGGTCTGTCAATACTTTATCCCAATCATTTGATGTCATTTTATCTTTTCTGATTTTCTCTAGAATATCTTTATCGGTAAGTGTTTTGGCGACGCTACCACAATCAGGGTTGGTTGTGTATATCAGCGCGTCCTTCCACCAATCTTTGAATGAATCGGGTATATTCCCACAGTCTGCCAGTTTTAACCGAACATTATAACACATAAGAATAAATACAGAGATGATTACGGATAATATTGAAACAACACTTAACATCGCGTTCATCGGTTCAAATGTTTTCTTTTTATCTTCATCAAGACGGGATTGTATTGCGGCTTTAATTACTTCTTCATTTACTGCGTTATTCGGGTCTTTTTTCTGTAATTCTTTGATGACTTCTTGACGAAGTTGTTGATAATATCCACTATTTGCGAATTCGTTGTTCGGGTTATTCTCTTTATTTAAAACGTCGGTTGCGGACGGTTCTTTGAGATTATATGCCGCGAATATACTCGGAAAAACAATATACCCGATGACGACTAGAATAACGAGTATGATAGGTATTAGAAATTTATGCGTAGTAATTTGCGAGCTTTGTCCTAATGTCGTAAAAATTAGACCGATAAGAGCAATAAACCATACGATACCGTGAACTAGAAATGCCTTTTGGCCATATTCAGTTAAATCCTGAACTCCAGCAATACCAGGACTTTTTTGACTCGTGGCTAAGAATATACTCGCAGGTATTCCTATGACTAACACGAACGCGATTATTGCTGCGATTTTACCAATTTGATTTAAACCATTTGAATTTGTATTTCTCCAAATAAAATAACCAACTGCCAAAAAGAAAGCGATCTGGAAAAATAAACCGAAACCTAGTATTAAATCTGCGGTTGTTTTTGAGAAACTTTCCTTGCCTTCTTTACTCGATAATGGATCATCGTTGACCTTATCCATCGTTTGTTGGATTTCATTTCCACGAACAATCATCGGCACACCAACGAGAATCGATATAATGATATAATGAATCCATTCACTTAATGGTAGATTTTGCCCGAATCTTTTATATAACGCGATTATAATGCCACCAATCAATAAAATAGAACCAAACCCTATCATGCTTCGTGTAATGTCAACGTTACTTACCCTTTCTGATGCTTGAATACTACCAAACCCCATACCTAATCCGAGAATAAATAGGCAAACTGGTAATATAATCCGAATACCGATGTTAGACAGAGAATTAGATATACTAAAAATGGCATCAGGTGGTGACGGGAGAATCGTCTCATCGGAACCTTTCATGTCAATAAACTTATTCGGAGAAATAGAATGAATATACAGCACGTAAAGAAATGTAAGAATAAGCGATACAAATATTGGCCAATTTCCTTTTGAAGTCATCAATTCCGACGAAACAAATCCAATTAATACTATAATCACGATCACGATGATAGGTAGATAATTCAGTATTTTTTTAATATGGAACGATTCTTCGATCGAAGATATGGCATTTGTTTCCTTTTTTCCTTCTTCGGTCTCTGGATTTAAAATAGAGCTTGATGCCGTTGGTATTGGTGTTCCTGACATTCTGTTATTATATATTATAATGATAACAACACCCGTTATAATTATAAGATATAATAATGTCGGCCTGACTACGACACGTAAATCTATAAAAATGACATCGCGGTCTTTTTCCCGTGACAATCCCGACATAAAGCGACTAAATTATCGATGTGGTTAGAACCACCATGCTCTAAAGCGATGACATGATCTACTTCGAACCAAGCGGGAAGCTGCCGCTGACAATCGCCGCATTTCCAACCTTGTTGTGCGGCGACATACTTTTTCTTGGTTTCGCTTACGCTGCGCTTGCTAGACCCCTTGCCGGAGTTGAGCAACCGTCTCTCAGCGGGGGTGGCTCCTCCCAATGACGGTGGTGCGATTGATTGCGCGGTTCTTGCGCCGGGGGTTCCGCCCCCCCACGACGGTGATGCGATGGGTTGTACGGTTCTTGCGCCGGGGGTTCCGCCCCCCCACGACGGTGATGCGATTGATTGCGCGGTTCTTGCGCCTATCGCACTATTCATCGCTCCACCGTCGTGGGGGGGCGGAACCCCCGTCATATCAAAAAACGGCGTGATCATATCCGCAGTTCCTTTACTTATCGGCATATACTTAATGATATCGTTGGCATGAAACAACAATTGCCTAGAGTTTTCCGGATTGCGGCGTAAAAACATGAAGAGCGATAGACCGATGAACCCGAATGTCGCCATCTTAATCCACTTCTGATTGCTTTGGAACATCTTTAACGGTTGGCCATCATAGTATGTGTTGACGATAAGAACCGCCGTAATAATAAATACGATGTATTCGGTTTTTACCATGTCTGCTGCGGATGGTTTGACGTTGGTTGGTTGGTAAGTTATATATAGTCTCGAATATTTCGCTACCGATTATGATAGTAATATGCCGCATACCCCAATCCCGCCAGCAATAACAAATACACGAGCTTCTCTCGATATTTCAGTTCTTCCAAGATTTGGACAGACCGCGGTCGATAGTGTAAATAATATCTCTCGAGAGCATCATGTAAGCTCACTTCATCCTTCATCAATAGAACATTATATCGATTATGTATGAAATGAACCCAACGAATAAATGAATCGCGGCTGTCTAAATATGGCGTGACCGGATATTTACCTAGCATTCGGTCAAATTCAGACGACATTTCTGGATCAGGTATCAACATCGAAAAGTTTTGGATGAAGTCGTAATACTTTTTACGCGTGACATCATTCACATGATCCGGGTAATTTACTGCGGCCGTCATTAAAAGGAACCAGTAATGTGGCCCCCATACTTTCGCGTCGAGCTTGATCATCGATTGCTTATAATGAAACGACATAAAAACAACCATAGAACTACGATAAGCGAATTGTAAAGAATGGAAGAAAATTGTGCCACTGAAGAAGAAACGACGGAAACATCGAAGGTAAACAATCCTAAATCAGCGTTATCGTATCTTGAAATCACCCAATTACGAAATCAACGAACGAAACATTCGACAACGGGAGGTGCAGGCGCAACGTGTAATCATACGTCACCATCGATAAACAACGGCGAAACAAACAAGTATTTCTGTAATAATTGTAACCGGACAAATCATGTATATAATAATTGTCGCGCACCGATTACAAGTATAGGCGTGATTGCGTTTCGTTGTGGTGAAACGGGGCCAGAGTTTCTTATGATACGTCGCCGAGATTCATTTGGATTTGTTGATTTTGTTCGAGGGAAATATTCTTTGAATGACGAAGCATATATACAACGTATCATCGACGAGATGACCGTGACTGAAAAAGCGAATTTATTGCGACTAACCTTCGAACAGTTATGGCGATTATTATGGGGTGAATATACGCGAGGTAGTCAGTATAAAAATGAAGAGCATATTTCGTTTGAAAAATATCGGCAAGTTCTTGGCGGAATACGCACAAAAGACGGACGTGTAAAGACGCTTCACCAGTTTATTGACGATTCAACGACACGTTGGACCGAAACTGAATGGGGTTTTCCAAAAGGCCGGCGAAATTATAACGAAAAGGATCTACCATGTGCTTTACGTGAATGCCTAGAAGAGACAGGTTATGATATTGAAACCGATAATGTTATTCAGAATATTGCTCCATTTGAAGAAATATTTATGGGTTCAGACATGAAATGTTATAAACAGAAGTATTTTCTTGCGATGGTGGATTTAGTTAAGAAACCGAAAAAGGCACATGACATTATGGAGGTTGGTCTCATGAAATGGATGTCATTCAGCGAATGTATTCAAACGATACGACCTTACAATTTAGAAAAAATCGGGATTGTTCGTAAAATCAATAACATATTATCCCGCTACCAGATTTTTTGAATCCTTTTTATTTTGCCTATGTATATAAAGGGTCCAATCATAATATAAAATAATAGATACGATACATAAGAGGGATAGCTACCTATGGCCGACGAACAAGAAAATAAACCTATAGAAGTTACAATACAGCCGTCGGGGGGACCGTCCGTTGCTTCGGTTGCCGCGGCTGCGCTTGCGGTGATGCCAGAAAATGCGTCGTCGATTGCGGGAACTAAAAAACCGCGCAAGGTACCACGTGAAAAACCCAAAGCCGCCGTCTCCGCCGCAGTAAAGACAGACCGTTCCGATCCGAAAACAACATTCGCGACAATGAAGCGCGAACTTGAAGAAGGACGTAAACGCCTCAAACCAGAAGATATCGATAATCCATTTAGTAAGGAGTTCAACAAACTTCTTTTAAAAAAAGAATTACTTGAACGAGAGATGATAATCCATGATATTGGTATTTTGCCGGATGACGGCGATGGCGAGGATGACGGTGACGGTCACGGTGACGGTCACGGTGAAGGAGCACGGATCGCAGCTGCTGCCACAAATGGTCTTTACCCAACCCTAAACGATCCGAACTTTAATACTAAAATCGCCTTACGCAAAGAGTTTTTCGATACAAAGATGGACGTAGATAACGCGAAGAATGTAGAGAAAGAGGCAGATATTCTATGTAATGCGCAGATTGAATTGGCGCCCAATCAGCAATTTGTTCGTAATTTTCTCTCGGTGGAGACACCGTATAATAGTTTGCTTTTATATCATGGATTGGGCACAGGAAAAACATGTTCTGCGATTAGTGTTGCCGAAGAGATGCGTGATTATATGAAACAAATGGGAATTACGCAACAAATTATGGTGATTGCGTCACCAAATGTTCAGGAAAATTTCCGGCTTCAGCTCTTTGATGAACGCGAACTCCGAGAGATTGAGCCGGGTGTATGGAATATTCGAGCGTGCACAGGAAATAAATTCATCAAGGAAATCAACCCGATGAATATGAAAGGGCTGACGCGCGAGAAAATCATTAAACAGATACGACGGCTTATTTCATCGCACTATTTGTTTTTTGGTTATAACGAGTTCGCGAATTATGTGCGCACACATGCGTCAAGTATAGGAATTTCGCAAGATGATGCCGTCATACAGGAAGTTCGTCGTAAAGCGCCTGCTGGCGCAAGTGTCGGCGTCGGCAAAAAAGGGCGTAAGTCGGCTGCTGATGTTGCAAAGGCGGCCGAAATGGAGACACTTGCGATTGAAACACTATCTGTAGCAAAGTTGCGTAAATTATTCGCAAATACACTGATTATTATCGATGAAGTTCATAATATTCGTATTACAGACGATAACCGAGATAAACGCGTGGCGAAGATATTGTTCCAGATAGTCCAGAAGGTGAATAATGTGCGATTGCTTCTTCTCTCGGGAACACCAATGTATAACAGTTATAAAGAAATTGTATGGCTGATTAATCTTATGAACCTAAACGATCGTCGGGCGACCATCGATATCGCGGATGTGTTTGATGAACGCGGTAATTTTCGTGTAGACTCTGATGGTCGAGAGATAGGAAAAGAGCTTCTTGTCCGTAAAGCAACCGGATATGTGTCGTTCGTTCGTGGTGAAAATCCATATACATTTCCTTATCGAGTGTATCCGAGAGAACATTCCCCCGAATTCTCGCTGCTCGCGCGACTCTCTGGGGAAGCCGGAGCCGGAGGTTATCCGCGTAGGCAGCTTAATGGACGTCATATCGAACAACCGATTGAACATATTGATGTATTTATGACACAAGCCGGCGATATACAAGAAGCTGCGTATCGGTTTATTATTAGCGACATGAAAGCGATGTATATTTATAAGAAAACAGCGATGGCTCGAAGAAAAAAGGCTATTGCGGAAGCGGCAGCAGAAGCAGAAGATGGCAAAGGCGACGGCAAAGGCAAAGGTAAGGGCAAGGGTAAGGGTAAGGGTAAGGGTAAGGACAAATCTGCCGCTGCAGAAGCAGGAACAGGCGTAAGTGGCGTAATTGATGAAGCAACTGTCGTTGAATCAGTCGACTTCCCGTCATTCGAAAATATGGACACAATCGGTTATGCGGTGGTTCAAAAACCGTTGGAAGCGTTGAATATTGTCTATCCTCATCCGTCTCTCATCGAATATATAAACAATCCGAACGACGAGTTTGATATTACGGCGTGTATTGGTAAGGAAGGTCTGCGTCACGTCATGTCATATGAAGAGGTAGGCAATCCTCCGATGAGGCTGAATTTCGAATATCGCTCTGAATTTATTCGTGCGTTTAAATTGCCTCGCGGTGAAACAACTACGAAAGCATCATCCCGTATCTTCGCCCCAGAACATATTGGGCGATATTCTGCGAAAATAAGACATATCACGAATAAAGTCATGACGAGTGATGGTATTATTCTCATTTATAGTCAATATATTGACGGCGGTGTTGTTCCAGTTGCTCTCGCATTAGAGGAACTCGGATTTTCGCGTTACAGTATTGCCGGAGGAAATTCGTCGCTTTTTCGAAGCAAACCTACACAGAATATTGATTCGATTACGATGCTTCCACAACGTCAACATCAGGCGCAATATCCTGACCGCCCATTTCGTCCTGCGCGTTATTCCGTTATCACAGGTGATCCTACGATTTCGCCGGACAATCTACATGAACTAAAAGCGTTGACGAGCGAAAATAATACATACGGCGAAAATGTGAAAGTCGTCATTATATCTGTCGCAGGAAGTGAAGGCCTCGATTTTAAAAATATTCGCCAAGTCCATATTTTGGAACCGTGGTATAATATGAACTTGCTCGAACAAATTATAGGTCGTGCTATCCGTAACTGTAGTCATAAACGTCTCCCTTTTTCACAGCGAAACGTTGAATTGTATTTATATGGGACCACCCTATCAAATCCAGAAATCGAAGCAATCGATCTTTATTTGTATCGTCTATCAGAATTCAAAGCAGTAAAGATCGGAGTTGTTTCTCGCGTTCTTAGAACATCAGCGGTAGATTGTCTATTGAATGTTCAACATAATACACAAACTGCCGCACATCTCAATCAGGTCGTTCAACTAAATCTCTCGTCACGCAAAAAAATAAACTATCAAGTTGGCGCACGACCTTATTCAGCATTATGCGATTATATGGAACGATGTGAATATGTTTGTCGTCCGACATTTTCGAATGGACGACCGATCCAAGAACAGCGCGATTTATATGGAATCGATAGCGACGGTGACAGCGACGACGAGGGTGAGCACAGAAGCGGAGAAAGCGATGTTCGAATCGACACATTTAACGAGAAATTCATGTCGATGAACCTCGATAAAATTATTCATAAAATTCGCGAATTATACAAAGAATCTTTTTTCTATAAGAAAACAGGTAAAGAGGGAATTATCGCACATGTAAACAAGATTCGCCAATATCCCATCGCACAAATCAATCTAGCTCTTACACAAATGGTGACTGACCCCAACGAATATGTAAATGATCGATACGGGCGTCTTGGGCGTATTATAAATGTAGGTGATTACTATCTATTTCAGCCGATTGAACTAACAGATAAACGCATTAGTATTCATGAACGAAGCACACCCGTTCCTTATAAACATAGCGCGATAGAATATCCTCTTCCAGAAAATATAACAGAAGATTATTTAGGTATTCTTGAGAAACCCTTATCTGTGTCAGTTCCAAATAAGAAAGTCGCCGAAGTAGTGAACGATAAACTAAAACCACGTGCGGCGTCTGCGGCGGCAGATGGAGAGATTGTATCAGAACAAAGGGAAGCAGAAGCAGAAGCAGAAGCAGAAGCAGAAGCAGAAGCAGAAGCAGAAGCGCCGTTAACAAAAGAAGAAGAAATCATTACGATGCTGTCCAATACTTTCGATACATGTAATACTGTTTTTGAAAAACCGACGAAAGAACAGGATGAGTGGTATTATTATTGTGGAAAAGTAATTCGTCAAATCTCTCAAACAGAAGAATTCCAAATTTCGAAAGAAGAGCTTCAGGAGCTTGTCGTCGCAAATCTAGTGGAGCATCTATCATTCGAAGAATCAAAGACATTACTGAATTATCTATTTCGAAAGAATAATCACTCAATGGAGATTAGATCTAGCGGCGCCGCGGGAGGTGGAGGAATACATATCCTTACACCGTTTGAACGCATGATACTACAATATTATTCTCGACAGGTGATACATCGACCTTTGGATGGGCGAAGAGCCGCTGCTGCTGCTGGGGCTACCAGACCAGAAGATAAAGGAATGCTATTATTCAATAAGGAAAAAGAAAAATTATATCAAATTGTTGTTCTCCGGCATGAAACACATGAATGGGTAGATGCCGAACCGGAAGATGAACGAGACTTCAAATTACTTTTAGATAATAAAACATCAATAATAGAACAAAAAATGAATAAGATTATCGGTTTTATTTCATTATTCAAGAAGAAATACTTAGTGTTTAAAGTGAAAGTGATGTCAAAAAAACGCGATAAAGGTGCTAGGTGTGATCAATCAGGTAAAACCGACGCAATATCAATTATCAATACGGTGTTGTCGTTGAATCCTGCGACACAAGGCGACGAATACAAACTTACCGCCGAAAACACAAAACCTAGAACTCAAAAGGAATTATGCGTATTTCAGGAGTTTTTATTGAGGACATTTGATCGGAAGGCGGTCAATGGAAACAAATGGTTTTTTACACCGTGCGAGGCTTTATTGTGCGATATTGAAGGTTTACATATAGAGAAATAAAGTATAGATATATATTAGGTGATATGGAACAAAAGGCAGCAAAAGTTAGTGTTTCAAGATATGGTAATATAAGTCAAGCACCGATTACAGCATCGCCCAAATTAGGAATTTATACGACGATATTACTGACACGTAAATTGGAAATACCGTTTCGTATTATTGGGCGTAACATAAAAGATACACTCGAACATATTCTCTCGAAAATCGTAGAAGGAAAGTGTATGGCCGAAGGATTTATTCGCCCTGGAAGCGTGAAGATCCTTACATATTCCAACGGATATCTTCATGGAAAGAACGCGATATTTGAAGTGGTATATGAATGCGAAGCGTGTTCGCTTGTTGAAGGAGTCGTGTTTTCATGCGTGATTAAAAATATTAGCTTGGCGGGTATTCGTGCGACACTCAACGAGCCCAAGAGTCCGGTAGTCGTCTTTGTCGCGCGTGACCATCATTATGACCGCGTCGATTTTACGCGTCTTCAGGAGGAAGAAGAGATACGCGTGAGAGTCATCGGTCAACGATTTGAGATTGGCGACGACGCGATTTCAGTGATTGCGGAGTTGGTGTAAATACATTCGTATATCCACTTACTTTATTGTAAATGGTTATATAAAACGCGCGAGGTCATATATATCACACAGACACACAGACACACAGACACACAGACACACAGACACACCGACACGTATATGGACCACATATTTACATGCCTTCACTGTCAAGAGCCATTTGTCATCTCACATAACGACTTCAATTGTCGAATATTGCGCCATGGTGTATATAAAAATACACTACAACCGATGGATCCTCATGCGAGTAAAGAAGTATGTGATCAACTCGTGATTGATGGATTGATTTATGGATGTGGCAAACCATTACTGATAGTTGATTCAAGTGCGAATGAGAACACGTATGACCTCGTGATATGTAACTACATATGATTTCTATCGAAAACAAAATGAAATAAAATTGATACAAATATAAACTTGATACAAATATAAACATAATTTTAGAATTCATATAGTCATCGTCATTCATAGTATAATGGCGTCTCAAAGTGTGGTGAATGCGGAAAATACAAAACGACCTACAACAAAATTAATACGTCCAAAACCTAAAAAAACCGTGGTTGAAGATAATACGGTGGTGGTAGAAGAAACACCGGATGCCTACTGCGATCCGGAATTGTTTGTGAAACGTCAAATACGACGAAAATTGTCGCTGCCATTTTATAAAATAACAAAAGATATCATTATCGCGCAATTATTGAAAATTGAACTTGCGAAATTAGTAGAAGGACGGTGCTCAGTTGAAGGCTATATTTGTCCGGACTCGATCACAATTTCGTCTTATTCGTGTGGAACACTCGCCGGGTCAAATATACAATTCGACATTATAGCGGATTGCCTCGTTTGTCATCCAGATGAAAATACCGTGATAAAGTGTGTTGCAAAAACGATAACACAAGCCGGAATTCGTGCTGGTGCGAGATTTTTACAAAAAGGTAATGTATCTCCGATTGAAGTATTTCTATCACGGGATATGCATGCGTCTTCGCGTGATTTGTTCTCTCGAATTGAGGAAAATGACGTTCTTACTGTGAAAATTATTGGGCGTAGGTTTGTGCTTCATGATACACATGTGACAATTATTGCGATGTTAGAGAATACATTATGAAAGAGTATAAAGTTTACATCGTATTGTATTGTATTGTATACGTGATCGTCGATGTCATCTGGAATGAATATTGCTGGATCTTTTTATTCATCAAACAATAACAATATGACAACCGCAATTGCGAGTCTTACAGCGATGGACGAGATACAAACGATAGCTCAACATGTCGAGTCAAAAACGAATTATTTGATGTCGTTAAAAGAAGGTATTGAAAATATGCCGATTGTCCATCAAATTGAGGTGTTACGGATTTTATATTCCAAAAACACGCAAATTAATGAAAATAAAAATGGTGTATTTGTCAATATTTCTAGATTGAATAATGACTTATTAGAGGAACTATATGGTTATATGAAATATGTTATCAAACAAGAAAATCATCTTAATGAAATTGAACAACAGAAGCAAACACTCACGAAGGAGTTTTTTGATAAATAAAACGCATAAAGATAATACGATAATTGATATAGCCGCATAGGATGACATGTATGGTTCCTTGTCTTTATAATGCTTACTCATTTACACAAGAAAATTTTGACAACAAATCTATTTTATGTTATTCGACGATCGAACGTAATACTTCGTCTTCTTTTTTACCGTTATTACCGAAACCAATGGTTATAAAAAAGATGGACGACATTCCAGCGTCGTCGGTGTCGTCGTCGGTGTCGTCGTCGGATTCAGATTCAGATTCAGATTCAGATTCAGAGTCGTTATCGTCGTCAGCGTCGTCGACACTTCAGAATAAAGTCACGAAATTTCATCCGGATGAGATAAGTCAATACGCTTATAATAATATACGCATAGGGGAATCATCGAATATAGATTCATTATTATGGTGTTTGTATATTATGATGTATGGTGTTGAAAAATATGAAATGATTGAGAACCATTATACTGAGTCAAATCGTTTTAAATTTGAGCTCATCGAAATATTACGAGAGAATAAGACCATTCTAAAAGCCAATAAGGTGAAACTGAATTCGGTAGAGGATACGTTGGTTCATAAACCATTCATTACATTAGAAACAATTCATGCCGTTGTATTATGTAAATTGTTCTCCTTGTGTATTATTCAAAATCGTAAGTATTACGATAGCGGTAGCGGTAGCGGTAGCGTCTTCGTGATTGAAAAGGTGAAGGGGAGATATGTTTTATATATCGCACCCACACCTGTGATTGTCGAATATATCGCGTATGTGCGTGAGAATTACTGGCGAATGGAAAGTATTTCTGCCCCGATTCGCCCTATTTCAGCATACAAATTACAAGACTTAATCGATATTTCTGTAAAACTGAACTTGCCTACCGTGAATGTATTTCCAGGTAAATTCGGATCGATGGGAATAGAAAAACGTAAAACGAAACCAGAATTATATGAATCGATTTGTCGATGTCTATAAAATTGAAGTATATATATATAAATAATATATCCTATTCATATATATAATGCCGAGAAATCGCGAAAGAGGAGGTCTGTCGTCGATGGCGGCGGTGTCAGCATCGGAAACTGCGTCGGCGAAACAATCAGCATTCTTACATATTGTAAAACATTATTTAGAAGGTATCACAGATACGACTGATGGTGTCCCAGAATTAGAGATTCGTTTCGGGACACGTGGAAATAACGCAACAACTCGGGAAAACTTCGACGGTGTTCTTCAAAAATTACTATCGGGCGGGTTTTCGTTCATGAAAAAAAATGCGTATGCTTTGAAAATTCAGAATGAATTCGTCGATCAGAAAACTGGACAAACCAAACTTTCTCTTATTCGTGCCGAAATACACGGTATAAATGAAATACAGAATTATTGTAAGACGAATATTCCAGATGAAAAATATGTGCTATTTACGCAGAAAATGTATGCGAAGACAGGAAGAGGTGGTGGTGACGGTGTCAGTGCTGAAGGCGAAAGCGTCGGCAGCGGTGCGATCATCCATCCAGTTATATTTGACGACTTTAATTTCAAGGTAAGTTATCAACGTGAAAAACGTATCGCAAATACATCGACGCTCGCACGGTCTATTATGAAAACATGGAATGACAACAAGAAAACATTTCGTTATATCAATCGTAGCACATTAAAACATCCGGATTTCCCGTTTCAAATCGATATGAGTGTTGTCAAGGAGTCGCATAAAGACCAAACTGGATATATTTCAGCTTCGACGTTTGATGCCGCAAAAGTTCTTGAAAGTCCTATTCGGTATGAAATCGAAATAGAGGTTATCAACGAGTTAGTTGGTCCAGGAACCGCGTTTAACCATCCGAAACATCTGTTGGATAATTTGCGCAAGATGGTAAAAATTGTGATGTCAGGTCTACAATCCACGAATTACCCGGTTTCATTATCGGATATGCGTGGTGTCCAGCGTCGATATTATGAGTTATTGTATCCGGATGAAAAGGAAGGACGCGACAGCGGCGACGACAGCGACAGCGAAAGCGACCGTGACAGCGACCGTAAAGGCGGTGCTGGTAAAGACGACGAACGCGAACGCGAACGTGAACGCGACAAACGACTGCGAGAGCAGGAACGAGAACGCGACACCGCCAGCGGAAGAAACGGAATACAACTTCGCCCAAAGCATTTTATTGGTCCATGTTCTTATACACTTCAAATCCAAAACATTCAACCGTTTGATCCCGACTCGAAGGTCCCAAATATTCGATTGAATTATTCCGTAACAGAAAAGGCAGATGGACATCGAAAACTTCTATTTGTCGCACCAAGAACCGGACATATTTATCTCATCGATACAAACATGAACTTCCAATTTACAGGCGCTGTTTCGCTGAATACAAAACTACATAATACGCTATTAGATGGCGAGCATATCCTTCATAACAAAAACGGAGATTTCATCAACTTATTCCTTGTATTTGACGTATATTTCGTTCACAAGGCAGATATTCGTTCTAGACTATTCTTTCCGATCAACGAAGACGAAGTTCTCACAAATTTTCGACTTCCATTAATGGAAAGTGTTGTAAAAAATCTTCAGTTGAAATGCGTGTCGGGTGGCGCGGATTCATTACCACCGATTCGTATTGAGACCAAAAAGTTCGAAATTGCGTCGTCGTCAAAATCCATTTTCGATTGTTGTGCCTTGATATTACGCAAAGCAGCCGAACATCAATTTGAATATCATACTGACGGCCTTATCTTTACACCGATTGATTTCGGTGTGGGAAGCGTCGAGAGAAATGATCCAACATCAGCCGGACCTTTATACAAGGCTACATGGGAGTATTCATTCAAATGGAAACCGGCACACATGAATACAATCGACTTTCTAGTGACAACAAAAAAAGGCGAAGATAATGAGGATCTTGTAAGCAATATATTCAAAAGTGGAGTTGATATGTCGCGTTGTATACAGGTTCAACAATACAAAACGTTGGTATTACGTGTCGGATATGATGAACGAAAACATGGACACCTGAATCCATGCATTACGATGATTGAAGGTGCGGCGGCGGCGGCGGCTACCGCATCAGGTCGTGGACCCAGTAGCGGCGAATCTACTGATACTTATAAACCGGCGCCATTTTACCCGACATATCCTTATGATAATGACGCACATATTTGCCATATCATGCTACGTCCAGATGAAGCCGGAGTAAATCAAATTATGACACTTGAAAACGATATTATTCAAGATGAGACGATCGTCGAATTTAGTTATGACCCATCACAACCGGTAAATTGGCGGTGGTGTGCCCTCAGGGTTCGACATGATAAAACTGCCGAATATCGCGCAGGAGGAAAAAATTACGGCAACGCGTATCACGTCGCAAATAACAACTGGCACTCGATCCATAACGCGATTACTCCGGAGATGATAATGACCGGTGAAGGAATTCCGGATGACCTCACGAACGACGATATTTATTACAATAATGCCGAAACTTCGAACGGTGGACGAGGTATCGATATTGGACGGGGCACGAAAATTCGAACACTCACAAAAGGAATGCGTGATTTCCATAACTTGTTCGTAAAACGCAAGCTGATCATGAGTGTCGCTCGACCTGGACAAACGCTTATCGACCTTGCTGTTGGAAAAGGCGGTGATTTACCGAAATGGGTTGCCGCAAAACTAGGCTTTGTTTTTGGGATCGATTATTCGAAAGACAATCTGGAACACAAATTCGACGGTGTGTGTGCGCGTTATCTCGATATCAAGAAGCGAAAACACAATATTCCAGACGCGATATTCATTCATGGAGATAGCAGTAAAGAGCTACGAACCGGTCAAGCCGCAATAAGTGAGCGTTATCGGTTGATATCACGCGCTATTTTCGGCGAAGGCGCGAAAGACGCGAGTATATTAGGTCGAGGTGTTTATCCGCATTATGGTCGCGCGGCCGATGGGTTCGATATTTGTTCGGTTCAGTTTGCGATTCACTACTTCTTTGAAAATATTATGAAAGTCCACACCTTTCTTCAAAATGTGTCGGAATGCACGAAGCTTGGTGGATATTTCATCGGAACATGTTTTGACGGGGCGCGTATCTTTCACGCATTATCACGTCTTGAGAGTGGTTCTGAATTGAGTATTCTGTCGTCGGCGTCGGCGTCGGCGTCGGCATCAGGTTCAGGTTCCGACCCTCAGAAAATGTGGTCTGTCCGTAAGAAGTATCATCAAACCGAATTTGAACCGGATAGTAGTAGTATTGGATACGAAATAGAAGTGTATCAGGATTCAATCAATAAGTTGACACGTGAATATCTTGTGAATTTTGATTATTTGACACAGCTTCTTGAAAATTATGGGTTTGACCTCGTGACGCCTGAGGAAGCCGAAACCACGTTGATGTTTCGTATGCCTGATGGATCAGCAACATTTGAAACGATGTATCATGAAATGGAACTTGAGTGTAAGAAAGGGCGCGATACCGAAGGTGCGGGTGCGGGTGCGGGTGCTGGTGGTGCGCGTGATTGGGAACGTCACTGTCACCATGAATACGGTTCCGCTTTGTATATGTCCGCAGAAGAGAAGCAAATCTCATTCTATAATCGATATTTCATATTCCGAAAGAACCGAAATATTAACGTAAAGCACTTAAAGAATAGCTTCTTAAGTTATGCTGGTATACAAGAGGAACAACAGCGATCGTCTTCTTCTTCAGAACAGGATCTAACCGACGAATCGATCGCACTCGAAAAGATCGCGAAAGCGTCGCGTCCGATAGATATTGCTTCTAAACCAGCAATTGCTGCGCACATTCTTGAAGAACGTAAGGACGCAGCGGCCGTATCCGCAGTTGTCAACGGTGACTCTTCTTCTACATCAAAGGCGGTAGCGGCGGCGACATTAAAAGCGAAACCCAGAATGAAAAAGGTTACGACACTAAAAGGATCAACGGAAGCGGCGGCGGCAACAGAAGAAGCAAAAGCAGCGGCAGTAGCGGCATCATCAGCACCAATTGAACAATTGGAGAAAAAAATACAGAAACGCACCACCACCACCACCAAAAAGGCAAAGGCGGCGGCAGCATCGGGAGCGGCGGCAGAAGCGGATACGACGACGACTGGAGCAACCGCAGCCCCGAAACCCAAACGTCAAACCAAGAAGAAAACCGACTTATAAACATTTTATGTATAAATATAATCGATCAAAATGT
>Ga0194117_10000494_pt1 | contig 51949 bp, 50 predicted proteins | sample TA2MahsurfametaG_FD_160579 | JGI IMG/M metagenome (GOLD analysis project Ga0194117, IMG submission 160579) | Freshwater microbial communities from Lake Tanganyika, Tanzania - TA2015009 Mahale N1 surface | ecosystem: Environmental > Aquatic > Freshwater > Lake | place: Tanzania: Lake Tanganyika... | reverse complement strand
ATTTGAACCTTTTTAATAATAATGAAAAAATGAAAAATAAAATTGAAAGTCTTATTAAAAACAACTTTAATTTAAGTCCAAGAGGAATAAGAGAAATGCTTAAACTAAATAAACCTATTTATAAAAAAACTGCAGCATACGGTCATTTTGGAAGAAAAAGTGAAACGGATGGCTCATTCAGCTGGGAAAGATTAGATTTTGTGAATTTTTTTAAAGAAAAAGTTTAGTTGAAAGAAAAAGTTTTTTTTGGACGAGTAAAATCAAGAAAATTATCTAATTTAAAATTGTTTTTTTTAAACAGATTTAAAAAGGACTTTACTTTTGACTTTAATAAAAATTTAAAAGGAAATTATATTTTAGAAATAGGCTTTGGGTTAGGTGATAATATTCTTAATTTAGCTAAAAATAATTCAAAAAATTTTTATGTTGGTGTTGATCCTTATCTAAATGGTTTTGCAAATGTTATATACAATTGTAAAATCCACAATATTAAAAATATTTTTTTAATAGATAAACCTATTCAGATAATTTTAGAGCAATTTAAAAAAAATTTTTTTTCAAAAGTATTTGTATTATTTCCTGACCCATGGATCAAAAATCGACAAAAAAAAAGAAGATTAATTAGTTTTTTTTTTTTAAAAAACCTTTTGTCAAAAATTAAAAAAAATGGATCCTTGATCGTTGCTACAGATGATGAAAATTATTTTAATGAAATAACGAAAGTTATAAATTTTTTTAATATTAAAAATGAAACATTAAAAGTAGAGACAAGTCTTAATGATCCAAATTATAGTACTAAATACTACAAAAGAGCCTTAGATAGTAAAAAAAAGGTATTTTTTTTAAATATTGAAAAAATTAAAAATCTAGATTAAGATCTCTTAAAATCTGAAATTTCTAAAATGGGCGTAAGCCCATTTTTTTTTTATAGAGAAGAAAATGTTAAATAATAGAGTTGATACTATTGAGTTAATAAGAATTATTGACGCTGTAGCAAATGAAAAATCCATAGATAAGGAGTTTGTAATCACATCTATGGAAGAAGCTATAGAAAAAGCCGCAAGAACTAGGTACGGACAAGAAAATAATATTTATGTTTCTATTAATAGAACGAACGGTCAAATTGAACTAGGAAGAAAATTAAAAGTAGTTGAAAATCCTCTAAATAATCAAAATGAAATTAGTTTTGTAAATGCAAAAAAAATTAATAAGGACATTAAATTAGAGGAAGAAATTTTAGAAACTCTGCCCCCAATGGACTTCGGTAGAATTGCAGCACAGGCTGCTAAGCAAGTAATTACAACTAAAGTTAGAGATGCAGAGAGAGAAAGACAATTTAATGAATTTAAAGATAAAGTTGGTGAAATTTTAAGTGGAATTGTAAAAAGAATAGAGTTTGGAAATATAATAGTTGATTTACAGAAAGCTGAAGCAATAATTAAAAGAGATGAACTTATTCCAAGAGAAAATATAAAAGTAGGTGACCGAATAAAAGCTTACTGTTTTGATGTTAATAAAGAAGCAAAAGGACCACAAATTTTTCTTTCAAGATCTCATCCTCAGTTTATGGCAAAACTTTTTAAACTTGAGGTCCCTGAAATTTACGAAGGTATAATAGAAATAAAATCTGTAGCTAGAGACCCAGGAAGCCGTGCAAAAATATGCGTGGTTTCAAAAGATAAATCATTAGATCCCGTAGGTGCATGCGTTGGAATGAGAGGAAGTAGAGTTCAAGCAGTTGTAAATGAACTTCAAGGTGAAAAAATAGATATTATTAATTGGTCGGAAGATCCCGCAACTTTAGTAGTTAGTGCACTAGCACCTGCGGAAGTTCAAAAAGTTGTTTTAGATGAAACAAACAAAAGAATTGAAGTTGTAATAGATGAAAACAATCTAAGCAAAGCAATTGGCAGAAGAGGTCAAAACGTAAAGCTTGCATCAAAACTGATTGATCACGAAATTGATATTTTGACTGATCAAGAAGAAACTGAACGAAGACAAACTGAACTTAAAATTAAAACAAAAAGGTTTGTTGAGAGTTTGGATGTAGATGAAATGATGGCTCAGCTTTTAGTGGTTGAAGGTTTTTCAAATATTAAAGATATTGATGGTGCATCAGAGGATGATATCTCAAAAATTGAGGGCTTTGATGTTGAAACAGCAAAAGAGCTTAAAAGCAGAGCAAAAGAATTCTTAGAAAAAGAATCTAAAGAAATTCTAGATAAAGTTAAGGAGTTAGGAATTGATGAGAAACTATTAAATCACGAAGGTTTAAGTCTTGGAATGCTTTTAACCTTAGGTCAAAAAAATATAAAAACTTTACAAGATTTTGCTGACCTTTCTTCTGATGAGCTAATTGGTGGCTTTGATGAGATTAAAGGAAAAAGAATTGAGTTTGAGGGCGTTCTTCAGAATTTCAATTTAACTAGGTCTGAAGCAGATAATTTAATAATGAAGGCTAGAGACAAGTTACTTTTAACAAGTTAAAATCTCAATAAATTGTGGAAACAAAAGATAAAAAAAAGAAACTCACATTAAAAAACTTTAGTGGCAATCCAGTAAATTTAGGGCAGAATTTTACAAAAGGTCCAGGTAATAAATCAGTAGTTGTTGAAAAAAAAAAGAATAGATCTTTTAGTCAAAGTCAAAACCAAAATAGACCTAAACAGTTTTTTTCTACAAAACCCCAAGTACCTACCAAAGGAGTTCTTGATGCAGATTCTCAAAAATCAAAAAAAATAGCTGAAGAATGGGCTAGAAAGAAAATCGAAGAAGAGCTTGAAATAGGTAACAAAAAGAAGGCCTTTAAAAAAGGAGCTGAAAAAAAAAGAGAACATAAGCTAGCGTTATCAAATTTAGTAATAGACGATGAGAATGAAAAACAACGAAGTTATGCATCTTTTAAACGGGCAAAAGAGAAAGAAAAAAAAATTTTTCAGCAGTCAGACAATGAAAATTTAGATGACGTTAAAAAAGTCTCAAGAGAAGTTTTTATTCCAGATTTAATAACTATTCAGGAGCTTTCAAATAGAATGGCAGAAAAGGCAAGTTCATTAATAAAATTTCTTTTTGAAAAAAATGTTAAGGTAACTATTAACCATACAATAGATAAAGATACCGCAGAGTATATTGTTACATCATTTGGTCATAAGCCAGTTAAAGATAATAAAATTAATGAAGAAATTGCAAAATTAAAAAAAATTAGCGAGGAAGATAATGAACCACGTTCTCCAGTTGTTACTGTTATGGGTCATGTTGATCACGGAAAAACCTCGCTATTAGACTCTCTAAGACAATCAAATGTAGTTGCAACTGAACACGGTGGTATTACTCAACACATAGGAGCTTACCAAGTATTTGTTGATAAAAATGATAAATGGATAACTTTTATTGACACTCCCGGACATGCAGCCTTTACAGAAATGAGAGCTCGAGGATCAAAAATTACAGACATTGTAGTTTTAGTTGTTGCAGCTAATGACGGCATTAAACCTCAAACAGTTGAGGCGATACAACACGCGAAAGCTGCCAAAGTACCAATCATTGTTGCTATAAATAAGTGTGATATTCATGGTGTTGATACAAGAAAAATTAGAAATCAACTTCTCGAGCATGAATTGGTTGTTGAAGATTTGGGCGGAGATATTCAATGTATAGAAATTTCAGCACTTAAAAAAACTAATCTTGATAAACTTAAAGAAGCAATTTTGCTTCAAGCAGAGATTCTTAACTTAAGATCTAATACAAAAGTACATGCCCAAGGAGTTATCGTTGAGTCAAGATTAGATAAAGGAAAAGGAGCGGTTTCGACCGTTTTAATTACAAAAGGAACCTTAAAGAAGGGTGATTTTTTTGTTTGCGGTCTTCAGTGGGGAAAAATTAGATTAATGAATAATTTTAAAGGAGATCAACTTGAGGAAGCAAAACCATCTATGCCCGTAGAAATTATTGGCTTAAGTGGTGTATCACAAGCGGGTGATGATTTTTTGGTCCTTGAAAATGAAGCAAAGGCTAAAGAAGTAAACCTTTATAGAGTAGAGCAGAATAAAGTTAAAAAATTTGTATTACCAAAAAAAGCTGAAGGTTTTCAAGAGGAGAACAAACCCAAAGAACTACAAATTATAATAAAAAGTGACGTTCACGGTTCTGCCGAGGCCTTGTCTAATGCAATAATAAAAATTGAACATGCTGAAGTAAAACCAGTTGTTTTACTATCAGCTGTTGGATCAATAACAGAAACAGATGTATCTTTAGCAAAAGCATCAAGTGCAATACTTATTGGTTTCAATATAAAGCCAAGTAAAGAGGCGAAAGATCTTTCAGCAAAGCTTGGAGTAAATATTTTATATTTTAATATAATTTATGAAGCTTTAGAGCATATAAATAAAGCTTTATCTGGATTGTTGGAACCTGAAATTAAAGAGGAAATATTAGGTCAATGTGAAATTCTTCAAACTTTTAAATCGTCAAAAGTTGGTAAAGTAGCTGGAATAAAAGTTTTAGAAGGTATTATATTAAATAATGCTGATGCCAGAATTTTAAGAGATGGAACTGTGATTTACACCGGTAAGATTGTATCGCTATATAGAGAAAAGAATGAAGTTAAAGAAATAAAGGCAGGAATAGAAGGCGGAACATCCTTTAAGGATTTTTTAGATTTTAAAGAGAAAGATATTATAGAAATTTTTAAAAAATTTGAAACTGCAAGAACAATAAATTGATTTTATGGGGGTAAATCCTGGAGGTTATGTCTTTTCCCAAAGGCAATTAAGAGTTGGAGAATTATTAAAAAAACTATTGAGTGATCTTTTTCTAAAGGAAGAGATTGTACTACCAAATATTAGCACAAAAAATATAACCATAACAGAAGTTAGAATGAGTCCAGATCTAAAACATGCTAAAATTTTTTTTATGCCATTAGCTGGGTTAAATTCCGAAAATACTCAAGCAGCATTAATAGAATATAAGTCTCAAATAAAATTTAAAGTATCGCAACAGTGGAGAAATAAATTTTTACCAAGTCTTAATTTCGTTTTAGATCAGTCATTTGATTATGCAGAGAAAATTGAAAAAATAATATTGGAAAATAAAAAGCATGCTTAATGGATGGATAAGTATTATAAAAGAAAAAAACTTTACCTCTAATTTTTATATTAACTTTCTAAAAAAAATTTTAAAAAAAAACAAATTAGGTCACGCAGGAACTCTAGATCCTTTCGCGGAGGGTGTACTACCTATTGCAATTGGTGAAGCAACAAAGTCTGTATCCTTTTTTCAGACATCTACTAAAATTTATTATTTTGAAATGATATGGGGCGAAGAAACTGATACATTGGATTGCGATGGTGTTGTAGTTAAAAAAAAAAAATTCTTTCCCAAAAAAATAGATTTAATTAATGTCTTGAAAAAATTCTCAGGTTATATTTTACAACTTCCACCTAAATTTTCTGCAAATAAAATTAACGGAGTAAGAGCATATACTTTGGCAAGAAAAAATATTGATTTTTCTTTAACTCAAAAAAAAGTTTTTATAAAAAAAATTAGATTAATTAGTCATGAAAATAATAAAAGTTGCTTCTTAGTTAAATGTGGATCCGGTACTTATGTTAGAAGCCTTGCGAGGGATATTGCAAATGAATTAGGAGGAGCAGTGTACGTTAATAAACTTTTGAGAAGGAGAACAGGATGTTTTAGTATCAAAAATTCTATTTCTCTATCTATAATAAATAAAGACCCGAAATTGACTACTATTAGTAAATACTTACTTGATATTAGTAACGTTTTAATACATATACCATCGGTAAATTTAAATGAGGAAAAAGTTAGTTTGATCAGAAAGGGTTTAAAAATTAATCTTACCGATAAGTTTGGCAACCAAAGTTTAGATAGAATTTTTACAAAGATTTCAAAGAAACCAGTTGCATTAGGCTATTTAAAAGAAGGTTTTTTTTATCCAAAGAGAGTTTTTAATTAATATGACAAAAAAAATTTTAAATAAAAAAAAGTTTTTTTCTGATGTTAAAAATCATGAGAAAGATGTTGGTTCTTCTGAGGTTCAAATAGCAATTTTAACTGAAAGAATAAAATATTTAACTGAACATTTTTCAAAACATAAGAAAGACAAACATTCTTTTGTAGGTTTAAGCAGATTAGTTAATAAAAGAAAAAGACTCTTAGATTATTTAAGTAGAACAAAATCTGAAAATTATAAAAAAATTTTAGAAAAGTTAAATATTCGAAAATAATAAGTTTTAATGTTCAATATTGTAAAAAAAGAAATCAATTGGGAAGGAAAAAATTTAATCTTAGAAACAGGAAGAATAGCCAGACAAGCTGATGGAGCTGTCCTTTTAACCTCAGGAGAAACAGTTATACTTTCAACAGTAGTCGCAACAAAAAAGACTGATCCTGAAGTTGATTTTTTTCCATTAACGGTTAGTTATCAAGAAAAGTATTATTCATCAGGTAAAATACCTGGAGGATATTTTAAAAGAGAAGCAAGGCCAACTGAAAGTGAAACTCTTATATCAAGATTAATTGATAGACCTATAAGACCTTTATTTCCTGAAAGTTTTAGAAATGAGGTTCAAATTATTACCACTGTACTTTCTTATGAAAAAAATAATGATCCTGAAGTTTTGTCTCTCATAGCTTCATCTGCAGCATTAGCAGTATCCGGTCTTCCTTTTCTTGGACCTATTGCAGCGTCGAGAGTAGGTTATATCAATAATAATTTTGTATTAAACCCTACAAAAGAAGAACTTAAAGAGTCAAAACTAGATTTGGTAGTTGCAGGAACTTCAACTGCTGTGCTTATGGTTGAGTCTGAAGCATCAGGCTTATCTGAAAAAATAATGTTAGACTCAGTAAAATTTGGCCATGAAAAATTTATTCCAATAATTAAACTTATTGAAGAATTAAAAAAAGATGTTGCAAAAGATAAATGGAATTTAGAGGTAAAGAACTTTGATAGTGTAAAAAAAATAATTAAGGAGCATTTAGAAAAAGATCTCGAGGTTGCATTTAATGAACCAGATAAGAAAAAAAGGTCTGAATTAATTACTAAGGCAAAAGAGAATTGCGCTTTGCTATTTAAGGATAATCAAGACTATAATCAAGTTGAAGTAGAGCTGCAGTTCAAGAATTTGGAAAAAGAAATAGTAAGATCTAAAATTTTAAATAAAGAAAAAAGAATTGATGGAAGAGGATTAAAAAACATAAGACCAATTATATGTGAAGCAGGAGTTCTCCCGCGCACCCATGGATCCGCTTTGTTTACTAGAGGTGAAACACAAGCTCTTGTAACTATAACTCTTGGAACAACTGAGGATGAACAAAAAGTAGAGTCATTAGATGGACTTCAAAAATCAAGATTTATGTTACATTACAATTTTCCTCCGTTTTCAGTAGGAGAGGTTGGAAAAATGGGTACAGGAAGAAGAGAAATTGGCCATGGAAAATTAGCGTGGAGAGCAGTAAATTCAGTCTTACCAAAAAAGGAAGAGTTTCCATATACAATAAGAATTGTTTCAGAAATAACGGAGTCTAACGGATCTTCATCAATGGCAACTGTATGTGGATCATCTCTTGCTTTAATGGATGCTGGAGTTCCGATTAAAAAACCAATTGCAGGTATTGCCATGGGTTTAATAAAAGAAGGATCTAAATATTCGATATTATCCGACATACTTGGAGACGAGGATCATTTAGGAGATATGGATTTTAAAGTTGCTGGAACAGATGAGGGTGTGACCTCGCTACAAATGGATATTAAAATAACAGGAATAACATTTGAAATTATGGAAAAAGCTTTAGCCCAGGCTCATGAAGGTCGTTTACATATTTTATCAGAAATGAACAAAGCAATAAAAGCTTCAAGAAAGAATCTTTCAAAACACACTCCTAAAATGGAAAAAATACAAGTTGATAAGTCAGATATTGCCGCAATTATTGGCAAGGGTGGAGCAACCATAAGGGAAATTGTAGAGATTTCTGGAGCAAAAGTTGACATAAATGATGAAGGTATAGTTACAGTTTCTGCACCTGATGAAAATTCAAGGTCTAAAGCTTTAGATTTAATTAATAGTATTGTTGCAAAACCAGAAGTTGGAAAAATTTATGATGGTAAAGTTGTTAAAATCGTTGATTTTGGTGCATTCGTAAATTTTCTAGGCAAACAAGATGGACTTGTTCATATATCTCAACTTTCTCAAAAAAGAGTAAATAAAGTAACAGATGTTATTAATGAAGGAGATCCTGTTAAGGTAAAAGTTATCGGATTTGAAAGAGGAAAAGTTAAGTTATCTATTAAAGAAGCTTTAGAGAGTTAAGACAAAAATTCAAAAATTACTGGTTCATATTTTTAGGATCAGGCATTCCAACCTTGTTATAACCAGCGTCAACATAATGAACTTCTCCTGTAACGCCTCCTGCTAGATCACTTAATAAATATAGCGCAGAATTTCCTACATCTTGAATATCGACATTTCTCTTTAAAAGAGAATGATCTTCATTCCATTTATATAAAAATTTTGCATCTCCAATCGCTGATGCAGCTAGAGTTTTGATTGGTCCAGCACTAATTGCATTTACTCTTATTCCTTTTTTGCCCAGATCCCTCGCTAGGTACTTTGTACTTGTTTCTAGAGCTGATTTACAAACACCCATAACATTATAGTTTGGTATTACTCTTAAAGATTCATAGGTTAAGGTTAAAAAACTTGATCCCTTATTCATTATAGGAGATGCTTCTCTCGCTATTTCTGTAAAGGAAAAGCATGAAATAAGCATACTTCTTAAAAAGTTTTCACGTGTTGTATTTAGATATTCCCCTGACAATTCATTTTTATCTGAAAATGCAATTGCATGAACAACAAAATCAAGATTATTCCATTTGTTTTTAATTTCCTTAAAAACATTAATAATTTGATCTTTATTTTCAACATTACAATCTAAAGTAAATTTTGAGCCTAATGTTTCTGCCAATGGTATAACTCTTTTTTTAAGAGCATCACCAACATACGTAAATGCTAGTTCGGCACCGTGCTCATGTAATTTTTTTGCTATTCCCCACGCAATAGAACGATCATTTGCAACACCCATAATCAGGCCCTTTTTATTTTGAAGCAACTTCATTTATATTTTTTCAAAAAGTAAAGTTGCATTAGTTCCACCAAATCCAAAGCTATTCGACATTATACAATTTAAACTCTCATTTTTTTTTACTTGTTGAACAATAGGAATGTCTTTCACCTCATCATCTAGCTTTTCGATATTTGCAGAGGCAGCGATAAAATTATTTTTCATCATGAGAAGACAATAAATTGCTTCTTGTACTGAAGTTGCTCCAAGAGAATGTCCTGTTAATGATTTTGTTGAACTAATAAAAGGTATTTTATCCTTAAAAACTTCTCTAATTGCTGAGATTTCTTTTGTATCTCCTACTGGTGTAGAAGTACCGTGTGTATTTATATAATCTACTTTTTTATTATGCATATTTTGCATAGACATTTTCATACAACGTACAGCACCTTCACCTGATGGCTGGACCATATCAAAACCATCGGATGTTGCTCCATAACCTGTAAGCTCAGCATAAATTTTTGCTCCTCGTGCTTTTGCATGCTCAAGTTCTTCTAATACTAATATTCCACCACCACCAGCAATTACAAATCCATCTCTATTTGAATCATAAGGCCTTGATGCTTTTTGTGGTGTCTCATTATATTTTGAAGATAAAGCAGGCATAGCATCAAACATAGCAGATAAACTCCAATCTATTTCTTCACCCCCACCTGCAAATACAATATCTTGTTTGTTAAACTGTATAAGTTCCATTGCATTTCCTATACAATGCGCACTAGTTGCGCATGCAGAGCTGATTGAATAGTTTACTCCCTTTATTTTAAATGGAATTGCTAAGGTCGCTGAACATGTGCTTGCCATAGTTCGTGGTACTATGAAGGGTCCCATTTTTTTTGGGCCAGCTGCTCTAGTGCTGTCGACGGCAAAAACAACATTCTTTATAGATGGTCCACCAGAGCCAACAACTATTCCTGTTTTTTCGTTACTTACCTCTTTTTCGGATAGTCCAGAGTCCTCTATGGCCTCTTTCATAGATAGATAAGCGTACGCTGAACCTTCGCCCATGAACCGTAAAATTCTTCTATCAATTACGTCATTTAGATTAATCTTAATAGTTCCACATACCTGGCTTCTAAAGTTATACTTTTTATATTCTTCTGAAAAAGTAATGCCTGATTTAGTATTTAAAAGTGAATCAAGAACTTCTTTTTTATTATTTCCTATACAAGAAATAATTCCTGCGCCTGTAATCACCACTCTTCTCATAAATTTAACTTTTAAATAAACCTACTTTTAGATTTTTTGCAGCGTATATCTCTTTTTCGTCAGCAAAAACTAAACCATCCGCAAGACCAACGCAAGTTTCCCCTTTTTTTAATAATCTTTTAATATTTACGATATATTTAACTATTTTTGTCTTAGTCAAAACTTCTCCGGTAAATTTTACCTCAGATACACCTAGCGCTCTTCCGTGCCCAGGATTTCCAAGCCAACCCAAGTAAAAACCAAGTAATTGCCACATTGCATCTAAACCAAGACATCCAGGCATAACTGGGTCATTTTTAAAATGACATTTAAAAAACCATAAATTTTCCTCAATATCTAACTCCGCTTTAACTTCACCTTTGTTAAAAGATCCACCCTCAGAATTAATTCTTGTAATTTTATTAAACATTAGCATAGGAGGTGATGGAAGTTTTGCGTTTCCTTCTCCAAACATTTTTCCATTTGCACAGTCAATAAGATCCTCAAATGTATATGAATTTTTTTTTTTCATCAAAATTATAAGCTTATAAAACTTAAGAGATATTAAATTGATATAATAATTTTAAACACAATAAAATTAATTTTTAGTTTATTATCTCCTTGAGCTCAACCCCCCAAAGGTACTCTTTTTGTATCCAGCCTCTGTATTTTTGAATTTCAATTTTACACCAATCTGGGTAACATTTTTTTATTACTGCTGTTTCATACATACCAATCTTAATTAGAGGTTCTGATAATACTGACGCTTCTTTAAAAAGTACCCCATTATCCTTAACAGTTAACAAAGTTCTTTTTCTAGATAATTGACTTAAATGAATCCAGCCTATTTCGCCTTGAAAATCTTTTATTTTTCTCCAAACTTCAAATTCATCTATAATTTCAACTGGCATATTTTTTTTTTCGTATATCCAAATTACAGGATGAGTATAAGAAGGACCTAATCGTACATTAGTCTGGCCAGATCTAATACTTAAGTATTTTTTAGTAGTCGAAGCTTTAATAATAAAATTACTTTCTAATATAAAAATTAGAGTTATTATTAAAAATAATTTAAACATTACTTCTTTGATAAATACAATTTGTTTTACAAAGTTTGTTTTTATTAAGTTTAACAAATTTAAAATTTAAATTTTCAGAATTAATTATTAAAATTTTTTCAATTATACTGTTCTTAAAATTTAATATATCTTTCAAAGTTTCATTTGCAATTATTGTGCCTACTATTCCGCCAATAGTTCCAAGAATACCTTCGCTCTGACAATCTATTCCATTAAGATTAGGGATTTCTGGCATAAAACATCTAAGACACGAAGATTTTTTTTTTTTAAAATTAAAAAAAAAAATATGACCAGTAAATTTACTTATTGCACCAGTTATTAATTTTTTTTTAAATTTTTTGCAGTAATCGTTAATAGTAATTTTTGTAGAAAAATTATCTGTTCCATCAATTACATAATCAAAGTTTTTTGCAATATTTATAATATTATTATTATTGATTTTTAAATTAAAATCTAAAATTCTTGCTTTAGAATTAATTTCTAAAATTTTTTTCTTTGTTATTTTAGTTTTTAAGCTACCAATGTCTTTTTCTGAAAATAAGATTTGTCTATGTAAATTTGATATTTCAATTTTATCAAAATCGACTATTCCAATGTTTTTAACTCCTGCAGCCGCAAGATACGTGGCTACTGGAGAACCGATACCTCCAAGACCAATTATTAATATTTTTGAGTCAATTATTTTTTTTTGACCTATTACTCCTATATTTTTAAGATTAACATGCGCCAAGTATCTTTTTAGATCTGTACTAGATACTCTCATTAACTTTATAGGCCCGTAGATCCAAAACCACCCGAACCACGATCTGTGGAGGGAAGTTCTTCTGCCTCAGTAAATTTTGCTTGGACGATTGGACACACCACCATTTGTGCAATTCTAGAACCTGGTGCTATTTCAAAAGTATCTTTACTCAGATTTGCAAGTATAACCTTAATTTCACCCCTATAATCAGCATCTATTGTTCCTGGCGTGTTAAGCACCGTAATTCCATTCTTTGCAGCAAGTCCAGACCTTGGTCTAATTTGTATTTCATAACCAACCGGTATTGCAACTGCTAAGCCAGTAGGTATTAAAACTTTTTCGTTAGGTTTAATTTGAATTTTTTCTTTTATATTTGCTTTTAAATCTAAGCCCGAGGATCCTTTTGTTTCATATTTTGGAAGATCTCCACCTAGGTAATTAATTTTTTTAATTAAAATTTCCAACATTATTGTGGAGTTTTTCAAAAATTTTATGTGCTAGCTTTTTTGCAATTTCTGATTTTGGTGATTTGCTTAATTTTTCTATTTCATTATTTTTATTTATTATAAAAACTTCATTGAACTCTGAATTAAACCCTATCGAACTATCTTTTACATTATTAACCACTATCCAGTCGCAGTGTTTATGTTCAAGTTTTTTTTTTGCATTTTCAATATAATTTTCTGTTTCTGCTGCAAAGCCTACAACTAATTTTGGTCTGTTCTTATTATGTTGAGAAATAAAAGATAAAATATCTCCATTTTTTTCAAAAGCTAATTCAAAAGTATTTAAATTATCTTTTTTTATCTTATTTTTAAAAACTTCTTTTGGTTTAAAATCAGAAACCGCAGCAGTACATACGGCAACATCTACAGGCAAGTTTTCTTTACATGCATTTAGCATCTCATCTCCAGTCTTGACGTGTTCAATATCTAAATCGGATAAGTTTTTTAAGTTTAATTTATTTGGCCCTAATATTAATTTAGTTTGAAATCCTATTTCACTTAATGATTTTGCAATTTCAAGACCTTGTTTTCCTGATGATTCATTTGTTAAAAATCGTACAGGATCAATGTATTCTCTAGTAGGGCCTGCAGTTACTAGTGCTGATAGTTTTTTCTTTTGATTTTTTGAAATAAAGTAGTTTTTAAGAGTAAAAATAATTTCATCTACTGATGACATTTTACCTTCCCCATATTCCCCACAAGCCATTTCACCAATAGTCGGTCCTATAAACCTGAAGTTATTTTTTTTTAATTTTTCAACATTTTGAAGATTAATTTCTTTATTCCACATTTCTACATTCATAGCAGGTGCTAAAAAAATTGGTTTATTAGAGGCTAATATAGCTGTCGTTGCAAAGTCAGAGGCTTTCCCATCAGCAAAATTTGATAGTAGGTTTGCTGTTGCTGGTGCCACAAGTAATACGTCACACCAACGAGCTAAAGTGATATGATCCATTTCACTTTCATTGCTTGGATCAAAAAGATTTTCAAAAACTTTGTTTTGTGAAAGAGCAGATATTGATAACGGAGTTACAAATTCTCTACCAGATTTTGTAAGAATTGTTTTAATTTCTGATCCATTTTTCTTAAGTTCTCTTATAACTTCGAGAACTTTATAAGCAGATATACCTCCGCCGATAATTAAAAGTATTTTTTTTTTAAAAAATATTGATTCAAACATTTACCGAACAGCAATTAAAATAATTATAGCAAGTATTAAACCATATATTATGTAATTTTTATTCATAAAATTTTTGCTATTTCTATTTATGTTTTGATGATCTTGATTTTGAAAATTCATCATATTTATAGAATTAAGTAGTGTCATTGTTTTATTCATCTTATCAATCATATCTGGAAGTTCTGGTAATTTATCAATTAATTCAGATGTTGTTTTAATAACTTTATCAAAACGATTTTTTGGACCAATTTCTTTATTAAGCCAACCTTCCAGTATTGGTTTTGATATTTCCCAAATATTTGCATCTTCATCCAAAGATCTGGCTACACCTTCAACTACAACCATAGTTTTTTGTAAAAGAAGTAACTGAGGTTGTGTTGACATATTAAATTTTTCTGTGACCTCAAATAATCTTGCAAGTAATTTTCCTGCAGATATATTTTTTGCAGACAATCCAAATATAGGCTCACCTATAGTTCTAAGTGCGTGAGTGAAGTTTTCTATTGACTGATCTTTTGGAACTAACCCTGCAATAAAGTGAACCTTTGCGACCTTTTCATAATCTCTCTGTATAAAACCATACAAAATTTCAGCTAAATAGCGTCTATTTGCTTCATCAAGCCTACCCATAATTCCAAAATCAACTGCAATGATGTTTTGTTTTTTATCTACAAATAAATTTCCTTGGTGCATATCTCCATGAAAATAACCATCTCCGACAGCTTGTCGTAAAAAGTTTTGTATGAGTAATTTTGATATTTTTTTTAGATCTATATTATTTTTTATTAAAAGGTCTTTATCTTTAATAGAAACTCCTTCAACTTTTTCTATGGTAAGAACTCTTTGATTTGTAAACTCCCAATATACTAAAGGAACTTTAAATCCTTCGTCATTTATGGTATTTTTTCTAAGCTCACTTGCAGCAGCAGCTTCATATCGCAGATCCATTTCAATTGTAGACATTTCTTTAAGCAGGTCCATGACTTCTACAAGTTTAAGTCTTCTTGTTTTTTTTATTAAACTTTCGATTATCCACGCAAGAAGCCGCAATGCCTTTAATTCTTTATGAAAAATTTTTTCTATATTTGGTCGAAGTATTTTTATTGCTACAATAATTTTTTTTCCATCATCATGGGTTATTTTTGCAAAATGAACTTGTGCAATTGAAGCGGCCGCAACCGGATTTGAGAAATCTGAAATTTTTTTAAATTTATTTTCTCCAAGTTCATTTAGTAAAGTTTTTTTTGCAATTTCTGTATCAAAAGGTTCCATTTCATCTTGTAATTTTTGTAGTTCTTTAGCAAATTTTTCACCTACAACATCGGGTCTTGTAGCGAGAAATTGACCAAGTTTAATAAAAGCTGGACCTAATTTAGAAAGTGCATCAGTTAGCCTTTCCCCAGGACTTAATCGACTATATTTTTTTTTAAAAAAACTAAATCCAATAACTTTAAAAAAAACTTTAATAAGAATTGGTGGATTATAAATTTCTTCAAAAAATCTTAGTGTATCTGTTTTTCCTAAAGTTCTAAAAGTTTTAAATATAATTAATAAATTTGATAGCATTATTAAATTTTCCAACCTGAATGGATAGTAGCTATTCCAGACATTAAATTTCTGTATTTTACGTTTTGAAAACCAGAGTTTCTTAGAATATTCAATAAATCATTTTGATTATAAAACTTATCAATACTTTCTACTAAATATGTATAAGGCTTATCTTCTCCTAAGATTAACTTACCCAAATGTGGTAGAAGTTTTGAATATTTTTCATATAATTTTTTTACATAAAAGTTTTCAATTTTTGAAAATTCTAAACATAGAAATCTTCCATTATATTTTAAAACACGAAATGCTTCAGATATAGATTTTTTAATATCTGTTACATTTCTAATACCAAAACTAATTGTATAATAATCAAATGTATTATCAGAAAAAGGAATATTTTCAGCAGAGGAACATATTCTAAAAAATTTTTCACTGTTATTTATTTTAGAATTTGTTTTAGAAATCATATTAATGTTTTGATCAATTAAATAAGCTTCTGACCGATATTTTGTTTTCTCAAGAAAAAGCTTTGAAACATCACCAGTGCCTCCAGCCATATCAATTAGTTTTGTATTTTCTTTAGGCATCAACCAGTCTATTAAATTTTTTTTCCATAATCGATGAACTCCAAATGACATTAAGTCATTCATTAAATCATAACGTTGGAATACTGAATTAAAAACCTTATCCACTGTTTTTTTTTTTATTTCATTTAATCGATTATTTTCCATAATTTAGATATAAATTATTTATCTTATTGAGTCATATAGTTAATGCCTGAATTACCCGAGGTAGAAGTAACAAAAAGAACTTTAGAAAAAAGAATATTATCAAAAAAAATAATAAAAGTTCTAATCAAAAACGTTAACTTACGTTACAAAGTTAATCCTGGATTAAAAAATCTTAAAGGTTTATTTATAAAAAAAATTGTAAGAAGATCAAAATTTTTGATTTTATTTTTTAATAAAGATTTTGTTTTATTAGTGCACCTTGGCATGACTGGGAAATTTTTAATTAAAAAAAATAATAAAAGTTTATTTTCTAAGCGCTATCATTCAGATGCATTACATAGTAAACACAATCATATTGAATTTTTATTTTCTGATAAAACTTTATTAATTTATAATGATGTGAGAAGATTTGGTTTTTTTATTTTAGAAAATTCAAAAAACATTAATAATAATAAGTTCTTAAAGAATTTAGGTCCTGAGCCTTTTTCAAAAAAATTAACGGTTAATATAATTAAAAACAGAATAAAGGAGTCTAGCAGGAATATTAAAAGCTTTTTGATGGATCAGAAGTTTATAGCAGGTATTGGAAATATCTATGCTAGTGAAATTTTATTCAAGTCAAAAATTCATCCAACAATGACAGCTAAAAGTATAAGTAGCGTTCAAATAAAAAAATTAATTAAATCTATTAAAGAAGTTTTATATTCTGCAATTAAAGATGGAGGTTCAACTATTAGAGATTTTATGTTTAACGAAGATAATAAAGGAAATTTTCAAAACAAATTCAATGTTTATGATAGACATGGATTAGAGTGTCATATTTGTAAAAATAAAATTCAAAAGTTAGTTATTAATCTTAGATCTACTTACTTCTGTTCTAATTGTCAGAGGAAAAACTAATTGACCCTGTAATTCCGTACTTATATAAGACCTTAAATTTTTATGGCTAATACAACTTCTGCGGCAAAAGCAATTAAACAAATAAAAAAGAGAACAGCAATTAATCGTATTAGACTTGGGAAGTATAAATCTGCAGTTAAAACAATTGAAGAAGCTATAGTTTCAAAAGATAAAAATAAAGCATTGAAATTATTTTCAAATTTTCAATCTCAAGTTATGAAAGCTTCGAAAACAGGGTCTTTAAAAAGAAAAACTGTTTCAAGAAAAGTTTCTAGAATAGCAAAAAAAATTTCTAAATTATAATCTGTCAATCAATTTTTAGTTGATAATTTTTTAAATCAACCTTTGCGGTTATCACTTTGGGTTGAAAAAAAATTTTTTTTTCTCTATTTACATTATGAGAAAAAAGAATGATGTAGCATTTTTTTTTAATGTCTTACACAGCTCAACCAAATCAATCAGAAAAAAATCAAGCAAATACTTGGCAGAATATCCAAAAGCAATTGTTAGAAATTTATGGTCAGGACGTTTACAGAAGCTGGATACAAAACATTATTTTTTTAAAAACCACATTCAATACACTGGTTTTAAGTGTTAAAACGAGGTTTATAAGGGACTGGATCGTTGCACATTATGTAGATAAAATTTTAAATTTATATAAAAAATTTGATATTAAAATATCTAGAATAGAATTTCAAATATCAGAAAAAACAGAAATTAAACCTATCAAAAACAATATTATTGATTTTGATAAAAAGACTTATTCCCTTTCTGGAAATTATGGACTTTCAAAAATAGACGAGAAATTAAACTTTGATAATTTTGTAGTTGGTAAAAGTAATGAATTAGCTTTCACAGCAGCAAAAAAAGTAATTGAAAATTTAAATAAATATAATCCGCTGTACATATATGGTGGTGTTGGACTTGGAAAAACCCACCTTTTGAATGCTGTTGGCAACAAATTATTAAGTACAATTGATAAAGTAATTTATGTGTCAGCAGAACGTTTTATGTATCAATTTGTAAGATCAATAAAAAATAATGATGTAGTAAAATTTAAAGATATTTTTAGAAGTGCTAAAGTACTACTGATAGATGATATTCAATTTGTTAGTGGAAAAGATGTAACCCAAGAAGAATTTTTTCATACATTTAATGCTCTTATAGAGTCAAACTCACAAATAATACTTTCAAGTGATAGAGCTCCTAATGATTTAGATAGAATTCAAGACAGAATAAAATCAAGATTATCAGGTGGTTTAGTTGTAGATATTCAAAGTCCTGACTATGAGCAAAGAGTTCAAATAATAAAACAAAGGTGTCTAAAGGATCTGCATAGCTTTGATAAAAATAACTTTATAGAGGAAGAGGTAATTGATTTTTTAGCTGCTGAAAGCAAGTTAACAGTTAGAGAAATGTTAGGTTCGTTTAATAGACTAGTAGCTCATGCTTCAATTAATCAAAAAAAAATCACTACTATAGAGGCAAGACACGTACTTAAGGACTATTTAAACAAAATTCAAACAAACTTGACAATTGAAGATATTCAGAAAACTGTAGTATCGTATTACGATATTTCTATGCATGACTTTATGTCATCTAGAAGATCAAGAATGGTAGCAAGGCCAAGACAAATTGCCATGTATTTATCAAAGAAACTCACAACCAAATCTCTACCTGAGATTGGCAGAAAATTTTCCGGAAGAGACCATACAACAGTTATTCATGCCATAAAAAAGATTGAAGAGTTGATTTCAAAAGATAAAATTTTTGAAAATGAAATAAGAGATTTAAACAGTAAATTGATTTATCAAAACAACAATGGAGTTAAAGTTTAGTAGAGATACTCTTCTTAAGAGTCTTTCGCATATTCAGGGTATAGTAGAAAAAAAAAATACAATACCTATTTTGTCCAATGTTTTGATTGAAGCAAATGCTGGAAAAATTTCTATTTCAGCGACTGATTTAGATATAATTATTGTAGAAGCTGTTAAGGGCGAAATAATTAAAGAAGGTTCCACAACAACTACTGCTCAGGTTTTTTATGATATTATTCGAAAATTACCTCAAGGTTCACAAGTAATACTTACGCAAATTAATGAAGGACAAATTTCTTTAATTTCAGGAAAATCTGATTTTAAATTAAAATGTTTACCGTCAAAAGATTTTCCTCAGACGCAAGATGATGTAGAGGCAGAAAGCTTAGGAATAGATTCCACTGTATTTTTAAGATTACTAAATAAAACAAAATTTGCGATTTCAAATGATGAGACAAGACATTATTTGAATGGAATATATTTACATACCAGTGAAGAAAACAATCAGAGCTATTTAAATTCTGTTGCAACAGATGGTCACCGTCTATCTAAAAGTAAAGTTTTGCTTGAAAATAAAACAGTCTTTGAACCAGTTATACTTCCAAAAAAAACTTTATTTGAGTTAGTAAATATTCTTCAAGAGGAAAAGACGAACTTAAAAATTTTATCAACTAAATCAAAAATAAAATTTTTATTAAATGATATTATACTAATTTCAAAAGTTATAGATGGTAGGTTTCCAGAGTATTCAAAAGTTATACCTGTAGAAAATATTTTTAAATTAAACGTTAATCTTTCATCATTTATAACTGCGATTGATAGAATTAATTCATTATCTCTTGATCGAAAAGGGGCACTCAAAATACTAGTAAATAAAGGTTTATTAAAACTTTTAGTTAATGATCCAAGTGCTGGTGATGGTATAGAGGAAATAAATGTTGATTATAATGGTCCAGAACAACAAATAGGTTTTAATTCGAGGTATTTGATAGATGTTGGTGGTATTATAGAAGATAAAAATTTACTTCTTCATCTTAAAGACCCATCTTCTCCAGTTTTAATTAACGATCCTTCCGATATAAATAGTCTTCATGTCATAATGCCCATGAGAGTAGCATGATTGATGTTTCAAATAAAAAATTTAAAATTAGAAAACTTTCGTTTACATAAAAGTTTTTTTTTAGAAACTAATAACAATATTATTTGTGTTACCGGTAGAAATGGTGCAGGAAAAACAAGTATATTAGAAGCAATTTCTTTTTTTTCAAAGCAAACTGGGTTTAAAAAAGCAAAGTTTGAAGATATTCCATACAAAAAATCCTCAGAAAATTGTTTTATTCAAGCAGATATAGAACATAAAAATAAATTATTTGTAAGCAAAATAATTTTTGAAAAAAAAAATGATAAGTTTCAAAAAAAATTATTTATTGAAAATAAAAAAATTTTAGATTTAAAAGAATATTTTAATAATACTGGTTTTTTATGGCTTACTCCAAGTATGGATAATATTATGTATTTAGGTAAAAGTGAAAGAAGAAGGTTTTTAGATAAAATTTTTTCAGAATTCGACAATTCGTATAAAGAAAATTTAAAGAATATTAATAAATTATTAGATGAAAGATTAATCTTATTAAAAGAAAATAAAGAAGATAAATGGATAGAAATTTTAGAAAAAAAAATTTGTGACTTATTATGGAAAATTTATTTAGTAAGAAGAGATATAATTTTAGACTTAAATCAAATTTTAAAAAATAAAGTAAAAAAATATTCTGATGTGATAATATTGCTTAAAAATAAATATGAAAACTTCGATTATAAAGATAATAATAAATTTTTAGATTTTTATTTAAAAAAAATATTTTCTAAGAGAGAAATTGATAAAATTTTGTATAAAAACTCAGTAAGTCCTAACTTAGATGAATTTTATTTCATTAATAATTCGACTAAATCTGACTCAGAACAGTCTTCGACCGGTGAACAAAAGAAAATTTTATCATCATTAGTGCTTTCTTTTGTCTATTATTTTGAATTGAAAGGGTTAGATTTGCTAATTTTACTAGACGAATTACCATCTCATTTTGATAGCAAAAATTTGTCGATTTTTTTGGAAGAAATAGCTAATTTAAAATTTCAAATATGGATTACTGGAACTGATAAAAAATCATTTCAAAGTATTGAAAATAAAGCATTTTTTGTAAATTTAGACTAAATCATAGGTCCATTTTTAGTCTTAAAAATGATATAATTCTTTCTTCTAAAATTTCCTATGGTTCCTCAAAATCTTGCAAAAAAAATTAAAAACTCCGAATATAAAGCAGAGTCTATTAAAGTTTTAAAAGGTTTGGATGCTGTTAGAAAGCGTCCAGGGATGTACATCGGTGATACAGATGATGGTACCGGTTTGCATCACATGATTTTTGAAGTTTTAGACAATTCTATCGATGAAGCATTAGCGGGCTTTTGTACAAATATTGAAGTTATATTAAATAAAGATGGAAGTGTAACAGTTGAAGATAACGGTAGAGGAATACCAGTTGATATTCACAAAGAGGAAGGAGTATCTGCGGCAGAGGTAATCATGACTCAGCTACATTCGGGAGGAAAATTTGATGATGACTCTTATAAAATTTCAGGAGGACTGCATGGTGTTGGAGTTTCTGTTGTTAATGCATTATCCGAAATATTAAATTTAAAAATATTTAGAGATAATAAGGAATATAATGCCCAATTCAAAGATGGAGTTACAATTAATAAACTAAAAGAAATCGGACCAAGTACAAAGAATAGTGGTACGTTAGTAAATTTTTTGCCATCTAAAAAAATTTTTTCTAAAACCAATTTTGAATTAGATATTTTAAAAAAAAGAATTAAAGAATTAGCATACTTAAATAAAGGTATTAAAATTAAATTAGAAGATCGAAGATTAGATAAATTAAAAGTTTTTGAATATAAATTTGATGGAGGAGTTAGTGAATTTGTCCAAAATCTTGATAAGTCAAAAGAAAAAATTAAAAACGATCAGGGAGAAAATATTTTTGAAGATCCTATTTATATTAAAGCAAAAAAAAATGATATTGATGTAGAAATTTCTTTACTTTGGAATGCAGACTTCCAAGAGCAAGTGTTATGCTTTACAAATAATATACCTCAAAAAGATGGAGGAACACATTTATTAGGTTTTCGAAATGCCTTAACACGCACAATAAATAAATTTGCTTTTGATAATGCAATCTTAAAAAAAGAAAAGTTAGCCATAACTGGAGACGACGTAAGAGAAGGCTTGACTTCAATAATTTCAATTAAATTAAAAGATCCTAAATTTTCCTCTCAAACAAAAGAAAAATTAGTTTCCTCAGAAGTTAGGCCAGTTATAGAAGGAATTTTAAATGAAAAGTTAGAAGTTTGGTTTGATCAAAATAATAAAATTACGAAGATCTTAATTAATAAAATTTCTCAAGCTGCACTTGCAAGAGAGTTAGCAAGAAAAGCTAGAGAAAGTGTAAGACGAAAAAGTGCTTTAGATATTTCAGGATTACCAGGAAAGCTTGCTGATTGTCAGACGAAAGATAAGGAAAAAGCAGAACTATTTATTGTTGAGGGAGATTCTGCGGGTGGTTCTGCAAAACAAGCGAGAAATAGAGAATTTCAAGCAGTTTTACCTCTTAGAGGAAAAATCTTAAATACTTATGTTGAAGCGACTAATGGCTCAGAACAACTTTCTCCTAGTGAAGTAAAAAAAGTTTATTCAAAAATGCTGTCCTCTAACGAAATAATTACTTTAATTAATGCAATTGGAACTGGATTTGATGATTTTGATATTAATAAATTAAGATATGGAAAAGTTGTAATTATGACAGATGCTGACGTCGATGGCTCTCATATCAGAACTTTATTGTTAACTTTTTTTAATAACAAGCCTTTTAATGAACTTATTAAACAGGGAAAAATTTATATTGCCCAGCCTCCGCTTTATAAAATTAAATCTGGAAAAAAAATTTCATATGTCAAAGATGATGATCAATTTTTTTCTATTTGTATTGATGAAGCAAAAAATAATTTGAAATTTTTTGAAGAAAAATCACCATCTGTTTTTTTAAATATTAGTGATTATGCAAAAGTATGTAAAAACTTTGATAATAAACTTAAAAATATTTCCACAAGTTATGATAAAGAAATAATTTTTGGCTTAACTATTGTAGGAGCCTTTTTCATTAATAATAATAAACTTTTAATTCGTGATGATAAAAATAATGAAAAAAAATTAGGTGCAATTAAAGAGGTAGCAAAGTATTTAAATTCTTTAGAGGATGATAAAGATCAAAATCAATGGGAAGGCTTACTAGATGATAAAAACTTTATAATTCAAAAGAAATATTACGACCAGACCATTAAGAAGAAACTTAGTTTTAGCTTTTTAGAAGAAAAAATAATAGATGAATTAAGTAATTTTAGTCAAAAGTTGAAAATTTTTAGAAATCTATGCATTCTTTTAAATTCAAAAGGTGAGAAGTTAGAAATTAGATCTCCGTTTGAGTTTTTAAGGATTATTCAAGAAGAAGGAAAAAAATCTTTCTCTATTCAGCGTTTTAAAGGTTTAGGTGAAATGAACCCGGATGAACTATGGGAAACAACGCTTAATCCCAAAAATAATACTTTATTAAAAGTTAAATACTCAAATAACGGAGGGGCCAATGTCACAAAACCAAATGAAAACGATCATGAAATATTCAAAATATTGATGGGCGATGATGTTTTACCAAGAAAAGAATTTATTATGAAAAATGCAATAAGGGTAAGCAACCTCGATGTTTAAATATTATGCGAGAATTAAGTACAGAAGGTATTCATGAAAATCGAATTAAGCTTTCAATACTAATCAAAATTAGATGGATTGCTATTATTGGGCAGCTAGCAACTATTTTGGCCGTTTATTTTTTATTTAATTTTGAATTACCCCTTTTTTATTGTTTCTCTCTTATTTTACTTTCAACTTTTTTAAATATAATTTTACAGGCTAAATCTAAGAAAACTGATCTTTTAACAAACATCCAGGCTACATGGAGTATTTTTTTTGATTTGATCCAATTGTTTGGTTTACTTTTTTTAACAGGAGGAGTTACAAATCCTTTCTCAATATTAATTGCAGCCCCAATTACTATCGCATCCGGATTTTTAAGTTTACGAAGTACAGTTTTCATTGGAATAATGTCAGTTATACTAACAGTATTTTTATCTTTTTTTTATTTTAAGCTTCCAGGATTAAATCAAATAAACTTTTTTCCAAGTTTTTATATTGGGGGTTTAACCTTAGCACTTTGTACAGCAATAATTTTTTTTGCTATTTATTCACAAGGTATCAAAACAGAAAATATAAGAAGAAGTAAGGCCATTCATGAACTCGAACAAACATTTTTAAGGGAAAAGGAATTAAAGTCGTTAAGTGGATTTGCAGCAGCAGCAGCCCATGAGCTTGGCACGCCCTTAAATACAATATCTTTAGTTGCAAAAGAGTTAAAAAAAGAAGCTAGTTTATATTCAAAATTTAAATCAGATATCGATCTTTTAGTATCCCAAACTCAGCGGTGTGGAGAAATTTTAAAACAAATAACATCTGATCCATATAAGCAGGATTTATTTTTGGAAAATGCATCTTGCCATTTAATAATTGAAGAGATTAAGAATTCATCACAGTTTTTAAATAATAAGATTTTTTTATTAGATATCAATAATTATAACAAAGATTATTTCTTAAAAAAAAAAATAGAACTCATTTATGGAATTAAAAATTTAATTGATAACGCTTTTAAGTTTTGTACAACAACAGTAAAAGTTGTAATTAAATCTTCTGATAATTATTTACAAATTATAATTGAAGATGATGGTCCTGGGTTTTCAAGTGAAATAAAAAATAATTTAGGCGATCCATATATAAAATCACAATCAAGTTTTATTTCTAAAAACCAAGGTTTAGGTCTTGGTTTTTTTATATCTAAAACATTTTTAGAACGCTTAAAAGCAAAAATAAATTTTTACAATAACAAAACTAGTGGGGCTGTAGTTGATATTTTTTGGTCTTATAGTGACTTGAAAAAAGCTGAACTTATATGAAAGGTTCTTGTTGTGTCATGCAATGAATTGCACCAAATCCCCAGATGAGATCTAAGCAATTAATAGGAATTATTTTTCTATTTTTTATTTTCTTTTCAAAAACTGCTATTGCTTTATCATCCATTTTATTTTCAAAAATTGGGACTAGAAGTATTTTATTTGCAAAATAAAAATTTAAATAACTTGCAGGAACTCTTGTATTTTCAATAAATATAGGGTCAGGCATTGGTATTTCAAAAATTTCAAATTTTTTTCCATAAATATTTTTTGCTTTTTGTAGGATATTTAGATTTTCTTTTAAAGCAGCGTAATTTTTATCTTTTTTATTTTTTTCTACTGCTGTGAAGATTTTATTTATATCAAAAAATCGAGTTATATCATCTATATGGCCATGAGTATCATCGCCAACAATTCCTTTGTGTAACCAAATAAAATTTTTAACACCTAATGTTTCATACAAACATTTTTCTAAATTTGTTTTATTTAAGGTTGGATTTCTTTGTTGGATTTTGCTTAAAAGACATTCTTTTGTAAGAAGAATAGAGCCAATTCCATTTACATCTATAGCACCTCCTTCGAGGACTATTTTTTTATTTTTTTGTACAATATCAATTATTTCAATTTGTTTCATTTCTGAAATCTTAATCTTAACTTGGTTATCATTTTTGTAATTGTTATATTTTGCCCAAGCATTAAATTGAAAATTAGGTATTAATTTTTTTTTTAAATTATTATTTACTAAAAAGTTTGGAGCAAAGTCTCTAGTCCAAGCTCTATCCGTTCTAACTTTATACATAAAAATATTTCTTATTTGCGATTGTTCTTTTGCTAAGATTTCTAGTATTTCTTTTTTATTTGCAGATGGCTGGATAAGAACATCTACTCTTTGAACTTTTGATATTTCGGATATTATTTTTGCGAATGTTTTTGGGATATTTTTAAATTTATTGGGCCAATCATACTTATTATGAGGCCAAGCAACCCATGTTGAGCTTTGTTTTTCCCACTCTGCAGGCATTCGATAGCCAAGAGACGCCAAATGCTCACTCATTATGTGAGTTTTTTAATAATTCTTTATAAAAATCTATTCTTCTATCTCTAAGAAATGGCCAGTGTTGTCTAACTTTTTCGACCTTATTCAGATCAATTTTGCAAATGATTATCTCTTCTTTTTCATTGTGGCCTTGCGCTATTATGTTGCCACTAGGGTCGAAAACAACTGAATTACCCCAAAATTGAATCTTTTTGTTTTTTTTACCTTCATTTCCAACTCTATTCACCGCAACAACGTAAACTCCATTTGCGATAGCATGAGATCTTTGTATGGTCAACCATGCATTAAGTTGAGATTTTCCAAATTTTTTTTTCTCTCTAAGATGCCACCCGATTGCTGTTGGATAAAAAATTATTTCTGCACCTTTAAGAGTTGTTATTCTTGCAGCCTCAGGAAACCATTGATCCCAACATATTAAGGTTCCAATATTTCCAAATTTAGTTTCTATATTTTTGAAACCAAGATCACCAGGTGTGAAATAAAATTTTTCATAATATTGGGGATCATCAGGGATATGCATTTTTCTATAATGGCCAATAATTTTTCCATTGTCATTTATAACTACGCAGGAGTTATAATAAATTCCTGATAATTTTTTTTCAAACAAAGGGACTATTAATATAACTTTATTTTCTACAGCAGTTTTGCTTAAAACATCAATTGTTGGACCAGGTATTTTTTCAGCTAATGAAAAATTTGAATGATTTTCTTCCTGGCAAAAATATTGTGTTAAAAAAAGTTCCGGAAGACAGATAATTTGAGCTCCTTTTAACTTTGCTTGTCGTATCTTTTTTATTGCTTTTTCTAGATTATTTTTTGGCCTTGTATCCATTTTAATCTGGATCAAGGCAACCTTAGTTACATTTGCCATCTTTTTTAAAAGATTTTAGAAAAATTTCTTCTTTCTCGATTTTCCCAATTTTTTCTATGATAAGCATCACTTACAATCAAAGGTACCACAGTAGTTGCTTCTGCAAAAACCATTTGTTCCATTGATGTATCAACTTTTCCCCATGAACTTGCTTCTTTTAGTGTTGAAGAACTGCATGCACCATCGCGAACATCGGCGACAGTTATTTGAATTGCATATTTATGCATATCAACTTCTTTTCCTAATAACTCTGCACATATAACAGTATCTTGAATAAAGTTTTTAGGAACTCCACCGCCAACCATAAATAAACCAGATGTTTTTGATCTAATTTTAATTTCAGTAAGTTCTCTAAAATCTTTTACTGAGTCTAATGTTAAATGTTTTTTAGGGTTTTTTTCTTGATGCATTACAAGTCCAAATCCAGCGCTAGAATCTGTAAAAGCCGGGCAAAAAATTGGAACATTTTTTTCATATGCGCATTGAATTAAAGATTCTTTTTTTTTTGAGTTTTTTTGTAAATATTTTCCCATTTCTTTAATGAATTCTCTCGAAGTATACGGTCTTGGCTCTAGCGTATCTGCAATTTCACAAATCGTTTTATCACATTTTTGCAGCTGGTCCTCATCAATGTAAGTATCGTAGATTCGGTCAATATAATGATCGCGTAAAACGCTATCATCTTGAAACTGTGAGCCTTGATAATGTTTAAATCCAAGGGCTTCAAAGAAATCCATATCTATTATGGACGCTCCAGTTGCAACAACAGCGTCTATCATATTGAAACGAATTAAATCAGTATAAATTTTCATGCATCCCGCCGCAGAGGTAGAGCCGGCTAAAGTTAAAAATATTGAACAGTCTTTATCACCTAACATTTTGTTAAATATTCTAGCTGCGTTTGCAGTTTCTCTAGAGCTAAATGACATTTTAGACATCCCATCAATAATAGGCCTAGCATCAAAGGATGTGATATCAATGTGCTCTACTTTATTTTTTAAAAAGCTGGATTTGTTATGTCCTACTGACGGCGTTGAACTAGCCATTAAGCAACAAGATAATTACTCTTAAGTTCTTCATCTTGTTGGTACATAGACATTATAGGTTTGTCCTCAACTTCATGAATATCATCAGAGTAAAATCCATTAAATTTTGTTCTAAATGTAAGTCCATAGCTACCAAGTTGCCCTATTTCTATATAATCACCTTCATTAAGATTATTTGGTAAAATGTATGGTCCTTTCATAAAATCCATACTATCGCACGTTGGTCCACAGAAACTAAAAGGAGTGAGTCTTCTGCTTAAATTTTTTCCATTTTCAATAACTCTAGTTGGAAAAATAAAATTAAGTGTTCCGGCATCAAAAAGGGATCCATATGTTCCGTCATTGATGTAAAGTTTTTGTTTTTTTCTTAATTCTACTCTTACAATAGTAGATCCACTTTCTGCAACAATAGCCCTACCAGGTTCGCAGATTAATTCAGGTTTATTTTTAAGGGATAATTTCTCAATAGCTTCTGATATCTCAGTAATATAATTTTCAAGTGGTTGCGGATACAAATCAGGATATCGTGATGGAAAACCTCCACCTACATTTATAATATCCGGTTCAATTCCAGATTTTAAAATTAAATTTCCAATTTCTTTAATTCCCTTTGAATACGATATTGGGTGCATACATTGCGAACCAACGTGAAAACTTATTCCTATTTTTTTTGCATGAAGCTTTGCAACTTTGATTAAATTAACAGCCTCACTTATTGATGCTCCAAATTTTTTTGATAAGTCAATTTCAGCATGCTCGTTTGACGCAAAGATTCTAAGATATAAAGTTAAATCTTTAGCATTTTTTGTAGAATCTAAAATTTTATTTAATTCATCCTTTGTATCAAAGGCAAAATCTTTTATTTGATATTTAAAATATGCCTCTTCAATACTGTTTCTGTTTTTAACAGTATGCATAAAATATAATTTTGCATCAGGGGCAATTTTTTTTAATAATTTTATTTCTTCAAGGGAGGCAACATCAAAATTAGAGATACCGTTCTGATAAATATTTTTAATAACGGTTTCATTGGGATTTGTTTTTACTGCGTACAGGGATTTCCCGGGGAAATTATTTACAAAAAAATTACAAGAGAGTTTTAAGCTCTCAGGTCGAATACAATAAACTGGATTTACAGGTCGAAGAACCTGAACCAGCTCATTAACAGACTGAAATTTTCCCATTTCATAAAACCCCACGTTAGTTAAGAGCTGTTATTTTTAACAGACTCTTGAGTCGTTGAAATAAGGTAATTTTAATTTTCTGTAAAGAAATTATTTAGTGTTATAGAATTTTTCTGTTGGGTACAATTCTCTTATCTTGAACAAGTCTTCTTAAGATCTTATATTGATCTGAATGGAAAAATTTTCTGGATCAAAACTTAAACTTGATAGTTTTAAAAACAAAACTCTTCTTATTGTAGATGATGATGATCCTTTTAGGATAAGGCTCTCAAAAGCGATGGAAAATAAGGGTTTTTTGGTAGTTTCCGCATCGGGTGTTGAGGATGCAAAATCTAAAGCTAAGTCTAACCCACCAGGATTTGCAGTTGTTGACCTAAGGCTAAACGACGGAAATGGACTAGATGTAGTTAAAGAAGTACATAATTTGCTTCCAGATAGCAGAGTTGTGGTCCTTACAGGATATGGAAACATACCAACAGCAGTTGCCGCTATAAAAGCTGGAGCTATAGATTATATTCCAAAGCCAGCTGACGCTGAAGCCATAGAGGCTGCTTTATTGGCTGATAAGAATAAAAAAGCCGTTCCTCCAGAAAATCCTATGTCCGCTGACAGAGTTAAATGGGAGCACATCCAAAGAGTATATGAGTTGTGTGATAGAAATGTATCAGAGACTGCAAGAAGGCTAAATATGCACAGAAGAACACTTCAAAGAATCCTCTCTAAAAGGTCTCCTAAATAATTTTTTTAATTTTAGATTTTACTCTAAGTAGTTGTGGTAAAATTACAACTAATAGAAGAATTTTAAATAATTCAGCTAGCAAAAAAGGTTTTACTCCTAAATCAAAAATTGGTTTGTCCCATCCGATTAAGTATCCTAGCCAAATAGCGCCAAGGCAGTAGATAAAAGAAACTGATATAACTAATAAAGCAAAGTTATAAAAATAGCTTTTTTTAAATTCAAACTTTCCCGAAAGGTATACGCAAATAAAAAAACCTAAAAGATAACCAAAAGTTGGTCCGATTATATAGCTATAGCCAATACCCTTTTCAGGGGTTCCTGCAAATACCGGAAAGCCTAGTAAACCCTCAATAATATAAATTGAAATAATTGTAAGTCCTAATTTATAACCAAACAAAATCCCAATTGCTGCAACAACAAAGGTTTGCATTGTCATTGGCACTGGATAAAAAGGAACTTTTATTTTTGCTGAAATTGTAAGAATTATGGTTGATAAAAGGGCTATAAAAAAGAGAAAAAAAACTTTCTTTAAATAAGAGTATTTATTATTTGCTAAGGTTTCAGTTTTCATTTTTTGTTAGTTTTAAAAAAACATCTTCTAGATCAGCATCTTCTGTTAAAATATCTAAAATTTCAACTTTTTTTTCTTTAACTTCAGATATAATTTCCTCAATTTGATGGTCTTTTTTGTTGTAAATAATACTAATTATATCATTCTTTGAGTAGTTTATTCTAAGGCCGTTTTTTAATTTTTCTCCAATGTTAGTATGACTCTTAACTCTAAACGATACCTTTTTAGTACTTATTTTCTCTAGTAAATCTTCAGTTCGATCTAGAGCAATTAGTTTTCCATTATTTATAATTGCAATTCTATCACATAAAGACTGCGCTTCTTCTAGGTAGTGAGTTGTTAAGATGATTGTAATACCTATTTTATTTAATTCTTTTATATTTTCTAAAAGATTTTGTCTTAGCTCAACATCTACACCAGCTGTTGGCTCATCAAGTATTAAGATTGGTGGACGATGAACAAGTGCTTTTGCAACAAGCAAACGTCTTTTCATTCCTCCAGAAAGACTTCGCGCATATGCATTTGCTTTGTTTGTAAGCATTGTAATTTCTAATATTTTTTCTGTAATTCTATCCTTAGATGGGACTCCATACATTCCAGCTTGTATCTCTAATAATTTTTGTGGTGTAAAAAATGGGTCTAAATTAATCTCTTGCGGAACAATACCTATTGAAGACCTAACTTCTCTTGGATTTAAATCTAAATCGTAATTCCAAACTTTGATATTTCCATTAGTTTTTATAACTGTTCCAGCAAGGATGTTTATAAAAGTTGATTTTCCAGCTCCATTTGGACCAAGCAGTCCAAAAATTTCACCCTGTTTAACATTAAAATTAATATCCTTTAAAGCTTCAGTAGTTTTTTTATTATTAATATAGGTTTTTGATAGATTATTTATTTCTATAGCTGGAAAATTTTGCATACAATTAAATAACAATGTTTATATAACTTTTATTTAATTAATTCCTATTGGTTTAATGAAAAATTTAGGACCAGGTGATCTTTTATATTTAATAGATGGGTCAGGTTATATTTTCAGGGCATTTTATGCATTACCTCCATTAACTCGTAAAAGTGATGGAATGCCCGTTGGTGCGGTAAGTGGGTTTTGTAATATGCTTTATAAGTTTTTATACGAAACTAAGAAAACAGAAATAAAACCTACACATATAGCTGTTATTTTTGATAGTGCTCGAAAAAATTTTAGAAATGAGATTTACCCTGACTATAAGGCAAATAGGTCTGAAACTCCCGAAGAATTAATTCCACAATTTGATTTTATTAGACAGGCAGTTCAGGCTTTTAGCTTGCCAAGTATTGAAATGGAGAACTATGAGGCCGATGATTTAATTGCAACTTATACAAAGGAGGCAGTTTCTCAAGGTGCAAAAGTAAAAATTATTTCTTCAGATAAAGACCTTATGCAACTTGTTAATGAAAAAGTTGGAATGTTTGACTCTATGAAAGATAGGGAAATAGGTGTTAATGAAGTTAAGGAAAAATTTGGAGTAACACCTGATAAAGTAATTGATGTGCAGTCTTTAGCAGGAGACTCCTCAGATAATATTCCTGGTGTTCCAGGCATAGGTGTTAAGACTGCAGCAGAACTTATTAATGAGTTTGGTTCATTAAGTAATTTATTAGAAAAAGCAGAAACAATAAAGCAAACTAAAAGAAGACAAACTATTTTGGAGAATAAAGATAAAGCCTTATTAAGTAAAAAATTAGTGTCTTTAAAGTTAGATGTTCCAGTTAAAAGCAAATTAAATGAATTTGAAGTTAAGAAAATTGATAAAAAAAAGTTAATTAATTTTTTAAGAAATATGGAATTTTCAAAATTACTTCAAAGAATTCAAGATACAGATCAGTTGGATTTTGAAATAGAACCAGAAAAAAATTTAAATATTAAAAAGATAAAAATAGATAGAAAAAAATATAAAACAATTTTTTCAAAGGATGATCTAAAAGATTTAATTTTGCAAGCAAATGAAAAAAAGTTTATTATTGTAGATGTTGAAACTAATTCTTTAGATATAAAAAACGCAGAATTAGTTGGAATTTCATTTTGTATTTCAGAGGGAGAGGCTTTTTATATTCCTCTTGGCCATTTAAACAAAGAAGATAGCGAAATAAATAAACAATTAAGTACTGAGTTAGTTTTAAAAGAGATTAAAAATTTATTAGAAAGTAAAAATATCAGAAAAGTTGGTCATAATATTAAATTTGATTATAGAATTTTAAGAAAATACGGCATCGAACTAAATTATATTGAAGATACTATGTTGCTTTCGTATATTTTAGATTCAGGTCTGCATAGACACGGAATGGATCTTCTTTCAGAAATACATTTAGACCATAAAACTATATCGTTTAAGGATGTGGCTGGCACCGGAAAGTCTCAAATTACTTTTGATCAAGTTCATATTGATAAGGCTTCCGAATATGCTGCTGAGGATGCAGATATAACCTATAGATTATATCAGTTATTTTTTGAAAGGGCTGTTAAAGATAAAATTTTAGACGTTTATGAAACTTTAGAAAAGCCAATGATTAAAATATTGGCTGATATGGAAGAAATAGGAATAAAGGTTGATGTAAATATTTTAAAAGATCTTTCAAAACAATTTGAAAAAAATATTAAAGATTTAGAAAAAAAAATTTACATTTTATCAGGAGAAGAATTTAATATCGCTTCCACAAAACAGCTTGGCGATATTCTTTATAAAAAATTAAAAATTATAGGTACAAAAAAAACTAAAAAAGGAAACTATGCAACCAATGTTAATATTTTGGAGGATTTAGCATTTCAAGGTCATGAACTTCCAAAGCTAATTTTAGACTGGAGACAAATATCAAAACTAAAGAATACTTATACTGACAACTTAGTAGATTTTATTAATTCTAAAACAAAAAGAATACACACCTCCTTTTTACTTGCGGCTACTAATACAGGAAGACTCGCATCTAGCGACCCAAACTTGCAAAATATTCCAATTAAAACAAGTGAAGGAAAGGAAATACGTTCTGCATTTATAACTGATAAAGATAAAATTTTAATTTCTTCTGATTATAGTCAAATTGAAATGAGAATATTAGCGGATTTAGCAGATGTAAAAGAGCTTAAGAAAGCATTCATAAATAAGGAAGATATTCATAACATCACAGCTTCACAAATATTTAGCACCTCAGAAAAATCTATTTCTGATGAAATGAGAAGAAAAGCAAAAGCAATTAATTTTGGAATTATTTATGGAATTTCTATTTATGGTCTTGCAAAGCAAATATCGGTTTCAAAAGAAGATGCTGATATTTTTTTAAAATCATATTTTAAAAAGTTCCCAGAAATTAAAGATTATATGAATGAAACAATAAAGTTTTGCAGGTTAAATGGTTATGTAAAAACTGTATTTGGTCGTAAGTGTCACTTTCCAAGTATAAATGATAAAAATCATACTATTAAATCATTTCAGGAAAGAGCGGCTATTAACGCTCCTATCCAGGGATCCGCAGCAGATCTTTTACGTTTAGCAATGATTAAGATTGATGAAAAAATCAAATCTAAAATAATTCATTCTAAAATGCTTTTGCAAATTCATGATGAGTTAGTTTTTGAATGTGAAAAAAGTGAGGTAAAAAACGAAAAAAAAATGATTTCTGAAATAATGTCTACAGCTTCGATTCCGTATCATAAGTTCTCCATACCTTTGATTGTTGGCATAAACGAAGGTATTAATTGGAGCGACATACACTAAATTTAATGAATAAAATTATTGCACTCGTGGACGATGATAGAAATATCTTAACAAGTGTTTCTATGGCTCTTGAAAATGAGGGCTTTAAAGTTGATACGTATTTGGATGGTGAAAGTGCATATATTGGCATGTCTAGAAATCCTCCAAATTTAGCAATCATAGATTTAAAAATGCCAAAGATGACAGGTGAAGAACTGTTAGAAAAAATTAGAAAAAAAAGTTCTATACCTGTAATTTTACTCACATCTAAAGATGAAGAAGTTGATGAACTTCTCGGATTAAAGTTGGGTGCGGATGATTATGTAAAAAAATCTGGAGGCTTTTCTACTAAAGTTTTAATTGAAAGAGTTAAAGTTCAACTTAGAAAGTTAGAGCCAAAACAAAGCCAGTCTAAAAATGTTATATCAGTTGGAAAACTTACTTTAGATACTGAACAGTTAGAATGTGAATGGGCTGGCAAGGTGTTACCTGACAAACTCACCACAACAGAGTTTAAAATTGTTCTTGAATTAGCAAAAAGACCGGGTGTAGTTAAAGAGAGGGCTTTTTTAATGAGTGTTGCTTATCGTCAGGACGACGATGTTGAAGATAGAACTATTGATAGTCACATAAAAAGGATAAGGAAAAAATTCAAAAAAATTGATGCAAATTTTTCAGCTATTGAAACGAGATATGGTAGTGGTTATCGCTGGAATATTAACTAAAGCTTATGCAGTATGTATCTCCAATTTTTAGGACGCTTCTTGCAAGATTTTTATTTCTTAATCTCTTAGTTTTTTTTGTTCTAGGCTTTGTAACTTTTGCTTATCTAAAATCTATTGAACCTGAACTTGTTAAAGAAAAAAATGAAGATCATCAAAAATTGATAAATAATATTTCTCTAAATATGTCTTTACAGAACGTCCAATTTAAAAAAGATAGTTTAAGAATTTTTTTAACTAAATATAAGTCTCTTCTTCCAAATATTAATTTAATAAGGCTCTATGATAATAAAAAGAATATTGTTATAGACTCCCATTCACTTGATCTTGGATCATCACCCTTTTTTAAAATTGATAATATACAGCAAAAAAATATTAAAGAGACAGACTCATCGCCTGATACATCTAGTTTAACAACAAGAGAGGAGTCGGAGTTTCTTGATAATTTAATAGCTCAAAATTTGAGCATTCTTGGAAATGAAAAAATATTAACTATTTCTAAAAAAATTGGAGATAATTTTTTAGTAATATCTTTATCGGCACTTTTTCAAAATAATGATCAGAGAGGATTTATAGCAATTACAGAAATATCTAACGATATAGAAAACGCTATAACAGAAAGAAAAAATTTTGTTCTTAGATCAGTTGGGGCAGTTGCAATTATAATTTTGGTATTCTCAATTTTTTTAAATGCAAATATTATAAAACCTATTCGTATACTTGGAAGATTTGCAACATCAGCAACAGTCGATACCCCTGATAACAAAATAATAAATATAATTAATACACGAGATGATGAAATAGGAAGTCTTTCACGCTCTCTATCTACTATGACTGCCAATTTGTATCAACGAATTGAATTTGCAGAAAGATTTTCTTCAGAGCTTACTCATGAAATTAGAAATCCTCTAGCATCGCTTAAAGCTGCTTCAGAGCTTATCCCTGAAACTCAAGATCTACAAAAAAGAGAAAGGTTAATTAGAATTTTAATTGAAGATGTAAGCCGTATTGAAAGATTGATTACGGATTATTCAAAAATGTTAAGAGATGAAGCCCAGCAAGCTAAATTTGGATTAGATAAGTTTGATCTAGTAGAGATTATTCAGTTTGTTATTAATAATTTTGGAAGAATCTTAGATTCTGAAAAAAAAAAAATTTCAATTCAATTTAATTATAAAAAAGAAAAAAAATTTTTAATATTAGGCTTTAGAAGAAGAATTGAGCAGGTTATTTTAAATATACTTGATAATTCAATTTCTTTTAGTCCAAAAAACGGGATTGTTGACATTAGTTTAGAGATTATAAAAAAAAATATAAAAATAGTAATTTCTGATGACGGACCAGGCTTTGATGAAAAAAATATAAATAAGATATTTAATCGTTTTTACAGCGACAGACCTGATCAAAAATTTGGTCAGCACTCTGGTCTTGGTCTTAATATAGTTAAAAATATTGTGGAGTCTCATAAAGGAGATATAAAAGCTTACAACAAAGTAAATGAAGGAAGAGGTGCTGTTGTAGAGATAAACTTACCACTTGCATCTTAAATTATTATTAAGTTTGATAATTAGATTTTTTATTGTTAATTAAAATTTATGTCTGATTTTAAAGTCAAAGATTTGAAACTCGCAGATTTTGGTGACCGTGAAATTTCATTAGCAGAAACTGAGATGCCCGGATTAATGGCCGTTAGAGAGGAATTTAAATCTAAACAACCTCTCAAAGGGGCAAAGATTATTGGTTGTCTACATATGACAATTCAGACCGCTGTTTTGATTGAAACGCTAACAGTGCTTGGAGCTGAAGTTAGATGGTCTTCGTGCAATATTTTTTCAACTCAAGATCATGCCGCTGCAGCCATTGCAAAAAAAAATATACCAGTTTTTGCCTGGAAAGGTGAAACTGAAGAAGAATATTGGTGGTGTATAGAACAAACAATAGTTGGTAAAAAAGACTGGATACCAAACTTATTACTCGATGATGGTGGTGACCTTACAACCTTGATGCATAAAAAGTATCAAAGCTTATTAAAAAATGTTTTAGGAGTTTCTGAAGAAACAACTACTGGTGTTAAAGCATTAAAAAAAATGGAAAGTGAAGGAAAGCTTTTAATACCAGCTATTAACGTAAACGATTCAGTAACAAAATCTAAGTTTGATAATTTATATGGATGCAGAGAAAGTCTTGTTGATGCCCTTAGAAGAGCAACAGATGTAATGATCTCTGGTAAAGTTGCAGTAGTTGCTGGGTTTGGAGATGTTGGAAAAGGAAGTGCCGCATCCTTGAGACAAGCGGGAGCAAGAGTTTTAGTTACAGAAACAGATCCAATTTGCGCACTTCAAGCAGCAATGGAAGGATATCAAGTTGTATTAATGGAGGATGCCATTTCTGATGCAGACATAGTTGTAACAGCAACTGGAAATACAGACATTGTAACAATTGATCATATGAGAAAAATGAAAGATAGGTCTATTCTATGTAATATTGGTCATTTCGATAATGAAATTCAAGTAAGTGCATTAAGAAATCACAAATGGAAAGAAATTAAGCCACAAGTTCATGAAATAGAATTTCCTAATAAAAAAAGAATTATTTTACTTGCCGAGGGACGACTTGTGAATTTAGGCTGTGGTACAGGCCACCCAAGCTTTGTAATGAGTGCATCTTTTACTAATCAAGTTATTGCTCAAATTGAGCTTTGGCAAAATAAAGGAAAATATAAAAATAAGGTCTATACCTTACCTAAGCATTTAGATGAAAAAGTTGCTAGATTGCATTTAGCAAAAGTTGGAGCAAAGTTAACGAAACTTACAAAAGAGCAAGCCGAATATATAAATGTTTCACAAGAAGGTCCTTACAAGTCGGATGCTTATAGATATTAAGAAATTTTGATAGATTTAAAAGATCTTAATGAAACCAAAAAAATTGCAAGAAAGTTTATAAAGTTTCTTGAACAAGGAGATATAGTATTACTACAGGGAGATCTTGGTTCTGGAAAAACAACCTTTTCAAGATTTTTGATTAATCAATTACAATCTAAAAATAAATTACCTATGAGCGAGGTAACCAGTCCAACATTTAATATTGTAAACTATTACGAAGTTAAAAAGAATAATCTTCAAGTTGCACATTACGATTTCTACAGAATTAAGAAGTTTAAAGAGCTCGAGAATATTGGTTTTCTTGACCAAATTCAAAATTTTGTAAGTATAATAGAGTGGCCAAATTTAATTATGAAAGCCATTGATCAATACTTAGTAATTTCATTTTTTTTAAATTCAAAAAAGGATCAAAGAAAAATAAAATTTAAAGGTACTGGCAAGTGGAGCCAAATTTTGAAAAATGAATTTAAATAGTTCTAAAATAAATAGCTTCTTAAAAAAAAAAAATTTTCAAAAATATAAATTATCACCTTTGAAAGGAGATGCTTCGTTTAGAAAATATTACCGTCTAAAAAATTTAAACAGATCATTTATTCTTTCTCATACAGATAAAGAAAAAAATTTAAACATTAAGACTTATGAAAAAATTTCAACTATTTTAAGAAAAAAAAAAATATTAGTTCCCAAGGTCTTTTGTAGTGATTTTAAAAAAGGGTTTAATTTAATTCAGGATTTGGGAAATAAAAATTTTTTAAATATTATAAACAAAAGTAAAAATAAATTTTTTATTTATAAAAAAATTATTTTTTTACTTTTTAGAATCCAAAAAATAAATTCTAAGAGCTTTAATTTTTTACCAGTTTATAACTTTAAGCTTTTAAAAATAGAATTAGACTTATTTTTTGATTGGTATTTACCAGGAGTTTTAAAAATAAAAAAAAATAAACAAATTACTAAATTAAGAGAGGTACTATTGTCAGTTTTAAAGGACTTAAATTGTAAAAATAATACTTTTGTTCATAGAGATTTTCATGTTTCAAATTTAATGAATAAATCAAATCAAATTTTTTTGATAGATTTTCAGGATGCTGTGAAAGGTCATATAGCTTACGATTTAGCATCATTAATTGATGACGTAAGAATTAAAACATCTTTTGATTTAAAAAAAAAAATATTTAATTTTTATTTAACCTTTTTAAGAAAAAATAAAAAATTTAATATAAGTGAATTCAACAAAATTTTTATTATACTAACTGTACAACGTTTATTTAAAATTATTGGAATATTTTCCAGGCTTTCGATTAGAGATAATAAAAAAAAATATTTAAAGTTAATACCGTATACCTGGAGTATTTTAAGAGAAAGGCTTAAACATCCAATTTTTAATGAAGCTAGAATGATAATTCGACGTGAGATAGACCCTCTACTGAAATGATTGAAAGAGCTATAGTTTTAGCAGCTGGCTTTGGTAAAAGACTTCAACCACTTACTAACGATGTACCAAAACCTTTATTAAAGATTAATAATGTTACACTTCTTGAAAATACTCTAATTTTTTTAAAAAAAATCGGAGTAAAATATTTTGCCGTAAATACTCATTACTTATCAGATGAAATAAAATACTTTTGTAGTACCAAAAAAAATTTATTTGATATTCAAATTTTTCACGAACCTGAAATTCTTGGTACAGGAGGGGGCATAAGAAATGCAATTGATTTTTTTAAAGATGAAAACTTCATTGCAATTAATAGCGATACCTTATGGTCTAATGAATATATCAATCCTTTTTTAAATTTGTTTAAAAATTTTGTTATCTTAAAGTCTAAGCTTGGACTTTTGATGGTAAATAAAAATAAAAGTTTTGATAAAGATTTAAAAGGAGATTTTTGCATGGAAAAAAATTCTTCATATTTAAAAAGGGGCACAGATAACAATAATAATCTTATCTATACAGGTTGCCAAATTATCTCACCCAGTATCTTTAAAAGGGAACCTAATATTAATTTTTCAGTTCATAAAATATGGGATCAAGCAATTAGCGATAAATCAATGATTGGAGAAATTGTAGATTATACATTTTATCATGCAACTAATTTATCTATTTATGAAAAATTAAAAAAACTAAATATTAAATGTTGGTAAATATTTTTTCAGCTCTTTCTTTGTCTAAGTATTCGTAATTTTCAATTTTTAAATCTTCTCCAAATATAATTTTTATTGGATTTCCAGTTGGAATTTCTAATTTTACTATAGCAAGATCACTTATATTAAAAATATCTTTACAAATTGCCCTCAGACTATTCCCATGCGCCGATATAATTATTTTTTTTTTTACTTTAAGTTCTGGAAATATAAATTTTTTAAAATAAGGAACAGCTCTATTAAAAGTGTCTTTTAATGACTCAGAGTCAGGGATTTTTTTAGGATCAATATTTTTGTAAATATCAAAAAAAACTGGATGGTTTTGATCATTCCTTGACATTGGTGGTGGTGGGATATCATAACTTCTTCTCCATATTTTTACTTGTGCTTCACCATATTTTTTTTTAGTTTCGTTTTTATTTAAGCCCTGAAGAGCTCCGTAATGTCTTTCATTTAATTCCCAGGCTTTTGTTATTTGGGTTATTGTTGATCCTAATTTCTTATTAATTTCATGCAGAGTTTTTATTGCTCTTTTTTGAAGAGATGTAAAAGCTGTATCAAATTCAATATTTAGTTGTTTAATAAGTTCACCAGATTTTTCAGCTTCTTCTAATCCTTTTTCTGTAAGGTCCGCATCATACCATCCAGTGAATTTATTTTCTAAATTCCATTGGCTTTGACCATGCCTTACCAAGATTAAACAGTACATTTTTTAATATATGAACTATGATAAATTTATAAAATGAGCAAATTTAAGATACTGTATATTACTTGTAAAAATAATAAAGAAGCTAAGCAAATAGCAAAAAATTTAGTTAAAAAAAAACTTATTGCTTGTGCAAATTTGTTTCCAAATATCAGTTCTATTTATAGGTGGAAAAAAAAAATTCATTCATCAAGTGAAACTGTTCTTGTTGCAAAAACTATTAACAGTGAAATTAAGAATATAATACAGTTAGTAAAAAAAAATCATTCTTATGAGTGCCCCTGTATAGTGTTTGCAGATATTAAAAATGGAAATAAAGATTTCTTAAATTGGATAACAAAATCAGTTAAAAGTTAACTTTAAAAAAATCTCAAAATGAATAGTTTTGAGATTAATGATTCGAATTTTTATAAAGATTATAGTTATTATATTGTTTATATCTGGTTGCGGAACTGTACCAAGGGATACGTCAAATGCTTGCCTAATTTTTTCTGAGAATTACTTTTGGTACAAAGCGGTAAAAGGTTCTGAAAAAAAATGGGGTGCACCCATTGAATTACAGATGGCTATAATTCAAAGAGAGTCCGACTTTGACTGGTTAGCCGTTCCCGAATGGGATAAATTATTCAAGATTATTCCATATAAAAGAAAGTCTAGTTCTCTTGGGTACTCCCAGGCTGTAAATGCAACTTGGGAACAATTTCAAAGAGAAACTGATCAAAAATATGCTCTTCGAATAAGTTTTTATGATTCAGTTGATTTTATTGGATGGTACATCAATAAAACTAATGAAATCTTAAAAATATCAAAAAATGATTATTTTAAACAGTATGTTGCCTATTATGAGGGCTGGGGTAATTACAAAAATTATAAAAAATCAAAAGTAGCAATTCCTTATGCTAAGGAAGTTGAGAAAATGGCAATTAAATATCGAGAGCAAATGAGTCAATGCAAATCTCAACTTACAACAAGTAAGTTTATTATTTTTTAATTATTTTTATTTACTTGAAGCTGTTTATTAAGCTCTATCTCTACAGCATCAATTCTTTCAGTTTTTTTACCAATAATTAGGTACATTGACGGGATCACATAAAGTGTAAAAAAAGTTGAAAATAACATTCCAGTGAAAATTACAATTCCAACTGTAAGACGGCTAGCAGAGCCAGGTCCGGTTGCAATGATTAGTGGAATAACACCAACAATAGTTGATATTGACGTCATTAAAATAGGTCTAAGTCTTATTGCGCAAGACTCTTTAATTGCTTCATCAATTGATTTTCCTTCAGTTCTAAGCTGGTTTGCAAATTCCACAATTAAAATTCCATTTTTTGCAGCAAGCCCAATTAAAGTTATAAGAGCAACTTGACTGTAAATGTTCAAGGAACTTCCAACAATCCAAAGTCCAATAATGCCTCCAAAAATTGCAAGAGGTACAGTAAGCATTACTGTTGCAGGATGTCTCCAACTTTCAAATTGACCAGCTAACGACAAATAGGCTGTAAAGAGTGCAAGTAAAAAAATAAAATAAATTGTTGCACTTGTAGTTTTATATTCTAGTGATGCACCCTTGTAATCAATTCTAGCTTCAGGAGGTAATTTTGTTTTTGCAACATCTTCAAGATAGCTCAGAGCCTGGCTAATAGTATAGTTTCCCGCAAGTCTTGCACTTATCGTTACTGCTCTCTGTCTATTATATCTGTTTAAGGCATTGAATGTAGCATTCTCCGAATAACTTGCGATGCTTGATAGTGGAATAAGTTTTCCATTATTTTTAGATCTTAAAAAAATTTTATTAAGATTTGAAGGTTGTTGTCTATTTTTTAAATCAGCTTGAAGCACTATAGAATATTCTTGACCATCTCTTGTATATTTTGTGACTTCTTTTGATCCATATAAAGTCTGAATTGCATTCCCAATTGCATCTATAGTAATTCCTAAATCAGCAGCTTTTTCATGATTAATTTTAATTTTAAGTACTGGCTTAGTTAAATCTAAATCATCATCAATATTTAAGAGATTTTTATTTTTTCTAGCTTCTTCTTTAACTATTTCTTTCCACTGAACTAACTGCTCATAAGTTGCGCCTTTTATTACAAACTGAATAGGCTTATCTGCAGATGCTCTTAAACTTTGTGGTATTACTGGAAAAGCCTTAACCCCAGGGTAACTACTCAGCTGTTGAAAAATTTCACCGATATCTTTTCCACCAAATTTTTTTCTTTTTGACCACTCTTCTAGCAAAACAATAACAAATCCTGAATTAACAGTTCCTTTACTTGAACCGAACCCAGGAATTCTTGTTAGAATTTCCCTATATTGACCCTTGCCTATTTTTGGCAAAAATATTTTTTCAATTTGTTCAACTTTTTCTAAAGTATAGTCAAAACCTGCACCTTCAGGAGCTTGAACAATAACAAAGAATACGCCCCTATCTTCATCAGGAATTAGCTCTTTAGGAGTAATTTTAAAAAGAACTAAAGTTGATATTAATATTACTGCCAAGAAAACTATTACAGCTTTTTGTTTATATAAAATAAATTCTAGAGTTTCTTTATAAAATTTTGTGAATCTATCTAAATATTCATTAAATTTTTTTTGAAATTTTATTTTTGACTCTGATACCTTTACATACTTAGAACTCATCATAGGAGATAAAGTAAGAGCAACAAATGCTGAAATGGCTATTGAAAAACACAAAGTTAAAGCAAGTTCTGAAAAAATCTTTCCAACTAAACCTTTGATAAAAATTAGGGGAATAAACACTGCAATTAAAACAATAGTTGTTGCTATAATTGCAAAAGCAACTTGTTTAGATCCTTTATATGCCGCAACTAGTGAGCTTTCTCCAAGTTCAACTCTCCTGTATATGTTTTCGAGCATAACAATCGCATCATCAACCACCAGTCCAATTGCAATTACTAATGCCATTAAAGTAAATAAGTTTAAGGAAAATCCAGCAATATAAATTGCTAAAAATGTTGATATTAAAGATATGGGTATTGCTACAGTTGGAATTAAAACAGAGGAGAGATTTCCTAAAAATAAAAAAATTACAACAATAACAAGTATTACAGAAATTATTATTGTTTTATAAACTTCATAAACTGCAGCTTTAATATAGTTAGCCCTGTCAAAAGATACCTCAAGTTCAACTCCTTCTCTAAGATTTTTTTTTACTTCAACTAATTTTTTTCTAATTCCCTGTGATACTTCGATCGTATTTGCATCTGACTGTTGGTATATGCCGATACCTACAACATTCACTCCGTTTCCTTTAAATAAAGTTCTTGAGTTTAAAGGTCCAAACTCAACTCTAGCAACATCTTTTAATTTAATAAGAGATCCATCTCTTGATCTTTTTAGAACAAGATTTTTAAAATCATCCACCGACTTATAGGTTTTGTCTACTTTAATTACTAAATCAGTTTTTTTTGACTCAATTCTTCCAGCTGGAAATTCTATATTTTCTTTTGCAAGAATAGCCTGAACTTCTTCAACTGTTATATCTCTAGATGCAAGGGCAATAGGATTAAGCCAGATTCTAAGAGAAAGTTCTCTTTCTCCACCAAGAATTATTTGCCCAACACCAGGAACTGTTGAGAAATAATCTTTTAAATATCTAGATGCATAATCAGTTAGTTCTAAATCAGAAAGGTTTTGACTTTTTAGCCTAAGCCAAAGTGTAGTTTGATTGCCCTCAGTTGTTTTAAAGATTTCTGGTCTTTTTGCCTGATCAGGTAAGTTATCAACTACCCTTGAAATTCTGTCTCTAACATCGTTAGTTGCAGTCTCAATATTTGTTCCCGTACTAAACTCCATTGTAATAGTTGATCTTTCATCTTCACTTTTTGACTGAATAGTTTCTATTCCAGGAGTACCTCCTACAATATCTTCTATTTTTTGAGTAATTTGAGACTCAACTATTTCTGCAGATGCACCAGGATACTCAGTTCTAACTGTTACAATGCTTGGATCAATGTTTGGTAATTCTCGAACTGGAATCTTATTAAAAGTAACCAGTCCAAAAACCACTAGTATTAAGGACATTACTGTTGCAAGAACAGGCTTCTTTATAGAAATTTCTGAAAGGAACATTCTTAATTAATGACTTTAATCTGACTTTTATCTCTTACTTTTGAAATACCTTCTCTTACAATTAACTCATCTTGTTTTAGTCCGTTTAATATTTCAACTTTTCCGAAATTTCTTATTCCAACCTTAACTTCAGTAAGCTCAACTGTTTTATTATCAATAATTTTATAGACGTTAAATTTATCGCCTTGCTGAATGATTGATTCCTCAGGCACTCCTAATGAATTCTTTTCACTAAAAATTACACCAACATTAACTAACATTCCTGGTATAATTTTAAGATCAGAATTATTTATTTTTGCCTGAACTAAGATTGAGCGAGTTGTCGGATCAACACGAGCACTTACAGTTTCTAAAAGACCTTTAAAAGTCTCATTAAAAGCCTCAGTGGTAGCCTCTACTTTAAGATCTTTCTTTAAAACACCTAGGTAACTTTCTGGAATTTTAATATCTATTTTAATAATTTTAATGTCATCAAGAGTTACGATAAAAGAATCTTCACCACCAAGTATTCCAGGAGTGATTTCTCTAATTCCTAACCTTCCTTCAAAAGGTGCAATGACTCTTTCATTTTTTAGATTTGCAATCACATCTCCTTTTTTTATAAAAAGGATTTTATCAAATTCGACAGAATTTATTAAATCAGCTTTTTTAATTCTTACAGAAAAAGACTGATTTGCAATTGCTGTACCAAAGGTATCAACTTTTTCAAAAAAATTATCTTTTGTAACTTTATAAGGCAAAACTTCGGTTGGATTTTGCTGATTCATTTTGCTTTGAACAAAATTATTTAGCAATAATCTTCCAACTATGATTGCAACCACAAGGCCCACTACAACACTTGTAAAAATGTATATTTTTTTTGATACTTTCATTAATAAATTTAACTAAAAATTCCTAATTTTATCTATGATATTTTGTTTAGTTCTTTAATAAACAAATATAACGCGCTGTGGTCAAGGTCTCCCTTTCCAGATTTGACAGTTTTTTCATATAACTCTTGAACTTTCTTAGATATTGGAAGATTAACATTATATTTATTTGCAGTCGCGATTATATTATTCATATCTTTGAGCTGAGTTGAAGATTTTCCGCCTGGTTTAAAATTATTTTTAACAATCCTTTGTCCGTGGTTTTGAAGTATAGGTCCTCCAGCAAAACCTTTTAGCATTGCCTCCCTTACAGCCTCTGGATTAGCTCCAGAACTTTCAGCAAGTAGTAATGCCTCTGCAACTGCACCAATACTTATTCCAACAATTGCTTGGTTTGCAAGTTTTGCAATTTGTCCGCAACCTGTGGGACCCACATAAACTGCTGAACCCATAAAATTAAAAATATTTTCTATTTTTTTAAAAGTACTTTCATCACCACCAGCCATTATAGCAAGCGTTCCATTTTCTGCTCCTATCGTTCCTCCTGATACAGGGGCATCAATAAAAAAACTTTTTTTTTTATTTAAAGATTTTCCAATGTTAATTGCTGTGTCTTGTGTAGTTGAGCTCATGTCGATAAAAATTTGATTGTCTTTACAAACTTCAGATAGGTTTTTTAGATAAATATCTTTACAAACATCATCGTTTGCAAGCATGGTTATTACAACTTCAGATTGTTGAACAAGATCTTTAATATTGTCAAAATTTTTTGCACCCAACTTAACAAGTTCCTCAGTTTTGCTTTTTGTTCTATTCCAAATATTTAATTGATTATTTTTTTTTAAAATATTTTTAGCCATAGGTAGACCCATCAAGCCTATTCCAATAAAACCTATTTTAGTCATTTGAAGCCCATTCTGTCCAAGACCCATCATAAATAGAGAAATTTTTTCCACCAATTATATCAAATGCTTTTGCCAAAATACATGCGGTAACTCCTGATCCACAAGAAAAAACTACCTCCGACGAATTTGATATTTTTAAATTTTCAAATTTTTTCTTTAATATTTCCGAATTTAAAAAGCATTTTGTATTTTGATCAATACATTCACTCCACGGTAAATTTAAGCTATTTGGAATTGAGCCGCTTTTAATATCTGGTCTAGGCTCTGGTTCATTACCGTTAAAACGACCCGAGCTTCTTGCATCTATTAAGTTAAAAGTTTTATCTTCAATATTTTTTTTTATATCAGCTTTTATTTTTAAAAGTTTTAGATCTTTAAAGCATGAAAATTTTGATTCTGGATATTTTTTTCCAGCCCCATTTTCTAGTTCTCTGTTTTCAATTTTCCATTTAATCAAACCTCCATCTAAAATAGAAATTTTACTATGGCCGAAGTAATTAAACATCCACCAAACTCTTGGTGAACTAAAAATTCCAAGAGAATCATAAACAATAATATGATCTTTATTTCTAAGTCCTAAATTTTCGCATAGCTTTTCAAAATAATTAACCTTTGGAATAGTATGAGGATATTTAGATTCAGGATCAGAGAAAATATCAATATCAAAAAAATTAGCATTTGGAATGTGCTCAATTAAAAACTCATTTTTTCCAATTCGTTTTGTATTTGGCATATGCCAAGAGCAATCTAAAATTTTTACATCATCTTCAAATAAATTCTTATCTAGCCACTCTGTTGTAACTAAACTCACTAGTATTTACCGAGTTTTTTTAAGTATTTTTGATGGTAGTCTTCTGCTGAATAAAATTTTTTAGCTTCAGTTATTTCAGTTACAATTTTGTTGCTAAAGATTTTTTCATTCATTATTTTCTTAGACTCTTCTGCTAAAGTTTTTTGATTTTCATTAACATAAAATATTGCAGATCTATATTGTTCTCCAATGTCAGGTCCTTGTCTATTTAAAGTTGTTGGGTTATGCATTTTCCAAAAAATATCTAGCAGTTCCTTATAGGATATAATTTTTGGATCATATTTAATTTCAATGGCCTCTGCATGTCCAGTATCTTGAAAACAAACATCTTCATAACTTGGGTTATCTAAGTGTCCTCCGGTATATCCTACGTTTGTTTCAAGCACTCCTGAGGTTAGATCAAATTTTTTTTGAACACCCCAAAAACATCCCGCAGCAAAAATTGCAGTTTCCATTAAAATTATTTTAATTGATATTTTATATGTTAAGAAATTGTTTTGGTAAAATTAATTCAAAATGAACTTTTCAAATCATAAAGGTGCAATTTACATGTTCGCAAGTGTTGCTTTATTTTCTTTAATGGACATACTTGTAAAACTTACTACCAATAGTTATCCAGTCGGAGAGGTAACTTTTTTTAGAGGTTTTTTTGGTTTGCTTCCGATTTTTTTTTTAATTCCAAAAAAAAAAATTTTTACTTTTTTTAAAACTAAAAAAACTAAGCTTCATTTATTAAGAGCTTTTGCAGGAAGCTTTGCATTGATTTCAACTTTCATTGCAATTAAACATCTTCCATTAGCAGAAGTTGTATCTATTTCTTTTGCAGCCCCTGTTTTTGTAACAATTTTTTCTATTCTTTATCTTAAAGAAAAAGTCGGTTTTAAAAGATGGTTTGCAGTCATATCAGGCTTGATTGGTGTTTTGATTATAACAAAACCAGGAACTGCATTATTTAATATCTATTCAATATTCCCATTATTTTATTGTATTGGATTTAGTATTGTAACTGTTTCCATAAAAAAACTGTCAAAAACTGAGCCTGATTATTTGATTGCATTTTATTTCACTATTTTATTAATTTTTATAAGTATTTTTTTTCTGTTTTTTGAAGACTGGAGACTTCCGAATTTAAAAGATTTTATTTTCTTATCCTTAGTTGGAATATGTGGATCCATTGCAAATTTATTTATGACATCAGCCTACAGAATTGCAGAAGCATCACTTATTACTCCACTTAAATATTTGAGTATTATTTCAGCTGTAGTTGCAGGTTACTATATATTTAACGAAATACCTTCGATTATTACTTTAATTGGCTCTATGCTAATTGTGTTTAGTTCATTTATAATTTTTATGCGTGAAAAAATTAAAAATAAAAAAATTATTCCTCTTAGACAAAATTAGTGACTATTAAAAAAGCACCAAATTACTGGAGAGATGGTAAGAATTTTTTATCCAAGAAAGATAAAGTTCTAAAAAAAATAATTAATAATTCCAAAGGTTTTTTAACAACAAGAGGAAATCCATTTTTTTCACTTTGCAGGTCTATTGTAGGTCAGCAAATATCTGTTAAAGCCGCTGATGCTGTTTGGATGAAGTTTGAAAAAAAATTAGTAGTTATTAATCCTAGCAATGTTTTTAAATCGAATAAAAAAACTCTCAAAAGCTGTGGTCTTTCAAGGCAAAAAGTAGATTATTTAAGGGTTTTATCAAAAGCATTCTTAGATGGCGATGTTAATTTAAAATATTTAAATAAACTTTCTGATGAAGAGGCAATTAAGTATCTAATTAGACTTAAAGGTATTGGAAGATGGACCGCGCAGATGTTTTTAATATTTAATCTTAGAAGAAAGAATATTTTCCCAGAAAAAGATATTGGTCTGCTCAAAGCTATTTGTAAACAATATAAAAAAAAATATCCTTTATCTAAAACTCAGATCGATCTATTTAAAAAAAAATGGTCCCCGTACTCAACTATTGCAACCTGGTATATGTGGAGAAGTATTGATCCTGTACCTGTTGAGTATTAAACACCTTCAACAATTAAAAGATCACGAATAGTTGTTTCTTTAGCATGCGACCAAGCTTTTTGATATTTTTCTGAATTATAACAATTAATTGCTGTATTATAATCTTTAAACTCCCAGATAACAGTTCTGATAAACTCATCACCTTCTAAAGTTTTATATTTTCCTCCCCTGACTAATGCAGTTCCTCCAAAATCTTTAATCGCTTGAATTGCAAGTTCTGCATAACTTCCAAGTTTATCTTTATTTTCTATAGTCCTATATTTTGCGATCCAATAACCTTTCATAATTTTCTCCTTTATTTTTATTCTAGTATCTTTAAATTAATTAGTGTTATTTATTTAGTCGATGAAGAAATTAGAAATTTCATGGGAAGAATATAATCAAACTGTAGAAAAACTTGCTAAAATTATAAGGGATAGCAACTATCCATTTAATATGATTGTTGCACTTGCAAGAGGGGGTCTTCGACCAGGTGATGTATTGTCTAGAATTTTTAAAGTGCCAATGGCTATACTCTCTGTAGAGTCATACAGAGGAGATAATACCGAGGACCAAAGGGGTCATATGGTATTTTCGAGAGATCTTGCATTAACAGTTGCAGGCATAAGGGATAAGGTTCTGTTAGTCGATGATTTAGCAGATTCAGGAATTACTCTTGAAAAAAGTTTGCAATGGTTAAAACATTATTACGGATTTTATATTTCAGAAGTTAAAACTGCTACACTTTGGTCCAAAAAAGATTCAAAATATAAACCAGACTTTTGTGCAAACCCACTTAAAGATTCTCCTTGGATAGTTCAACCTTTCGAAGTTTATGAAAATATACGTCCAAAAGATTTAAAATAACTATCTAACCCAAAAACTAATTAATCCTAAAATTGCAACCAGCCAAATTGCAGGAGATACCCCTTTTGCTTTTCCGGTAAAAATTTTAATTAAAGCATAAGAGATAAACCCTAAGGCTATTCCGTGGCTGATTGAATAAGTGACAGGCATAGCAACCATAGCAATAACTGCAGGGGCATATTCACCGATGTCATCCCAATCTACGTCTGTAATGTTTCTTAAAAAGAATGTTGAGACATAAACTAGTGCTGCTCCATCAATTTGTTTTGGTAAACTAGATGCAAGTGGAGCAAAAAATAAACAAAGCAGAAACAATACTCCAATAACACATGAAGTAAGACCAGTTCTTCCGCCAGCTTTAACGCCTGAACCACTTTCAACATAAGAAGTTACGTTAGTTGTTCCAAATAAGCTTCCAATTATTGTGGCACCACTGTCAGCTAAAACGGGTTTTCCAATGTTATCTACGTTACCTTTTTTATCAACTTTGCCACAAACATTAGCCACAGAGGTTAAGGTTCCCGCCGTATCAAAGAAATCGATAAAGAATAAAGTAAATATTACAGATACTAAGCCAATGGTTAACGCACCTTTAATATCAAGCGTTAGAAACATTTTCATTTCAGGAATAGGGCCAAGAAATCCATTAAACTTTGCAAGTCCTGTAACCCAGGTAATAATACTAAAGCCAAGAAGTGCTAAAATAATATTTCCTTTTATATTAAGTTTTTCTAATACGACCATGGTTACAAAAGTTAAGCATGCGAGAATCACTATTGGGTCTTTTAAGTTTCCTAAAGTAACCAAAGTAACAGGATGATCTACAACAACTCCTGAGATTGAAAGACCAATCATTGCAAGAAAGAGACCAATACCAGCACCTATTCCAAGCTTTAGGCTTTTTGGTATTGCATTAATAATCCAGTTTCTGAGTGGTGTAAGAGAGACAGTAAAAAAAATAACCCCAGATATAAAAACAGCACCAAGAGCAACTTGAGGAGAGTATCCCATGCCTTTGCAAACTCCATAAGCAATGAATGCATTAATACCCATTCCTGGTGCTAAACCAATTGGCCAGGTCTTTGCATACAAGCCCATGATAAAGCATGCTGCTGCAGTTGCTACGATCGTTGCAACAAAAACTCCACCGTAATCAAATCCGCCATCAGCTAAGATTATTGGATTTAGAACGATGATATATGCCATCGTTAAAAAAGTAGTTATACCAGCAGTAATTTCAGTTTGTATGGATGTTTTGTTTTGTTTTAGTTTAAAATATTCTTGAAGCATTTTGTCTCCCTTTATTTTAGTGAAAGTACTTATTTGATTCAGAGATACAAGACATAAAAAAATTCAACTACCTAAAGTTGAATTAAATTTGATCAGCTTTTTCTAAGGTTTTTATACTGATAATATTTTTTGCAAGTTCAGAATTACCTTTTTTAATCTCATCAAAAAAATTCCATGCCAAGACAATCATATGGTCTGCTTTTTTTTTAACTTCTTTTTTACTTTTTATTGGAATTTTAACTCCGGGTAGAAATTTTCCCTGTTTAAGTTGGTTATCCTCAATTATGAAATCTATTTGATTACTAACTCCATAATAATTTAAAGATGTAGTAGCTTTTGCAGGAGATCCATAACCAATTATCGTTCCTTTACTATTTTTTATTTTTTTAATATTGTTTTTAAAATTCGCCTTTAATTGTTCAACTTTTTTTTCAAATTCTTGATAAGTTTCAAATTTATCAAGACCATATTTTTTTTCTTCATTTAATAGACCATTTACAGATTGATCAATTTTT
>Ga0194117_10000492_pt1 | contig 52114 bp, 48 predicted proteins | sample TA2MahsurfametaG_FD_160579 | JGI IMG/M metagenome (GOLD analysis project Ga0194117, IMG submission 160579) | Freshwater microbial communities from Lake Tanganyika, Tanzania - TA2015009 Mahale N1 surface | ecosystem: Environmental > Aquatic > Freshwater > Lake | place: Tanzania: Lake Tanganyika... | reverse complement strand
TAGTTGCACAGATTAAATTTTTTGAAAAAGACGGAAAATTTTTAGAAGCCAAAAGGCTGCAGGAGCGCACCGAGTTTGACTTGGAAATGATTCGAGAATTAGGCTATTGTTCTGGGGTAGAAAATTATTCTAGGTATTTTGATAGGAGAAAACCAGGCGCTAGGCCTTTCTGCTTGCTAGATTATTTCCCAGATGATTTTTTGTTGGTCATGGACGAAAGCCACGTGACCATGCCCCAAGTCAGAGCCATGTGGGCCGGAGATAGGTCTAGAAAAATTAACTTGGTGGACTATGGGTTTCGGTTGCCATCTGCTTTAGACAACAGACCATTGAAATTTGAGGAGTTTGAACAATTGATTTCTCAAATCATCTTCGTTTCAGCCACCCCAGCGGATTACGAATTGTCCCTAACGGGAGGGGTAGTGGTAGAACAAATCATTCGCCCCACAGGACTCCTCGATCCGACCATTGAAGTGCGTCCTAGCTTGAATCAAATCGATGACCTTTTGGATGAAATAGACCAAACTATCAAAACTGGGGCTAGGGTCCTGGTGACTACACTAACCAAGAGGATGGCGGAGGAACTTCAAAAATACTTGGAGAAAGTTGGGGTCAAATCTCGCTACATCCATTCCGAAGTAAAGACCTTGGATAGGGTAGAGATTTTGCGGGAGCTGAGGTTAGGGATCTTTGATGTGCTGGTAGGAGTCAACTTGTTGCGAGAGGGACTAGACCTTCCTGAAGTAGCTTTAGTTGCTATTTTGGATGCGGATAAAGAAGGGTTTTTACGTAATGAACGATCCTTGGTACAAACCATTGGAAGGGCTGCTCGAAATTCTGAGGGCCGTGTGCTGATGTATGCCGATCAAATCACCCCTTCTATGCAATCCGCTATTAATGAAACCCTCCGTAGAAGAGCGCTGCAACTTGCCTACAATGCGGAGCATGGAATCATCCCCACTACCGTGCTCAAGTCACGCGATAAAATCATGGGACAAACCAAAGTGGCTGAAGCAAAGAAAAATGCAAAAATCTATGCCGAGCCTGTAGTTTACCAAGCAGATGTGGCAGCAGATCCTCTGGTGCAGTACCTGAGCAAAGAAAAATTGGCTAAGCTGGTGCAGCAAACCCAACAAGCCATGGAGAAGGCCGCTAAGGAATTGAACTTTATGGAAGCTGCTCGCTTGAGAGACGAGTGGCAGGGGCTCAAAAAAAGGTTAGAAGAGTTGGGTAGAGCACCGAATTCTTAATAAAATCCATTTTCTCTAGGACATGACCTTGCAAGAAGTAAAAGAATTGGCCCAGAAGGGAGAAGGTTTGAAAATTGAATTCAAGAAAAAAGCCAACTTCCCAGATAAAATCCTCAGGGAGGTCATTGCTTTTGCCAATACCCAAGGGGGGGATGTATTGATTGGTGTGGATGACGATGGGACCGTAAGCGGACTCCGTTATATAGAAGAGGAAATTTTTGTGATGGGAAAAGCCATTCGTGGGGGAATATTTCCTCCTTTATCCGTGCAGGTATTTACGGTGAGGCTAAATGAAAAAAAAGGAGTTGCGGTATTTCGCATTCCTATGAGTCCAAGCCGACCTCATTACCTCATATCAGAAAATAAAAAACTTTCCTTTGTCCGTGTGGAGGATAGAAGCGTGAAGGCAAGTAAAGAAGTTTGGGAGGTAATCAAAAAAAGTAGCTTACCCAAAGACACTATTTTTACCTATGGAAAAAAGGAAGAAGTCTTGATGAAATTGCTGGCAGAAAAAGAACGAATTACCTTAAAGGAATTTGCTAGCGCAGCTCAGCTTCCCATCAAGCTGGCCTCATCTACACTTGTTCGTCTGGTGGTAGCCAATGTTCTATGGATACATCCACAGGAGGGAAATGATTATTTTACACTGAAAGAGTAGGTAAACGTATTCCCGTTCTAGTAGTAAATCCTATGTTTCCCTGAAGGCCTCCCGTGTGAAACATGAGGATTTTTGAACCCGGAGGAAAGAATTTTTTTTGGATCAAATCCCAGCACCCAAATGCCATTTTCCCAGTATAAATGGGATCCAAGGGAATGTTAAATTCATCCCAAAACCAATGAATAAAGGAAATCAATGCTTCGGTCCATTTGGCATAACCTCCATGATGGTATTGGGTAAGGACTTGCCATTTTCCTGCAGAGCTTAGGCGGAAATTATTCATCAGTTCCTCCACCTCCATTTTTATTCCTTCTCCTTTTAAAGCAGAAAATCCCAGGAGGGATTGATGTGGTGCAAGAGTACTGGCAAGCCCTGCTAGGGTGCCTCCAGTCCCTACAGGTGTACAGAGGTGTGAAAATTTTTGATGTGAAGGAGTCAACATTTCACTAGTTCCCTGTACAGCCAAATCATTGGTGCCTCCTTCAGGGATAAGGTAAAACGAACCAAATTTAGAGCTTAGGGCTTCTAGGAATTCAGGGGAAGACTTCTGCTTGTATTTTTCTCGGGAGACTCCAAAAAGGGTCATTCCGGCAGCTCGAGCTTCCTCTAAAGTGGGATTGTTGACATCCTCCTCCTCGCCTCGAATGATGCCAATGGGTGTTAATCCCATTTCTTTGGCCGCAAACGCTGTAGCGTAAATATGGTTGGAATAAGCACCTCCAAAGGTGAGCACCTGGGTATGATGTTTTTTTTTAGCTTCCAGTAAGTTGTAGCGCAACTTGAAGAACTTGTTGCCCGATACCCTTGGATGAATTTTGTCTAGTCTTGCTACTTCTAGCTCTACTCCCATTTCCTGGAGCAAGGGATGACTCAATGGGCTTGTAGGATAGGGACTTGCGTGAAGCATAAAAACTATTTCTCCAAAGTTACGGGACATCCTTCTATTTTTGTACCATGAGCCAGCACTTGGAAGAGGACTTTGACGAAGAAGAAGTAGACCTGTACGAGCACCATCGTATCTTGGTGGACAAAGGGCAGTCTCCAATTCGCATCGATAAATTTTTGACCGAGAAGATCGCCCATGCGACCCGCAACAAGGTGCAGCAAGCGATTGATTCTGGAAGAATTTTGGTTCATGGCAATCCCATTAAGTCCAATTACCGAATCAAGGCAGGAGATGATATTCGGGTTTATCTCGAAAAGCCTCCACGTGACACGGAGGTCATTCCAGAAAATATTCCTTTGGATATTATTTATGAAGACAAGGATTTGTTGGTAGTCAATAAGCCAGCTGGGATGGTGGTGCACCCTGCCCATGGAAACTGGACTGGTACCTTGGTCAATGCTTTGGTATATCATTTTCAGCACTTGCCTGAGTTATCGGGCAATGTAGGAAGGCCCGGATTGGTGCATCGTATCGATAAGGATACTTCTGGGATCTTGGTGATCGCTAAAACGGAAGAAACCATGGCTCCCTTGGCGGCACAATTCTTTCATCATACCATTCAAAGGACCTACTTGGCCCTGGTATGGGGAGAACCAGAGGCGAATTCGGGCACCATTATAGGGCATGTGGGTAGGAGTGCGCAGGATAGAAAAATCATGGATGTTTTTCCGGAGGGTAATCAAGGGAAGCATGCCGTTACCCATTGGAAAGTTATTCGCCGGCTTAGGTACGTAACTTTAGTAGAATGTACCTTGGAAACGGGCCGGACCCATCAGATCCGTGCGCATTTTAAGTATTTGGGATTTCCTTTGTTTAATGATGCGGCCTACGGCGGCAATAAAATTCGAAAAGGAACTCAATTTTCTGCCTATAAAAATTTTGTTCAGACTTGTTTTGAAAAGCTACCTAGGCAGGCTTTGCATGCCAAAAGTTTAGGTTTTATCCATCCTATTTCCAAGGAAAACCTGTATTTCGAAGTGCCCTTGCCAACAGATTTTGATTCAGTTCTTCAGGCCTGGGAAAAATACGTCCAAACCATCTAGTAAAGCTCCTATTTTTTGACCTAGCTTGGATAATGGGAGGTCGGTAAGGCAAGATGTCTTAAAGCATGATTTGGTTAGTTCCCCAAAGTCATTGTAAACTTGATTACCAACTTACCAGGAAAGAGGAAAAATTTAAAAATAATTTATAATTCAAACGATTTCATTAAAAATAATGTAAATTTTTTAATAAATCATTGAAATTCATTTAATTTAAATCCTAATTGGTGTTATATTTGCAAATGTAATTCTACCGGTATTTCGGGTTTTGCAAGGGTGATCGTTGGAATAGAGTACTTGATAGCAGGTACAGCAACAGGCGAAAACGTAATTTATTAGACCTTGGTCTATATTGGAGGTTTTGAAGGTTCGACTCCTTCGCTTGCAACAGGTTATTTTGGGTTTATTGTTAATTGACTAAAACCATGAAATTTTTTTCATGGTTTTTTTATGTCTACTACCCACTCCCTTCCCCTCATCGCTTCCTAATTTTTCTGTCGTCCGCTTCCTTAGCACGAACCTTGGGATTGAAAATTGAGCAATAGTCCTCCTACTTATTGCACATTGAATTAGTTAAAATGCAATAAAAACAGCTAAATAATAATAATAATGTAAATAATATGGAAAAAAGTTGTAAAATTTGTAACCTATTCTTCTTTTTTTATATATTTGAAAATATTAGTCACAAGGACAAAAGAAAAGAAAGGGTAGAAATAGAATTTTAGTTACTCCTAGACTTTCAAAACGTATACAACTTGTAGGATGTTGAAATTGGCAGACAAGCCCTCCTGTCTCGGGGGTGGGGGATCTGGTTGTAATGACCGGTACGGGATAAAGTTTTCTTCTATGTGAAGGAAACCTAACCGCCACGTGGAGGTTCGAATCCTTCTCCTACAGCAAAAAAGCAGCTCAAGTAGCTGCTTTTTTTATTGTATAGGAGTTACAGAGGCATTTATCCGTTCATGCTGATTAAGAATTCAGCATTGTCTCGAGTGCCTTTCATACGTTGAAGTAAGAACTCCATGGATTCTTGGGAGGTCATGTCACTCATGAGTTTACGCAATATCCAGACGCGTTGCATTTCCTCTTTGTCCATAAGCAAGTCTTCCCTACGGGTACCGGAGCTTAGCACGTCTATGGCAGGATAAATTCTTCTATTGGCCAATTTACGGTCCAAAGCCAATTCCATATTTCCAGTGCCCTTAAATTCTTCGAAGATAACCTCATCCATTTTAGAACCGGTTTCCACCAAAGCAGTGGCAATGATGGTAAGCGAACCCCCATTTTCAACGTTTCTTGCTGCACCAAAAAACCGCTTGGGTTTGTGCAAGGCATTGGCATCCACACCACCGGAAAGAATTTTTCCTGAACTAGGAACTACCGTATTGTGAGCTCTTGCCAATCGAGTAATGGAGTCAAGCAAAATCACCACGTCATGACCTACCTCTACCATCCTTTTGGCTTTTTCTAACACAATATTGGCCACTTTCACATGCCGTTCTGCTTGTTCGTCAAAGGTTGAAGAAATTACCTCTGCTTTTACAGAGCGTGCCATGTCGGTGACTTCTTCTGGACGTTCGTCTATCAACAAAATCATCAAATGAACCTCAGGATGATTTTGAGTAATGGCATTTGCAATTTGTTGAAGGAGTACTGTCTTACCCGTTTTAGGCTGGGCCACGATCATGCCCCGTTGTCCTTTTCCAATGGGGGCAAACAAATCTAGGATTCGGGTAGAATACCCATCCGGTTTGGTAGAAAGATTGAGGCGCTCTTCAGGGAAAAGAGGAGTGAGGTATTCAAAAGGTACCCTGTCCCTGATTTCGTCCGTAGTTTTTCCGTTTACCGTCGCAATTTTTAATAAAGCAAAGTACTTTTCTCCTTCTTTTGGGGGACGAATAGATCCTTTGATATGGTCCCCAGTCTTCAATCCAAAATGCTTGATTTGACTAGAGGACACATAAATATCGTCGGGTGAAGCCAGGTAATTGTAGTCTAAGGATCTCAAGAATGCGTATCCGTCTTGCATAATTTCTAATACCCCTTCGTTTTCAATCACCCCATCAAATTCCCTAGGACTTACAAATGGTTTTTTTCTACCATTACCTGGGATAATTTCTGCTGCAGGGATTTGAATTTCTTCCTGGGTTTTGAAATTGGTCCTTCTAGGGAGTTCAGTTTCCCCTTCTGCTCTTGGAGCTGGACTTGGTTCTTGAGAATAAGCTACTGTATACTCGGTATATTCTTCCTGAGGCAAGGCTTGGGGAGCTTGATCTTCAAAGACCCTCCTTCTAGGTTTAAATCCTTTGGATTCTTCAGAGAACGAGTTAGCATGTTTTCTTTCTCCTTTGGGGATAAACTCTTTCGCAGGCTTTACATAAGGTTTGGGAGCTTCATTCTCTGAGGAAGGATTCGAAATTTCTGTTTCCTGCACGGATGGGGAATCAGGCAATTCTGTCACATTCTGCCTCCTAAATTTGGGCTTGTATTCAGGTACTTCCGAAGCAGCGGAAGCTGAGGAGGCCTGGTTTTCTGAATTCTCCTGATTAAAAAGTTGGTTTTCAACCACAGAGGGTTTTTTCTTAGGGAGAGCTTGCTCGGGTAATATGGCTTGTTGATCTAGAATCGCATATACCAGCTCATCTTTTTTAAGGGTTTTGGAGTTTTTTACTCCAAGTTCCTCAGCAATCTCTTTTAATTCAGATAAAAGTCTGATTCTGAGTTCTTCTATGTTGTACATAAAGAGGGATGAAATAAATAGGAAAGTAAAATCTGTTGATGGGGTCGTGAATAATTTTCTGAACAAAAATGGTCTGCAGGAAAAGCTCAAGCCAAGGTTGGCTGAATGCCTTATTCACGTATTGGGTACAATATTACACCTTGCAGTTGGATAAACCAAATTTTTCTTTTCCGAGTATTTTTTAAAATATAGGCTTTTTAAGCCAATTGACGGAGTATGGGAAGGGATTTGAGAGGGCTACCTAAATCCAAGTGCTGGGAATGAAATGCTACCAAATGATCTAAGAGTTTTCTACGAAGAAAAAGAGGAAGGGAAGCAGAAGCATGAAACCCTGTACGAAGCAATTCCTCTATATACACTAGGACAGGTTCAATTTCTTCTTTTTCAAAAGGATGATGGATACTTTCTTCCAAGAATCCTTTGGCCTCATCGGGGGCAAAGCCTAAATGCTTGGCATTTTCCAATAAAAAAACGATGGGAAAATGGATTAAGGTACATTCGGGATGATCTAGGGTCAGGATGCTTTGTTCCAAAAAATCAAACAATTCCTCGTTGTGATACCCATCCACCATACTTCGGGAAATGAGTTCGGTTACAAATAGGGCAATGCTGGTGCAATGCATATCGAAAGGAATACGTCGTTGCGGGCTATAAATTTTTGCCTCGGAAATGCGTTGCAATCCCCTGGCTTCTTTTTCATATACCACCAAATCTAACAAGGTCAGCGGTTGAAATAAGGCTATTTTACTTGCTTTTCCTCCACTTCTTGCCCCATGGACCACATATCCTTTTAAGCCTAATTCTCGGGTAAAAATTCTGACAATGATACTGCTATCCTTGTATTTTATATAGCTAAGAACGATACCTTGGGTTTTTCTAAGCATGGTGCCTAAACTTGGAAATGATCCTCAAGAAAACACTTTCTACACCGGGCTTCGTAACTTTCTTTTTCACCTAAAATTACTTTTTCCTTAGAGGAAGTGAGTCTCAGGGAAAAGGCGGCCAAATCCCCACATTTCATGCAAATGGCATGCACTTTGGTGACGTATTCGGCCACGGCCATGAGTTTGGGAATGGGATCGAAAGGTTTTCCTTCAAAATCCATATCCAGCCCAGCCAAAATGACCCTTTTACCTTGATTGGCTAAAACCTGAACTACCCTCACGATCTCTTCGTCAAAAAATTGGGCCTCATCTATGCCTACTACATCGCAGGTTCCACTTAGAAGTAAAATGTCTTCTGCAAAATGTACTGGGGTAGAGCGAATACTTGTGTCGTTGTGTGAAACCACAAAGCTGTCGTGATATCGGGTATCTATGGAAGGCTTAAATATTTCTACTACCTGCTTGGCCAACCTGGCACGAGTGAGTCTACGAATCAATTCCTCTGTTTTTCCTGAAAACATAGATCCGCAGATGACTTCGATCTGTCCCTTTTTTTCCGAATGGGTTCCTAGCCTAGGTGAAGGTTCAATAAACATACTTAATCCGTGTAGCTCAGGTGAGGAAATTTGTTTTGCTCAGCCACGCAAACGACCAAGGTTCCTTGTAGAAGCTGGGCTTGGCAAGCCAATCGTTCGTGTGGTAAAAGACGCTGCTGGGCCTTAAAAGCTTTTTCTCTTTCACTTTCTGGGCTCAAATTTTCTTGGCCAGCTAAGATACTCATTTTACAGGTGGTGCATCTCCCTTTTTTACCACAGGCATGCATCCAATCTATTCCATTTTCATGAATTAATTCAATAACTTTACGAGCAGGGTCTTCCGATTCGATAACTCGATTGGCAAGATTTTGAATGCAAAGTTGAATTTTCCCCATGTTCGTTTTTGAAAGAAATGCTTCTACATGACAACTCAAATTAACAGCAATTATTTAAAAAAATACGCAGAAGAGTTTGCTCTAAAAGTCTGTGATCGATTTTTTGCCAATAGGCAATTTATCACTGGACAAGACATCGTACAGCTTACCCCAAGTCTTCAAGTCAATCTATTTATCATCAAAAGGCTATTTGAGTTGTGGCAAGAGGAACTTGGCAAACTCAAAAGCAGTCCATTTTTTGACTATCGAGATATTGCCGTGCACGAGGCCTTGACCCAGTTTATGAATGTCCTTTCCCGGAGAATCAAAATGGAAAGGAACTATCTAGCCCCTATCCTCGAAGAGGCAGTGATACATTCCATCCAAGTGGCTACTGATCCGGTGAATTTTTTTCAACACGAACTACAGAAGGCTCCCGCGGGGAAGATGAATGATTTTTTAAAGGAAAATAAAAAATACTACAAGTGGAATGAGACTCTAATTTCCTCCTTAATTGATAAAACTGGCCTTGGCCACGATTTGGAAAGTTATGTACGAGCGCTTTCGACTTTCGTGGAAGTAAATCCCCAAGCGGTAGACGAGTCTAAAGTATTGCTTGAGAGCCTAGCAGAGGAGTTGCCTTTTGATCTAGGGGCGTATTTGGGGACTTCTTTTGCTGCCCCTGATCCCCAAGAAGTGATAGCAGAACCGGAAGTAGGAGAAGAGCAATATCCCTCGGCAGAAGAGGAAGAAGAGCTTTTTATGGAGGAGGAAATGACTATAGAACCAGACCCCAGCCCTTTGGCAGTGGCTCAAGAAGAAAAAGGAATCCCCTCAAGCGGAAAACTTCTGGATGCTGCTCATTTGAAGAATGTATTTTCCAACGAGTCCTACAAGGGGATGAAAGGCATTTTGGGAGAGCTGTCGGAAAGCCTCGCTTTAAATCAGCGATTTATGTTTACCAAAGAATTATTTGATGGAAATGCAGATCTCCTTAGACATGCTCTCAAGTCGGTAGATGAAGTAAACTCTTTTGATGAGGCGGTGGATTTAATTAATTCCAGGTTTGTGTTGGAGTTAAATTGGGATGTTGATTCCGAAGAGGTAAAAGAATTTATGCAACAAATATTTAGAAAGTTTTTGGAATAAGAGGAATCCCTACTATCCAAAGCAAAACAGCAGGACCCCCTGCTGTTTTTTTATTTTTCACTACTATGAATTAGTTCAATCTTCCCAATTGGGTCGCCCGAGAAGAATCCATTTTTATAAAAATAAATAGTAGGACAGTAAATGACCACAGGGATGATCCTCCGTAACTAAAGAAGGGAAGAGGAATTCCTACAACGGGAAATAGTCCAATGGTCATGGCGATATTGATCATGAAATGAAAGAGAAGAATTGAGATCACTCCATACCCGTAAATTCGAGTAAATCTAGTTTTTTGTCTTTCGGCCATGATGACTAGACGATAGAGTAGGCCAACAAAAAGTCCAATGACCACCAAGCTTCCTAGCCAGCCAAATTCCTCTCCTAAGGTGCAAAAGATGAAATCGGTATCCTGTTCGGGAACAAAGTCAAATTTGGTTTGAGTCCCCTCCAAGTACCCTTTTCCAAGTAATCCTCCCGAACCTATGGCAATTTTGGATTGGGTAATGTTCCATCCCACCCCAAGAGGATCAAGGTCTGGGTTAAAAAGGACCATGATCCTATTTTGTTGGTGCAAGGGAAGTTTGGAAATCACAAAATCTAGGGAATAGATGTAGGCAATAATTCCTATGCCTATGAGTGAAAAAGCAAGGATGCGTTGCCAAGTCCTCCTTCCCAAATAGATCAGCGCCCCTACCGCAATCAGGATAAAAAATGCCAAGTAAAGGTTGTTTTCTACCCAAAGCCCTAGCAGGGTGATGGCAATGGCTCCCAAAACCAAAATGTAATAGCGCTGTGGAAAACCCTCCCGATAAAACATGAGCAAGAAAGAAAAATAGACCATGGCAGTTCCAGTATCGGGTTGGAGCAAAATCAGGATTACAGGAACGAGTAATACTGCAAATGCAATGGCCTGGTAATTTCTTTTTGACAAGTCGAAAGTGGGTCGCTCCATGACCTTAGCAAGTGCCAAGGCAGTCGCAAATTTGGCAAACTCCCCAGGCTGTATTCTAAAATCCCCCACGCCTATAGAAAGGATTTGGCCATTTACTTCTTTCCCAAAAAAGGGAGTTACAATGAGGAGGCCTAAGAATAAGAGGTAAATAAGTAAAGAAAGATTTTCAAAAAATCGAGCATCTGCCACCATGATTAAGGTAATCAAGGCAATGGCCGTGCCGATCCAAACCAATTGCTTGCCTGAATTGATAGAAAGATCAAAAATGCTTTTCTCTACCTGACTATCGTAAACAGCGGCATAAATATTAAACCAGCCGATGATAACCAGTGCAAAATAGATGGACACTGCTATCCAATCTACCCGGTTGATATGTACCTCAGTTGAGTTCATTTAATAAATAAAATTTCCAGCTAGGACATACTCTTGAAGTTCAGGTCGAGTAATTTTCCCTTTGATATATTTTTCAATCATTAACGAAGCGGTGCTTGCTGCAGCTCTACCTCCCCATCCTGCATTTTCTACGTATACGGCGATAGCAATCTTAGGATCCTCTTTTGGGGCAAAGGCAATAAATACCGAATGGTCTTCTCCGTGCGGATTTTGTGCTGTTCCTGTTTTGCCAGCGATAACCAAATCTTCGATCACAGCCCGATTTGCGGTACCATACAAGGCTTCTGCCATGGCATCTTGAATCAAATTAAAATGCCTAGCGTCTACACCCACTTCATGTCTCTGCTGAAATTTGGCAGGAATTTTTTTTGCATCTCCATCCATCTCTTTAATCAAGTGAGGGGTATAGTAGTAGCCTTTGTTAGCAAAAATAGCTGCTAAATTCGCCATTTGAAGGGGAGTAACCTGCATTTCTCCTTGGCCTATAGACAAGGAATAGATGGTAGAATATTTCCATCTACCTGATCCATAAATTCTATCATACAAGGCACTGGAAGGTATGTCACCACCTTTTTCTCCAGACATATCTACTCCCAAAGGGCTTCCTAGTCCAAACTTGAGTACTTTTTCCCTCCAGGCATTGAGGCCTATTTCGGTATCCTTGAAGGTATTGCTGGAAACTTCCCTATTGATAATTTGTCGGAAAGCTTGATGATAGTAGGGATTGCAAGAATTTCGAATGGCTCCAAATAAATTTACCGGGCTGGGGTGGTTGTGGCAGGCCACCAGGGATCTGTTGCAGGAAAAAGTAGTCTCTGGAGTCAATACTCCTTCCTGAAGACCAATGAGGCTTTGCACGATTTTGAAAATGGATCCTGGTGGGTAGGTGGCCATGATGGGCCTATTGAATAAGGGCTTGGAAGCGTCTACATTCAATTTTTGAAAGGTCTTACCAAAAGCAGCACCTGTAAGTTGATTAGGATCGTAGAATGGAGCTGATATCATGGCTAATATTTCTCCAGTTTTAGGTTCTATAGCGACCACGGAGCCTGTTTTTCCATTCATAAGCAACTCCCCGTATCGCTGCAACTCTAAATCTATGGTAGAGGTGATGTTTTTTCCTGCGACGGATATGGTGTCGTATTCCCCCTCTTTAAAAGGCCCTTTATCCACTCCTCTTACATTGACCATTTTGTATTTCACTCCTTTGGTTCCACGGAGTTCTTCCTCGTAGTATCTCTCTAAACCACTTAGGCCGACGTAATCCCCTTGATCGTAATATCCAAGGCTATCTCTTTCAAGTTGGGTAGCACTAATTTCTCCAATATATCCCAGGGCGTGGGAGGCAGTAGGGGTGGGGTAAGCCCTTACCGATCTAGTCATGATAAATAGGCCGGGGTAGTCTACTAGAAAGTCCTGAATTCTAGCAAAGTCAGCATTTGATATCTGTTTGATTAAAGGAGATGGTTTTACCCTAGAATAATTTTTTGCTGCATTATACCCTTCTATAAGTTCCTCTTTACTTACGTTAAATAAGGTACAAAAGCGAACCGTATCGGTGAGGGTAAATTCTCTTGGCACGACCATGAGATCGAAAATAGGATTGTTAAATACCATCAACTTGCCATTTCGATCGTATACTAATCCTCGGTAGGGATGGTCGACTACACGCTGAATGGCATTGTTTTCTGCCCTCTTCATGAAGCTATCGTCCACTACTTGAATCATAAAAAGTTTGATGAGGAGTACGGTCCCCACAAAAAAAATAACGAAAAGAATGACGGTTGGTCTTTGATCTTTCATCAGATTCCTTTCCTTCTTTTGAAAAACAGAAGTTGTACAAGAATAGCTAAAACTAGGGTGAAGAGCGAGGAGAATAAACTTTTGCTAAACACGCCCAAAAAACCACCTGTGCCCCATTGGTCTGCAGTAAAGAAAACTAAAGCATACAAAAATATCAGGGGAAAGGCATAGCTAATAAAACGACCTAGCCCAATTTGGGACAAACTGGGCTCTTCTACTTCGTCGTATCCACCTGTCGGGCTGGTAGTTTTAAGCCATATGGGTTTAAAAAAGGCAAAAACAGTTGCTGCTGCAGCATGCATGCCTATGGTTTCAAAAAAAACATCTAATAAGAAACCTAAAGAAAAGGAGATAAGTAATAAGGGAATAGTCTTCAGGGTACTAGGCAAGATCAACAATCCCAACAAATATAAAAAAGCAAATGCATACCCGAAAAGGGCTAAATTTTTCAAAAATAAAAGTTGAACTACCACCAAAGCTATTATCAAAAAGGTGTAGCTCAGCAAACTCCTAATATTCATTGGGTATTTCTGATTGTCGATATAAGGAATCTAACTCTTCGAATCGGGTATTTTCGACCAAATAGACATAGGTCAATTTACTAAAATCTGCGCTTAATGCCACGGTAATGGATAGGTAATTTGGATCTTTTTCATTTACTGCTACGTTGGAAATTTTTCCAATCAAAATTCCCTCTGGAAATACCGCATTGAACCCTGAAGTAATCACCTCATCGCCTTTGAAGGCTTTGACGTGCCTAGGCACATACAACAACATCGCTTCGGAAGAATTTCTTCCGTCCCACTGCACTGATCCAAATACATCGGAAGACTTTATTTTTGATGAAACGAGTAGGCTAGTATTCAACAATGAAAATGCGACCGAATAATTTTCAGAAACAGATTTAATCCTTCCTACGGCACCTTGGGAGTTAAACACCCCCATCCCTGGCTTGATGCCATGCTTAGCTCCTTTGTTGAGGGTCAAGTAATTCTGAGAAAACCGTAAGGAATTGGCAATGACACGAGCACCTCTAAATTCAAACGAGGCTTGGAGAGAGGAGTCTAATTTGATTTCTAAGCTGTCAGGAATGACTTGACTTGCCATCAACTGCCCCCTAACCCAGGCATTCTCTTCCACTAGTGCCTCATTGGCATCCGCAAGAGAAAAAAATTGCACAACATCTGCTTGCTTTTTCAATACCCCTCCGACGACAGCATTGGAACTATTAAAGAAGGCTGCACCCTGGGGGGAATTATTGGAGACAATCATCCAGATCGCCACTACCTCGAGAACAATAAAAAGCAAAAACGCCCTTACTCGGTAAAGGAACTGTAGGATGCGTAGCATTCAGAATTTAGGTCATCAGAACGGTTCGGAAGTGTTGGATATTTTTAAGGGCAGTGCCTGTACCACGCACCACGGCGCGTAAAGGATCTTCTGCAATATGGATAGGCAACTTGGTTTTTTGATGGAGTCGCTTATCCAATCCTTTTAATAAAGCTCCACCCCCGGTGAGGTGAATGCCATTGTCATAAATATCTGCAGATAATTCAGGCGGAGCAATTTCCAATGCCTTTAAAACCGCTTCTTCTATCTTAGAAACAGATTTATCTAAGGCAAAAGCGATTTCTGAATAAGATACCTTGATTACTTTGGGTATTCCAGTCATTAAGTCTCTTCCTCGAATTTCATAGTCCTCTGGAGCATCGTCGAGCTCGGTAAGAGCGGAACCTATTGCAATTTTCACCTTTTCTGCAGAACGTTCGCCGATAAGTAGGTTGTGTTGCCTTCTCATGTAGTCCAAGATGTCCTTGGTAAAGGTGTCTCCAGCCACTCGGATAGATTGATCAGCTACGATCCCAGATAAGGCGATAAGTGCAATTTCTGTAGTTCCTCCTCCAATGTCCACAATCATGGAGCCCATGGGTTTTTCAATATCTACCCCAATTCCAATAGCTGCTGCAATGGGCTCATAAATCATATAGACTTCCTTGGCTCCAGCATGCTCTGCGGAGTCTCGAACAGCTCTTTTTTCCACTTCTGTGATGCCTGAAGGGATGCAAATCACCATCTTGTGGGATTGAGGAAACATGCCCTTTTTCTGTCCGGGAATCATTTTGATCAAGCCACGGATCATTTGTTCCGCCGCATAGAAGTCTGCAATCACTCCATCTTTCAATGGGCGAATGGTTTTGATATTTTCGTGGGTTTTCTCGTGCATATTCATCGCTTCACGCCCCACTGCAAGCACTCGGTTGTTGGTTTTATCAATGGCAATGATGGATGGCTCGTCGACCACGATTTTGTCTTTATGGATGATTAGGGTATTTGCAGTACCCAAATCAATGGCTATATCACTAGAGAAAAAATCAAATAGTCCCATGTTATTTTTTTTTGCTTTGTACTCCCTTCCTGCGTCTTAATTTACGGTAAGCATATGATTTTTTTACCGAGAGTCGGCAAAATTATTATCTTAAATTGACAAAAGTGCCAGAAAGCAGAATTTTTTGTTTCTAAAGATAAAAATAGAAAGGTGGATTCTTCAATTGGGCAATTTTCCTACAGGAATCAATAAAATTAAGCATTTTTTTGGCCAATTTCCTTCGCTTTTTGCATTTCCTTATTCTTTTTCTTATTTTTGCTCTGTATTCTATAGTAATGGAGGGGACACAAGTCCCCTCTTTCATTATTCGAAAGCATGAGTGAATTGAAACAGGACATCATTTCTTTAGTCGAAAATCATCTATCCGATGGGCTTCATTATGTGGTGGAAATAAAAATCGAGGAGAAGGCGGGGAAGAAAAAGCTTCAGATTTTGATTGATTCTGATCAGGGAGTAAGCATTGATTATTGTGCATCCCTAAGTAGGGCTTTATCTGAGGCTTTGGAAACCAAGGAATATTTTGGAGATGCCTACCTATTGGAAGTTTCTTCTCCTGGGATAGATTATCCTTTGACTGAAAAAAAACAATACCTCAAAAATAAAGGGAGGATGCTTAAGGTTCATTTATCCTCTGGTCAAGAAATCTTGGGCAGGCTAAAGGAAGTGGAAGATTTAGGAATAAAACTTGGGTGTACTCAAAAAATAAAAGGAAAAAAAAGTCAGGAAGAGGACCGAAATTTCTCTTTCGAAGAAATAAAAAAATCTTACGTACAAGTATCGTTTAATTAATTCCAATGGATGCAAAAGTTTTAATAGAATCCTTCGCAGAATTTGCGAGATCTAAAAATGTGGATCGCCCTACCATGATCCGTATTCTGGAAGATGTGTTTCGCGCGATGATTCGCAAGAAATTTGAGACAGATGAGAATTTTGATGTGACAATCAATGCGGAAAAGGGAGATTTGGAAATTTTCCGAATCAGAGAAATTGTAGATGACAATTCCGAGGACATCTGGGATTTCGATAAAATTAGCCTTTCCGATGCCCAAAAAATCGAGCCTGATTTCGAAGTAGGAGAAGAGGTATACGAAAAAATTGAACTGGAAGAGTTTGGAAGAAGGGCGGTACAAATGGCCCGTCAGACCTTGATCCAACGCATCAAAGACTTGGAAAAAGACATACTTTTTGCCAAGTACGAAGAACAAGTTGGGGAAATTATTTCTGCGGAAGTGTACCAAATTTTGGGACGCGAAATCCTTTTGATTGATGTAGAAGGCAATGAATTGATCTTACCTAAGGGGGAGCAAATTTCTAAGGATAGATTTAGAAAAGGAGATAGCATCAAAGCTGTCGTTCATAGGGTAGACATGATCAATGGAAATCCCAAAGTGATTTTGTCTAGAACTTCCCCTGTATTCTTAGAGAGGTTGTTTGAAAATGAAGTGCCTGAAGTGTACGATGGCTTAATTACCATTGTGAAGGTGGTACGTGAACCAGGAGAGCGTGCCAAGGTGGCTGTAGAATCTTACGATGACCGAATTGATCCTGTAGGAGCTTGCGTGGGCATGAAAGGTTCGCGTATTCATGCTGTGGTGAGGGAACTTCAGAACGAGAACATTGATGTGATCAATTTTACTGAAAATCTCGAGCTTTATGTTTCTCGAGCTTTGAGTCCAGCCAAAGTTTCTTCCTTGACCATTAACCCAGAAAGCAAGAGAATCTCTGTTTTCCTAAAGCCTGATCAAGTATCTCTCGCAATTGGTAAAGGAGGGTTCAACATCAAGCTGGCCAGCAGGTTGGTGGGATATGAGATCGACGTGTTCCGTGAATTGAATGAATACGAAGAAGAGGATGTAGACTTGACCGAATTTTCAGATGAAATTGATCAGTGGATCATTGACGAATTGAAGAAAACAGGTCTTGACACTGCAAAAAGTGTTTTGGCTTTGAGCAAGGAAGATTTGATCCGAAGAACAGAATTAGAAGAGGTCACCATTGACGAGATTTTTAGAATCTTGAGAACAGAATTTGACCAATAAGGGGCAGTAGCCCAAAAGATTGTCCTAAACTTAATTACGATTTCGAAAGAGGTTTTTGCTTATGTCAGAAGAAAAAATGATGCGATTAGGCCAGATAGCCAGAAAACTCAACGTGGGAACGGCAACCATCGTAGAGTCCTTGGCTAAAAAGGGCTATGAGGTGGAGAATAATCCTAATTCCAAAATCACCTTGGACCAAATTGTCATGTTGGAAAAGGAGTTTAAATCTTCTGCTCTTGAAAAAGAGGAAGCTTCTCATCTTTCCATAGGAAAGCGTCATGAACCTGCTTTCGAACAAGAATTGCCGAAATCTGAAAAACCAACGGAGAGTCCTGCAGCCTCTGAAAGTGTAGTTGAAAAAATTACGACAGAGGCGCCCAAGTTGGAGGGCATACGAATTTTAGGTAAGGTGGATTTGGATAAAAAGCCAAGCCCTGCCCCAGCACCTAAGCCTGTGGATACTGCTCCAAAAACTGAGCCTGACTCGGAAATTTCTCCTGTCCCTTCTGCTTCAGCGCCCAAGGAAGAAGTCTCCATTTCTACACCTGAGCCTTCTTCACCTTCGCCAGTAGAAGGGCAGCCTGAAGAAGGCAGCCGCATTGCTGGCAAGGCAGATTCTCTAAAGGGATTAACCGTTTTGGGTAAAATTGAGCTACCAGTAGATCGAGGCAAGAAAAAGGGTGGACCCGTAGCCTCATCAGACGAGCGGGGAAGAGACAAAAAAAGACCTAGAAAACGAATCGATACGCCTCCCTCACCAGGGGGTTCTCAGCAGGCTCAAGGAGGGCAATCCAAGCCTCAAGACCAACGGGGCCCTCGTCCTGAACAATCCCAAAAAGGAGGAGCAGCCCAACGTGGAGGAGGAAATGCTCAACAACGTATTCAAAAAGCAGAGCCTACTCCAAAAGAGATTCAAGATCAAATCAAACAAACCTTGGCACGCCTTCAGGGAAACAAACCAGGAGGGAAGACCAAGTCTAGAAGAGATAAGCGGGCCGAAAGGGACCGTGAGGTGGAAGAGGAAGGAGAGGATGTAAAAATTTTAAAGGTAACTGAATTTATTTCAGCCAATGACTTGGCAGCCTTATTGGACGTGTCTGTAAATCAGATCATTTCCGCTTGTCTATCCTTGGGTATGTTTGTGTCCATCAACCAACGGCTAGATGCCGAGGCCATCACCATCATCGCCGATGAGTTTGGGTACGATGTGGAATTTACCAAATCCATTGAAGAGGAGATGGAAGAGGAGGCGGAAGACTCCGAGGAGGAATTGGAGGAAAGAGCCCCTATCGTGACCATCATGGGACACGTAGATCATGGAAAAACTTCCTTACTCGACTTTATCCGTACCTCCAAGGTGACCGCTGCCGAAGCAGGGGGAATTACCCAACACATCGGTGCCTACGACGTTATGACCAAAACCGGTCATAAAATCGCATTCTTGGATACCCCAGGACACGAAGCTTTTACCGCGATGCGTGCTCGAGGAGCAAAAATCACTGACGTTGCCATTATTGTGATTGCGGCAGACGATAGCATCATGCCCCAGACCAAAGAAGCGATTAATCACGCGCAAGTTGCTGGAGTTCCCATGATTTTTGCCATCAATAAGGTGGATAAGCCCAACGCTAAACCTGAAAAAATTAAGGAGGAGTTGGCCAATATGAATCTCCTAGTTGAAGAATGGGGAGGAAAATACCAAAGCCAAGACATTTCAGCCAAGACTGGTCTTGGCGTGGATGAACTTTTAGAAAAGGTTTTATTGGAGTCTGAAATCCTCGAACTTAAAGCCAATCCCCACAAAAATGCGGTCGGTACAGTCATCGAAGCTTCCTTGGATAAAGGCAGGGGATATGTATCTACGCTAATGGTGCAGGCAGGTACGCTCCGAGTAGGAGACGTCATGCTGGCAGGTCAGCATTACGGAAGGGTCAAGGCAATGTTTGATCATACGGGAAAGAAACTCAAAGAGGCGGGTCCTTCCACCCCTGTACAAGTGCTTGGACTTAGCGGCGCTCCTCAGGCGGGAGATTCCATCAAGGTGTACGATTCGGAAAGAGAGGCTAGGGAAATTGCCAACTCCAGAGAGCAAATTCAGAGGGAACAAAGTTTACGCACCAAAAAGCACATTACCTTGGACGAAATAGGAAGGCGTTTGGCTATTGGTAGCTTCAAAGAGCTCAATATTATCATCAAAGGTGACGTAGATGGCTCGGTAGAAGCTCTTTCTGACTCCTTGCTAAAGCTGTCCAAAGACGAAGTTAAGGTCAGTATCATCCACAAAGGGGTAGGCCAGATCTCTGAGTCTGACGTGCTTTTGGCCTCTGCCTCCGATGCAATCATCATAGGGTTCCAAGTAAGGCCATCTGCTAATGCGAAAAAGCTTGCTGAACAAGAAGAAATCGAGATCCGACACTATTCTATTATTTACGATGCGATCAATCAAATCAAGGATGCGATCGAAGGAATGCTAGAACCAGAATACGAAGAAGTAATTACTGGAAATATTGTGGTTCGTGAAATTTTCAAAATCACCAAAGTGGGAACCGTTGCGGGATCCTATGTTACGGATGGATTTATCACTAGGAAAAATAAAATCCGTGTCATTAGAGACGGTATAGTAATCCACGAGGGAGAAATAGATCAACTCAAGCGATTTAAAGATGATGTTGCTGAGGTGAAGGCGGGGTATGAGTGCGGTATTTCCATTAAAAATTTCAACAATATTCAAGTGGACGATACCATTGAAGGATATGAGATGCAGGAGATCAAAAGAAAAAAATAAATTTCTTAATTGCTCAATACAAAAGGAACAACGAAAGTTGTTCCTTTTTACTTGGTAAGCAGCATGGAACTAGTTAATACATTCACGTATTTGGGGCTGGTCCTCTCTTTTCTTTTACTTTTTTTGGGATTGATTCGCCCCGTTTTGGTGCTATGGTTTTTGGACTCCTGTACTCGGATTAAGGTCCTAAAGCTGTACGGAACTAGCTTGGTTTTGTTTGTGATTTTATTTTTCTTGATCCATTGGAGTCGGTAAAGCAGGATAAAAAAGAGGCTTCAGCTGTTTTTTTTAATTTTTTTATTCATCTTCCCATCGGAAATAGACCAATCAGTGAAAAACGCAGTAACCATAGTACTTCTTATTTGCTTTGCCCTCTTTCATTTTGGCTATTATGCGGTGTATTTTTCTGCCTCTATCTCTATAGAAAATCGTTGGGACGAACAAATCTACGGGGATCAAACATTGCAGATGGAGGAGCGTGTGTTGGAAATTCCTCTACAAGCCCCATATATGGCAAATCAGGAGGAATTTCAAGCTACCAATACTGGCTTTGAAAAAGATGGTAAGTATTACCGTGCCATCAAACAGCGCTATCAAAACGACACCTTACAAGTAGTGTATGTGCCAGATACTGCCAGAAAAAATCTTGATTCTGCAGTAAAGAGATGGATTTCTACCTTGGTAGAGGATCAGCTTCCACAAGATCAGGACGCCAAGCAATTGGGGATGCTATTTGCTAAAGACTACATTCCAACCCAAGCAACTACATTTGATGGTCTAGCAAGGCATGGATATGAATTTAAAAAAGGGTTTATTTTTTCATCTTATTTGAGTCCTTATTTCACTGTAGATTCTCCTCCCCCACAATTTGGTTAATTTTTCGCATGACTTACTGGGGATATTCCTCAGCCAAGGTGTCATGACTAGGTACCACAGATAACCGATTGTATAACTCTTTTGGTTTGTGGTACTATTTCTTTTTTCCATTTTAACCAAAAATACTATGACTTATCGTCTAAGATTTCTGAGTTTGCTATTTGCAAGCTTGGGAATCCTTACTATATCTCGAGCGCAGACGCCCTTGGATGGGCTCATGATGCCGAAAGGGGAGATTTGCGTTGCACTCATGTATGAACAGGGCACTTGGGACCGCTATTGGGAGGGTTCTACCATTCGAGTTAATCAAAATATAGGAACCTTCACTCGGCAAATGGGAATGCCCATGATCGTAGGGGGAATTACCGACAAGGTCAATGTCATCTTGAGTCTTCCCTATGTGAAAACTTCCGCATCTGCTGGACAGTTGACAGGTGCTCAAGGGATACAAGACTTAGGCCTTTCTGTAAAGGCAATTGTTCTAGAAAAGACCTTCGGAAAAGGCAAATTGACTGGTTTTACGAACCTTAGCCTAAGCACACCTGCTTCCAATTACTTATCGGATTACATGCCATTTAGCTTAGGTTTTGGAGCTAATGAGTTGGGAATTAGGGGCATTGGATTGTATGAACTGGATAAAGGTCCCTACTTCAGGGCATCGTATTCCTACTTGCATAGAGGGATTACCGAGGCCGAACGAGATTTTTATTATGCCAATGGAGCCTATTATACCTCAAAAATGGATGTCCCAAATGCTTTTCTAAGCCAAGTGACCCTTGGGTCTTGGATGTTTAATAAAAAATTGAGGGTGGAGGCAAGCCTGACTACCGTTCGATCTACATCTGGTGACGACATCCGGGTGTATTCTATGCCCCAACCAACCAATAAGGTTGATGTGGATCGAATCGAAGGCTTTGCTCAATTTTATTTTGGATCCAATCGCAGCTTCGGAATTATAGCTTCTTACCATCACCTGTTTTCTGGAAGGAATATGGGACAATTTTCAGGCTATGGGCTAGGCCTAACCTACCAATTCAAGGCAATTAACTAATGATTCAGATGAAAAAATATAGCTACATATCTTTGGTTGTAGTACTTCTGCTAGGGATGACTTCTTGTATGGAAGATTTACCTACTAAGTATGATTACACTGGGTATCAATTTTCCAATTTAGATGCCAATGCAGGGCAGTGGAAATTGATCCTGCATACCTCAAATGAACAAATTTCCATTCCAAATCCTGCAGCGGCAGGTTCTGCTGAACTTCTCAAGGAATTGGCAGATGCCAAAGAGAAACAGAGTAAAGCTACTTCCGCACAACGGGAGGCGGTGGCCTACTGGACCAATAATCCTCTGCTGAGATGGAATGAGATCGCACTGGAATTGGCGACCAAATACAATTTGATACCAGCACCCAATGCAGATGGAACGTATCCCGTACCTGATCCAGCCAATCCATCCAAGTATCCCAAATTTCCTTATTCCCATCCCCCGTATACCAGTAGGATGTTGGCATATTTGAGTGTGGCCCAATACGATGGATTGATCATGGCCTGGCATTATAAATACAAGTTTAAACGCCAGGCCCCCTACCAATTGGACACCCAGATCAAATCTGCCTACGAAACCAACGGGCTCTATTCCTATCCTTCGGATGGAGCCGTGGTAGCTATAGCCTCTAGAGACGTGCTTACGGCCATGTTTCCTTTAGAAAAGGAATATTTAGCTCAGAAAGCACAAGAGCATTTGGAATCCCTACTTGTGGCAGGGATACATGTAGCTAGCGATCTGGAAGCGGGTCAATTGATCGGAGCAGGAGTAGCTAAGACCACTCTATCAAGGGCTTCTACCGATGGAATGAAAAATGCACAGGCGCCTAAAGCCATCTCTGATTCTATTAAAAATGCAGCCAAAGTGCGATTTGGTTGGGTTTGGGAAAATCAGGAGACCCCTCAAAGAATGGTGGGATTGGTTCCGCTATTTGGAAAGGTACGCCTATGGAATGTGCCCCATGTGGAGGCCATTCGCCCAGGGCCTCCTCCTGCCCCAGGATCTCCTGCATTTCAGGAGGCCGCTGCGGAATTGAGGGCCTATGCCGACAAGCTCACTACCACCCAACGACGAATCGCCAACTTTTGGAACGATGGATTAAATACCTATACTCCACCAGGGCATTGGAATCGTTTTGCCAAAGAGGAAGCGGTAGTCAGTAAGTTGAGCCCTGTCCGGACCGCTCGGGTATTTGCTTACCTCAACATGGCCATCATGGATGCAGGCGTAGGATGCTGGGATGCCAAGTACTACTACCATTACCCGAGACCAATACAGACGATTCCAGGGTTTAAAACGATTTTGGGTACACCAAATTTCCCAGCCTATACCTCAGGGCATGCTTCCTTTTCTGGGGCTGCCGCCGAAGTAATGGCCCATTTTTTTCCTGGAAATGCCAGTCAGTTTAGGAAATGGGCAGAGGAAGCTTCCATGTCACGTATTTATGGAGGCATCCATTACTCATTTGATGCAAGCGCAGGTTTGACCCAAGGCAAGCAAGCGGCCAGTTTCGCCATAGCAAAAGCAAAATTGGATAATGCGGAATAAGAAAATGCTACCCCTAAGGAGGTCGAAGTGGCTAAACCGGCACTTTGACCTCTTTTTTTAGGCTTCGTATGGCCAATACAATTAGGGCTATAGCCAAGATAAAAAGCAAAGAGGCAATGACCGCAAGGACATAGCCCTTGTCTTGAAAGTTTTTCCATGCAAAAAGGCCTAAGGAGGCTAGGGTAACCGTAAACATGAAAAACATGGGGATGGTCACAAACGTAGCTGAGATCTTGTTTTTGATTAGCCACACCCCAATGGTCAATAAGGCCAGCGCGGCTAGCAACTGATTGGCGGAACCAAAGATGGGCCAAAGCTTAGAAAACTCCCCAGAGGCCAGTAAAAGGATGGAAAGGAGGACGACAATGGTAGTGGATAGGTAGCGGTTTTTGGCCATCACTTTTGCCGCAGGATGGGGCATGTCTTCAAAATATTCTTGCAAAGTAAATCTGGCCAATCGGGTGCAGGTATCCAAGGTGGTGAGGGCAAATGCCGAAACAGTCAAGGCTACAAAACCTATAGCAAAAGGTTCGGAAATACCCAAGCTGGAGATCATCCCGCCCAATCCTGTAGAAAATAAAGCCACAGGTCCTTCTACATTGATACGACTCAGGTATTCGGATCTATCCAAGATCACCACGGCTCCTACCGAAATGATGGCCAAAAAGGATTCGATAAGCATACCTCCAAAGCCTACCATTTTGGCATCACTTTCCTTATCCAATTGCTTGGAGGTGGTGCCAGAAGCTACTAAAGCATGGAAACCTGAGATTGCCCCGCAGGCTATGGTGACAAACAAAACTGGAAATACATAGCCCAAACTTTCATTGGAGACTTGTACTTCGGTGCTCATGGCTATGCTAGGATCTGCCACGACGACCCCAGCCACCGCCGCGATCATCATGCCATAGAGCAAATAGCTATTGAGGTAATCTCTGGGCTGAAGCAACAGGGAAACCGGGGTCACCGAGGCTAAAAAAGCATAGGCCAATAAGCCACCCACCCACCAGGTATAGTCCAAGGTTACAGGTAGCTGGGTGCCCAGGTACACAAAATAGTACATCAAAATTACCCCGATGACAGTAATGATCACAAAGGCTATATTCCTATGGCCTACAAATCGATTTAAATAGCCAAAAGCAACCGCCAAAAAGATAAATAAGATGGAGGCAGAGGCTACTCCCGGGTTCGCAACAAAGGTTTTGGCAATGATATCTGAGAAAACACCAATAACCAGAATCAGGGTGGAAAAACTAAACAAGACGAAGAGCTGCTTCCCTTTAACGCCAATTTGGTTTCGAATGATCACCCCAATGGACTTCCCCTCGGTGCGAAGGGAGGCTGCCATACTACCCAAATCGTGAACAGCTCCAAAGAAAATGCCTCCTAACAAGATCCAAATCACTGCTGGAATCCATCCGAAGGTAACTGCAATAATGGGACCTACGATGGGACCTGCGCCGGCAATGGAGGCAAAGTGATGACCTAAAACTACGATGGGCTTGCTGGGCTCGTAGTCAATTCCATCTCGTAAAGTGTGGGAAGGCGCCTTTCTTGCGTCGCTAAGTCCAAATTTGGAGTACACAAACTTTCCATAAAATCGGTAGGCTAAAATCAGGACTACAGCGGAAATCAGGAGAAGGAGGGATAAGCTCATGGCAGAAGGAATTAACCTTTGAAAAGCAATGTTGAAAATTAGCTAAGGGATAACACTTCCAAAATACTAAAATTTAACCCAAGACAAAACAGTTTCTATTTGAAGGAAGGATCCCCAAAAAATCAGGATTGATTTTCTTATTTTAATAATGGAATTTAAGCCTACCTTTGTACCCTTCAAGTCTTCAAAAAAACCTACACATTCTTATGGCTTGGTTTAAGCGAACTGACAAAGGCATCAAAACTTCTACCGCAGAAAAGAAAGATACTCCTGATGGGCTGTGGTACAAAACCCCAAACGGCACGATTGTTCATACAAGAGAGTTAAAAAACAATGCCTATGTCTCTCCTAGTGATGATTTTCATGTAAAAATAGGCTCAAAGGAATACTTCGAAATCCTGTTTGACAACAATAAATTTACCGAGTTGGATGCAGGAATGAAGTCGGGCGATCCGCTCAAGTTTGTGGACACCAAATCTTATGCTTTCAGAATTGAAGCGACCATTTCTAAATCAGAATTAAATGATGCGGTGCGGGTGGCCCATGGAAAAATGAATGGACATGACCTGGTCATTGCGTGCATGGATTTTAATTTTATTGGCGGCTCCATGGGCTCTGTAGTTGGAGAAAAAATTTCAAGAGCTATAGATTATTCCTTAAAACACCGGGTTCCTTTCCTTATGATTTCCAAATCTGGTGGAGCAAGGATGATGGAGGCAGGATTTTCATTGATGCAAATGGCGAAGACTTCAGCCAAATTGGTTCTATTGGACCAGGCTAAAGTACCTTATATTTCACTTTTGACTGATCCCACCACGGGTGGAGTCACTGCTTCCTATGCCATGCTGGGGGATTTCAATATTGCTGAGCCAGGAGCTTTAATTGGATTTGCAGGTCCACGGGTCATACGGGAAACCATTGGCAAGGATCTTCCCAAAGGATTCCAAAGTTCTGAGTTCGTTTTGGACCATGGATTTCTCGATTTTATTGTAGACAGACGCCTGTTAAAATTGAAGTTGAGTACCTTGTTGCAGCTCTTAAAAAATTGATTGAGAGATCGAGAATTTTAGCGTAAAAATGACAAAACTTTTTAAGCGAATATTGGATTTATAAATATATTTGTACGCCTTTAAATGGGCCATTTTCTTAAGGAAAAGTAAACTTAACAGTTCATGGGTTCAGTAATTATTACTTCCATTGTAGCCTTTACGGTAATCATCCTGCTACTTGTCTTTATCCTCTTATATGCCCAATCCAAATTGGTCAATTCGGGAGATGTAAAAATCATCATCAACGGGGATGAAAGCAATCCAGTAGTTGCTTCCGCAGGTTCTAGTTTGCTCTCCACCTTAGGGAACCAAAAGATTTTTCTTCCTTCCGCTTGCGGAGGGGGAGGGACTTGCGCCATGTGCAAGTGCATCGTGGATGAAGGTGGAGGAGATGTGTTGCCTACAGAGGTAGGTCACTTAAGCAGGGCAGAGCAGCAAGGTCATGTACGTCTGGCCTGTCAGGTAAAAGTAAAGCAGGATATGAAGATTCGCGTTCCAGAAGAAATTTTTGGAATCAAGAAGTGGGAGTGCGAAGTGATTTCCAACTACAACGTTTCTACTTTTATCAAGGAATTTATGGTAAAGTTGCCTGAAGGGGAGACTTTACATTTTGAAGCGGGAGGATATATTCAGATCGATGTTCCTGCAATATCAGTCAATTTTAAGGACATGGACATTACTCCGCATCCGGAGTTAGGTCACCCTGCGGATGTCTACAAAAGCGATTGGGATAAGTTTGGATTGTGGAGCTTGGTGATGAAAAATGAAGAGCCTTTGTTTCGAGCCTATTCCATGGCAAATCACCCGGCAGAAGGGAATATAGTGATGCTCACTATTCGTATCGCTACTCCACCGTGGGATAGAGCCAATAATCGTTGGATGGATGTCAATCCTGGGGTTTGTTCCTCCTATGTCTTTAGCAGAAAGCCAGGAGATAAGGTGATGATATCAGGTCCTTATGGGGAATTCCATATCAATCCCACCCAAAGAGAAATGGTCTATATCGGGGGTGGAGCCGGTATGGCTCCCTTGAGAGCACAAATTTTCCATTTGTTCCATACCGAAAAGACCAAAAGGAAAGTATCGTATTGGTATGGAGGTAGATCAAAGAAAGAATTGTTTTATGTGCCTCATTTCCGAGAAATAGAGAAAGATTTTCCAAACTTTAGTTTCCATATTGGTCTTTCCGAACCTCTTCCAGAGGACAATTGGAAAATCAAGACTTCTTTGGAAGATCGGGAAGCAGACGGTTATGTAGGGTTTATTCATCAGGTTCTTTTTGATAATTACCTCAAAAATCATCCTGAGCCAGATGAGGTAGAATACTACCTCTGCGGACCACCACTGATGAATGCTGCGGTGTTGAAACTTCTCGATGATTTGGGAATTCCCAAAGAAAACATTCGATTCGACGATTTTGGAGGATAAGTCGACCTCCTAAAAATCCTGCTTCGGCAGGATTTTTTTTTAGGTATCATTTTTGATTAGCTTTATCTATTGATTTTCTTGACATGCAAATTCATTCTTTTTTTGAGCCGATTGACGCTGAACTAGTAGAAAAGGCTTATCCCGATAATGCTTTGGTAAGGCAAATTGCGCTTCATTACGAATCATTTCCCGATCTTAAGAACGTACAACTTGCCTTAATTGGTCTAACCGAGAGTCGTGGGGCAAAGAGTTCTCAGAGTGTTTATCGGGGTAGTACGGAGATTCGCGAAAAACTTTATGAATTAAAAAAGGGAGCCTTCTCCTATAAAATTGCTGATCTTGGAAATTTGATTTGTGGAGAAAGTCTCAATGACACCTACCAACATGTTCGTCAGGTCGGAGAATATCTGATGAAGCAACAAATTTTACCCATATTCTTTGGAGGGTCACACGACCTAGACTATGGGCAATACTTGGCTTACCAAAAATTGAAAAAATTAGTCACCCTGCTTACCGTAGATGCTAAAATTGATATGGAAGAAAAGGGGCCTGAATGTGATCGGCATACCCAAGAGATTGTCTTGCATCAACCCAATTTCCTATTTTCTTATGCTCACCTTGGTTACCAAAGCTTTTTAGTCGATCCCAGCTTGGTAAATGTCTTGGAAAAGCTCTATTTCGATCATGTACGCATCGGCCAAATTCGGGATAATATACATGAAATAGAACCTTTGATTCGCGATGCAGATCTTCTAAGTTTTGACCTATGTGCACTTCAATCTAACGTAGCTCCAGGAGCGTTAGATGCCCAACCTTTTGGTTTGACAGGAGAAGAAGCTAGCCAGATTTGTTGGTTTGCTGGTTCCAACGAAAAACTTAGTTCTTTTGGCCTGTATGGCTATGACCCGTACTTTGATGATGCTCACAATAAAACCGCTAAGGTAGCTGCCGTCATGATATGGTATTTTATGGAAGGTTTTTATAGTCGTAAAGACAGCTATTCTTTCAAGAGTGCCGATTATATGAAGTATACGGTGTCTTTGGATAAAACCCCCAACACCTTGGTTTTTTTTAAAAGCAAGAGAAGTGGGAAATGGTGGATGGAGATTCCTTTTAATGATACTGGTATTTTTGATCGAGTGAGTACCGTTCCCTGTAGTTATGCTGATTACCAGATGGCCCAGAAAGGAGAAATTCCGGAGCGTTGGATCACAGCACAGATCAAGTTGCATTGATGGAATCCTATACAAGCAAGCAACTTGCCTTGAGAAATGGTCAGGATGCTCCTGAAATTTGGGTAGCCTATAAGGGCATCATTTACGACGTGACTTCTTCAAGATTGTGGAAAAAAGGCATGCATTACGAACATTGGGCAGGTCAGGATTTGACTACAGAGCTTGGTGATGCTCCACATACGGAAAGTGTTTTCAAAAAATTTCAAGCCATTGGCCAACTAATTTCCAATGATACTACTAGCAGATAGCGGATCGAGTAAGACCGATTGGAGGATATTACATAAAGATGGGCAAGTTAGCCACTACCGGGGAATAGGATTTAATCCCTATTACATGAGTCCAGAAGAGATGGCCCAGCAGTTGAGACAAGATTTTCTGATAGCCCATTCCCAAGAAATTCAACAAATTTTTTACTATGGAGCAGGATGTGCTGCGCCAGAGCGACAAAAAGACGTGGCTTCGGCCTTGAGAAGCATTTTTGAAAAGGCTAGCATACAAGTGGATCATGACCTTCTTGCTGCTGCCAAAGCGACTTGCGGGAAGGAAGCGGGCATAGCGTGCATCTTAGGTACGGGATCAAATAGCTGTGACTACGATGGGCAATTCATCCTTCGGTCTCGTCCAGCTCCAGGATATATCCTTGGAGATGAGGGAGGGGGATGCGATGTGGGAAGGCAGTTTCTTCAAGATTTTATTCATGAAGAAATGCCAGATTACCTACGCAAGATGGCCATTGATCGATTTCAACTCTCTCAAAATGGAATTCAAGATCAGGTCTATCGTCAACCGTATCCCAATCGTTATATGGCAAGCTTTTGTAGGTTTATCACCGAAAATAAGTCAGATCCCTATTGCTTTGCCTTGTTTTACAATTCTTTTCAGCGATTTTTTGCCAAACACGTTTGCAAATACCCAGCTTACCAAAAAAAGACGACACACTTTGTAGGTTCTATCGCTTATTACAATGAGGATATGTTGCGTAAAGCAGCTTCAGACTTGGGAATTCGAGTGGGAAGAATTTTAGAAAGCCCCATAGAAGGCCTTACCCAATACCACCAGGACATCTTATGAAAAAAGTAACCGAAAGCAGCTCCCTATATGAAAACCTGGAGGCCATGAGCGCCACCGAATTGCTGACGCATATCAATGCAGAAGATCATAAAGTGGCTCCCGCTGTAAAGAAAATTATTCCACAGCTTTCTTCTTTAGTTGATCAGATTGTAGTTAGAATGCGAGAAGGTGGAAGACTTTTTTATATCGGGGCAGGTACGAGCGGACGATTGGGAATTTTGGATGCCTCAGAATGTCCACCTACCTATGGAGTGCCTCAGGAATGGGTCATAGGACTCATTGCAGGGGGAGATTCTGCCATCAGAAAGGCTGTAGAACATGCAGAAGACGATCCCCAGCAAGCCTGGAAGGATATCCAAGCTTATGGTTTTTCTACCTTAGACACCGTGATTGGCATAGCTGCCTCTGGAACTACCCCCTACGTGATCGGCGGAGTAAAAAAGGCAAAGGAAATGGGGCTACTTACGGGCTGCATCACGTGCAATCCGGATTCTCCCCTTTCTCGAGAGGTGGCTATCCCCATTGAGATAATTGTAGGCCCTGAGTTTGTCACTGGAAGTACGCGGATGAAATCGGGCACCGCTCAGAAACTAGTGCTGAACATGATCTCTACCGCAGTGATGATCCAATTGGGTAGAGTAAAGGGAAATAAAATGGTGGACATGCAACTCTCCAATGCCAAATTGGTGGATAGGGGTACCCAAATGATTATGGAAGCTACAGGAGTAGGATACGAAGAGGCTCAAGCTCTCTTGCTTAATCAAGGTTCTGTACGTCTTGCTACAGAATATTATTATAAAAATAAAAGTAAAAAGTAAATAAAATTTTGATTCTAGGTCTGGTATTCCTGAAAGAGCCGTACCTTTGTATTTCAAGGATACCTCTGCTATTTGGATGGGTATCGCATCTTTAAACTACAGCAGGGATGCTGCAATACCATGAAAAAAAATAATTCAAAAAAGCCATTTTTTAAGGAAGAGAAGTTGGAAGAGGCTTCTCCTTTTCTAAAGAAAAATCAAAAAGGAGGAAAAGGAGTTCCTTTTGAAAAGAAAGGAAAATTTTCTGAAAAAAGCCCTTTTACCAGACAGGAAAAAGAAACTAATGGAAGTAGCCCTTCTTCAAAGGGTAAATTTTTTAAGGATAATAAGGAAAAGCAGCAGCCTAGCTTCGATAAATCTCCATTTAAAGAACGAGAAGAAAAAAAACACGAAGATAGCTTTTCGAAAAAGTCTAATTCTTGGAACACCAACTCTTCAAAAGAAAGAAGCAAAAAAACTTTCGAAACGCATAAAGATCCTCTTAGAGGAGAAAAGCCCAAGGGAAATAAAATAAGAAAATTTGGTGCTGAAGATTTTGGCAACACTCCCAAGGAGAAAATTGGCAGAGGTTGGGAGAAAAAGGACTCTTCTTTTTCAAATGAGAAACTGGTTTATAAAGGAAGAGGAAAGGATCAGCAACCTGTATTTGGAATGGCAGAGGAGAATTTTTCTGCTAAGCCTACTGAAGAAAAGAGGGGATTTGGTAAAAACCGGAGCAAATACATTGCATTAAATGCAGATCGACCCAACTATTCCTTTGATAAGGTTGTACAGCAAAAAGTCACCAAGGAAGGGGAAGATTTGATTCGACTCAACAAGTATATATCTAATTCTGGGATTTGTAGCCGTAGAGAAGCTGATGAATTGATTCAGAAAGGATTGGTTATTGTCAACGGAGTGGTAATCAAAGAACTTGGGTACAAGGTAAGGAGATCGGATCAAGTGGTATTTGAGGGAAAACGAATTAATCCCGAGAAACCAGTTTACCTATTGCTTAATAAGCCAAAGGATTTCATCACCACCACCGAAGATCCCATGGATCGAAAAACCGTCATGTCCTTGGTAGAGAATGCCTGTGAAGAACGGATATTTCCGGTTGGGAGATTGGATAGAAATACAACTGGGCTACTGTTATTTACCAACGATGGAGAATTGGCGGCTAAGCTTTCACATCCTTCCAATGAAATAAAAAAAATCTATCAAGTGACCTTGGACAAGGCTCTTACTCAGAAAGACGAGGAAGCTATCCTAGAGGGAATCACTTTGGAAGATGGGGAAGTGAAGGTAGATGATATGCAGGTGTTATCTAAGGATAGAACCATTTTAGGACTTGAAATCCATATTGGTAGAAATAGGATAGTTAGAAGAATTTTCGCTCATTTTGGGTATGAGGTGGTAGGTTTAGATCGGGTGATGTATGCTGGCTTAGATAAGAAAGATTTGAAAAGGGGCCATTACCGATTTCTTTCTGAACAAGAAGTAATACGGCTGAAGTATCATAAGCACTAAAAAAGGCCCCAAAGCATGGGGCCTTTTACATTTTTAATGAAATCCGAAGATGGTTACTAGAAAGGTGATTTCTAGAAGTGCTCCGCCTAGTTTTGCGCTGGAGCTTTTGGAATTTCAATTCCCAATTTAGCCAAAACTAATTCTGTGAATTTATCTTCTTCTTTGGTGTAAAGTAAAATAGGAGATTGTCCTGCTGTCTCTGCAAAGATGTGGGTATAGTTATTTTCAGCAGCTACGGCATTGATGGCGTTAATCACCTTTGTTTGTACGGGCTCAAGCAACTCTTGAAGTTTTCTTTGGTAAGAGACTTGTGCATCTTGCTCGTACTTTTGAAGATCGTCTCGGAGTTTAGTTAATTCCTGCTCTTTCGCGGCTCTTGCCGTCTCGGTCATGGTAGGGGCAGCTTGTTGGTAAGCCTCTACCTGCTTTTGAAAATCCGCTGCCTTGGTTTGGATGTTGGTTTGCAGTTGGGTTTGATAATCTTGCACATCAGCTCCAATTTGCTCCATTTCTGGCATCAAATCCATAATTAATTCTACACTGGTGTAGCCGATTTTTAGGGTTTGCGCCTGGGTAGTAAAGCCGAACAATAGCAGGGCTACTGTAGCTAAAAGAACATTTACTTTCATCGTTTATTTATTTAATTTTTGTCTTCAATTCCTAATTCCTCCAAGACAAATTCTGAATAATCGTGTCTTGAATCTGTGTATATAATTGCAGAAGGTCCTGCCGCCTTATCAAACAGAACTGCAAGGTTATTTTTTCTAGATACCCGTTCTATGGCATCGTAGATTTTAGATTGGAGAGGTTGAAGGAGCTCTGCTTGTTTTTGGTAGTAGGTTCCATCCATTCCAAATATTCGGCTGTTAAACTCTTGCGAAGCCTTTTGCTTTGCTTTGATTTGCTCCATCCTTTTTTGATACATCTCTTCGGTAAGCAACACTTCCTCTGCCTTAAGTTGAGCGGAAAGCTCTTTTATTTCTTGGTCCAAATTTTGTGCCTCTTTTTTCCATTCCTCACTCAATTTTTTTAATTCCTCTTGCACGAGTTTGTAATCCGGATGCTTGTTGAGAATATATTCTGAATCAATATACCCAAATTTTTGAGCAAATACTGGCTCAGAAATCCCTACAAGCAAAAGTAAAAGTACAATTTTCAATGATTTATTCATGCCTTACGTTCGATTTTGCTTTATTCTAAGGGATGAAATAGGTGATTTTCCTAACATTATTTAACAAACGCTCGTCAAACGAAAAGATTATCTAAACTGCTGCCCTATGGTAAAATGGAATTTTGGACCACTGCGTTGTAAGGTGCCTGGAATAGGATCAAATCCATAACCCCAATCCACACCCAACAATCCGAAGGCAGGCATGAATATTCTAGCGCCGACACCTGCTGATTTATTGAGGTTGTAGGGATTGAAGTCCCTGTAATCTCCCCAGTTGTTGCCAGCTTCTGCAAAGGTCAACAAAAAGATCGTAGCAGAAGGATTTGGAGATACTAAAAATCTCAATTCCATGACGTATTTATTGTATACCACCCCACCGTATGGGTCGGGATTGGCAGTGCCTCGAGTATTTCTTCCTGGGGTGATGGACTGATTTTCGTAACCTCTCAAACCAATAATTTCCTGCCCAAGTGCAAAGTTATTGAAGTTCATTCCGTCTCCCCCCATGACAAAGCGTTCAAGTGGAATGATTCCCAATTTATTTCCGTAAGAACCTAAGAATCCCATGTGGGCTCGTGCACTAGCTACCCATTTGGGGGATCCAAAAACAGGGGTGTAGAAGGAAGCATCAAACATCCACTTGTGGTACTCAAGCCACTTGTATTTGTCCTGATCTTGAGATTCTTCGTTTAAATTATTATTTAAGCTAGCATAGGGAGGAGTCAAATTCATAGACAAAATTATATTAGATCCCTGCCTAGGGTAAATGGTATTGTCTACGTTATTTCTCGCTATAGTAGTATTTAATACAACACTTTTTGAATTTCCTGTAGCATAACTTAATCCAAAAGAGGTACCGAATTGATTGAATTCATAGTTTTGGAATTGAAGAGAGTTGCTGATGCTAAAGTAATCGTCTGGCCAGGTAATTCTTCTGGATAAGCCTAAGGTGACACCAGTAATTTTGAAAGAACCCAAATCCCCTCCTCCGGCCTGGTTAAAGTAATCTACCTGGCGCTGTACCGAATGATTGAATGCAAAGCTTAGAGAGTTTGGCTTTTTTCCACCAAACCACGGTTCGCTCAAGGACAGGGAGTAGTTTTGAAATGCTTGGCCATTAGCTTGAACGCGTAGGGATAGTTTTTGACCATCCCCAACAGGAAGTGGGTCCCACTTGCTAAAATCCCCAATATTTTTGATGGAGAAATTGTTGAAAACCAATCCTACAGTTCCTACAAATCCAAAAAATCCTCCCCAGCCTCCGGACAATTCTATTTGGTCATTGGGCCGCTCCTCGAGTTCAAAGGTGATATCTACGGTTGCACTTTCAAAATTAGGTCTAAGGTCAGGATTGATTTTTTCTGGGTCAAAATACCCTAGGGTGGATAGCTCTCGAATGGTCCTTACCAAAAGACTGCGGTTGAATTTTTGACCTGGAAGAATTCGAATTTCACGCATGACCACGTGGTCAGAGGTACGGTCGTTTCCTTTAATACCTACACTATTGACAGTCACTTGCGGACCTTCGAAAATTCGCATTTCTAAGTCTATAGAATCTCCAGAAACATTGATTTCTACCGGATCTATACTAAAAAATAAATAGCCATTGTCTTGGTATAAGGAACTTACATCGTCCCCTTTTTGAGGGTCGTAGTTGAGTCGTTTGTCGAGTTTTTCCTTGTCGTAAACGTCTCCTTTTTGTATCCCTAACTTGGCGAGTAGTACCTCATCCTCATGAATGTAATTTCCTGTAAAGGTGATGTTTCGGTAGTAATACTTCCTTCCTTCTTCTAGGGAAATGTCGATGTTAATCTTGTTCTCCGTAAAATCATAGACCGAATCTTCCAAGATTTTTGCATCCCTAAATCCTTTGCTATTGTAGAACGTGATGGCTTTTTCTTTATCGCTTCGGTATTCCTTTGGGATAAATTTGGACCCATTGAAAAAATTCAATTTGAAATTTTTGTGGATGTATTGATTTACCTGTTCTTCTGAAGCTTCCTGGGTATTGAAGATAGAAGTAGAAATACTCTTTGCATCAGCGTCCAGGATACGGGAGTAAATGTCTTTGAAAATGGCTATGCGCGCGTGCTCTTTTGTTTTCTTCAACTTACCCTTAATCGCTCTATCAGAAATTTCTTCGTTGCCATAAATAGCAATTTCATTGATTTTGACCTTTGCTTTTGGGTCTATGTCAAAGCGAAGCTTTACACTGTTGGGTAGGGTAGTATCTCGATCCTGAATGATTTTTACCTCTGTATTGAGGTAGCCTTTGTCTAGATAATATTTCTCAATGTTTCTCTTGGCGGTATTTAGTACATCGTCTCTGACCACACGGCCCCTAATATTTACTTTATCCCGAAGCTCTCCTTCTTGGGTTTTATTGATCCCTGAAAATTCTACTCGAGAAAATCTGGGACGCTCGGTAAGGTCAAGAAGAAGGTAGATGTCCTCTCCCTCAATTTTAGTCACCAAGATTTTGACATCTCCAATAATTCCTTGCCCCCACAATTTCTTTAGAGCGCCAGATATGGCATCTCCAGGCACTTCAATGCGATCGTCCACTTTCAATCCCGACAAGGAAATGATGGCGACTTCATCTAATGTAGAGAGCCCCACGGCTTTAATGCCTGCTATTCTAAATTTCTGCGGTTTGGCATAGTTCAATTCTAAAATATTGATAGGCTTTGGCGAGGCATACCTGCTTTGGCCCAAGCGAATCTGCGCTAGGGCACTTAAGGACCATATCAAACATAACAGAAGGAGTATACTTCTTTTCATCAACGCTTACGAGTTTACTTGTTCGCCAGTCTTTCCAAATCTTCTTTCTCTCTTTTGAAAATCATCTATCGCAGCAAACAGGTCATCTTTTCTAAAATCTGGCCAAAGTACGGGAGTAAACACCATTTCCGTGTAGGCCAACTGCCAAAGCAGAAAATTACTAATTCTAAATTCACCACTTGTCCGGATCATGAGCTCAGGATCAGGCATTCCTGCCGTATCCAAATGACTGGCCAAGGTTTCTTGAGTGATTTCTTCAGGTTTCAATTTTCCTTCAGAAACTTTTTGAGCAATGCGTTTGGCGGCTTGTGTAATTTCCCACTGCCCACTGTAACTCAAAGCAAGGGTAACGGTCAAGCCGGTATTGGTAGAGGTTTTTTGTATCGTTTCTAGTAATTTTTCACGAGCATGACTAGGCAAACTTTCCAAATCTCCAATCGCATTCAATTGGATGTTATTTTTCATCATTTGCGAAACTTCCGCTAGGATGGTTTGGACCAGTAATTCCATCAGAGCTTTTACTTCTTCCTGAGGGCGAGACCAATTTTCTGTAGAAAAAGAAAATAAAGTAAGGTATTCAATACCCAATTCTGCTGCTCCCTCTATCGACTCTCTCACAGCTTGGATGGCATTTCTATGCCCGAAAATGCGCATGGCTCCTTTCTTTTTAGCCCAGCGACCATTCCCATCCATGATGATGGCGATGTGTTTTGGTAAATTGCTTCGATCTAAGGTTTCCTTCATTTTAGTGGCTAAGAAAGCTACTTTTTTGGAGGTACAAAAATGGGATTTCTTTTTCAATAAATCCCCCTACGCTGCAATTAATTAATAGGTAAAGCACCTTGCCTTGGTGAGGGTATAGCTTAAGGTAATCCCAGTAAAATAATACCAATCCTTTGTATAGGGATTGCCATAATTTATTCCTTCCGGAAGGGCTTGGCCCTTTGGATCTAGGGGAAGGGCGTATCTAGATTGGGCAGGAAGAGTACTATCTAGTTGATCCAAGTAATCCGATAGGCTAGGCCGGAATCCAAGTTCTAATCCGAGAGTAAGATTTTCAGTGAGCATGTACTTTATCCCACCTCCAAATGGAATAACCACCGTGGAAACCTCGTAGGGTTCAACAGGTAGGCTAGCGTTTACTCGACCGTCTGCCGATAAGAAAGACATGCCAACTCCAAAAAAAGCATAGGGAGAATACCTAAATTCACTCTTATGGTTGACATAGTCTAGGAAATTAAATTCCATGATAGCCGATAGTTCGGTGACACGCCCCTTGAAATGTGCATTGCGAAGCGCTGCTACAGCGTCAATGGGTCGAATGCTATCGGCAGCCATGAGCTCAGCCATATTTACTCCAAGCCTTAAGCTCCACACATTGTCAAAATTTCTCTTGCCAAACAACGTTCCTTGAAGCCCTTTTTGGGCAAAGTCAATTTTTCGTAAAATATCTCCTGAATAAACTGCCGTTCCTAGGCCACCCCCAACTTCATAACTTTGTGCAAAGCCAGAATTTAAAGGAGCGCAAGCCAAGAGACAGGCAACTAATAAGAGAATAGTACGCGTAGAAATGACTTTTTTCAAGACGATGCAAGTTATACAGGACCAAACGTTTAAAAAATGAAGAGTGGTATGAAGGGGGTTAATTATTGTTAAGCTCCAGCGTTAAATTTTTTAATTTCTCATATCTAAGCCCCAATTTAACTTTTGTCTCAGGGTATCAAAGAAATGGTAAGTGGGTAATTTCACTAATTTAGCACAAAAGGCTTCTTTTTTTACGGTTAATTTCACCTCTGAAGAAATACTCGTTGACCTAGAATCCAAAGAGATCATAAACTTGTCTGTTCTGCCCTCTATTTCAAAACTGATTTCGGACTCGTCTGACACGATGATGGGACGTACATTGAGGTTGTGAGGACTTACAGGGGTGATAACAAAATTTTTTGCACCTGGGGTAATCAAAGGGCCTCCACAGCTTAACGAATATCCTGTAGAACCGGTGGGTGTAGCCACAATGAGCCCGTCTGACCAATAGGAATTGAGATACATGCCGTCGATATAGGTATGTACGGTGATCATGGAAGATGTGTCTTTCTTATGAATAGTAAATTCATTGAGTGCGAAATTCATCCCATTTAAAATTTTTTTTGAGCTATGTAGGGCCAGGAGGGTCCTTGACTCTAGTTGATAATTGCCCTTGGCCAAGTGAAGGATGGCCTCTTCAATTTTGTTGGTAGCCACGGTGGCCAAAAATCCAAGTCTTCCAGTATTTAATCCTAAAATGGGTATTTCTTTGCTCCCCACCAGGCATACGGTATCCAAAAGTGTCCCATCTCCACCGATAGAGAGCACAAAATCAAGACCAACATAATCTTCTTGTTGTTTCAATACCTTATAGATTGGCAAAGGGAGACCAAGCAATTGGAGTTGATTTTCTAACGCAGGGGTAAGTCTTACCTCGATTCCCAAAGAGTGAAGTTGGGGGAATAGCCCACGAATGGCTGGCAAAAATTCTGCTTTCAGGGAAAGCCCATGCAAGGCTACATTCATGACTTAAATATCTAAAAATCTGAGCAAATTGCCGATTCGCTCTTCTTCTGTGGAAAGTGCTGCATCTTCTCGGTAATACTCTCTTACCCTGTAGCCAAATCGCTCTAGGGTGGCTTTGATATGGCGCACATCCACTTTATCTAACTTGAGGGTCACTTCAATGGCGGTGGAGTCAAGAGGATTTGAAGATACCATACAGCTCAGGATTTTTGCATTCTCAGACTCCACTAGCCTTGCAATTTCTGAAAGTTGATATTCTTTGAATTGCATGGAAAGGGAAAGGACGCTCCCTTCTGCAGGAAATGACAAGCCTTCTGAGATCGCTTCAACAGCTTTCTCTAGGGGGGCTACTCCAAGATATTGCAGGTTACGATCTACCACAGCCACCCATTTGGATTGATGAGTGTATGCGACACCTAGGAGATCGTAAAGATGCTTTCCTTCAACGACCCAGCAAGTTGAATTTTCTAAAGGAACCTGGTCTAAAGTTCCCAAGGCATTGGGAAGCTCTTCTAGTACTTCTTGGTCGACAAATCCCAAAAACTTCCTAGAATCTATGACTGGCAAGGCATCTACTTGGAGTTCTTCCATCCAACTCAATGCTGTACCTACTACATCGGTTTTTTTGAGCACAGGAACCTGATGATCTATAAATTCTGAAGCTTGCATGAAAGAAAGTTAGGAAATCCAATCTAAAGACAAAACGGTTTTGAAGGGTATCTTGTTACGGGTACTCAAATAAGGTGATTAAGAAAAAAAATATTGGGCCAAAATTCCAAGAAAAATACCCCCAGCAACGATGGTAGGGGAGGATATTTTGGTGAATTGAAGCAGGGAATAGGTACTCAGAATAAAGAAAATATGAATAAAATTAGCTTCAAGAGGTTCGAATAGCAAGTAGGCAGCGGCGATCAGCATTCCACAGGAGACCGCATTGACTCCTTCAAGTGCAGCCCTTACGGGTCTATAAAGCTTGAGTTGGTCCCAAAAACGAATGACGAAGAATATCATAAAGATGCCAGGTAAGAAAATCCCAGCACTCCCAATCAGTCCGCCTATCAGAAATCCCCCAATCCCCCAATCCCTCATGGAAAGTGCTCCAACATAGGAGGCAATTGAGAAGGTAGGGCCAGGAATACCTTGAGAAATGGCATATCCGGTTAAAAATTCCTCGGAAGAGAGAAATTTTTTAAAGTCAACAAATTCGGTATATAAGTAGGGCACCAGCACCTGCCCCCCTCCGAAAATCAGGCTTCCGTTTCTGTAAAAATTTTCGAAAAGAATAATGCTTTGATTTTTGGTGATGGCTCCAGCTATGGCAGCACTCAACAAAACTCCAGCCCATAGGTAAAAGTTGCTCCATTTAATTTGAAGAGATTTGTCCTCTTCTACCTTGGGCTGATTTTTGTACTTGATTGCAGTGCTTAGGCCTCCCATAAGAAGCATGACGGGAAATAAGTAAGGGGAACTGTAAAAAAAACTAACAAAGGCCGCCAACAGCATCAGGATGGTAGCCTCTGTACTTTTTACCGTTTTGCCTATGGTTTTTTGTGCAGCAAAAATGATAAATCCTATGGCCATAGGCTGTATAAATTGAGCAAAATTCAGGGCTACTGGACTTTTTTCTTTTAAAAAATCAATGAGAATAGCTGCTGAAATCATCACCAAGGTAGCCGGTAGGATCCAGACCAAAAGGGTGAGGTAAGCAAGCTTGGCCCCCCCTACCCGTAAACCTATAGCAGTCATCAGTTGGGTAGAAGCTGGGCCTGGGAGCATTTGACAAAGGGCATTTAGCTCCCATAACTCTTCCTCATGAATGTAGCCTCTTTTTTTGACCATCCTTTCCAAAATCATGGCCAATAAAGCTTGGGGGCCCCCAAATGAAGTGAGCGATAGGGTAAGAATATCCTTTAAAAAAACGTAGTATCTGACCCTACGAATTGACATGCTATTTTCTTAGGCCTAATTCACGAAGCCTTTCTTCTAGAAATTCACCCGCCGTAATGTCTGGAAATTGTTTCGGGTGTGCTCCTGAAATGCAACTCTCCAGGCAAGAAAGATCCATCTCTGAGCGTGGATGCATGAAAAAAGGAATGGAATAGCGGCTGGTATGCATCTTTTCTCGTGGAGGATTGACCACGCGATGGATGGTTGATTTGAGTTTTTTGTTGGTGAGTCGCTCTAGCATATCCCCAACATTGACCACCAATTGATCTGGGAGGGCGGTGATGGGAATCCATTTTCCATCTTTTCGAAGGACTTGTAGACCATCTGCGCTTGCTCCCATAAGTAAAGTGATCAAATTGATATCTCCGTGTTCCGCGGCTCTAACCGCATCTGCAGGGACCGCATCAGGATTATCGATAGGAAAATAATGGATTTGTCGAAGGATAGAATTCCCACGAATCACCTTGTCTTCAAAATAGGATTCTTCCAAGCCCAAATGCAAAGCGATAGCTTTGAGCATTTGTCTCCCTGCATATTCTAAGGTCTGGTAAGCTTCTAGGGCATCTTGTTTAAAATTTGGTATTTCCTCTGGCCAAAGGTTTTCAGGATATTCAGATTTTACTGGGTCAGTGTCAGTAATTAAAGAAACTTCCTGACCTACATGATAAAATTCTTTCAGATCCCCTGTGTTCCTTCCTTTGGCATGTTCTTTTCCCTTTCCCGTGTAGCCTCTTTGATAACCTATTTCAGGTTTTTCATACTTTCCTTTGATATGGTCTGGGAGAGAAAAAAAGGAAGTGATGGAGGTATACAACCTATCTTGTAGCGCCTGAGAAAGCCCATGGTTTTTTATTGCTACAAAGCCAATATTTTGATAGGCTTCACCCAGTTTTTTTACAAAGGCATTTTTTATATCCGGATTACCAGAGGTGAAATCTGCGAGATCTAGACTTGGGACTTCATCAAATAAGATGTCCATAGTGGGGGGTAGTTTACGTAATACTTCATTTGAATTCTTCAAAAATAAATATCTTTAGTATCAATCTTGGAGATTTCATGAATAAAATCCTTTTTTCCTTTGTTCTCTTTTGTTTATTACTGAGTTCTTGCTCTGGTGACAACAAGGAGAGGGTGCAATCTGCTGAAGATAGTATACAAGTGGCCCAAGCTACCACAGATTCGCTACCTCTTACATTTAGTAGCATGGATTCTTTGACTTTTTATCCCGATGCCATGGTAGAGCTATTCACTCCACTCGGAAATCAAATTTTTAAACCAGGCAAGGTCCCCTTCGAATTCAATGTAAAAAATTTTCCACTCCGTACCTCCTCTACCTCTATCCCTAGGCTAAGGATGATTTTGAATGGAAGCGACCCAGAAGAATATTCCTCTCCAATTTTCCAAAAAGAATTGACCCGAGGCACTTACCGCGTAGTTGCCTATTTGGTAGATGAAAAGGGATTTGCACTCAAAAATTTTGGAAATTATGTTGATCGGGATTTTATGGTAGGTGACTCTAGAGCTTTCCCCTATTCTGCAGAACCTTATATAGCTGTAAATTTTCCAAAAAATGGACAAATTTTAGCCTATGGAGAGCCTCTTTTATTTGATTTTTTGATTTTGGGAGGAGACTTGGCATTGGATAATTTGAAAGTAAAGGTCCTCATCGGTGGAGACAGTACCGAAGTTACTTCGCCTAATTCTATCCGAATTACTAATCTTCCAAAAGGAGACCATCAACTGAGAATTCAATTGCTTCGAAAGGACAACAAGGAATTAGATGGGCCTTTCTCTAGCAGCACCAAGACGGTCTTTGTCCGATAAGTGCTTATCTTTGGATCTTAAATCCCAATTTTCTTCATGCTTTTAGTTCAACATATCCGAGAAAACTACCATCAAGTCCTTCTTGGGCTACAAAAAAGAAACCTGCCTCAGGTAGAAAATACCTTGCAGCAGGTACTTGCTTTGGACGATAAAAGAAAAGCTTGTCAAACCCAAAGGGATCAATTGCAAGCAGAATCCAATGCGATATCCAAGGAGATTGGTCTTTTGATGAAAGAAGGAAAGCAAGCTGAAGCAACAGCCATTAGAGAAAAAACCGCTCTTATCAAAGGACAAATCAAGGATGTGGAGGATGAACATGAGCATGTGGAGCAACAGTTAAAAGCACTGTTATACACCTTGCCCAACGTACCTCAGGAGGCCGTACCAGCCGGGAAATCGGCAGAAGATAATGAGGTGGTAAAGCAGGAGGGAGTGATCCCCACCCTTTTTGAGGGGAAACTGCCTCATTGGGATTTAATCAAAAAGTACGACATAATTGATTTTGATCTTGGAGTAAAAATTGCTGGAGCAGGATTTCCAGTTTATAAAGGGAAAGGGGCAAGGCTACAACGTGCCTTAATTAATTTTTTTCTAGATCAAGCACAGACTCAAGGTTATTTTGAAGTGCAACCTCCCATCCTAGTCAATGAGGATTCAGGATATGGAACGGGGCAATTGCCTGACAAAGAAGGGCAGATGTACTTTGCCCAAGCCGATCAATTGTACTTGATTCCTACTGCAGAGGTGCCTATTACCAATTTGTACAGGGATGTGATTGTCAACCGTAGCGATCTTCCCATCAAGAACGTAGGATATACCCCTTGCTTTAGAAGGGAGGCGGGTTCTTGGGGGGCTCATGTCCGAGGCCTAAATAGGCTACACCAATTTGACAAGGTGGAGATTGTCCAAATAACCCATCCCGACGCATCTTATGCCGCTTTGGAAGAAATGAGTACCTATGTCCAGGGTTTGTTGAAAATGCTGGAACTTCCTTATCGCGTCCTTCGACTTTGTGGAGGAGATATGGGCTTTACCTCTGCCATGACTTACGACATGGAAGTGTATTCTGCTGGGCAAGATCGTTGGCTTGAAGTAAGCTCGGTTTCTAATTTTGAGACCTATCAAGCCAACCGTTTGAAGTTACGTTGGAAGGAGGAGGATAAAAAACCTCAATTGGCACATACCCTAAACGGGAGTGCATTGGCCTTGCCAAGGATTGTAGCAGCTATCTTGGAAAACAATCAAACTCCTCATGGAATTAAGATGCCAAAAGTGTTGCACTCCTATTTGGGATTTGATAGCATCTGAGGAAGAGTAAAGAAGATGTTGCCCACCTATTTTTTTTAGGGAAAGCCTATTTCAAGTGACTATCCCTTTTGAGAAAGTGCACAGAGCTTGTTGTGGAGGTCTAGCACTTGGGGTATGATCAATTTATTTTCTTGGTTTTTGATGATAAAGTCTGCTTGCTCGTTTTTTCGATCGTCAGGAAGTTGTTGGTCAATAATTTGATTGACTTGCAATTCTGAGCGATCTGGATCTCGAATGAGTACTCTATTCATGCGTATTTTGAGAGGGGAACTTACATTGATCACGTAATCTAATTGCTTTGAAGCACCTGTTTCAAAAAGTAAGGCTGCCTCTTTGATGACATAGGGGCTAGTTTGTTTAGACGCCCAAGCATCAAAATCAGCAGCTACAGCAGGATGTACCAGTGCATTCAGACTTGCGAGCTTCTCTGGGGCTGAAAAAACAGTAGTTGCTAAAAATTTTCGATTGAGTTCCCCTTCCTCCGTGTAGGCGTTGGGGCCAAAAGTGCTTAAAATCTTTTTTTTGAGACCTTCTTCCTTCGCCATGATCCGCTTGGCTTGTTCATCGGCAGCGTAGATGGGGATCCCGAGAATAGAAAATACCTTGCAGACAGTAGATTTTCCTGACCCAATCCCTCCTGTCACACCGATTCGGAGCGTCTTTGGGTTACTCATACCTAAGTTTTACTTGAGGGGGATCTATTCGGATATCTTTAAGGTAACTTGGGGCTGAAAGTAGGCTTACTTCCAAGGTGCTGTCTGCCCTATTTCTTTTTTTATAGTCAAGTACCGCTTCAAATTCCATGTCGGCTAAGTCTTTTGCCTTGGATTCTTCTACCAAATAGATAAGGAGAGGAATTAATTCCTCGTTGCTAAGTCTTACATTTTTTGGAAAGTTAAGCTTCTTAATCTTTAGACGTTTATTACCCTCTAGAAAAGTAAGTACCTTGAAATCAACCTGAATAGTACTTGGATTGATTTGAACTAATGCTGCAATTTTATCTTCCAACTCAAGAGCTATTTTTGCTGAAAAATTGTTTTTAATATCTTTTTCATTTAGAGATACTGGAAATCTCCCTTGGTAAGCTTCCACCAAAGAAGAGGGGCCTTTTATTTCCAATTTATCTGGAACAAACCGCACCTGTCCATCTAATTCTATATGCTCATCCAGTGAGTAACTTGCTGTATCCAAGTAGGGAACTAAGGTGGCTTGTATAATGGGGTCAATCTGGAAAAGGAGGGAATCTTCTAGAATATTCTCTAAATAGGTAGGCGTGATAAACTCACTCAATTCTCTTTTAATGTCTGCGGTAAGGATATAATTTTTAGCACCTGGCTTGGCCAACAAAATAGGAAAAGGTGGGCCGCTGATATTGAAGTATTTGCGTAATAAATCCCAGCCATTACCTGAGATTTGTATTTGAACACTTCTAGGTAGAGGCTTTACAGCCACATAATTTTCTTGATCATAGTCCCATTGTAGCGGATAATCTACAATGGTATTGTAATTGTCCTTGTTCAGGGCATTTAAAATCCAAAAAGTGGTAGCCGCTATGCAACATAGGACTACCACTTTTAGATTAGAGAGTTTTCTTGATGAAATTCTCCAGGACGATTTCTTAGAATCTGGCAAGGGAATTTTATTTGGTTGTACCCGATTTTTTTGAGAAATCTAAAGATATGGCCGATTTTTCTATTTTGACTTTAAAACCTTTGTCAAGTTCTAGTAGCACAGTATCTCCGTCTACGCTGTATACTTTGCCATGGATCCCACCAATGGTGACCACATCGTCTCCTTTTTTTATTTCTTCGATAAACTTCTTGGTCTCTTTTTGTTTTTTCTGTTGTGGTCTAATCATGAAGAAATACATAATCAGAATGATAGACCCAAACAAAAATACTTGACCTAGAATACCTGTGCTGCCGCCAGCAGCTTGTGCAAGGATATAGTTTAGCATGGCCTATCTAATCACTGGTCCAGACTGTGCTGCCCCACCTGAAGAATTTGGTGTTACGCTTCCTGTCATGCGTAGTCGGGTCACTGAAGGGTTGGTATTTGCCTGTATAGTGACTGTGGGGGACTGTGCGCCTGACTTAGCTGCAGAGTTGAAAACTACCTTTACAAATCCTTTTTCTCCTGGCTGCACAGGTGTTTTGGTCCAGTCGGGGCTAGTGCAGCCGCAAGAAGCGGTAATGTTGGAAATCACCAAAGGAGCTTGACCATTATTGGTGAAGTTGAAAACTTTTTCAACTACTTTGCCTTCATTTATTGTTCCAAAATCATATTCCATTTCAGAAAATTGAAAGGCACCTAAGGTGCTAGGATCTGCGTTAGTGGTGGTTTGTGCCAAATCTGGATTTACCGCTGTATTTCCACCTTCCAGGGCAGCGATTTTTTCTTCTAAGGCAGCGATTTTCTCTGCTTGATCGTCTTTTGTTTCGTTGCAGGATGCTAGGATGATTACCGATAATAGGAGTGCACTTGCGAATCTGATTTTCATATTAATTTTTATCTTGATTTATTTGGTCTATTAATTTATTTACGTCGTTTAGGAGGTCTTCTGCTTTATTTTTCGCCTCTGAAATTACCCGCTTTCCTTCTGACTTAGCTTCATTGAGATGAATTTCCTTACCATCCATCAATTCGGTGATGAGGTCCTCCAATTCTTTTTTGTATTTAGATAATTTGAATGAAAGCTTGTCGCGTGTATTGGCTCCCGTATCAGGGGCAAACAAAATTCCCAATGCTGCACCGACTCCAGCGCCTACAGCAAAGGCAAGTAAGGTATTCGTAGTTTTGCTCATATTCGTATCATTTATTGTCTAGCAGTCCCCTGCCACTTTTTCTAATTTTTCCTTGGTCCATCAACTCTTTAGAAAGCACATCCAGTAGGCCATTTACAAATTGCTTACTCTTTGGAGTGCTGTAAGTTTTTGAAATATCAATATATTCGTTGATCGTCACTTTTACAGGGATACTCGGGAAATGCATCATTTCTGCCAAGGCCATGGATATAATTACCTTATCGGTAAATGCCAATCTTTCAATATCCCAATTTTTAGTTTTCTCTGCGATTAATACCTTGCTTTCCATGGCATTTTCAATAGTGAAGTTAAAAATATTTTCAAAAAATTCTTTGTCTTCCTCCCAATTGATGGCGATTTCTGGTAAAATTTCATCCGTGGGCATCTCAGTAGATGCCGCATTTTTCAACACTTTAGCTGCCAAGCTTCGAACTATTGCTTTATTCTCGGTCCAATTCAAATCTTTTTCTGAGAAATAGCTGAGGATGACTTCATTTTTGAAAATGATTTTTTTTAATAGGTCATCCAAGACCTCGAAGTCTTGGTCCTGCGTAGGCAGGGTAATTTTTAAATAGAGTTGATAGGATTCGGAGGGTTTGATGTATTCTCTAAACCATTCCTTTAGTTCTAATTCAAGATCATCCAAAGTCACCGCATGTCTTTTCAGGGCATTTTGGTAGCTTGGGGAGTCCTTTAGCCGCTGCAACACTTGGTTTTGGGAGAGATGTAACTCATTTCCAAGTTCAAGGGAGGCTTCTCCAGCAAGTTTTTTCTTTTTTTCTAATTCCAAGGCCACGTGACTTGCAAAGGCTTGGAGCATTTCTATGGCAGATAGGTACAACTGGGGAATTCGCTCCGCAGAGGTGACCATATTTTTAAGTAAAAATGATTTGTCCTTTTCATTGTCTTTTTGGTATTGCTGCAATGCACTCTTTACCAAGCTTTTGATTTTTAAGGAAGAGTTGGTTGAGGGAATTACCTCTTTATTTTCTATGCTCTTTTCAAAGAGCTCTAGGGCTTCCTCCGAATCTTTTGTAAGGAGGGTTTTATCTTGGATCTCCATGCTATTGAGATCAGGGAGAAAAGACTCCCGAATGAAGTCTTTCGCTAGGGTAAGATTGGATCCTTTGCATTGTTCGAAAGCATACAAATTTTGAAATGCCTTGACTCTAAGGATTCTTCTGTTGAGCATAGGAATGGTAAAGAGCCGTAAATATAAGGAATTTGACCGGGCTTCCCTCCATGGAGGCGAAGACAAAAAAACCACCGAAGCTTGATCTTCGGTGGTTGTCATAAGCTAGAATTGCTCAATAGGATAATTTTACCTTCCCCATAGACTCTATTCTTGATTTTGCAGCTGCAATAGCGGCTTGCTGTGCTGGAATTTGTTGTTGTGCTGCTGCATTTAAAATGGATAGACAGGTATCGTAAATTTTTTCTGTTTCGGCATACACCGTTTCTTCTTGGTAATCCCCATAAAATTCAGCACCCACATTGATGACTCCTCCTGCATTGATTAGGAAATCTGGCGCATAGACTATTCCTTTTTCCAATAGCAGCTGTCCATGCTTGATTTCATCTTCGAGTTGGTTGTTTGCTCCGCCAGCAATAATGCTACATTTCAAGCGATCTATGGTTTGGTCATTGAGGGTGGCGCCCAAGGCGCAAGGAGCATAAATGTCCATTTCCATATCGTAGATGACATGACTATCGACCACAGTGGCTCCTGTCTCTTTGGCAACTTCTTGTAATTTATCTTCAAAAATATCTGTGATCATCAGGTTTGCCTCTTCTTTTACCAGGTATTGCAGAAGGTATTTTCCCACTTGCCCTACTCCTTGAACAGCGATTTTTTTTCCGGCTAAGGAATCCGAACCGTAGGCTTTTTTTGCGGCAGCTTTCATACCCATGTAGACTCCGTAGGCGGTCACTGGAGAGGGGTCGCCTGCGCCTCCCTTATTTTTGGGAAGTCCAGTGACGTAGCGGGTCTCCATGGCAATGTACTCCATGTCTGAGGTCTTCATGTTGACATCTTCTGCAGTCACATAGCGCCCACCCAAACTTTCAATAAATCTTCCAAATCTTCGTAGAAAAGCCTCGTTTTTCAGGCTAGGTGTGCCGATAATAACGGCCTTTCCTCCACCTAAATTTAATCCTGCAAGGGCATTTTTGAAGGACATGCCCCTGGAAAGTCGCAAAACATCCCTAACGGCTTCTTGCTCATTTGCGTAGTTCCACAAGCGTGTACCGCCTAGTGCGGGCCCCAATACGGTGTTGTGAATGGCAATGAGTGCTTTTAATCCTGTCGCCTGGTCTTGGCAGATCACCAATTGTTCATGATCCATGCTGGTGATTTGACCAAAAATAGAACCTTCTTGGACGATTCGGGTTTCATTAATCTCTAACATCTGAAAGGAAATTTAAGAATATGTTATATTTGGGTTGTACCTTAAAAATGGCTAACACAAAATTAAATACTTTTATCAGCATACAAATTTATCATAGCCAAATTTTATTTAATAATTTTAATTAAAATTTAGAATTTATTTCGTGAAATCGCTTTGGAGAATCAATAGCTATTTATTTAAATACAAGGGCTTATTGTTTTTGGGAATAGTATTTACGGTGATCTCCAACTTTTTCGTAATTATTCCTGCACAGCTGGTAAGAATTGCCATAGATTATGTGGTGGAAAGTTTTTCTCTATATCGGCCTCTAGAAAAGGGAGGTCTGGGAGAGTTGGCTAGAGAAGATTTCCTTGAATCGGTATTTATTTTTGGGATTTTGATCTTAATCATGGCCTTTCTCCGTGGTTTTTTCCTTTTTTTAATTCGTCAGACGATCATCATCATGTCGAGAAAAATTGAATATGACATGAAAAATGAACTTTTTAATCACTTTCAATACCTGCCCTTGAGCTTTTACAGAAAAAATAGCACGGGGGATTTGATGGCAAGAATTTCAGAAGATGTCAGCCGAGTGCGGATGTACCTAGGCCCTGCGATCATGTATGGGCTCAATTTGCTGGTACTATTTCCCCTGGTCATTACCTACATGCTTTCGGTTAATGTGGAACTCACCATCTATTCTTTGCTCCCCTTACCTATCCTCTCTTTAAGTATATACCTGGTCAATAACCTCATCAACGAACGCTCGGAAACCATACAGCAAAGCCTTTCCGAATTGAGCAGTTTCGTTCAAGAAGCCTTTTCAGGCATACGGGTATTGAAAGCCTTTGTTAGAGAAGAAGACTCTGCCCATGAATTTTTTAAAGCCAGCGAAAAATACAAGCATAAGTCCATAGAATTGACCCGAGTCAACGCCTTGTTTTTCCCTCTGATCATGGCCTTGGTAGGGATTTCTACCATCATCACCATCTACGTAGGAGGGATGAAAGTCATACAAGGAGAAATTGGCTATGGGGTGATCGCAGAATTTATTCTTTATGTCAACATGTTGACTTGGCCAGTAGCCTCCTTGGGATGGGTTACGAGTATAGTCCAACGGGCTGAAGTTTCTCAACGCAGAATCAATGAACTCCTAGATTGCAAAAATGATTTGATAAGCGAAAAAAATATAGGGGCAGAAATAATTGGTTCTATACAGGTGAAGGATATTTTCTTTACCTATCCGGATTCAGGTATTCAAGCCTTGAAGGGAGTTTCTTTTGAAGTCCAAGCAGGGCAAACTCTGGGCATTATTGGAACTACGGGTTCAGGAAAGTCTACTATCGCTAATTTATTGTTGCGCATGTACGATCCTTCTGAAGGACAGATCCTAGTTGATGAAAGACCAATACAAGACTATTCCCTAGCCAGTCTGCGAGGACAAATGGGTGTAGTACCCCAAGATGTTTTTCTTTTTTCAGATACCATTGCCAATAACATTGCTTTCGGCTTGGACCGACCTGATCTGGAGGTGATAAGTAAAGCTGCCCAAGATGCCGATGTTTACCAAAATATCCTTGACTTCCCAAAAGGCTTTGATACCCTTTTGGGAGAACGTGGCATTACCCTTTCGGGGGGTCAAAAGCAGCGGGTTTCTATTGCTCGTGCGATAGCAAAAGAACCTAAAATTCTAATTTTAGACGATTGCCTTTCAGCCGTAGATACCAAAACAGAGAATGCTATTTTGAATTCTTTGCAAAAAATTATGGAGAAACGTACCTCCATCATCATCTCTCATCGAGTTTCATCTGCCAAACTTGCTGACCAAATTATTGTGCTCGATGAGGGAAAAATTGTTGAGCGAGGCAATCATCAATCCTTGATGGCACAAAAGGGAGTTTATGCGGAGCTATTTGAAAAACAAACCCAAAAGGCTTCAACTCTTGAGGAGTAAAGAGGGGGCATGAAGTCGTTTTTCTGGACATCCTATTAAAATTTTACTTCAGGGGAAACTATTTTTCTTTAAGTGCATTACACCTGTCGTAGGTAGGATCAATGTCAATAAAAATATCTTCCTTGGCCGTGACAAACCATTTACTTAAAACCTCATCTTCTTTTCTTCTGAGGGTAGCTGCTTTCAATTTTTCGTAATCGTCTTCAAGATTGGCTTTATGAGCCGGGTACCTCGCCTTGTAGTAAAGTACTCGTACCTTCGTTCCTTCTCTAGGATCCTCGAAGCGAATCGGGTGGGTAATGTCTCCCACAGTCATCGTATCGATGGTAAAATAAAGGACAGGATCCTCTAAGGTTCTCAAGGATAATCGGTTGGAGGTGGTAGCAGGATCGGTAAAATATCCACCGGCATCTGAAGTTGCCCTATCTTCTGAATATTCTTTGGCAGCTTTTGCGAAATCTATTTTTCCTTCTAAAATTTCTTTTTTTAGGCTATCAAGATATCGCTCTTCTTTTTGAATGTCCTCTTCAGTAGGTTTAGGAATTCTCAAAATATGTCGGGTATTGTAAGTAGACCCTTTTATTTCTAGAAGTTGAATCATGTGAAATCCAAATTGGGTTTCCACAGGATCGGAGATTTCTCCTGGCCTAAGGTTGAGGGCAGTGGCTTCGTATTCTGGGGCCAATTCACCTCTTCTAAAAAATCCTAAGTCTCCCCCCTGCGCTGCAGATCCTGGATCTTCGGAATATGCGCGAGCGAGCTCTGCAAAGGTGGCCTGACCTGTACCGATATCGTTTTTGAATTTTAGAAGTTGGGAAATGAGTTGTTCCCTTACTTTGGGATTTGTTTTTGGTTTTCTCACAATTTGGCCTACTGTAGCTTCCGAAGTAAATAGGGGTAAAGAGTCTTTGGGGATGCTGTAATAAAAAGCTCTAACTTCCGCTGGGGAAACCGTAATGCCTTCCGTAATGGTGGTTCGCATTTTTTGGACAATGAGTTGTTCACGAATAACCTCCTCAAGTTCTGCCTTCAATTGATCTGCTGTTTTGCCATACATTTCTGCAAGCATGGACTCATCCCCACCAAACTGTTGCATAACCATGCTGAATCTATTGTTGGTCTGAAGCAAAACTTCCGCGTCAGTGACGATTACCGAATCTATTTCTGCTTTTGCTACCATAAGCTTATTGATGAGTAGGCTCTCAAATACTG
>Ga0194117_10000461_pt1 | contig 53824 bp, 54 predicted proteins | sample TA2MahsurfametaG_FD_160579 | JGI IMG/M metagenome (GOLD analysis project Ga0194117, IMG submission 160579) | Freshwater microbial communities from Lake Tanganyika, Tanzania - TA2015009 Mahale N1 surface | ecosystem: Environmental > Aquatic > Freshwater > Lake | place: Tanzania: Lake Tanganyika... | reverse complement strand
CACGTCTCCGATGGAAATCATGCCGATGACACGGTCCTCTTTGACAACGGGCAGGTGCCGGATGCGCTTGTCGGTCATGATTTGCATGCAGGCATCGATCTGGGTCTCAGGGCTAATTGAAATTACCGGTGCGGTCATGATCTGCCGCACATGGGTGTCATCGCAGCTGCGGCCTTTCAATTCACCCTGGCGGGCGTAATCCCGTTCGGAGAAGATCCCCACCAGCCGGCCCGCGTCGATGACGGGCAGGGCACCAATATGGTGGCTGGTCATAATTTCAAGCGCAGAGCGGACTGTCGCATCGGTGGTGACCGAGATAATCGGCCGGTTCTGGAGTGCAAGGACCTGCGTGATTGTTTTTGCCATGGTGACCCCCTGTTCGCTGCGGCCCGCGCGGTGGTGTGGGCCCAACACCCCCAATCTATTGGCAGACTCGATTTCGCCGCAAGAGGGGATATCCAGCCTCTGATCTGACCCTTTATTCCACAATATGAAAATATGATGCGTTGCGACAAAAAATCCGCGATAGAGGGTTGCAGTGCACCAATTGATGAGTTCAAATTCGACTTGTGCGCTGCATCAATATGGCTTCACAAGTAGTCAAAACGGTTTTTTTAAAAGCAATCAACCCTAAAACACTTTGGAGAATTTAAGATGAAAAACGTAAACGAGCAGTTTGTAGACATCGCCAAGACCAACGTCGAGACGATGGTTGACCTGAGCAACGCTTCTTTCAGCGGCGTTGAGAAGTTTATTGAGCTGCAGCTCAAAGTCGCCAAAGGCGCAATGGGCCAAAGCGCTGATAACCTCAAGGCACTCGTGTCAGTGAAAGATGTTCAGGACTTCGTGAAGGTGCAGTCCTCCTTCGCGCTGCCCACCATGGAGAGCGCAGTCGGCTACGCCAACGCTGTCTACGGCATCATGTCCGAGACCGTGAACACCTACGCCAAGATGGCCGAGGCACAAATCGCTGCTGGCAACGAGAAGATCACCACCGCAGTGGAAGAGTTCTCCAAGAGCGCTCCTGCCGGTTCCGAGAGCGGTGTTGCTCTGGTCAAGTCAGCCCTGACCGCTGCGAACACTGCCTACGAGACTGCCTCGAAGGCCGCCAAGCAGGCTGTTGCTGCTGTTGAGCAGAATGTTCAGTCGGCAACCAAGGCCAGCCTGAAGGCTGCTTCGACCGCACTCAAGGCTGCCTAAGTCTTAGTTTCCGGTTTGTTCCAAAAGGCCCGCTATTGCGGGCCTTTTGTTTAATAGGCAGGCGCGGGGCCTGCCAGGCGTGCCAGAATCTGGACCAAGACCCCTGTGCAGTCGCCCATGCCGATTCCCGACCATTATTCTTTTTTGCACCAGAATTTTTTCTGGAAAGTGCCCCTGCGCTTTAATGTTGCGCAGGCCTGTTGCGGACGATGGGCGGCTTCATCGCGCACCGCCTCTCAGACCGCGGTGATTGTTGAGCAGGAATCAGGCCGGATCGATCGTTACAGCTATGGCGCGCTTCAGTCGCAGGCCAATCGCCTCAGCAATGCCTTAAGGCGTCTCGGTGTGAAGCGCGGTGATCGGGTGGCCATCGTGATGCCGCAGCGTTTTGAAACTGCAGTGGCCCACATGGCGATCACACAGATGGCCGCAGTGGCCATGCCGATGTCGATGCTCTTTGGCGTGGAGGCCCTTGAATTTCGTTTGCGAGACAGTGGCGCGCGGGTTGTGCTTGCCGATGAGCATGCGATGGCCAATGTATTGGCAGCGCGTGCGCTGGTTCCGGGCGTGGTGGTGATGGGTGTGGGCCAGGCCGAGCAGGATGGCGACTATGGCTATCGGCAGCTGCTCGATAAAAGCCCAGCAAGTTTCTCGCCGCTTGCCACACGCGCCGATGAGCCGGCATTTTTCCTCTACACCAGTGGAACAACCGGCCCGCCAAAAGGGGCGCTGATTCCGCATCGGGCGCTGATTGGCAATCTTCCGGGATTTGTTGCGAGCCAGAATTGGTTTCCGCTGAATGCGACAGTCTTTTGGTCGCCCGCGGACTGGGCCTGGACAGGCGGCCTGATGGATGCCCTGCTGCCCACACTTTATTTTGGCAAGCCCATCCTTGCCTTTACGGGCCGATTTAGCCCCCAGCGTGCTTTCGAGTTGATGCAGGGCCATGCGGTGAGCCATTCATTTCTTTTTCCGACCGCATTAAAAGCGATGATGAAGGCCTATCCTGATCCGAAGCGTCATTTTGAGTTGGGACTGCAGGCGATCATGAGTGCAGGGGAGTCTGTGGGTGATGCGGTCTACGACTACTGCGAATCTCGTCTCGGTGTGGTGGTCAATGAAATGTTTGGCCAGACTGAGGTCAATTACATCGTTGGCAACGGTGCGATGAATCATTTGGGTCATTCTCAGGTCGGCTGGCCGGCTAAGCGCGGCAGCATGGGCCGGCCCTATCCCGGCCACCGGGTTGAGGTGATTGACGAAGAAGGCCGTGTCCTGCCGCGGGGCGAGGTGGGCGAGGTTGCCATCCATCGGCGTGATCGCCATGGCGTGCTCGACCCAATTTTCTTTCTGGGCTACTGGAATAACCCGCGTGCCACTGAAGCAAAATTTGCCAATCACGATCTGCAATCTTGGTGCCGTACAGGCGATATGGCCCTGATGGATGCTGATGGGTATTTGGTTTATCAGGGCCGCACTGATGATGTGTTTAAAACCTCGGGCTATCGGGTCGGGCCGGGTGAGATCGAAAACTGCCTGGTCAAGCACCCCGCAGTCGCCAATGCGGCGGTCATTCCCAAGCCAGATGCCGAACGCGGCGCAGTCGTAAAGGCCTTTGTTGTGGTGGCGGCGGGACATACCGCGTCGGCCGCACTGATTGATGAGTTGCAGGCCTTTGTGAGAGAGCGGCTCGCGCCATATCAGTACCCAAAGGAAATTGAATTCATTGATGCATTACCGATGACCACCACCGGAAAGATTCAGCGCAATGTGCTGCGCGCCCGGCAGCCGGCTGGCTAAGCCGGATCGAAATTCAATCGGCAGCGCCTGCGGCTAGTCGCCCTGGCGCAGCTGCTCACGCAGGACAGTCTTTAAGACTTTTCCGTAATTATTTTTCGGCAGCGTTGTGGTCAGGATGTAGCGTTTGGGCCGTTTAAAACGCGCAATGTGATCTTGGCAGTGGCGATCTAATGCCGCCGGATCGATCTGCACGCCGGCCGCAGGAACAATAAAGGCAACCACCACCTCACCCCACTGCGGATCAGGTGCGCCGATGACCGCGGCCTCGGCAACGCCTGCTGCCGACATCAAGACTTCCTCGACTTCTCGCGGATAGATGTTAGAGCCGCCACTGATGATGAGGTCTTTGCTGCGATCTTTAAGCGTTAGAAATCCGTCTTCATCAAGGCAGCCCACATCGCCTGTAAAGAGCCAGGAATCGCGAATCGCTGCCCGAGTTGCCTCGGGATCCTGCCAGTAGCCGCGCATCACGGTGTCGCCCTTGACCAGAACCTCGCCCACTTCGCCGGCCGGCAGTGGCACGCCCTGTGCATTGGCAATTCGAATCTGCACGGGCGTCTGGGCAACCCCCACCGAGGCGATGCGTTCGCGATAGCGCGGGTGATCCGCCTGACTGAGATGCTGCCGTGAGAGCGCAGTGGCCACCATCGGGGTCTCACCTTGGCCATAAATTTGAACAAATCGAGGGCCCATGACCTGAAGGGCCCGTTCGATATCGGCGATATACATTGGCGCTCCGCCATAGACGATGGTTTTAAATGCGGCCGCAGACTCATCGATACTCAGGCCGGCCTGCGCCGCGTATTCCACGAGCCGCTTGACAATCGTCGGTGCCGCAAATGTCGATAGTGGCCCCAGCGTATGGCCCAAGGAAAACAGCTCAGCCGGATCAACACCGCCGGATTGCGGCACCACATGACCTGCGCCTGCCATCAGATGCGGAATGCAATATAAGCCCGCGCCGTGCGACATCGGGGCCGCATAGACCATGAGGTCATTGGGCGTGATGAAATCAACATCGGTGAAATAGCACAGGCCCATGGTCATCAGATTGCGCGCCGTGATCTGCACGCCTTTGGGCCTGCCTGTTGTGCCACTGGTGTAAAAAAGCCAGGCAGTGTCATCGGCAGCGGTATCGTGAAGCACGACCTCGCGGGTAATCACGCTTTCTGCCAACGCCGGGGCCAGCACGGCATCCAGCGCAGCAGACTCGAATTCAAAACACTTCTCCAGTCCGCTGAAGTTGACGCCATCGACGGTCTGATGAAAAAAACCAATACGCGGCTTAGCGTTATCGATGATCCACTGGACCTCTTTTGGGTGCAGTCGGGCATTGACCGGGATCGCCACCAGGCCGGCCCACCAGCAGCCCATCAGCACCTCAAGGTAGCGCGGATGATTCTGCGCAAAGAGCAGCACCCGATCGCCGGGCTTTAATCCCAAATTGCGAAATGCCAGCGCGAAGGCCGCCGCACGCGCAGTCCACTGGCCAAATGTGGCCCAGACCGATGTGCCGAAAAATAGCGCAGGCTGATCGGGCTTAAGCGCGCCCCAACGGATCAGCAGCCGGGCAAGATTCATCGGGCCCGTTGATCCGCCTGAAGTGCCCAGTCAATATCTTTTTGAGTCAGGCCGCCCGCATCATGGGTGGTGAGGGTGACCGTGACCCGGTTATAGACATTGAACCATTCTGGGTGATGGCCGACCGATTCGGAGTAGATCGCCATCTGGGTCATGAATGCAAAGGCGGAAGGAAAATCGGCAAAGCGAAAATCACGGCGTATCAGGCCGCCACGATCGTTTTGAAATTCCCAGCCCGACAGTCGGGATAGCGCTTGATTGCGTTCTTCGGTGGACAGTGTCTTCATCGTTTTGGTCAGTGGATTAAAAAAATTAAATGCTCTGTGGCGGCTGGCCAGAGGATTTTCCTTGATTCCGGGCCATACATCAGGGTAGATTTAGGGCTCTCCGTCTCCCTTCCCTCAAGGAGCCACCATGAAAAAAATTAGCCTCTTTACCAAGTTTGTTCCGATCGCCTTTGCGCTCTTGTCGGTCATCGCTGCCTTCGTGATGATCAGCCTCGCATCGGACGGACCCAATGATAATGTGCCGGTGGTGTTGGGCATCATCTTCTTCCTGCTGGTGGTGATCATGGGCTTTAATGCCTTTGCCAGCAAAAGCCGGGCCTCGGGCGACAGCCATAACCTTGCCGCACGCATCTCCACCAATGCAATCGGGGGCGTGACCCTGTTTCTGATTGTGGCGGGCATGGGCGTGATTGCAGTTCGGGGAATGTAAGGCCCCAGCGCTCGGCAGGCGTTGCTAAAACCGCGGCGCCGATGTCGCAGACGCCGGCCTGCGGTGATTGGAAAAAATCTTGGTCTCTTGATTCTGGTTAACGCCGCGGCGCTGGTGAATCAGCTCGAATCCGTGCCGTGGAAAATAATCCGCATGGGTTGGAATGTTGTAGATCACGACACAAGGAATGCGGCGTAGCTGGCGTAATACTTGGTCCAAAATCACGTCATCAAATGGGTTGTACAGATAGGCGATCAATCCGTTTCCCAGTCCGCCATAGTGAAAGCGGGTCGCATCAGCAGCGATAAACTCCCCCTCGGTGCCAAACACCTTGCGGTGGTTCTGCCGGGCGATGTCGATAAAAGAGGCCACATAATCCAGCCCGATGATGCGTTGTTCAATGCCCGCGGCCTCGCAGGACAGCCGCCAGACAATCGGCACCTTGCCCTTGCCGCAGCCGATATCAACAAAGCTGTATAAGGGCATCCGCGGGCCGAGGCTTGAGCGCAGCAGCGCAAAGGATTGTTGAATTTCGCTGGTCCAGGAGGCCATATAGGGCTTGCCGTGGGCCAGATTGGGCAGTTCGGGAAATCCTGACTTGGCTAAAGGGGTGGTGGTGTTTGTGCCGTAGTCCATATCGAAGCGGTCTCGCTCCTGGAACTCCAGCGTTGTTGGGCTTTGAGGGGGCGTCCGAGAGGGCGGCATGGGGCAGATCTGGAAAAACAGGAGTCAGCGATGAAGTTCTTACTGGTGGTCTTTATTAATCTCAGCTCAAATAATCAGCTGATTCATCATTTTGGCGTGCCTTACGACACGCTGCAGGCCTGTGAGTCGGCCCGCCGGCTGGTGCAAAACTCCGAGTGGTACACGGTCCGCACCTCTTGCGCGGCCTATGCCCGCGACCTGAAGTCGCAGCTGCCGCAGGTCCAGGGGCAGTAAGCGGGCCGGGTGGGGCTGTCTCGGGTACGCCGAAAGGCCGCACCAAAACGGCGCAGCGACAGGGGATCCCAAGGGGGCGCTTAGGCGGCCTTTGACTCGCCAGTACCGCTCCACATATTGGTGTTTTTGCCCGCCATGAACATGCGGGCCGCCAACACGCTGGAGGTGTAAAAAACCATCTGCCCGCGTTCATTAAAGACCGCGAAGCGTCGCTCGGTGGGCGAAATCAGGATGGATTCGAAGTACATGACGGATTGAAACTTACTTTATCGGATACCGGGATTACGGAACAACCCCGTCCCGCCTTTAGGCCGTAAATTTTGCGGCGCATCAAACCCCTGGCTCAGGGTGATTCCGATTGGCAGGCCGACAGGCCTGTGCCTATGATGGCGATCCCCAAAGAGGAGACCCCCGGCATGAAGACAACGTTCACGGTGAACGGCAAGTCCGTCACGATAGAAACCCCCGATAACACGCTTTTGGTCCACGCGATTCGCGAAAATCTCCGGCTCACCGGCACCCATGTGGGCTGCGATACCGCCCAGTGCGGTGCGTGCACGGTCATGATGGATGGCAGTGCGGTCAAATCCTGCAACATCTTGTTGGCGCAGGCGCAGGGCAAAAGCATCACCACCATCGAAGGGCTTGCGGCCGCCGATGGCAGCCTGCATCCCATGCAGCAGGCCTTTAAAGAGTGCCATGGCCTTCAGTGCGGTTTTTGCACTCCAGGCATGGTGATGAATGCCGTTGATCTGTGCGGCAAGCACCCCAATGCCTCAGAGCAGCAGATCCGAGAAAACATCGAAGGCAACCTCTGCCGTTGCACCGGTTATCACAACATCGTGCGCGCCATTCAGCAGGGCGCTGCCGCAATGAAGGCTTAAGGAGAAAAGACAATGGGTTCTTCCGATTTCGCAAATCTTCCGCATATTGGTGAGTCAGTCCTTCGCAAAGAAGACATCCGGTTTCTTACCGGCGCAGGCCAATACACCGATGATGTCCAGCTCGCCAACATGAGCTACACGGTCTTTGTGCGCTCCCCGCATGCCCACGCCAAGATCAAATCCATCAATAAAAAAGCAGCCGCATCCGCACCGGGCGTGATCGCAGTTTTTGATGGCCAGGATGTTGCCAATGACAAGATCGGCGGGCTGCCCTGTGGCTGGCTGATTACCAGCACCGATGGCCAGCCGATGAAAGAGCCGCCGCATCCGATCCTTGCCCAGGGCAAGGCCCGTTATGTGGGTGACCATGTGGTGATGGTGATTGCGGAAACGCTCGAGCAGGCCCGCAATGCGGCCGAATTGGTGGAGATTGACTACGAAGTGATGCCGGCGGTCGTGGGGGTGCTGGATGCCAAAAAATCAGGCGCACCTGTGCTTCACGATATTGCGCCCGATAACCATTGCTACAAGTGGGCCCTCGGCGATAAGGCTGCCGTTGATGCCGCCTTTGCAAAGGCGGCCCATGTCACCAAGATTGACATCACCAATAACCGACTCATCCCCAATGCAATGGAGCCGCGGGCAGCGATTGGCTCGTTTAATCGGGCCTCTGATGAGTACACGCTGTATGTCGCCAATCAGAATCCGCATGTCGAGCGTCTGCTGATGACTGCCTTTGTCATGGGCCTGCCCGAACACAAAGTCCGGGTGATTGCGCCTGATGTCGGCGGGGGCTTTGGCTCAAAAATTTATTTATATGCTGAAGATGTCTGCGTGACCTGGGCGGCCAAGAAGATCAATCGTGCGGTGAAATGGACAGCAGACCGCAATGAGTCGTTTTTAAGTGATGCACATGGCCGGGACCATGTCTCGCATGCCGAGATGGCGATGGATAAAGAGGGCAAGTTCCTTGCGCTGCGGGTCCACACCGATGCCAATCTGGGCGCGTACTTATCGACCTTCTCGACTGCGATACCGACCATCTTGTATGCAACGCTTTTGGCAGGCCAGTACACCACGCCGCAGATTTACGTTGAGGTCGATGCCTGGTTTACCAGCACCGCTCCTGTGGATGCGTATCGCGGTGCCGGCCGGCCCGAGGCCACCTATTTGCTGGAGCGTCTGGTGACCCGCGCCGCCTGGGATCTTGGCCTGGGCCAAGATGAAATTCGTAAGCGCAATTTCATTACCCAGTTTCCCTATCAGACACCGGTGGCCCTGCAGTACGACACCGGGGACTATCACCAGTGTCTCGAGAAGGCCAAAACACTTGCCGATGTGGCGGGCTATGCCGCACGCAAGGCGGCCTCTGAGAAAAAGGGGCTGCGCCGCGGCATTGGCTACTCCAGTTACATCGAGGCCTGCGGGATTGCGCCATCGAACATCGCTGGAGCACTGGGTGCCCGTGCGGGCTTATTTGAGTGCGGCGAGGTCCGCGTACATCCGACCGGCAGCGTGACGGTCTTTACCGGTTCACACAGCCACGGTCAGGGCCATGAGACCACGTTTGCGCAGGTGGTGGCAGCGCGCCTAGGCATCCCAGTGGAGAACGTTGATGTCGTGCATGGCGATACAGGCCGCGTGCCATTTGGCATGGGCACGTATGGGTCCCGTTCGATTTCTGTGGGCGGCGCGGCCATCATGCGGGCCCTGGATAAGATCGAGGCCAAGGCCAAAAAGATTGCTGCCCACCTGATGGAAGCCAGCGATAGCGATATCGAGTTTTCCAATGGCGAGTTTTCGGTCAAGGGCACCGATAAGAAAATTCCGTTTGCCCAGGTCTCGCTGACCGCCTATGTGCCGCACAACTATCCGCTGGACAAACTCGAGCCGGGGCTGAATGAGACTGCGTTTTATGACCCCACCAACTTCACCTTTCCGGCAGGCACCTATATCTGCGAAATTGAAGTCAATCCCGAGTCGGGCGAGGTCCGCATCGATCGCTTCACGGCAGTTGATGATTTCGGCACCATCATTAATCCAATGATCGTCGAGGGCCAGGTCCATGGCGGGCTGGTGCAGGGCATCGGCCAGGCTTTGATGGAAAACTGTGTCTATGACCCTGAGTCAGGCCAGCTGCTCTCGGGCTCCTTCATGGATTACGCAATGCCACGGGCCGATGATGTGCCGATGTTCAATATCGGCCATGTCTGCACGCCATGCACGACCAATCCATTGGGAACCAAAGGATGCGGGGAGGCTGGTGCAATTGGTTCTCCACCGGCGGTGATGAATGCGATTCTGGATGCACTCGCACCGCTTGGCGTGAAAGAGCTCGATATGCCCGCGACTTCGCATCGCGTGTGGCAGGCCATTCAAACGGCAAAAGCCTAAAAGGAGATTCACCATGTATGGATTTTCATTTGATCGCGCATCCTCGGTGCAGGATGCTGTTGCCAAGGCGGCCAAGGGTGCTCAGCTGCTCGCCGGCGGCCAGACCTTATTGGCCTCGATGAAGCAGCGTCTCACCAGCCCTGAGTCGTTGGTGGATCTCGCAGCGATTGCGGATCTGCAAGGCATCTGCAAAGACGGCAACGCCATGATGATTGGTGCAATGACGCGCCATCAGGAGGTCGCCCACAACAAAGAGCTGCAGTCCACGATTCCCGGCTTGGCAAAGCTGGCCGGTGGAATTGGGGACCGCCAGGTGCGGGCCATGGGCACGATGGGCGGGTCGGTTGCAAACAATGATCCCGCCGCCTGCTACCCCAGTGGGGTATTGGGGCTCGGTGCCACCATTAAAACCAATCGTCGCGAGATCGCTGCGGATAGTTTTTTTAAGGGCATGTTCTCCACGGCGCTTGAGCCGGGCGAGCTGATCGTGGCGATTCGTTTTCCGATTCCCAAGGCCAGTGGTTATGCCAAGTTCAAGCAGCCGGCATCACGCTATGCCTTGCTTGGCGTGTTTGTTGCCAAGACCGATGCCGGTGTGCGGGTCGCGATCACCGGTGGTGGCAATGGCGTGTACCGTCACGCGGGGCTTGAGGCTGCGCTGGGCAAAGACTTCTCGGCCGCTGCCGTTGATGGCGTGACGGTGAGCGCTGCCGATCTCACCTCAGATCTGCATGCCTCGGCTGAGTATCGTGCGCAGCTGGTGAAAGTACAGACCAAACGGGCCGTTCAGCAGGCCCTCGGAAACGCCTAGGTCAGCGTGCAGCAGTTGGAGAAGGCCCTTGGGTCCGTTGATGGACTCATCGGCTTGCTGCAGGCAGTCGGCTATTACCCGGACCGGCGTCTTGCGACGGCGGTCTTTTTATCGATGCGGCTGGGCCGCCCTTTGTTGCTGGAGGGCGCGCCAGGCGTAGGGAAGACCGAGCTGGCGAAGTCACTTGCCACCGCATTAGGCCGCGTGTTGGTGCGGCTGCAGTGTTATGACGGCATGGAGCAGCGCGAAGCGCTCTACGAGTGGAATTTCTCTGCCCAGCTGATTCACATGCGGGTCCGTGAGCATCAGGCCAAGGCGGATGAGATCGAGAAAGAGGTCTACCAGGACCGCTATCTGATACGCCGGCCGCTGCTGCAGGCACTCGAGGCCCCGGATCCTGGCGCAGTCCTACTAATTGATGAGGTGGACCGGGCTGATGAGCCCTTTGAAGCTTTTTTACTGGAGTATCTCGGGGAGTATCAGGTCAGCATTCCCGAGCTGGGGGTGATGCGCGCGCGCTCTACACCGCTGACGATTCTTACCAGTAATCGAACCCGCGAACTCAACGATGCAGTCAAACGGCGCTGCCTTTATCAGTGGGTGGATTATCCGCAGCGGGATCGCGAGTTAGAGATTGTCCGCTCGAAAGTGCCCACAGCCAGTGAGGCACTCAGCGCCCAGGTGGCGGATTTTGTGAGCCGGCTTCGGCAGCAGCCGTTTGCCAATGCGTTTCAGCGCGCACCCGGCATTGCAGAAAGTGTCGAGTGGGCCAAGGCCCTTGTGGCGTTAGATACCTTGCAGCTGGATCCCGAAGTCATTGAGCAGACGGCCGGCATACTCTTTAAGCAGCGAGAAGATGTTGCCGCCTTGCAGACGGTTAGCGAAGAATTACTGAAGGCCGAGTGATGCTGCTCGGTGATGCCCGGGCGGGAAAGCTTGCGGAAAACATTGTTGGATTTTCGCGCGCCCTGCGTCGCGCAGGCCTGCCGATTGACAGTGCGCGCATCGGATTGGCGCAGCAGGCCGCCGCATTGGTCGGCGTTTCTCGGCGGCTTGATCTGTATGCGGGACTGGAGTCGGTGCTGGTGTCTCGCCAGGAAGACCGGCAGGTCTTTGAAGAACTCTTTGATGCGTTTTTTCGTAACCCCGAGATTGCCAAGCAGTTGATGGCCCAGCTGCTGCCGTCTTCAAAAGCCCAGGCCCATCCGCCCAAGCGTGGTCCCCGGGCCACTGAGGCGCTCACGCCCCCACGTACGGCCACACCTATGCAGTCGGCCCGTGAAGATGAGATTCATCTGGATGCGGCCATGAGTGCCAGCGCGGCTGCGCGGCTGCGGCACGCCGATTTTCAGTCGCTGAGCGCCAGTGAATTTTTGCTGATGGAGCGACTGGTGCGCGAGGTACCCCTGAGCGTGCCGACCCATCGATCCCGGCGGATGCAGTCGGCAGCCCACGGCCGGCATCCCGATTGGTCGCAGCTTGTGCGAGAGACAAGCCGCTATGCAGGCGAGGCCCCAGCGCCAACGTTTTTACGGCATCGACAGCAGCCACTGCCCTTGCTGGTGCTGGTGGATATCTCGGGATCCATGGAGCGCTATGCAAGGCTGCTGCTTGCATTTTTACACCAGTCCACACGTGGTCTGCGCCGATCGGTGTTTTCTTTTGGCGTTACGCTCACCGATCTGACACGGGCCTTTCGTGAGCGCGATACCGACCGAATGCTGGATCTGGCCAACACGTTAATTCCGGATTTCGCCTCGGGCACGCGGCTCGGGGAGTCGCTGTCGCAGCTACGACATCATCATCGGTCGGCCGTAGTGGGCCGGCGCAGTCTGGTGTTACTGATCAGCGATGGTCTTGATACAGGCGCCAGTGATGTGTTGGATGAAGAGCTTGGCTGGCTCTCGCGTCAGAGTCGGCGGCTCGTTTGGCTGAATCCTTTACTGCGCTACGAGGGCTATCAGCCGATTGCTGCTGGTGCCACGGTCTTACATCGTTATGCGGATCGTGCGGTAGCGATTCATAATCTCTCGCATGTCGAGTCGCTTGCCAAGGAGCTTGCGGTGCTGATGCGATCCGACTGATGCATCGTGATGCGTAAGGACTGAGCACGTGGAGAATCTTGATGTCATTGTGTTGCGGCACTTGCGCGACTGGCGCAGCCAGGGCAAGCGTGCCCTGCTGGCAACCGTCGTGCGGACCTGGGGCTCATCACCTCGGCCGGTAGGCTCGATCATGGGTTTATGCGAGACCGGCGCAGTGGTGGGCTCGGTCTCAGGCGGCTGCATCGAAGATGATTTGATTGTTCGCTACACTCAGGCGTCCAAGGCCGGCATTTCCGATGCGCTCCACGATGGGCCGCCGCAGCTGCTGCGTTATGGCATTACCGCCGATGAGGCCCACCGCTTCGGATTGCCCTGTGGCGGCACGCTCGAGCTCTTGCTGGAATTTAATCCGAGTGCAGCGCCCTTGACGGCGCTGGTGCAGCGCTTAGAGTCAGGTGGGCTGGTGCAGCGTGTCACGGACTTGGCCTCCGGAGAGGTCCATCTGGAATCGGTCAGTCAGATCGATGAATTAAGCATTGACAGTAAGACACTGAAAAATACCTACGGCCCAGAGTATCGAATGCTTTTGATCGGCGCTGGACAGATGGCGGAATATCTTGCCAGCATGGCGCTCTTTAATGGATTTCAAGTCACGGTCTGCGATCCGCGCAGTGAATACTCTGGCTCTTGGTCCGTGCCGGGAGTCTCGATACTGTCGGACTGGCCGGATGATGCAGTCAAAGCATTTAAACCCGATCGGCGATGCTGTGTGTTGGCATTGACCCACGACCCCAAGCTTGATGACATTGCGCTCTTGGAGGCGCTGCAAAGTGATGCGTTTTATGTTGGCGCAATCGGCTCACGCTCCAATAATGCCGAGCGCCATCGCCGCATGATTGAGCATTTCGGCCAGACCGAGGAAAGCCTTGCGCGGCTGCGCGGTCCGATCGGGATTTATATCGGCAGTAAAACACCTGCTGAGATTGCCGTGAGCGTCATGGCCGAGGTGCTCGCGGTTAAAAACGCAGTGCCACTGCCCCGAGATCTGGACGTGGCCTTTGCGAAGAATTCGCAGATGAAATGACACCCGTGATTCCTTTGGCAGCAACCGGGCTTTTGCTGACCGCGGGCCGAGGAAGCCGGCTTGGCGGCTGCTGCAAGGGCCTGCTGCAAATTGATGGCCAGCCGCTGGTGGTCAGGCAGCTGCGCACCATGGCCGATGCCGGCATTCAACGTGCAGTCGTGGTCATCGGCGCTCAGGCCGATGCAGTATCGGAGGCGCTGTCACGGCATGCAGCAGCACTCTCCGATATGGAGATCATCCGAGTCAGGATTGCTTCTGATCAATTAACGGATGATCCGCAGTTCTCGGTGACCAGCGGACTGAAGGCGGCCTTCACGCTGCCGCAGTCGTTAGCCGCTCCTGTCTTGATTAGCCTGGTGGATCTGCCACTGCTTACCGCCCGGCATTACGAGACCCTCTGGGCACAAACCCATAACCAGGAAGCGGACATTGTTTTGCCCCGAAATAGTGCAGGCACGCCCGGCCATCCCATCCTGCTGGCGGCTTCGGCGATTCCGCCATCGGTCTTCAGCCAGCCTGGATTTCGGCTGCGGGAGTTTGTCGGCGCGGCCAGCGCAAAGCGCTACGAATTTTTGACCGAGGATCCCGCCTATTTCTCTGACCTAGACACGCCGCAGGATCTGCAGAATATGGCTGCCGTCTATGGAGTTTTCCTAGGTTTTCCTGACCCTTAGCTGGAGTATCATCGCCCACGCTGTGGGCTCTCGGGCCTGCAGACGGCTTTCAGGGAGTCTTTGCAAAAACGATGACAAATGAGCGCAAAGAAGAGTTGTTAGCCAGCGGGGTCACGTTACATGAGTTCGTGGCCAATGCGCTGGCGGATCGGATTCGGGCAGGGGAGTGGGGCGTCGGAGGCTCACTGCCCTCGGAGAGTTCTTTCTGCAAACACTACGATGTCAGTCGACATACGTTGCGGCATGCGCTGGCCACGCTGGAGGCCCAGGGCCTGATTCTGCGTCGCCAGGGCGCGCCCACGCGGGTGATCTCGCGTGATCGCGCAGTCCGTTTTGTGCAGACGGTGGCGGCGCCTTCGGAGCTGCTGCGTTACTCGGGCGATACCTATCGCACCAATGAGGTTGAGGAAACACTGTCCTGTGGTGCAGAAACCGCGAAGCTTCTTGGCGTTGCGGTGGGCTCGGAGTGGTATCACATTGGCGGCGCACGGCGCGAGCGCGACACCCAGCAGGTGGTGTCGTATAGCGATATCTATATCCATCCAAAGTTTGCTGGCGTTGTGCAGGAGCCCGATCACAGCCATGCGATGATCTTTGAGCAGATCGAGCGTCGCTATGGCGTCAGAATTGAGCGCGCCACGGTGGACCTTTTTGCAACGGCGCTGCCGGCACGGCTGACCAAATCCATGCAGGTGGGCCGCGATACGCCTTGCCTGGTGGTGATTCGGCGCTACTACGATCGCAACGATGAGCTTTTCGAAATTTCAGTCACCCATCATCCCGAAGAGCGGTTTATCTACAGCCTGGAATATCGCAGAAGCGATCTGGTCCGGCCTTAGGGCATTCGCATCGGGCCTCAGGTACGCTTAGGCCCATTGTTGGGATTCATCAGGAGTTCACTATGCCCATTATTGAGTCCGTGTCGGTTGCGGTCTGTGAGGTGCCGCTGGATCGGGTGACCTCGTTTTCAACCCGCACGGTATCGTCGCGGCACTATGGTCTGGTGAAGGTCCGCAGTCGTGATGGCCACGAGGGCATTGGATTTTGTTATGTCGGCAGCCGCGCCGGCGGCATTTTGAAATCTGCTGTCGAGCTGCTGCTTGGGCCATTATTAATTGGCCAAGAAAGCCTGCGCACCGAGGGGCTCTGGCAGATGCTGTATCAGGAGGCATTGCTTCAGGGCCGGGCCGGCACCGTGATGCGCGGTGTGTCAATTCTGGATACGGCCCTCTGGGATTTGAATGCGCGTTCAGCGGGCCTTCCGCTACATGACTATCTGGGCAGCAACGAGCGGGAGAGCGTGCCGGCGTATGCCAGCGGCGGCTACTACCTAGAGGGGAAGTCTCCTGCAGACCTGGGCAAGGAGCTGGCAGGCTATGTGGCCCAGGGCTTTCGCGCGGTCAAGATGAAGACCGGCCGACTCTCGCCCTCCGAGGAAGAAGCGCGGATTACGGCTGCTCGGGATGCCATCGGCCCGGATGTGCTGCTGATGTTGGATGCCAATAATGCCTGGGCGGATCTGCCAACGGCGATGGACTATATGCGCCGCTTCGAGGCTTATGACCCCTATTGGATTGAAGAGCCGTTTTCTCCGGATGCCATCGATTTGCATGCGCGGCTTGCCGCACGAACATCGATTACTGTCGCCACAGGTGAGATCGAGGTCGGCCGTTGGCGGTTTCGTGAGCTCGTTGATTCCGGTGGCGCAGAGATTCTGCAGGCCGATGCCGCAGTCTGTGGCGGCATATCGGAGTGGAGAAAGATTGCGGCCTATGCGGACTGCCGCGGTGTAACGGTCAGCCCCCACTGGTTTCATGATTTGCATGCGCCCTTGGTGGCTGCCACTACCAATGCCCGATTTGTGGAGTTTTTCACTGATGATCAGGTCTTAAACTTTCGGCGCCTGATCAATCACCAGCTTGAGCTAAGCGCAGGCCGGGTGGTGTTACGGCAGTCGCCAGGCCTTGGGTTTGCATTTGATGAGCAGGCCGTCACACGGGCGGGTGGCCAATGGACCCGCATCGCATAGGCTAAACTGGCCCCATGCAAAACGACTCCACACATTCAGAAGCCGCGCCCGCCGCCCCCCGCCTAAGGCCTATGCCGGCACTTATCTTCGCGAGCCGTTGGCTGCAGCTGCCCTTGTATTTGGGATTGATCGTGGCCCAGGGCGTTTATGTGGTGCTCTTTATTCAGGAGCTCATGCATTTGGTACCCGTGCTCTGGGATCCCAATGCCCTTACGCAGACCGCCCAGACCATGGGCGTGCAGGTGGTGAACAAAGAGACCGTGGTCATGCTGATGGTGCTCTCGCTCATTGATGTTGTCATGATTTCGAATCTGCTGATTATGGTGATCATTGGCGGCTATGAGACCTTTGTATCGCGGCTTGATCTGGAGGGTCATCCGGATCAGCCTGAGTGGCTCTCACATGTCAATGCCAACATTCTGAAAGTGAAACTGGCCACAGCCATTATTGGCATCTCATCGATTCACCTGCTGAAGACCTTTATCTCCGCCGATGCCATGACCGATAAGGCCATGCTCTGGCAGACCGTCATTCATCTGACCTTTATTGTTTCGGCGGTCTGTATCGCATGGATTGACCGGCTGCTGTCACACTCGGCCCCGCCGAGCGCGTCTCACTGACCGCTAAACCAGCGGCTGTCCTCGATTTGTTGGCGCATAAAGCGCAGGCCCACCAGCGTGATGGCAGCGGCGGGAAGCGCCAGCAGCACGCCAAAAAATCCGAATAAGCTGCCGAAAAACATCAATGCAAAAACAACTGCCACCGGATGCAGGCCGATTTTCTGGCCCACCAGTGTCGGCGTCAGCACGAAGCTTTCCAGGAGCTGCCCGGCCGCGTAGATCAGCCCGATGATCAGCAACTCAGCGCCAGGCCCGAACTGCAGCAGCCCTGAGATCAGGGCCAGTGCCAGGCCCACGCCAAAGCCGATGTAAGGAATAAAGATCGCAAGGCCGGTCAGGATGCCGATGCCCACGGCCCCGGCCATGCCCGATATGGACAGCGCGATGGCGTAGTACGCCGCCAGCACCAGCATGACACTTAACTGTCCGCGCAGGTATTGCGACAGCAGCTGATCGCATTCCTTGGCCAGCGCTGCGGCGGTTGTGCGATGCCGGGGCGGCAGAAATTCGCTGGCCCGGGAAAAAAGACTTGACCACTCCACCAGCAGATAAAACACCACAAAAAATATTAAGACCAGCGCGGCCACGACGGCGATGAAGCTTTGCACTGAGGCCAGCACTGTATCCAGCAGGCGGGTGATCACCACCTCGGCACTGTCTGAAAACTGACGCGTGACCCGGTCCACCAAGGCCGCCTTGAGCTCTTCCCAATTCAGGTTGATTTCAAAACGCTCGAGCATCGGCGCAAGCCAAAGCTGGGTACTCTGGATCCAGGCGGGCGCCTGCGCACGGATCATCGGAATATCCCGCTGCAAAATATTGATCAGCAGCAGCCCAAGGCCTGCCAATGCGCCAATTCCGATCAGCACGGCTGCGAGTGCGGCCAATCGGCGGTTTAGCCCGATCGCGCAGAGCCGCTCGACAATCGGCTCCAGCACATAGGCAAGAATGAGCGCAGCCATAAAGATGGACAAAACAGTCAGCATGGCCAAATTTTTGCATGCCCGGGCTGCACTGGTAGTCTTACGACCGCGATGAACAACATGAAAACCACACCTTCTCGATCCAAAGGGCCGCAGGCCGCGCCAATGGAGTGCCCACCAACAGCCGATTTATGTGATGCCCACGAGGACCTCTTGGCGGCGGGCAGCCTGCGGGTCTTGCCCCCGGTCTTTCAAAATTACGGCAGCGAGACCGCCATCTGCGGGCCGGTGGTGACCCTGAAGTGTTTTGAGGACAACAGCCACGTCCGCCAGCTGCTGGAGGGCCCAGGCCAGGGCAGGGTGCTGGTGGTGGATGGGGGTGGCAGCGACCGCTGCGCCCTGGTGGGGGGCAATCTTGGCCAACTGGCAGTCAAAAATGGCTGGGCGGGCATCGTCTTAAATGGCTGTGTCAGGGACTCTCAGGAGCTTTTGGAGTGCGCGGTGGGGGTCTGGGCGATCGCGACCCATCCTCGGCGCAGCGATCGACAGGGGGCGGGCCAGCGGGATATTCCGGTGGATATGGCTGGTGTGACGGTCCGGCCCGGAGACTGGTGCTACGCCGACGCCGATGGAATACTTGTCTGCGACAAGAAGCTGGCGTAACTGATCAAAAATTACCCAGTCCGAAGGCACCCTTGTTGTGACAATCCTGTGACGTTTTTATGACCGAGTTTTCCACAAAAACTGTGGACAACTTTTGGGTCAGTAAACGTTTCAGATGTCTGCATGAGTTCGTGATTTGACACGCATGGAAATTTTTCTCCGCAATGGCAGAGCAACGAAAAAATAATTACAACGAATCATCGATTCGTGTGTTAAGGGGACTTGAGCCGGTGCGACAGCGGCCGGGCATGTACACACGCACTGAAAATGCGTTGCACATTCTTCAAGAAGTGATTGACAACAGCGCGGATGAAGCGCTGGCCGGCCACGCAAAAAATATTCATGTCACGCTGCATTCCGATGGCAGTGTGAGCGTGGCCGATGATGGCCGCGGCATTCCGGTGGGTAAGCATCCCGATGAAAATGTCTCGGTCGTCGAGATTGTGTTTACGCGGCTGCATGCCGGTGGAAAGTTCGATAAAACCGCAGGCGGTGCCTATGCATTTAGTGGCGGCCTGCATGGTGTGGGCGTCTCCGTGACCAATGCCTTATCCAAGCGACTGGAAGTCACGGTATGGCGTGATGGTGGCGAATACCGAATTGTTTTCGCCGATGGCGAGGTCATCGAGCCTTTAAAGCGCACGTCGGCGGCCGCTGGCCGTGCAGGCACCTCGGTGCGGGTCTGGCCTGATGCAAAGTATTTTGATGACGCTGCGATTCCTGCTGCCGAGTTGGCCCGCAGTCTGAAGGCCCGGGCAGTGCTGCTGCCTGGCGTGATCACCCATTTGGCCAACGAGAAAACCGGCAAATCTGAATCCTGGCGTTATCAGGGTGGCTTGAAAGATTATCTTTTGGAGTTAGTTGAATCCGAGCCCCTGGTGGTCGATCCCTGGCTCGGCGAAGGCTATGTCGGCGCAGGCGATGAGACCTTCGCAATCGGCGAGGGCGCCCAATGGGCAGTGGCCTGGACTGCAGAGGGCCCCACGCCGCGGGAATCGTTTGTCAACCTCATTCCGACAACTGCAGGCGGCACGCATGAGGCAGGACTGCGCGAGGGACTATTTTCTGCAGTCAAGGGATTTATCGAGCAGCACAACCTGATGCCCAAGGGCGTAAAAGTACTGCCCGAGGATGTGTTCTCACGGGTGAGTTTTGTGCTGTCCGCCAAAGTCCTGGATCCGCAGTTTCAAGGCCAAACCAAGGAGAAGCTCACCAGCCGCGATGCCCTGCGGCTTGTCGCAACCCAGGTCAGGCCACCGCTGGAGCTTTGGCTGAATCGGGATCTGGAGTCGGCACGAAAGATCGCGGACTTGGCGATTCGGGCAGCCCAGCACCGGGCCCGCTCCGCGCAAAAAGTAGAGAAGAAAAAAGGCTCCGGCGTGGCGGTGCTGCCGGGCAAGCTCACCGACTGTGAGTCCACCGATATCGCACGCAACGAAATCTTCTTGGTCGAGGGCGACTCTGCAGGCGGCTCCGCCAAGATGGGCCGCGATAAAGAATTTCAGGCGATCCTGCCGCTTCGGGGAAAGGTGCTCAACACCTGGGAGACCGAACCCGATCGGCTCTTTGCCAATGCCGAGGTCCACGATATTGCCGTGGCCCTGGGCATTGATCCGCATGGCATCTCCGAGTCGATCAACTGGAACAATCTGCGCTACGGCAAGGTCTGTATTCTGTCGGATGCCGATGTGGATGGCGCCCACATCCAGGTCTTGTTGTTGACCTTATTTTTCAAGCATTTCCCGCAGCTCGTGCAGCGCGGCCATGTATTTGTGGCCCGTCCGCCACTGTTTCGTATTGATGTCAACGCCAGCGGCAAGCGTGCGGCCCGAAAACTCTATGCACTGGATGACGGCGAGTTGACGCATGTGCTCGATAAGCTGCGGCAGGAGGGCCTGCGTGAGACGGCATGGAGCATCTCGCGGTTTAAGGGCCTGGGCGAGATGAGTGCCGAGCAGCTCTGGGAGACCACCCTGAATCCGGACACACGCCGGCTTTCCTTGGTGGCGCTGGGCGAGGTGGACGCGATGGGCACCACCAAGCGTTTTCATCTGCTGATGGGCCGCACCGAGGCATCCTCCCGCCGCGCATGGCTTGAGGAAAAAGGCCACGAGGCCGAGGCCGATCTCTAATATGCCGCGAAAACCCAGCAGCAAAAACAGCACCCCGGATTTATTCGAGTCATCCGGCAGTGATGCGATGGCCTCCGATGCCGAGGCATGGTCATCGCAGGCGCCCTTGGGCATTCGTTTTGATGGCGAGATGATCACGCTGGCGGATTTTGCAGAGCGTGCGTATCTCGATTACGCGGTCTCGGTTGTGAAGGGCCGGGCCCTGCCCGATCTCTGTGATGGTTTAAAGCCGGTGCAGCGGCGCATTTTGTACGCGATGCATCGGATGTCGCTTGCTGTATCGGCAAAGCCGGTGAAATCGGCCCGCGTGGTAGGCGATGTGCTCGGAAAATATCATCCGCATGGTGATCAGTCGGCCTACGATGCACTGGTCCGTCTTGCGCAGGGCTTCTCGGTGCGCTATCCCTTGATTGATGGTCAGGGCAATTTTGGTTCACGTGATGGTGATGGCGCGGCAGCGATGCGCTACACCGAGGCCCGGCTGACCGCATTTGCCGCGCTGCTACTTGATGAAATTGATGAGGGCACGGTTGATTTCGGGCCCAACTATGACGGCTCGTTTACCGAACCGCTGCGGCTTCCTGCGCGGCTGCCGGTTGTTCTACTCAATGGCGCTTCCGGCATTGCGGTGGGCATGGCCACTGAAATTCCGCCGCATAACGCCACCGAGGTCGCTGCCGCTGCTGTGGCCTTGATCGATAAGCCCGACCTCTCTGAGCGTGAGCTGATGAAATTAATCCCCGGGCCAGATTTTCCCGGCGGCGGACAAATCATTTCATCGGCCGAGGAGATCGCCCAGGCCTACAACGCAGGCCGTGGTTCCTTAAAAACCCGCGCCCGCTGGAGCATTGAAGAGATGGCCCGCGGCCAGTGGCAGGTGGTGGTCCATGAATTGCCCCCGGGGGTTTCCTCGCAGCGGGTGCTCGAAGACATCGAAGAAATCACCAACCCGAAGGTGAAGGCAGGAAAGAAATCGCTCTCCGCAGAGCAGCAGCAATTGAAGTCGCTCATGCTGGGTGTACTGGATACAGTCCGCGATGAGTCGGGCAAGGATGCCGATGTGCGGCTGGTATTTGAGCCCAAGTCATCACGTCAGGATCGTGACGAGTTTATTAAGGTGTTGCTTGCGCATACGCCGCTGGAGAGCTCGGTGGCCATGAACCTGGTGGCGGTGGATATTGATGGCCGACCGCGTTCCATGTCGCTGCTGGAGATCCTGTCTCAGTGGGTCACCTATCGGATCGAGACCATACGCCGCCGGACCTCGCATCGTCTTGAGCAGGCCCGCCGGCGCATTCACATTCTTGAGGGCCGCTCCATTGCCTTATTGAATATTGATAAGGTCATCAGAGTCATTCGAGAAAGCGATGAGCCCAAGCCAGCATTGGTTAAAAAATTCGGACTCACTGAGATTCAGGCCGAGGACATCCTTGAAATTCGTCTGCGGCAGCTGGCCCGGCTTGAGGCAATCAAGATTGAGAAAGAGCTTGCGGAGTTGCGCGACGAGGAGGGCCGGCTTGTGCATCTTCTGGAAAACGAACGCAGCCTGCGCAAAAGTGTCGCAAAAGAAATTGAGCAAGATGCCAAGACCTTTGGCGATAAGCGCCGAACACTGCTGAAGGCCGCAGAGCGGACCAGCGTTGAGGTTCCGGTGGTCGATGAGCCCGTCACAGTCATCGTGTCGGTCAATGGCTGGGTGCGGGCCCGCCAGGGCCATGGCCATGATCCTGCCCAGTTCGGATTTAAGACTGGCGATGCGCTGTATGACTGCTTTGAGTGCCGCACGGTCGACACCCTGGTGGCTCTTTCCAGCACGGGACGAAGCTATTCAGTGCCGGTGGGTCAGCTGCCCGGTGCCCGAGGCGATGGTGCGCCCTTAACCTCAATGGTGGAGCTTGAGCCCGGCGCCGTGTTGACACAATTTGCGGCAGGCGAGCCGGCCGCACGGCTGGTCATTGGCACACAGTTCGGCCTCGGATTTATCACCACGATTGAATCCATGATGACCCGGCAGCGGGCAGGCAAGCAGTTCATGACCATTGAGCGGTCGGACGCGCCATCGCTGATGCGGATGATTGCTGTGCAGGCCAGCCAGCTCGCCATGCTGTCTGCAAAAGGCAGGCTGCTGATTGTGGGATTGGCCGATGTCAAAGTACTGCTAACCGGCGGGCGGGGCGTACTGCTGATCGATCCTGAGGCAAAGGCCGATGGCTTTATCGATGCTGCAGGCCTGGCGCCCAAGTCGGGCCTATATGTCTTTGGGGCCGGCCGGGCCGGCAAGCCTGCCGAGGTCCTGCTGGATGCGAAGGCCCTGAAGACCTACGAAGGCAATCGGGCCCGTCGGGGCAAGCTGCTGGAGCTGCGCTTTAAGCCAAGCCGCATCAAGCCGGGCTCTTGAAATCGGGCCAGCCGGCCCCCACCTTTAGCAGAAGTCAATGAGCACGCCCAAGGAATTGCCATGTCAAAAGAAACCCTAGCCTTTCAGACCGAGGTCAAGCAGCTGCTGCACCTCATGATTCATTCGCTGTACAGCAACCGCGATATTTTTCTGCGCGAGCTGGTCTCCAATGCCTCAGATGCCTGCGATAAGCTGCGGGTCGAGGCCCTGCAAAAAGCAGATCTTTATGAAGGCGATGGCGAATTGAAGATTCGCCTTGCTGTGGACAAAGAGGCCCGCACCATCACCATCTCGGATAACGGCATCGGCATGAGCCGCGAAGAAGCCATCGAGCATCTGGGCACGATTGCCAAGTCCGGCACGAAAGAATTCATGAAAAGCCTGACGGGCGATGATTCCAAAGACAGCAATCTGATTGGCCAGTTTGGGGTTGGTTTTTATTCAGCATTTATCGTGGCCGATCAGGTCACGGTGATCAGCCGCCGGGCGGGCCTGCCCTCCAGTGATGCGGTCCGCTGGGAGTCAGATGGCTCGGGCGAATTTAGTGTCCAGGGGGTTGATAAACCAGGCCGTGGCACCGATGTGATTTTGCATCTGCGGCCAAAGGAGTCGGAAGATCCAGATGCCAAGGGCCACGATGATCTTCTGGAGCACTGGACAATCAAAGAGATTCTCAAGCGCTACTCCGACCATATTGGCATTCCCATTCAGATGAAAAAGCGCGAATGGGATGACAAGAAAAATGAATACGTTGAGCATGATGAGTGGGAGACCATCAACCAGGCCTCAGCCTTATGGACCCGGTCGAAAAGCGACATCACCGATGAGCAGTACAAAGCATTTTTCCAGGGCCTTGGCATGGGCATGGGCGATCCGCTCGCCTGGACCCACAATCGTGTCGAGGGCCGCACCGAATACACCCAGCTGCTGTTTGTGCCCAGCAAGGCCCCCTTTGATCTCTGGGACCGTCAACAACGCCATGGACTCAAGCTTTACGTCAAACGTGTCTTCATCATGGATGACGCCGAGCAGCTGCTGCCGTCGTATCTTCGATTCGTGCGTGGCGTGGTCGACTCAGCCGACCTGCCGCTGAATGTCTCGCGCGAAATCTTGCAGGAAAGCCGGGATATCAAATCCATCCGCGAGGGCTGCACCAAGCGGATCCTGTCCTTGCTGGAAGAGCTCGCTGCCGATAAGCCCGAGGCCTATCAGAGCTTTTGGAAAGAATTCGGCCAGTGCCTGAAAGAGGGCTTTGGCGAAGACTTTTCCAACCGTGATCGTCTGGCCGGCCTGATGCGTTTTTATTCAACCGCCTCCGAGGCCGAGCAGCCCTCGGTCTCGCTCAAGGATTACATCGGCCGCATGAAAGATGGCCAGGAAAAAGTCTATGTGGTGACTGCCGACTCCCTGGCGGCCGCCAAGTCCAGCCCGCACCTGGAAGTCTTTAAGAAAAAGGGCATCGAGGTCTTGCTGCTTGCAGACCGTATTGATGAGTGGATGCTGAATTTCTTAACCGAATTTGAAGGCAAGCAGATTCAGTCAGTCGCCAAGGGCGCCTTGGATTTGGGCAAGCTGCAAGACGAAGACATCAAGCCTGCAAAAGAAACCGAAAAGCAATTCAAGCCCATTGTTGAGCGGGCCCAGACAGTCCTGGGCGAGAAGGTCAAAGAAGTCCGTATGACGCGCCGGCTGACAGAGTCTGCCTGCTGTCTTGTTTCAGATGAACACGACATGAGCGGCCACTTAGAGCGACTGCTGAAGCAGGCCGGCCAAAAAGCGCCAGATCGCAAACCCATTTTGGAGCTCAATCCGGATCACCCCTTGGTCAAGGCATTGCTTGCCGATCAGGGGTCAAGCTTTGATGATTTGGTCTGGGTGTTGTTCGATCAAGCGTTGCTTGCAGAAGGCGGCCAGCCCCAGGATCCCGCTGCGTTCGTGAGACGACTGAATACCTTCATGCTGCGCGGTCTGATGGCCTAGCATTCGGGGCTGCCTGCCGGCCGTGTTAAACTTCGGTCCGTTCAACACGGGGGGAGACATGCTGAACACATTCTCAAAAGCAGCCATTGGAGTGCTGCTTGCCGCAGGCGGGCTTGCCGCCTCCTTGTCGGTACAGGCCCAAGGGGCCGCCAAGGCCAGTGCCCAGCCGGCCGCCGCCGCAGCGATTGTGGGCAGCGCCGAAGCAGGCGCGAAGAAAAATTCAGTGTGTATTGGCTGCCACGGCATCGCAGAATACAAAACAGCCTTCCCGACCGTTTACCGTGTGCCCAAGATTAATGCCCAGAGCGAGAAATACATTGTCTCGGCGCTTAACGCCTACAAAAGCGGAGAGCGCAATCATCCCAGCATGGTGGGCATTTCGCGCAGCCTGAGTGATCAGGACATGGCCGATCTGGCCGCCTACTACGCCAACAGGAAATAAGGAGCCCGCCATGACACATCATCGACGCATCCTTCGCGCCGCCGTTGTGATGGTGGCAGCCTTCACGGCATTGCCGGCAATGGCAGGCAATATCGCAGCCGGTAAAGAAAAGGCCACCGCCTTGTGCGCAGCCTGTCATGGTGCAGACGGTGTTGCAGCCATTGATCCGAGCTATCCCAAGCTGGCGGGACAATATCCAGACTATCTGGCCCGTGCATTGTCGGATTACAAATCCGGCGCCCGCAAAAACGCCATCATGGCCGGCATGGCAGCCGCGCTTAGTAAAGAAGATATCGCGAATATCTCGGCGTTTTACGCAAGCCTGCCTTCGCCGCTGAACAACAAGAAGTAGTCGTGACCATTCCGTCGGCGGCGCGTCTAGCCGCCGATGTAGCTCATCTCGACTTTTTTCACCCCTTGGGCGCGTAGCGCCGCCCGCTGCTCCGAGTAACGATCGGTTCGCGCCTGCCAGATGGCAGCAATCACGCGGCTTAAGTCATCATCGCTGGGCGCGCTTTGATTGCGCAATAGCCCCCTAAGATCAGTACCGCTGTGCGCAAATAGGCAGGTATACAACACCCCTTCCGCAGAGATTCGAGCCCGGCTGCAATTGCCACAGAAGGGATTCGACACCGAGGAAATCACGCCCACTTCGGCCTTGCCGTCGGCATAGCGCCAACGTTCGCTGACCTCGCTGGGTGTATCGCGGCCGATCGGCACCAGCGGATGCTCCAGCGCAATCGTATCGATGATTTCCCGGGAGGGGACGACATGGTCCCATTGCCATGCATTGGAGGAGCCAACATCCATGAACTCAATAAACCGCAGGGTATGGCCGCGGTCGCGAAACGCGTTGGCCATCGGCAGAACCTCGTGATCATTCACGCCACGCTGCACCACCATATTCACCTTGACCTTCAGGCCTGCCGCTGCTGCTGCATCGATGCCCTTGAGTACATCGCCGACCGGAAAGCCAACATCATTCATTTCACGAAACGTCGCATCACTTAAAGCATCCAGGCTGACGGTAATTCTGCGTAGGCCTGCTGCTTTCAGTGCGGCCGCTTTATTGGCCAGCAAGGCGCCGTTGGTGGTCATGGCCACTTCGACGGGCCGGCCATCGGGCAGGCGGATTGCTGCAAGCCGCTCGATCAGGCTTTCGATATTTTTTCTAAGCAGCGGCTCGCCACCAGTGACCCGCAGTTTTTCTACTCCCAGGCCAACAAAGGTTTTCGCTAAGCGTTCGATTTCATCGAACGACAGGAGAGATTCCTTGGGAAGGAATTCGTAATCGCGGCCAAAGACTTCCTTGGGCATGCAGTACGTGCAGCGGAAGTTGCATTGGTCAATCACCGAGATGCGCAGGTCTTTTAAGGCCCGCGCATGCTGATCCTGGAGCAGACCCTGCGGGGCAGGGCCGAGTCCGGAGACCTGGGCCGCGTCGATGCGCGGCGCGGCAGTCGAATCCGGGACGATCGAAAAAATACGCTGGCCGTAAGACATGCGCGATTATTGATCGGTTAGGGATTGTTTTGCCGTGTCTCCACCATTACCAAGGGCTCCTGTGGGGCTGTCTCGGTGTTTTTCCGGGGTGCCCGGCCAAGTTTTGGGGCGGGCTCGGGGGCCGCCTCGGCAGCGGTTTTTCCGGGATCGGTCTGCACCCACTGCAGGCCCACGGCATCGAGTGACTGCCGCAGCGATTCCTCGGAGACTTGAATGGGCGCAGGCGCGGGAATGGGTGCAGTCGCAGCACTCATGGCCGCAGCGAATGCCGGCGCAGGGCTTACGGGGGCCACGGTTACAGGCGCAGGGATCTCTTGTGTCACAGCAACCGGTGCAGGCTGTGGGGCCTCTCGATAAGCGGGCTGAACCTCTACTGCGAGTGCAGTGATCTCAGCGGCTGGTGCGACTCTGGGTGCCTCAAGTTCGGCGGCCTCAGGTTGGGCAGCCTCAGGTTGGGCAGCCTCAGATCCACCTGGGAGTTCATCTTCTTTTCGGCCTTCACGTCCACCGCGTCCGCGGCGTCGACGGCGACGGCCCGACCGCTCTTGATCAAGCCCCTCGGCCTGCGGTGTACCTTCGGGCGCTGAAGTGATTACGGCGGCTGCAGATGTCTCTGAGCTTGTGCCGCCTGATGCGCGCTCGCCTTCGGGCTTGCCGCGACGATCACGCCGGCCCTCCTGGCGTTGTTCGTTTGACGACTCCGGCCGGGCATCCGATTGACCATCACGATTTTCACGCCGCTGATCACGGCCACGCCCTGCGTCTTGTCGCTGTTGGCGGGGCTCGCGTGCCTCGCGCTGCTCGCCTCGGGATTCGCCACGGGATTCATTACGGTCTGCCCGATCGCCACGTTCACCGCCGCGGCTTTCGCGTTCGTTTTGTCGACGATCACGGCCATCGTTTCGGCCGCCACGCTCATTGCGGCCGCGTCCACGTCCGCCACGATCACCGCGCTCAGCGCGTGCCTCGGGCTTCTCATCGCTGCTGCTTTTTGATGGACCGCTGGAGAACCAGCCCATGATGCGGGCAAACAGGCCCTTTTCAGCGGGCGTTACTTCGGCAGCCCGTGGGGCCACCACCGGCGCAGGCTGCGCTGGCGTGATGCCTTTGACGACTGCCTCCTGGCGCGGCTTGGCCGCGGTCTGATCGGATTTTTGCTGCTGATATTGCGCATCGGCAGCCGGCTCATCGGCCATCGCATAACTGGCCCGCACATCTTCGAGCCGGGGATCATCGTGACGCAGCCGTTCAATTTTGTAGTTCGGTGTTTCCAGAAATTTATTCGGAATCAGCACCACGGTTACCTTCAGGCGAAACTCAAGCTTCGCAATATCGGTACGCTTTTCGTTGAGCAGGAAGGTGGCCACTTCGACAGGCACCTGAACATGCAAGGCAGCAGTTCCTTCCTTCATCGCCTCTTCTTGCAGAATCCGCAGAATGTGAAGGGCGCTGGAGTCCACGTCGCGGATCACGCCGGTGCCGTTACAGCGGGGGCAGGTGATGTGCGAGCCCTCATTGAGGGCGGGACGCAGCCGCTGGCGTGAGAGTTCCATCAGCCCGAAGCGCGAGATCTTGCCCATCTGTACACGGGCACGATCAACATGCAAGGAATCACGCAGCCGCTGCTCAACCTCGCGTTGATTTTTCGCCGACTCCATATCAATGAAATCAATCACAATCAATCCGCCGAGATCGCGCAGCCGCAGCTGGCGGCCGACTTCCTCGGCGGCCTCCACGTTGGTACGAAATGCGGTCTCTTCAATATCTGAGCCACGGGTCGCACGGGCCGAGTTCACGTCAACAGCGACCAAGGCCTCGGTATGGTCAATCACGATGGCGCCGCCCGATGGCAGGGGCACAACGCGCGAGTAGGCCGTTTCGATTTGATGCTCAATCTGAAAGCGCGAGAACAGTGGCACATCGTCGTTGTAACGCTTCACGCGGGTGCCCATATCGGGCATGACATGCAGCATGAACTGGCGGGCCTGTTCATAGATGTCATCGGTATCAATCAAAATCTCGCCGATATCCGGATGGAAATAATCACGAATCGCGCGAATGACCAGGCTGGATTCCTGATAAATCAGATAAGCGCCGGGCTGTAATTTGCGGGCATCGTCCACGGCACGCCAAAGCTGCAGCAGATAATTCAGATCCCATTGCAGCTCCTCAGCGGTGCGGCCAATGCCGGCGGTCCGGGCAATCAGGCTCATGCCCGGGGGCACATCCAGCTGATCCATGGTCTCGCGAAGCTCTTGCCGATCCTCGCCTTCGATACGGCGTGAGACGCCGCCGCCCCGCGGGTTGTTGGGCATCAGCACCAGGTAGCGGCCGGCCAGGGAAATGAAGGTGGTCAGCGCCGCCCCTTTGTTGCCGCGCTCCTCTTTTTCAACCTGCACCAGCAGTTCGGTGCCCTCGGCGATCGCCTCCTTGATGGTGGCGCGGCCAACATCAACACCGGGCCGGAAATACTCGCGGGCAATCTCTTTGAAAGGCAGAAAGCCGTGGCGCTCTTCGCCATAGTTCACAAAGCAGGCCTCAAGGCTGGGCTCAATCCGGGTCACGACCCCCTTATAGATATTGCTTTTGCGCTGTTCGCGGCCGGCGGTTTCGATATCGAGGTCGACCAGCCGTTGGCCATCGACAATTGCCACCCGAAGCTCTTCGGCGTGGGTGGCGTTAAACAACATGCGTTTCATGCACTACTCCTCAAACGGGCCGGCCGGCGCAATCCAATGCGAACGACGATGGCCCTGCGACCGCGTTAACGGTCAAACTGAGCGTGCAGGCAGTACGGCGGGAGCGAACGAGACAGGCCGCGGGCTGAGGGCGCGATGTGGCGCCCACCCGGGTGTGATGGTCGAGTAAGAACGTGTGGCGATAACTTCAACACTACAAATCCGTTGCGATCAATCATTCTGTTCGTCAGCCGGGCCGCGCAGCCATTGCGCTCCTCGGTCAAATACAATCCGGTGCTCACTGCACCCGGGACGGAGGCATCGGCCGGCTTCGCGTTTCTTCCTACAGGATCCAGCCCGGGGCTGAAAATGATCTGCTTGGGGACTGACCCAGAGGGACGCAACAACCGGTCGGTAAATCATCTCCGACCGGCCGAGTATAACCTTGAACTTCAAGATGACAGCAAATCCCCTTGATTCGGCATCAAAACTGCGGCCAGCGGGCCTGGCCGGGGATTTGTCCTCTGGGGCGGCGGCAGGCCGCGGCGCCAGTCAGGGCGTTCAGCAGTGGACGGTTGGCCCAGAGCAGGCGGGCCAGCGGATCGACAACTTTTTGCTGACCCGCCTAAAGGGTGTCCCCAAGACCCGGATTTATCGCATGCTGCGAACCGGCGAGGTCCGCGTCAACGGCGGCCGTATTGGCAGTGACTATCGGATTGAGCAAGGCGATGTGCTGCGCATCCCGCCGCTTCGGCTGCCCACCTCGATGGCCGGCAGTGATGGCGGGCAGTCTCAGGGCGCCCTTCAGCCTGGCCTTGCGAAATCGGTGGCTGCCCGAATCGGTGTGATTTTTGAAGATGAGTTTTTCATTGCAATTGATAAGCCCGCTGGCCTTGCTGTCCATGGCGGCAGCGGCGTAAAGCTGGGCGTGATTGAGGCCTTGCGTCAGGTCCGTCAGCCGGAAGCGGGCCGCGAGCTTTTTCTTGAATTGGTCCACCGACTGGATCGGGAAACCTCTGGGCTGATGCTTTTGGCCAAGCGCCGATCCAGCCTGACCGAGTTTCATCGCCAGCTGCGCGAGGGCCAGATGCGCAAGCGCTACATTGCGCTGGTGTGGGGAAGCTGGCCACAGGACTGCGATCGAATCGATGCGCCGCTTCATAAATGGGTCAATGCCCGCGGCGAGCGCTGGGTACGAATTCAAGAAGGCGGGCAGACCGCGATCACCAAGGTCCGACTGCTGCAGCAACTCGCGCATGTGTCACTCGGGCCAGTGTCGCTGCTTCAGTGCGAGCCGCTTACGGGCAGGACCCATCAGCTGCGGGTGCACCTCGCGGGCCAGGGCCATCCGATTCTGGGCGATCCAAAATACGGACTGCATGAGCGCGATGCGGCTGCGGGCCCGAAGGGCACAGGACTGATTGGCCGCATGGCCTTGCATGCTTGGTCGTTGCGGCTCACCCATCCGAACACCGGCGAGACCCTGACGCTGACTGCGCCTCTGGGCCAGGCGCTGCAGGATTTACTGAATACTTTGGGAGCAAAGCCCCTGCGATGATGAATGTTGACTTGGTGGTCTTTGACTGGGATGGCACGGTGGTGGACTCCACTCCGAGCATCACGCTTGCGATTCAGCAGGCCTGCAGTGATATTGGCGTTGCGATTCCGGCGGCTGAAGATGCCCGCTGGGTGATTGGCCTGGGCCTGCAGGATGCGCTGTCGCGGGTGGCACCGAACCTCAGTGTTGATCAGCAGCATCAGCTGACCGAGCGGTTTCGGCACCATTACCTCTCGCGCTATGAGCAGCTGCAGATGTTTCCCGGCATGTGGGAGCTATTACATGGCCTGCAGTCTTCGGGCATGCCGCTTGCAGTTGCCACCGGAAAGACACGGGTGGGGCTCGATCGTTCTTTTGAACTGACTCAGACTCGGCATTTGTTTGCGACATCGCGCTGCGCCGATGAATCCGAGCCCAAGCCCGCCCCGAAGATGGTGCTGGAGATCTGTGCGGAGCTTGGCGTTTCTCCAAGCTCAACGCTGGTCATTGGTGATACGACCCATGATATTTTTATGGCCCGTGCAGCCGGCGCCAGCGCGCTGGCCGTTGGCTATGGCGCCCATGCGGCCGAGGAGCTCCTGGCTGCAGAACCGCTGGGCTGTATGCTCAGTGTTAACGAATTAGAGAACTGGATCACACAATGGATCAGCAAGTAATCGAAAAAGTCCTGCTGGCGCATGTTCAAGAGCAGCGCCGCGCTCGCCGCTGGGCAAACTTCTGGCGGCTGACGACACTGTGTCTGGTGATCGTTGCCATCTGGATTTCCTCATTTGGAAGTGGCGGACAGCTGACGGCCAATCCCACCGCCCGCCATACCGCCATGATTGATCTGCAGGGCATCATCGATCACGGCACCACTTCGAGTGCTGATCTGATTAACGAGTCGCTGCGTGAGGCATTTAAAAATTCCCATGCGGCGGGAATCATCCTGCGGATCAATAGCCCCGGCGGAAGCCCGGTCCAATCCGGCATCGTGTTCGATGAGATTCGACGGCTGAAGGCCGCCCACAAAGATAAGCCGGTGATTGCAGTGGTGGAAGATGTAGCGGCCTCGGGCGGCTATTACATCGCTGCAGCCGCCGACTCCATCTATGTCAACCAATCAAGTCTGGTGGGTTCGATCGGCGTACGCATGGATGGCTTTGGATTTACCGAGGCCATGAAAAAACTCGGCGTCGAGCGGCGGGTATTGACCGCAGGCGAGAACAAGGCGCTCCTGGATCCGTTCCTTCCGATCGACCCAAAGCAGCGGGGCGCCGTGCAGAGCATGATCAATGAAGTCCACGGCCAATTCATTGCCGCAGTCAAACAGGGCCGTGGCGATCGGCTGAAGTCAGGCCCCGATTTATTCACCGGCATGGTCTGGACGGGCGCGAAAAGTGTCGAGCTGGGCTTAGCCGATGGCCTGGGCACGGTGGACTCAGTGGCCCGCGATGTAATTAAGGCTGAAGAGGTGATCGACTACACCTTGGCGCCGAATTTTGCTGAACGGCTTGCCAAGCGCTTCGGGGCTGCAGCTGGCGATGCCATCTTCAGCGCAATGATGCGTTGGTCGATTCATTAGTCTCAGCCTTGCGACAGTGCCGATAATTCAAACGATTTGAGTAAATCGGTCAGCGCGATGAGTGGAAGGCCCACCAGCGCGGTCGGGTCGGGGCCCTCAATGGATTCAATCAGCGCAATGCCAAGGCCTTCTGATTTTGCAGCGCCTGCGCAATCTAAGGGGTTTTCAAGTGCGATGTAGCGGCGCAGTAGGCCATCGGGCAGTTCGGCAGCACTTCTAAACCGCACACGCGTCACAACACAGGCCTCTTTCACCATCTGACCGGCTTTGGCCGCCACACACACTGCAGTAATAAATTCCGAGGTCTTGCCCCGCTGCAGCTGCAGCTGCGCGAACGCACGCTCGACGGTGCCCGGCTTATCCAGGCGTTGGGCCTCGCAGCTGGCCACCTGATCTGCGCCGATCACAATGGCGTTCGGGTGGGATTGCGCCACCGCGACCGCTTTTTCGCGCGCAAGCCGCACCGCAGTCTGAAGAAATGATTCGCCGGCATGCGGGGCCTCATCGACCTGCGGCGCCTGCACCTCAAAGCGCAGCTGCAGCCGCGCCAGCAGCTCCCTGCGATAGGGGCTGGTGGAGGCGAGAATCAACGGCGTGTGCATGCTGGCTTGAAAGGCATTCTGAAGGCAGATAAGGTTTGCGCATTATGGCGGCGAAATTTGATCTCGATAGTCTGCTGACGGCATCCGCGCTTGAGCGCGCGCTCGCGGCCGGCCAGCTTCCTGCATCCGGCGAAATTCCTGCGGCAGAATTCACACGCTTGATTGCCTCCTGCCATCGCGCGCAGGATCCGGTGCAGTGGGCCTTTGGCCCGGATGCATCGGGTCCGGGCCCCGGACATCCGCGTCGACGTTGGTGGCTTGCCGCCCGCGTCAGACTCGCATGTATCTGTGAGCGCTGTCTTGAGCCAGTTGCGCTTGTGCTTGAGTCGCGACGCGGGTTTGAATTTTTCGAGTCCGCAGCCCTTGCCGATGCCCGCACTGAGCAGATGACGGCCGAAGATGAGGCCCGCGATCCGGACCTGCCGGTGGTGGATTTTTTGGCGCCGGAAGACTCTGCCAGCCTGCGCGGATTGATCGAGGATGAGCTGTTGCTTGAGTTACCGATGGCGCCCAAGCATGCCGACTGTCAGGCACCCCTGACAGTCGAATCGACTGCGGGAGATCGGAGTCGGCCCTTTGCGGGCCTAGCGGAGCTGCTGCATAAGCCTTCAAAAGGGAAAAATGCCTTATAATTCAAGGTTTTCCGGAGCTTAACCATGGCTGTCCAACAGAACAAGAAGTCGCCGTCAAAGCGCGGCATGCACCGTTCGCACGATTTTCTGACCAATCCGCCCACGGCCGTTGAGCCGACAACCGGCGAGATTCATCTGCGCCACCACATTAGCCCCTCGGGCTACTACCGTGGCAAGAAAGTCGTGAAGACCAAGGCCGCCTAAGTCTTTTTTCTCGCGCTGTGACTTCGTCGCAGTCTGTCTGTGTCGCCATCGATTGCATGGGTGGCGATCACGGACTCTCCGTCACCATCCCCGCAGCAGTCAGCTTCCTGAGCGCGAGTTCAGGCCGGCGGGCGCTGCTTGTTGGCCGCGAGCCTGAACTCTCGGCAGCATTAGCGTCTCTCGGCCCCAGTGCTGAGGTCCGCAGCCGCCTCGAGATCATCGCCACCGATGAAGTGGTGCTCATGGATGATCCGCCGGCTGTCGCGCTGCGCAGTAAACGCCGCTCGTCGATGCGGCTTGCCATTGAGGCGGTCAAAGAGGGCCGGGCCCATGCGGCCGTGAGTGCCGGCAATACAGGCGCATTGATGGCGATTGCACGTTATGTGCTTAAAACCATGGAGGGCATTGACCGGCCGGCCATTGCAACGGCCATGCCCAATCAAAAAGGTGGCGTCACCACCATGCTCGACCTGGGGGCCAATGTCGATTGCAATGCGGATCATCTGCTTCAGTTTGCATCGATGGGCGCTGCCTTGGTGTCGGTGATTCATGACAAGCAACACCCAACAGTTGGCCTACTGAATATTGGCGAAGAAGTCATTAAAGGCAATGACACCGTCAAGCTTGCGGGTGAACTGCTGCGGGCAAGCCATTTAAATTTCTACGGCAATGTTGAAGGCGACGATATCTTCAAAGGCACCACCGATGTCGTGGTCTGCGATGGCTTTGTGGGCAATATCGCTCTAAAAACCGCCGAGGGCCTTGCCCAGATGCTGCGCAGTTTTATTAAGCAGGAATTTACCCGAAGTGGCATCAGCAAACTGCTGGGCATTATTGCGATGCCGGTGCTAAAGCGTTTCTCGCAGCGTGTTGACCATCGCCGCTATAACGGCGCCGCGCTTCTTGGGCTGCGTGGCATTGTGTTCAAGAGCCACGGCTCTGCAGATGCGCTGGGTTTTGGTTATGCATTGGGCCGCGCTGCCGATGCGGCTGCACACGGATTAAATGAAAAGATCGCCCAGGCGATCGCCCTGGATCGGCCGGAGACTATTCCCCATCCTGACCTAAAATCGCAGTCCACAGAGGCTTCTGAGGATTTGGCGTAATGGAGATGTTCTCGCGCGTGGTGGGCACGGGGCGGGCCCTTCCCGGGCAGCCAGTCAGCAATGCCGCCCTGGTGGAGCGTCTTGCAAAATCCGGCATTGAGAGCTCGGATGAATGGATCCGCGAGCGCACGGGCATCTCCCAGCGTTACATCGCGGCCGAGGGCGTCACCAGCAGTGATCTTGCAGCACAGGCCGCGCAGGAAGCACTGAGTGCGGCCGGCCTATCGGCTGTGCAACTCGAGATGATCATCGTGGCGACCTCTACGCCCGATATGATTTTTCCGTCCACTGCCTGTCTGGTGCAGAAAAAAATTGGCGCCTCCGACGGGCCCGCCTTTGATGTACAGGCGGTTTGTAGCGGCTTTGCCTATGCCATGGCCACTGCCGATTTGTTTATTAAGGCGGGCAAGGTCCGCAATGCATTGGTCATTGGTGCCGAAGTCTTCTCTGGCATTTTGGATTGGACTGACCGCGGCACCTGCGTACTCTTTGGTGATGGGGCGGGTGCTGTTGTGCTCACGGCCGATCAGCAGCCGGGGGTGCTGAGCCATCGGCTGCATGCCCGCGGTGAATTTGAAAATATTCTTCGCACCGCCGGATCAGTGAGTCATGGCAAGGCCACCGGCCACCCGTTTCTTACTATGGATGGACAGTCGGTATTCAAACTCGCAGTCCAGGTGCTCGATAGTGTTGCCCGGGAAGTCTTGGCCGACGTCGGTGATCAAGTCAGCGATATCGATTGGCTTATTCCGCACCAGGCCAATGTTCGTATTCTGTCGGCCACTGCCAAGCGGCTGGGCATCGATGAATCCAAAGTCATTGTCACAGTGGATCAGCATGCCAATACCTCGGCAGCCTCGGTGCCGCTTGCGCTTGATGTGGCGGTCCGTGATGGCCGAATTCAGCCCGGCCAGCGGCTCATGCTGCAGGGTGTTGGCGGTGGCTTTACCTGGGGCGCGGTGTATCTTCGCTACTGAGATGAACACACTTGCTTTTATTTTTCCCGGCCAGGGATCGCAGACCGTCGGCATGCTGCAAGGCTTTTCGGAAAACGCAGCAGTCAGCGCCGCAATTGCGGAGGCCTCGGAGGCGCTGGGCCAGGACCTGGGCGATCTGATCGCGCAGGGCCCTGCAGAGGCCTTAAGCCTGACCGTGAATACACAGCCCGTGATGCTGGCGGCCTCGATTGCGTTTTATCGGGCATGGTCTGCAGCCGGTGGCCCGCAGCCGGGCTGGGCAGCCGGCCATAGCCTCGGAGAATATTCTGCGCTGACCGCAGCCGGCGTCTTTAGCCTTGCAGATGCAACGCGGCTTGTGCGCTTTCGTGCCGAGCAGATGCAGTCCGCAGTGCCCGTCGGTGTGGGCGGCATGGCCGCAGTGCTGGGCATGGATTCGCAGGCCGTCATTGCGGCGTGCACAGATGCCGCCCAAGGCCAAGTCGTGGAGGCCGTCAATTTCAATGCGCCTGATCAGACCGTGATCGCAGGCCATCAAGAGGCAGTCGATCGGGCCTGTGCCATCGTCAAAGAGCGCGGCGCCAAGCGCGCGCTGCCGTTGGCGGTGTCGGCGCCGTTTCATTCAAGCTTGCTTGCGCCTGCTGCCAATGCGCTGCGTGAAAGGCTGACACAGACCACAGTCAATGCGCCATCACTTCAGGTCGTGAACAACGTGGATGTTGCCATTGAGCGCGATGCGGATCGCATTCGCGATGCCTTATCGCGGCAGGCGATGCGCCCTGTGCGCTGGGTGGAGGTGATCGAAAAACTCTCTGCCAATGGCGTCACCACCATGATTGAGTGCGGGCCGGGCAAGGTGCTCACGGGCCTGGTGAAACGGATCGCGCCACAGGTCACAACATTTGCGATCAACGATCAGTCCAGCCTTCAGGCTGCGCTCGACGCGGTGTCTGCATAAAAGGAGCATGACGCGAATGGGTGAAACTCCAAAGGTCGCCTTAGTAACAGGCGCAACGCGCGGCATTGGCCAGGCGATTGCGCTGGCCTTGGGCCAGGCTGGCCACACCGTGATTGGCACGGCAACGACCGATGCAGGCGCCCAGAGTATTTCGCAGGCACTCTCGGCCCATGGACTCAAAGGCTGCGGCATGGTGTTGCAGGTCAATGATGCTGCCGCATGCGATGGCCTTCTTGATCAGATTGGGCAGCAGTTCGGGCCGATTGGCATCTTGGTCAATAACGCCGGCATCACCCGCGATAACCTCTCGATGCGCATGCGAGACGAGGAATGGGATGCCGTGATTCAGACCAATCTCACGGCGGTCTTTCGGCTCTCACGCGGCGTGCTGCGGGCCATGATGAAGGCCCGCTGGGGACGGATCATCAATATCACCTCGGTGGTGGGAATCTCCGGAAACCCGGGCCAGATGAATTACGCCGCTGCCAAGGCCGGCGTGGCAGGCATGTCCCGGGCCCTGGCCCGCGAGGTCGCCAGCCGAGGAATCACCGTGAACTGTGTCGCGCCGGGCTTTATTGATACCGACATGACCAAATCCCTGTCCGAGGATCAGATCAAGTCCCTGACCAGCCAGATTCCCGCCCAACGTCTCGGAACTCCTGCGGATGTGGCTTCATCTGTCGTCTTTTTGGCCTCAGAAGGCGCCGCCTACATCACCGGGGTTACCCTGTCCGTTAACGGCGGCATGGTGATGTCCTGATACAATCTGCCGCGGTTTTACCCCAAAGGAAAGAGCTTCATGGAAGACATTGAAAAGCGCGTGATTGGCATCGTCTCTGAGCAGCTTGGCGTCAAGATTGAGGACGTCAAGAAAGAGTCCAAATTTGTCGATGACCTCGGCGCTGACTCCCTGGATACCGTCGAACTCGTGATGGCTCTGGAAGACGCATTTGGCTGCGAGATCCCCGACGAGGAAGCTGAAAAGATCACGACCGTTCAGCAGGCGATCGACTACGTCACGTCCCACCTGAAGAAGTAAGCGGATTTTCTGCCGATGAGCGGTCCTTCACCATCGGGTGCCGCGGATCGGCGCCGCGTTGTCGTTACCGGATTAGGCTGTGTTTCCCCCCTGGGAAACGATATCGGCACGTCCTGGTCGGCCCTGGTGGCCGGCACATCCGGCATCGCGACCGTCACCAAGTTTGACCACAGCGGCCTACCGGTTCATTTCGCTGGCGAGGTCAAAGGCTTCGCAATCGACGACTTCCTGCCCGCCAAAGAGGCGCGGCACATGGATACCTTCATCCATTACGGAATTGCCGCTGGCGTTCAGGCGCTGAAAGACTCCGGCATCGAGGTCACCGATGCCAATTCAGAACGCATTGGGGCCTTTGTGGGCTCGGGCATCGGCGGTCTGCCCTTAATCGAAGAGACCCATGCGGAGTACACCAATCGCGGTGCACGCCGCATCTCGCCGTTTTTTGTCCCGGGATCCATCATCAACATGATCTCGGGTCACCTCAGCATCCTGCACAACCTGAAGGGCCCGAATGTGGCCGCCGTCACGGCCTGCACGACAGGGCTGCACAGCATCGGGCTGGCAATGCGATTGATTCAATATGGCGATGCCGATGCCATGCTGGCTGGCGGCGCGGAGTCCACGATTTCTCCACTGGGCATTGGCGGCTTTGCCGCAGCACGCGCGCTGTCTACGCGCAATGATGATCCTGCGGCAGCATCTCGGCCATGGGATAAAGACCGCGACGGATTTGTGCTGGGCGAGGGCGCTGGTGTGCTGATGCTCGAAGAGTACGAGCATGCGCGATCCCGTGGCGCGAAGATTTACTGTGAGCTTGCGGGCTTTGGGATGTCAGGCGATGCGTTTCATATGACTGCGCCGAACATGGATGGCCCGGCGCGTTGCATGCGCAATGCCCTGAAAGATGCCGCCACGCCGGTGGACCAGGTCAATTATGTGAACGCCCATGGAACCTCGACACCGCTGGGCGATAAAAACGAGTCCGATGCCATTAAGTCAGCCTTAGGCGATGCGGCACGTCGTGTCGTTGTCGGCTCCACCAAGTCAATGACCGGCCATCTCTTGGGGGGTGCCGGCGGCCTTGAGTCTGTGTTTACCGTGCTGGCTTTACATCATCAAATCAGCCCACCGACCATCAATATCTTTCATCAAGACCCTGAGTGTGATCTTGATTACTGCGCCAATACCGCTCGCGATCTCTCGATGCGGGTCGCCCTGAAAAATAACTTCGGATTTGGCGGCACAAACGGCACGCTCGTCTTTCGCGCAATCTAAGTGCGCGTTAATGCGGGCTGCCCATGAGCGATCAGCGTGAGACCGATGCCGAGCTCGTATTGCGGGTTCAGCAGGGCGATAAACGGGCCTTTGAACTACTGGTCGCCAAGTACCAGCGCCGTGTCGAGCGGCTGATTTCTCGGCTCATCCGAGATCCCGCCGAGGTCGAGGATGTGGCCCAGGAGGCCTTTATCAAAGCCTACCGGGCGCTGCCACAGTTCAGGGGGGAGAGCGCCTTTTACACCTGGCTGTATCGGATCGCGGTCAATACCGCTAAAAACTCTCTGGTCAGTCAGGGCCGCCGGCCCAGGCCCCTGGCGGATGCGCCGATCGAGGAGGATGGGGAATCTTTTGATGCCGCCGATGTCGTAGAGGACATCAATACCCCGGATGCGGTGCTTCATAGCCGCCAGGTGGCCGAGACCGTAAATGCCGCCATCGATGCATTGCCTCCGGATCTGCGCGCGGCGCTGACGCTGCGGGAGATTGAAGGACTGACCTACGAAGAGATTGCAGAGGCCATGGATTGCCCAATAGGCACAGTCCGATCACGGATATTCCGTGCCCGGGAGGCCATCGCCGAACGCCTAAGGCCGCTGCTCGGCACCGCCGAGGGCAAACGCTGGTAGGAATGCATCAAACCACTATGTCACACCACACTCAAAAAGAAAGCAATCGCAACAAGGGGGGCGCGTGATGAACGCACATGAGGAACTATCAGCGTGGATGGATGGGCAGGCTACCGAGAGCCGGGCAGAGCACATGACCAAAAAAATCCTTCAGGATCCCGAAAGCCGTGCCCGCTGGAATGAATACCATTTGATTGGCGATGCGATGCACAGTGCGGCCCTTGCCCGTAAAAGTAATGTCGCCGATGCAGTAGCGCAGGCCCTGGAAAGCGAACCCAATCATCTCGGTGCCGCGGCAATCACTTCTGGACATCGATCGGGTGTTGGCCGCCGAAAAATTTCTCGCATGGTTTCAGGATTGGCAGTTGCAGCAGGCCTTGCCTTTGTTGTCTTTGTGGCGGTCGCGCCGCAGGTGCAAGCGCCTGGCGGCCCCGAGCAATTGGCTGCCGGTAACCCTGCCATCAAGACCGCTGACAGCCCGGCTGCCGTCAACACCGCAGCAACCACCGCGGTGCTGCAGGATGCCCGCCTGCGTGAGCTTTTTGATGCGCACGGGTCCATGTCCATTCGGCCCGTATCCACCGAGGTCCGCTAATGCGTCTCCCGGCTGCACTGTCGCTTCTTGCTGCGGTTTCACTGAGTGCTTTGGCATTCAGTTCGGCCCATGCCCAGTCCGAGCCGCCCGTGATGAGTCTATTAGAGCGCATGCGAACTGCTGCCCAGAGCCTAAGCTTTACCGGGACATTCGTGCATCAGCAAGATGCGGTCCTGCAGTCGTCGCGTATCACCCAGACCCGCGATGCGCGGCAGTCGGTGACCAAGCTGCAAACGCTGGAGGGCAACCGCCAAGAAGTCATTAAACAGTCGGGCGAGATTCGCATCTATATGCCCGATCAGCAGCGGGTCAAGGTCGATCAGACCGGCCAGCCGCGTTCGGCATTTCCCGCGGTGATTGTGGGCAGTCCGGCGGCGGTGCTGGCGAATTACGAGGTCATCCCCGGCGGGTCGATGCGGGTGGCCGATGTCGAGGCCCAGGAGGTGCTGCTGAAGCCCCGCCACGAGGCCCGCTGGCCCGTCAGGCTGTGGATGGATAAGCGGACCGGCCTGATTGTGAAGTGCCAAAAGCTTGACCGGGAGGGCCGTACGGTGGAGCAGGCGGCCTTTACTGCCCTGAATTTCTCCCCAAAACCAGGCCCAGCCTCAAGCCAGCCCTCGTATCCCGGGGCCAAGGACTGGACGGTGTATAACGCCTCTTTCCAGCCCACCGGCTCGGCCCCCGCCTTAAAATTCAAGCCAGAGGCCTTGAGGGGCTTTGAATTGGTGGGGTCTTACGAGCGTCATGGATCTGCCGGGCTGGAAATGCGGCGTTATGTGTACTCCGATGGGGTTGCGGCGGTCACGGTGTTTGTTGGCCTGAAAACCAAGGATAGCCCGCTCGGTGATAAGGCCCACCGCACCGGCGCAGTCAGTATGGCCTCGCGAGAGTTTCAGGATGTTCGTGTAACCGTCTTTGGCGATGTGCCGCCAGAGGCCCTTCGGCAGTTTGTACAAAGTATTGAATGGAAAACCAATTTATGAATCAGGAAGTCGCTGTGCGCTCCACCATGATGAATCGACACGCTTGGCGTAATGCAGTGGCGTTGCGTATTGCGGTGATGGCGGTGGCACTGCTGGGCGTTTCGATGTCGATGACGCCTGTCGCGCATGGCCAGTCGCAGGCCCAGCCCTCATCTGTGCGCGGACTGCCAGACTTTGCTGATTTGGTGGAAAGTGCTGGGCCGGCTGTGGTGAATATTCGCACCACTGAAAAGGTACGCGTTCAGCAGTCAGGCCCGGGCCAGCAGATGCCCGAGCTGGATGAGAACGATCCTTTCTATGAATTCTTCCGCCGTTTTTTCCCGCCGCGGCCCAATGCGCCCCGTAATCCACGCGGCGCACCGCAGCCCGAAGAAACGCCCCGCGGTGTCGGCAGTGGCTTCATCATTTCAGCCGATGGTTTCATTCTCACCAATCACCACGTGGTGGATGGTGCCGATGAAATTTTGGTCACACTGGCCGATAAGCGGGAATTTAAAGCCCGGCTCATTGGGTCGGACCGTCGTACGGACGTGGCGTTGGTAAAAATTAACACCACCGGGCTGCCCTCATTGCGTTTTGGAGATCCTAATCGGCTAAGGGTTGGCGAGTGGGTCTTGGCTATTGGCTCTCCTTTTGGTTTAGAAAACACGGTCACGGCTGGCATCGTCAGTGCCAAAGGCCGCGATACAGGCGACTACCTTCCCTTTATCCAGACCGATGTGGCGGTGAATCCCGGCAACTCGGGCGGGCCGCTTTTAAATATGCGTGGCGAGGTCGTCGGCATTAATTCCCAGATCTATAGTCGCACTGGCGGCTTTATGGGCATCTCATTTGCAATTCCAATCGATGAGGCCAATCGCGTGGCTGAGCAATTACGCTCGCAGGGCCGTGTGACCCGCGGCCGTATCGGAGTCGGAATTGGCGAAGTCACCAAGGAAGTCGCCGAGGCCTTGGGCCTCACCAAGACTTCCGGCGCCTTGGTGCGCAGTGTGGAGTCGGGCGGCCCGGCGGAAAAGGCTGGCCTTGAGCCCGGCGATATCCTTTTGCGCTTTGATGGCAAGCCAATTGAGAAATCTACCGACCTACCGCGCATTGTTGGCAATACCAAGCCCGGGGCCCGCGTGACAGCGCAGGTCTGGCGCAAAGGTGGCATGAAAGAAATCAGTGTCACCGTCGGTGAGATGGAGCCCGATCGTGTGGCCAAGGCAGCCGCTAAGCCGGGCCAGCCTCCTGCAACAGTAGCGGCCAATTGGCTCGGGCTATCGGTTGCCGATCTGACCGAGGCCCGTCGCGGCGAGTTGAAAATTAAATCGGGCGTACTCATCGAGGGCGCCGAGGGCGCTGCTGCCCGCGCAGGCATACGACAGGGCGATGTGTTGATCAGTGTGAATAACACCGATATCACCTCGGCCAAGCAGTTCGGTGATTTTGTAAATAAGTTAGATAAAACCAAACCCCTAGTGGCACTGGTCCGACGCGGCGACGGTGCCTTGTTCATCCCGGTTCGGCCCACCACGGCGAAATGAAAAAATCACAACAAGAACAACGATCGATGGTGAGTCTTGGAGCACATCCGTAATTTTTCAATTATTGCCCACATCGACCATGGCAAAAGCACGCTCGCCGATCGCATCATTCAGTTGTGTGGCGGACTCTCGGATCGCGAGATGGAAGCCCAGGTCTTGGACTCCATGGCTCTGGAGCGTGAGCGTGGCATTACCATCAAGGCGCAGACCGCTGCTCTGACCTATAAGGCGCGCGATGGAAAAACCTACGCGCTGAATCTGATCGACACGCCGGGCCATGTGGATTTCTCCTACGAGGTGAGCCGATCGCTGTCGGCCTGTGAGGGCGCGCTCTTGGTCGTTGATGCCTCACAAGGCGTAGAGGCCCAGACCGTGGCCAACTGCTACACGGCAATTGAACTCGGTGTTGAGGTTGTACCGGTACTGAATAAGATTGATTTGCCCGCGGCCAATCCCGAGCAGGCGATTCAAGAAATTGAAGATGTGATTGGCATTCATGCCCAGGATGCGGTGCGCGCGAGTGCTAAGACCGGCGAGGGGGTGCCCGACATTCTTGAGATGCTGATTGCCCGCGTGCCGCCGCCCAAAGGGGATCCGAAAGCACCGCTTCAGGCGCTGATCATTGACTCATGGTTTGATAACTATGTCGGCGTGGTGATGCTGGTGCGTGTGGTCAACGGCAGCCTCAAGCCAAAAGACAAAATTCTGCTGATGTCCACGGGTGCCAACTATCCGGTGGAGCAGGTCGGCATCTTCACGCCAAAGTCAAAGCACCTAGAAAGCCTCTCCGCTGGCGAGGTGGGCTTTGTGATTGCCGGCATTAAGGAACTCAAGGCCGCCAAGGTGGGCGACACCCTGACCCATGCAGGCAGCCATGCCGCCGCCGAGCCGCTGCCCGGCTTTAAAGAAATCAAGCCCCAGGTATTTGCCGGCCTGTATCCGGTCGAGTCGAATCAGTATGAGTCCCTGCGGGATGCATTGGATAAATTAAAGCTTAACGACTCATCACTGCAGTATGAGCCCGAGGTATCCCAGGCCCTGGGCTTTGGCTTTCGCTGTGGATTTCTTGGCCTACTGCATATGGATATCGTGCAGGAACGGCTTGAGCGCGAATACGACATGGACCTCATCACGACAGCACCCACGGTGGTCTATCAGGTGTTGCTGCGTGATGGCACGTTAATTGATGTGGATAACCCCTCCAAAATGCCCGATCCGGCACGTATCGAGGAGATCCGTGAGCCGATTGTCACCGTGACCTTATTCATGCCCCAGGAGTATGTGGGCGCGGTGATTACGCTATGCACTGGTAAGCGGGGCGTACAGACAGCAATGAACTACCACGGCCGTCAGGTCAATCTGACTTACGAACTGCCGATGAATGAAATCGTGCTGGATTTTTTCGATAAGCTGAAGTCAGTCTCGCGCGGCTATGCATCGATGGATTATGAATTTAAAGAATACCGGGCCTCTGATGTTGTAAAGCTTGATGTCTTGATTAATGGAGACCGTGTGGACACCTTATCGGTGATCGTGCATCGGGCTAATTCACAGAGTAAAGGCCGTGAACTCGCTTCCAAGCTACGTGAGCTGATTCCGCGGCAGATGTACGATGTGGCCATTCAGGCGGCCATAGGGTCCAACATCATTTCTCGTGAAAATATCAAGGCCCTGCGCAAAAATGTGCTGGCCAAATGTTATGGCGGTGATATCAGCCGCAAGCGTAAGCTTTTGGAAAAGCAAAAGGCAGGCAAAAAACGCATGAAGCAAGTCGGCACTGTTGAGATTCCGCAAGAGGCCTTTCTGGCGGTGCTGCAGGTCGAGGACTGATCATGAATTTCGCTCTGATTATTTTTCTGCTTTGTGTGGTGACCGGCCTGCTATGGGCCGCGGATCGCTGGTCGTGGAAAAAGCGTCGGCCCGAAGGTGCGCCGCGCCCGCTTTGGCTGGAATACACTGCGGGCTTTTTCCCCGTCATCTTTGCGGTCTTCATGCTGCGCAGCTTTGTCGTGGAGCCCTTTAGCATTCCATCGGGCTCTATGATTCCGACCCTACGGATTGGCGATCTGATTCTGGTGAACAAGTTTTCTTATGGCGTCCGACTGCCTATTGTGCATACCAAGGTGCTGGATACCGGCGCGCCAGCGCGGGGTGATGTTGCCGTTTTTCGTTACCCAGAGGATGAGACCGTGGATTACATCAAGCGGGTCATTGGCCTGCCCGGCGATGTGATTCGTTACGAAAATAAGCGGCTCTTTGTGAATGATCAGCCCGTTGCGGCCAAGGCGCTTGACCCGTATTTTGATGCTGGCCGCATCTCCTTGCAGTTTGAGGAGCAGCATGGCGGAAAGCGTTACCGCACCCTGAATGATGATGATCGATTGCCCTTGGGGTTCTTGCCGCCATCTGGCGGCAGGGGCTGCCAGGTCACCGACCGTGGCCTGCGCTGCGAGGTGCCTGCGGGCCACTATTTCATGATGGGCGATAACCGCGATAACAGTAGTGACAGCCGCGTGTTCGGCTTTGTTCATGAGCGGCTCTTGGTGGGAAGGGCATTTTTTATTTGGTTTAACGCCGGCGAAGTCATGAGCGGCAAATTCGAACGATTGGGCGGCTTTGAGTAACACGGCGCCGGACCTCGAAAAACGCCTGGGCTATACCTTTAAAGACCCGGCGTTATTAAAGCTTGCGCTGACCCATCGCAGCCATAGTGCCGCCCACAATGAGCGTCTTGAGTTTTTAGGCGACAGCGTGCTGAATTGCGCTGTTGGCCATCTGCTGTATCGGCAGTTAAAGCAATTTGATGAAGGCGATCTCTCGCGGGTGAGGTCCAATCTGGTGCGCCAGCAGGCCCTGCATGATATTGCCCAGACCTTATCGCTACATCAGTTTTTGCATCTCGGTGAGGGCGAGTTAAAAAGTGGCGGCCTGCGTCGACCCTCGATTCTTGCGGATGCCCTTGAGGCTTTATTGGGCGCCATCTTTTTAGATGGCGGATTTGCCGAGGCGGCCCGAGTGATCGATAGCCTGTATACGCCGATACTCAAACAAGTCGATCCCAAGACACTGGGCAAGGATGCAAAAACGCTGCTGCAAGAATTCCTGCAGGGGCTTGGCCTGCCGCTGCCGGTGTATTCGGTGGTGGCCACGCATGGTGCTGCCCACAGCCAGGTCTTTGAGGTCGAGTGTGCGATTGCCAAGCTTGCCATCACCGTCTTGGGGTCGGGATCAAGCCGACGTGCCGCGGAGCAAATGGCCGCCACGCAGGCCCTTGCAGCGGTGCGTGAGGCAACAGCAAGCGTGCCCAAGAAGACCCGGCGCGCAAAAAAATCATCGCCCCCGCCGCAGGCGGCGTTGGTTTTTGAAGATAAAGAGCGCAAGGCCTAACGGATCGGCTCATGACACACCGCTGCGCTGTGGTGGCCATCGTGGGAAGGCCCAATGTGGGCAAATCAACACTGCTGAATTACTGGGTCGGCCAGAAAGTCAGCATTACCTCCCGTAAGGCACAGACCACCCGCCATCGTGTCACTGGCGTATTGACCCGGCCGGGGCTTCAGATTGTGTTTGTGGATACCCCCGGCATACAGCGGCGGCACAATAACGCATTAAACCGGCAGCTCAATAAGACAGCGGTCCAGGCCCTGACTGATGTTGACCTGGCGCTCTGGGTGATTGAGGCCACTGGCCTTACTGCTGAAGATGAAGCCACTTTGGCACTCATTCCGAAATCCTTGCCGGTCATCGCAGTCCTCAATAAGTCGGATCGCATCCGCTCCGCCCAGGACCGCAAGGCTGCCTACGCGCTGGGTGATCGTCTGGCCGCGATGCAACGCTTTCATGCTTTGGTTCCTGTCTCGGCAGAGCGCGGCAGTCAATGCGATGCCGTCATTCATGAGATCGCCCAGCTTGCGCCCGAAGACGAGCCACGATTCGCAGAAGACGAGATCTCCGATCGCAGCGTGCGATTTCTGGCGGGTGAATTAATCCGCGAAAAGCTTTTTCGACTCCTTGGCGATGAGCTGCCGTATGAGACCACGGTTGTCATTGACCGATTCGAAGAGCAGCCCTCGGTAAGCGCCCCCGGGAAATTGCATGCGGACATTAGCGCAAGCATTGTCGTGGCCAAGGCCTCGCAGAAGGCGGTTGTCATTGGCGAGCAGGGCGCCCGTATTCGTCGCATCGGCACCGAAGCCCGGGCGGACATCGCTCGCCTGATGGATGGCACGGTGCGGCTTGAACTCTGGGTCAAAGTAAAAAGCGGCTGGGCCGATGATGCGGCCGCCATTCGGGCCTTTGGTGTCGAATGAATGCGGCGACTGATCGCGGGCTGGTGCTGCATGTCATGCCATGGCGTGAGACCAGCCTGATTGTCGAGGCCTTTACCCGTGAGCATGGCCGACTTGGCATGATCGCCAAGGGTGCAAGAAGGCCGCGGTCTGCACTGCGTGGGCTGCTGCAGCCTTTTCAGCTGCTCGATCTGCGTTGGGCTGGCAAGTCCGAGTTACGCACGCTCATTGCTGCCGAGTGGGTCGGCGGCCTTGCCATGCTCTCAGGGTCAGCGATCATGCCGGGCTTTTATCTCAATGAGTTGATGGTCCGGCTTTTGCCGCGCGAGGATCCGCATCCTGTGGTCTTCGATGATGTGCTGGCGACGCTTGGGCTTTTGGCACGGCAGGAGGCCGAAGGCCGCGGCCGTGAGATGACCGAGCCGATTCTTCGCCGCTTTGAATGCAATCTGCTGCGCGAATTGGGAGTGGCCCCGAATTTTGATCGCGAGACCGCAAGCGGTACGCCGGTGGCTGAGGCTGGCTTTTATCAATTCAGCCCACAATCTGGGGTCATTCGATTGGGCCCCCGGGCAATGGAGTCGGCCCAAGCGTCTTCTCAGGCCATTGATCTGATCCATGGCCGAACCCTCTTGGCCTTAGCCCGCAGTCAGCAATCGATTGAGCAGGCCGTCCACGCATTCGAGGACCCCGAGATCGCAGCTGAATCCAAGCGGCTGCTACGGGCCCTGCTGGGCCAGCACTTAGGCGAGGACGAGCTTCACTCGCGGCAGGTGATGCGGGATCTGGTTCGGATTTAAGATAGCGCACCTCCACAGGATTGGCATCATGATTGAACTCGGCGTAAATATTGACCATGTGGCCACGCTTCGGCAGGCCAGGCGCGGCATTGATCCGGATCCGATCTGGGCTGCGGTCGAGGCCCACCTGGGCGGTGCAGATGGCATCACCGTGCACCTGCGCGAGGACCGCCGTCACATTCAAGACGAAGATGTCCGCCGGCTGCGCACCCATACCCAGATCAAACTGAATCTGGAAATGGCAGCCACAAAAGAGATGGTCGCAATCGCCTCGGAGATCAAGCCCGAGATGGCCATGCTGGTGCCCGAAGGCCGACAAGAAATCACCACCGAAGGCGGACTGGACATCGTGGGCCAACGCAAATCCCTGGCCAGCACAATCCGTCGGCTGCGCGATGCCGGAATTACGGTGAGTGCATTTGTCGATGCAGAGCTTGCCCAAATCAAGGCGGCCGCCGATCTTGGTGTTCAGGTCTGCGAAATTCACACCGGGCCCTATGCGGCAGTCTTTCATTCTCAGGGCCGGGATGCACAGGCTCCGGCTGTTGTCGCTGAAATCAAAAAGATTCGTCGCGCGGGAGGAAAGATCCAAAGCCTGGGCATGCGCTTTAACGCAGGGCACGCCTTGAACTACTTTAATGTGCAGCCGATTGCTGCGCTGCCGGGGGTACGAGAGCTGCATATCGGCCATGCGATCGTCTCGCGATCAGTGCTCGTTGGTATGCGTGAGGCCGTACGGGAAATGAAGCGCTTAATGCGCGAGGCCCATCAGGTCAATGGAGCCGCCTAAATGGTGGTTGGCATTGGCACGGATACCGTCGTGATTCGCCGCGTGGGCCAGATGATGGAGCGCTGGGGCGAGCGGTTCGCGCAGCGGGTGCTTGGGCCAGCCGAATTTCAGGAATATCAACGACGAAAATCCCGTGGCGTTGCAGGCGCTGATCGTGCCGTGCGCTATGTTGCGAAACGATTCGCCGCCAAAGAGGCCATCGGCAAGGCCCTCGGGGTAGGGCTGTATCATCCGATGTCTTTGCATTCGGTTGAAATTCTTAACGATGCCCGTGGCGCGCCCAAGGCGGTTGCCCGAAAAGCACTACAGGACTATCTGCAGGAACGTCATTATCAGATTCATGTCTCGATTTCTGACGAGATCGAACACGCCCAGGCGCTTGCCATTGTGCAGACCACAGACCGATGAGCCGATTGGGCCCTTTTATCATTGATGTCGAAGGCACGCGGCTTACTGCCCGTGATCGGGAGCTCCTTGCCCATCCTTGGGTGGGCGGTGTGATCTATTTCACAAGAAATTTTGAAAACAAAACGCAGATCGCCGCGCTGACTGCAGATATTCATGCGGTGGCACGGCCGAAGGGCTGCGGCCGGCTTTTAATTTGTGTGGACCACGAAGGCGGCAGGGTGCAGCGCTTTCGCGAGGGCTTCACTGAGATTCCATCCATGTCCAGTATCGGGGCAATGGTGGCCGAGCAGCATGGCCCAAGCCGGCTGGCCGCGCTGGCCCGCGCGCGTCAGCTGGGCTATGTGTTGGCCAGTGAACTGCGGGCGGTGGGCGTTGATTTCAGCTTTACGCCAGTGCTGGACCTTGACTGGGGCAAAAGTAGCATCATCGGTGAGCGGGCCTTTCATCGCGACCCAGAGTTGGTCACTGAATTGGCATCAGCCCTCATGCATGGCCTGCTGCTGGCAGGCATGAAAAATTGCGGCAAACACTTTCCTGGTCATGGCTGGCCGCAGGCTGATTCGCATCTTGATCTGCCGGTTGATGAGCGGCCGCTTGAGGCGATCCTCTCGCAGGATGCGCTGCCGTATGCACGCATTGGTTCACCCGCCCTTACTGCAGTGATGCCTGCCCATATTCGTTATGACCAGGTGGATGCGCAGCCCGCAGGATTTTCAAAAATATGGCTGCAGGATATTCTGCGGCAGCAGCTAGGCTTTGATGGCGTCATCATCTCGGATGATCTCGCCATGGCGGGTGCCGCAGTGCTCGCCCATGTTGCCGATCGCGCCTGCGCCGCCTTTGCGGCGGGCTGTGATGCAACACTGATTTGTAACCGTCAGGATCTGGTGGAGCAGGCGCTGGATGAAGTCCCGCGGCGAATACCGGAGTTTCTGCATGACCCGGGCCGCAGGGGGCTGGAGCAATTGCGGCCCCTGCAATAGGGCAGACCATGCAATTGGATCGCTCGGTCTATGATCCCGACTGCCGTGACTGCAGCCGGCTCGCCCAGTTTCTGGATCAGGTCAAAAGCCAGCATCCCAGTTACTTCTGTAAGCCGGTGCCGCCCTTTGGATCAGCACGTGCCAGGCTTTTGGTTGTGGGCCTTGCCCCCGGCATGCATGGCGCCAACGCAAGCGGCCGGCCTTTTACCGGCGACTGGTGTAGCGATCTGCTCTACAGCACTTTGCATGCCTATGGCTTTGCAAAAAATCCACGATCGCTGTCTCGGGATGATGATCAGGCGCTGATTGACTGCCGGCTCACCAATGCCGTGAAGTGCCTGCCGCCTCAGAATAAGCCGACGCCTGCCGAGACCAAGACCTGCGCGAAGTATCTGGCCCAGGAGATCAAGTCGGTCGGGCCTGAAGTCATTGTCTGCCTGGGCGCAGTCGCCCATGATGCGGTGCTGTCGTGCCTGGCAGGCAGTGAGCGATCGATTAAGCGCAGTGCCTATCGATTTGCCCATGCCGCTGTCCATGAGGTCGCCGGCCTTCGTCTTATCGATAGCTATCATCCGAGCCGCTACAACACCAACACCGGCCGGCTGACTGCGGAGATGTTTTCAGCCGTTTTTGCGCTCGTGCGGCAGTATGTCTGAGTCAATCATCAAGTCTCGGCTGATGTCGATGCCCAATCACCCCGGCGTATATCGCATGCTGGGCGAGGAGGGCCGGGTGCTGTATGTCGGCAAGGCCAAGGATTTAAAAAAGCGGGTTGCGTCTTATTTCCGCGGCTCCGGCCTATCACCGCGAATCGCCAAGATGGTGAGCTTGATTCGCGATATTGAAATCACGGTGGTGCGCAGCGAGGCCGAGGCCTTGCTTTTGGAAAACAATCTGATCAAGGCGCTGGCCCCGAAATTTAATATTCTTTTTCGTGATGACAAGTCGTATCCGTTTCTGAAGCTCAGCGGCCATGCGTTTCCACGTATCTCCTACTATCGCGGCGCCCTGGATCGGCAGTCGCAGTTTTTTGGGCCGTTTCCGAATGCATGGGCAGTGAAGGAGAGCATTCACATTCTGCAAAAGGTATTTCAATTGCGCAGCTGCACCGATTCGGTGTTTTCGAATCGGACCCGGCCTTGCCTGCTGCATCAGATCCATCGCTGCAGCGCCCCCTGTGTGCAGAAAATCCCAGCGTCTGACTATGCCGATGATGTCGGCCGTGCTGTTCGGTTTTTAAAGGGCGGATCGGCGGAACTTTTGCATGAGCTGGAAGAGAAAATGAATGCGGCAGCCGGCCAGCTGCACTATGAGCAGGCTGCCTCATTTCGTGATCAGATCGCTTCGCTGTCCAAGGTGCTGGAGCAGCACAATATGGAGACTCATCCAGAGCTGGACTGCGATCTGCTGGCAGTCGCAACCGATGGAAAAAATATCGCGGTCAACCTTGCCATGGTGCGCGGGGGCCGCCACCTTGGGGACCGGGTGCATTTTTCCTCAGCCGGCATCGAGCTGCAGGAAGCGGATCTCAATGAACTGCAGGATGAGGCCCTGCTTGCATTTGTATCTCAGCACTACGGATCGCATGAGATGCCGCAGGCCATTGTGGTCAACCGGCCCGAGTGTGTCGCGGCGATATCGGAGTGGCTTTCCGCCCAGGCGGGCAAAGAGATTCGAGTGCTGCATCAGCCCCAGGCCAAGCGGCGCGAGTGGTTAAGCCTTGCAGAGTCCAATGCTCGTCTTGGCCTAGCACGACGGGCCCAGGAGATGGGTTCACAGCAATCAAAGACACAGATCTTGGCCCAGACGCTTGGGCTAACATCGGAAGGCGAGGATCCCTCGGACTTACGGATCGAGTGCTTTGATATCAGCCACACGGCAGGCCAGTCGACCCAGGCCTCCTGCGTGGTCTATCAGCATCACGAGATGCGGCCGGCTGAGTATCGACGGTTCAATATCCGGGAGATCACGCCAGGCGATGATTACGCCGCGATGCGCCAGGCCCTTGGCAGGCGATATGAGCAGTTAGAAACCTTGCCGGATCTGGTGCTGATTGATGGCGGCAAAGGCCAGCTCGGTGTTGCGATGGAAGTCTTTGAAGGGCTGGGGCTTGATGCTTCGCTCTTGGTCGGGGTGGCAAAGGGCGAGGGCCGAAAGGTGGGCCTTGAGACCCTTATTTTTCCAGATGGCCGCGAGATCGCACTTGGGCCCGATCACCCTGCGCTGATGCTGATTGCAAAAATACGGGATGAGGCCCACCGATTTGCCATCACGGGCATGCGTGCGCGGCGGGCCAAAGCGCAGATTGGGTCCGTGTTGGATGATGTCGAGGGCATTGGTCCGAAGCGTCGGCAGCGGCTTTTGGCCCGATTCGGTGGGCTGGCGGGCCTAAAGGCTGCGAGTATTGAAGATCTTGCCAGTGTTGAGGGGATTTCACGGCAGACCGCGCAGGATCTGTATCGGCGATTGCGTAGTTCATAATTCGCTGATGGTCTGGAACCTGCCGAATCTGCTGACATGGGCCCGCATCGTGGCCATTCCACTGCTGGTGGCGGTGTTTTATCTGCCGATGGGATTAAGCGAGCCCGAGCGTAATCTCTGGTCGACCATTATTTTTGTGGTGGCGGCCGTTACCGACTGGATCGATGGCTGGCTGGCCCGTAAGTGGAATCAGACCTCACCGTTTGGCGCATTTCTTGATCCAGTTGCCGATAAGCTCATGGTCTGCACGGCCTTGGTGGCGCTGATTGAGCTGGGCCGGCTCAACCCGATTATCGGACTGATCATTGTCGGCCGCGAAATCACGATTTCTGCCCTGCGTGAATGGATGGCATCTGTCGGCGCGCGGGCCAGTGTGGCTGTCAATTGGATGGGCAAGGCCAAGACGATTGCGCAGATGGTGGCGATACCGTTTCTGCTCTTTCATGGCAGCATTTTCTGGGGCCTGGTCGATACCCGGGCCTGGGGCCTGGTACTGATCTGGGGCGCGGCCGCATTGACCGTGGTCTCGATGGTCTATTACCTGCGGGCCGCCTGGCCCGAGTTGCAGAAAAAAGCCTAAAAAAGCTAGAATCTTAGGCTTCGTGCAATGCGGGAGTAGCTCAGTTGGTAGAGCGCAACCTTGCCAAGGTTGAGGTCGCGAGTTCGAGACTCGTCTCCCGCTCCAATTACAAGCCCACCGGCGGGGTGGCAGAGTGGTTATGCAGCGGCCTGCAAAGCCGTGGACGCCGGTTCGATTCCGACCCCCGCCTCCATCATCCGATCACCGTTGTTCCGAGCTTGCGGGCAGGTGAAAGAGCGCCTTACCCCACCCACGGCTCATAGGTAATCCCACTTCCGATTAGGCCCAGCACACCGGTTTGATTCTCGGCAGACTCGGCAAAGTCGGCCAAGACCTTGGCCTTGGTTTTTTCCGGGTTGGTATTCAGTT